>Ga0210248_102426_pt1 | contig 11002 bp, 9 predicted proteins | sample ChrtobMetP3_32mM_FD_155493 | JGI IMG/M metagenome (GOLD analysis project Ga0210248, IMG submission 155493) | Chrysochromulina tobin associated microbial communities from unialgal haptophyte culture, Seattle, Washington, United States - P3_32mM | ecosystem: Host-associated > Algae > Haptophytes >...
TGGCTGCCGCCCCCCCCCCCCCCGCCGCCGCCGCCGCCGCCGCTTCCGCCGCCGCCGCCGCGGCCGCCGCCGCCGCCGCCGCTTCCGCCGCCGCTGCCGCCGCTGCCGCCGCCGCCGCCATCGCCGCCGCCGCCGCCCCCGCCCCCACCCCCGCCCGCGCCCCCTCTCTCCCATTCATCGAGGACCTGGATTGAATCATTGTGGGCATCTTACGCGGAGGGAGTTTGAGCGTCTTAGACGGAGGGTCCGTCTGGCGCTACAGAAATCAAGGCACCTGGCGGCGGGGGCTGTCGCGCCGCTGCCTTGGATCAGGCGATATTCGAAGGCGATATGGAGACGAATCTCGCGGTACTAATTCCTCAGAGTGAGGGATGATGGGTGACCGGGGCGCATATACCAATCATACCTGGTACCTCAGAGTTTTGTTTTCTGATCGTGATTCTCATCTCACGCCTCTTCAGTGCTGTATATTCACAAGACTTGAAATGGAGGGGTGGGAATGTCATCCCCGTGCAACACGTCTCCGGTCGTGGGTCGACACGTCCGGGTTATTACACCGGACTCTTTTTTCTTTCGATTTTTCTTCTTTGTTTAGAGTGTTGTTTGTATTCGACTAATTAGCTTGCTTGAGCTTGTGCCCTGGTGCTCTGCGCTCGGGCGGCCGCCGGGTTTTTTCGTGGTCAACCTCCATGCGATCTCCTCCGAAGTCGGAGCGAATTCGGAGCAAGGTACCCACGAAAGTCAAACCACGAAAAAAGAGTCCGCGCGTTCACAGCGCCACAGCACAGGCGCTCATGAACGCTCGCTTTTTGTTCCGCGACCACCGACGATCCAAGCCGCGCGACCCGAGCCGCGCGTATGTTGGCCATCGATCGATCCGAGCTCCAACGCGGAGCCGACGGCCACTTCTCCGGCGCCGTGGTGTGGAGCGGCCACAACATGAGACCGTCACCATTTCTGGTGCAGCCATCAATCTTGGAGGAGAACGTCATCCAACGCGTGCACGCAGTGGCCGCCGCTCTGACCTTCGACGAGAGGCCCGACTCGGTGGACGGCCATCCAGCGCATGAGTTCTACGTGATCAAAGACGGCGTCATTCAGGAGGATGCTCATGCTCTTGCCGAGCTGCTTCAGCCGGCGCTGCACACGCTGCGACAGCACGCCGACCGCTCGCCGATTTGCGCGAGTAGTGCTCGTGGTCGATGCACGCCGTGCACGTGCCTCATCCGCCGCTACCGACCATTCGAGCGACGGTCGCACTACGAGCACGTCGATGGGCACGCCGCAGTGACCGCCGTCGTTTCGCTGAGCCGCCGCAGCGGGTACCAGGGCGGTCTCTTCCTCTCGAACCTCACGACACGCTGGTGGCTGCCGCTCGACGACGGAGAGGCCGTCGTGCATGCATCCGACCTGTTCCATGGCGTGCACGTGACCGAAGGCGAGCGCTGGTCGCTGGTCGTCTGGTTTCGCACGTGCGCGCGCTGCACGATGGCAGGCGCCGGAGATTGGTACCTTGCGCGCGCTGTCGCGGGCGAGCCATTCGGAGCGTTCTTGCATGCATCCCGCGCCTCCCAAGCGCTCACGACGGCGCTCGATCGGGACGCGCTTGCGGCACGCTGGTACAACGTGAGCGCGCTCGGCGGCTTCGCACCCGCACAGCACCTCCTCGGCAACGCATACGCTGTGGGGAAAGGTCTGCCCGTGAACCTGAAACTGGCAGCTGCTTGGCTGGAACGCGCCGTAGCGGGCGGCTCGTTGCGACGCGCCGTAGCGGTCGGGTCGATGCCATCGGAGGCACTCGGAGGCACTCAGAGGCCTTCCGAGGTGCTCGCGGAGCATGCCGACACCAGCGGATGCTCGGCACGACGCGCCGACAGTGAGGCGGTGCCCAGGACGGCGTTTAGTGCTGCGCCGATCGGTACCGGTAGCGCCGCCGGCTCCACTCCTGTCGTGAGCGCTGTCGTGAGCGCTGTCGTGAGCGCGGATGGCAGCGGCGGCCCATCGGGCGGGCCGAGCGTCGGCTCCCGCGCCGCGTACGACCTGGCTCGGCTGCTGCTGCGCGGCGTCGAGTTTGGCTGGCCCAGCCCTCTGCCAGAGAGCTCGCAGGATCCGTGCGTGCGCGCGGCCGAGCTGCTCACCGCTGCGGCGGCCGATGGGCACGTACGTGCACGGGCAGAGCTCTCTGCCAATAAGGGAACCTGTGAGCAAGGGACGACTCCTTCCATTAGCGGTTAAAGATCACGCCCGTGGCAATACAAATAAAGCAACGGGGCATGAGCCGACGGATATCAGTCGATCACCGTGTGGTTTCACACATATCCGACATCGCACAGCGCGCAGCTCACCGCGCCCCAACACATGGTTAACAAGCTAAAAACACACACCAATCATCACCCATCACCATCACTTCACCATCACCCGGCTGCCGATATTGCGTAAACTTGGTATGAGTCTGGCATGTCGGTCTAGACGGTATGGTTGGTCCAGGGTTAGCCCCGCGACCTCACATTGAGCTTCGTTCCCCCCGACGCAACGCCACTTGCGTCTCCAGCGCGGCGAGAACTGATGCTTGCGCCTCAGAGCTGGCCCTCGGGTTGCCGTCGACTGTGACCCTCTTCAGCAACGGCCACGTGTTCCTCTCGATCGCCGACGCCAGAGCCCTCATCCCAGCGTCGCCGATGTCATTGTGGTCGAGGTAGATGTAAGCGCACCTGGGCATAACGTGCCCTTGGCACGCGTCCACGAGCGCAATGATGCTCTGGTCGCCGATGCGATTGTGTTCCAGTTCGAGCGCTTCCACGTGCGTGAGCCCTCCGACAGAGAGAGCGTATCGCACGGCGGCTGAAAATTCCTCGCCCTGTGCGTCGCTCCATTCGCGATGGCGGAAGCAGAGGCGCCGCGTGCGTTCAAACTCAGTAGTGAACGCTCGCTTATAGATCTCGGCTACAACGTCGACGTCGCCGCCATTGGTGAATGCGATGCGCTCGCTGCTGACACCGTCGCGCAGCTTCTCGGCGAAGGCGGTCGGGGTGAGGGGGGGCGGCTGAAGTGCGGAAGAGGCATTGACCATGTCAAAGATGGTGCACTCAGCGCCAGTGAGTTGCGAGAGGTCCAGCTGCAGGCCCGAGCCCTTGACAATAGAGCTCATGTGCCTCTCGGCCATACACCAGCCTCGAGCCCCGTAGGGCGCGCTGTTGGTGTAACCCCCCTCGGGCAGCGGCGTCGACACGAGAAGTACGAATGTTTTTGGATGGCTGTACCACAGCCCCATGTTGTCGAGCGCACGCTCGAAGCGCGCGCGTTCTGCAGGTGTTCGGTCATCCCCCCCTCAGGGCAGCTGCGTGAGCGCTGTGGGAGTGAGCCGTAGTCCCAAAAGACACCAACCTTGCTGCCAGGGCTGCTATCGCACGAGGATGCGAATGCCTTGAGAACGAATGCAACTCGACGCAGGAGCTCGCCAGCCCTGTCAGGATGGTCGCGGTCAAGCCAAGGGTACGATATGACGAGGACTGGCAACCAAACCCCAGCGGGCCCAAAATACCATTGTTCGAATCTCTGCAAGGGTGACCTTGGCTTCCGCTGGTAGCTCCTGCCAGCTCGGCAGACTGCTCCCGTTGTCAGCCAGATTTGCCAGCCATGCAGCATCGATGAGAGTCACGTCCTGTAGTGCGCTTTTCAATCCTGTCGCGTCATCGTCGTCCCAACCTATATGCCCTGATGAAGATGCTGCAGCGAGTTCGGGTGCCGCCTCGTGCCTGACATGAGCGCATGTGCGCTTTGCCTCGGACTCCTCGCCTTCTAAGAGCTCACGCTTTGCCTCGCGCCGCTCTGCCTCGCGCCGCTCCGCCCCAGTCGCTTCCTCTTCGGCGTGAAGCGTCGCCTTTTCGTTGGCCTCGCGCCTCGAGCGCTCCTCGGCGTTGATCTCGATCTCGGCCTCAGCCGCCGCCTCCTCGGCTGCCGCCGCCTCCTCAGCTGCTGCCTTCTCGGCCGCCGCCTTCTCGGCCGCCGCCTTCTCGTCGGCGGCCGCGGCGCCACCGCCGTCACCGCCGCCACCGCCGCCACCGCCGCCACCGCCGCCACCGCCGCCACCGCCGCCGCCGCCACCATTGCTATTAGCGGTTATTAGTTGTTTCTCCTCTTGGTACTCGGGCATCTTACTGATCGCTTCTCTCTCCGCGTCACAGGTCTTGCGAACGCAGTCTTCAATGTCCGCACGGTCGTCGAGTTGTGCGACGCAACCTCCAAGCTTGCAGCACCTCACACTCTCCTGCCGCAGCGTCTCGTCGCGCTGCTTTGCGAGCTGGAACAGGACATGCGCCGCAACGGGGTGCATGAGCAAGACGAGCAGGACTGAGCTAAAGCGCCTGAAGACTACTTGGATGTCCTTAACACTGATGTTTGACGGCCACGCTCGAGTCTTGGTCATCTCTGAAATGCTCTGCGCAATGTCGTCATCGATGGATGTGTCGCTTTTACTGTCGCTCGACTCAGCAGCGTCACTGCTGTAGGAAGCTGTGCAGTGCTGCGGAAGCTGGGATTCGTCGACTTCAACACGGATGCGGCACTTTTTAGTTCCAATCCTCGCCTTCATCTTGGAGGATAACGCGGGCTTTTCGATGCGGATGCTGCGAATTCCGCTGCAGACCTCCGGACCTAACAGCCCTGCCAATACGCTCTTCAATCGGCGTTCGCGCGAGTCGTCAAAAGAGTCGACGTCACCTTCGAGGCAAAGCGTGATCACCTCGCGTGGCGAAGATGGCGACCGCGTTAAGGCAAGAGCCGTACTTGAGCTGCCTTGTGAGCTGCCTTGAACGGCATCGCTTGCTACATTGCTCTCTGTGTGAAGCAATGAGCTGGTGACCGGTCCACCGCCCTCGACACCACCCTCGCCGCCGCCTCCCCACGCAGGCGCATCAAGCATCGCCAGCCTTGTCGCATTTGCTTCTGCCTCCCCACAGCCTTCGCCGCCGCCAAGCGAGCCACCCGCGAGCTTGAGTCCGGGCGGCGATGCGCTGCTCGGGCGCACGGGGACCTGCACAGGCAGCGTCGAGCTCGCAGAGCTTCCGTCTATGCCGCTCATCATCTCCCGGACGTGCTCGTCGGTCTTGCCGACGATCGGCAGCATCGTCACCTTGTCCTTCTTGTTGGTCACCGTCACGTCGGGCGACGCGAGGAACTTGGACATCTCCGCCGGCGTCTTGGTTGACATCTTCAGCAGGGCCCGTTCGTCGTCCTCATCCCCTCTGTGGATGCACATCACGGTGACACGTGACTCGCCCTGCCTTGCCGGGCGCACGCCCTCCGGCGTCACCTGCTGCATCGAGCACCAGCCCTCCATTGTCGTCCAGAAGCGCGTGAGGTACATTTTATCGAGCAGGATCAGCACCTTGGCTGTCAGGTAGAGGTCGGCGACCGCTTTGAGCATATGGTCGAACTCGGCCTTCTCCGCGGGCGTGCGGGCGTCCTGATCCGGCGGGCAGCAGCTCGAGCGTTGTGGCATGCACGAGTAGTCGAACCAGACGTACTGGATCTCGGGGTGGGCCTTCAGGTGCTCCTGGAGCGCTGCCAGCTGCGCGCCGGTCTCATCGGGCCTCGCGAAGTCTTCCCACCTGTGGCTGACGAAGAGGATGCGCTGGATCAGCCCCTTGCCCTGGAAGGCGTCCTTTAGGTCGATGTTCAGCGCCAAAAGCTTATGCGAGTCGCGCAGCTCCTGCATACGCCCCAGCTGCTTGGTGCTGGCTTGAAGCACGACCTCTCGTGACAAAAAGTAAAAGGCGGGTTTGTGCGGGTCCCACGCACTCTCCACGCGCGTGGGACGCCCCCATCGCCCGGGCACACGAGGCCTTGACGACTTGGGGGCTGCTCTTGAGTGCTCGCTCTTGAGTGCTGCGCCCCCCTTTTTGCACCCCCTTTTAGCCCTATGTCAAATCGAAGTCCCCAACCAGACATCGAATAAGAGCGCGTGGTGTAATCGATAATATTTAAAGGACGGTTTAGCAGATGAGCAATAATGCGGAACCTGTATATAAACAGCTTTTTGAGGTGGATCAGTACGTGCGGCCACATCAGGCAGGGTCACCGCTTCCCATCCGAACAGCGAAGTTAAGCTGCCTCGAGTATCGGTAGTACTGCGGTGGGGGACCACGCGGGAAGGCGATATGCTGCACGTTTTTTGTATAGGTGAAAAAACAATTCTTTTATTAGTTCTTCGCCCCAACTCACTTTGCCCCCCTGTATGACAAGAGCGATCGCGCGCTTCAGAACTTCTCGGACAATCACGCCGCCGACGACCCCCTTGGTGGGCATGGGCACGGTCCCGCCCGCAGCATGCCCACTGAGCTACCGTCTGGGCGCGCGCGCGTTGCGAGACGCGCGCATTGTGCCGGTCGCCTCGACGCTGTATGCCGTGGGTGGCCTGTACGGCAACACGTGCGCCCTGGCTGCGATCCGTGAGCGCGCTCGGCGGGAGCCGCAGCCGCCGACGATCATCTTCAACGGTGACTTCAACTTCTTCAACGCTGAGCCTCGCTGGTGGCGCGAGCTCAACGAGCAGGTGCGCGACGGCGAGGGGCATGCGGTAATGGCCGGCAACGTTGAGGTCGAGTCCTCCGACTTTGCGAGCACTAGCTGCGGATGCGGCTACCCGAGCTACGTCTCAGCGGGCGTCGTGGAGAGGTCCGACCGCATCGTGGGTGCGCTGCGCTCGTCCGCTGCCGCGGCGGCCGCTCCGGACCTCGTCGCGTGGCTGCAAGGGCTCCCCAAGGCGCTCGTCGCCGAGGTGGGCGAGCAGCGACGTCGCGTGGGCGTCGTGCATGGTGACGTGGAAAGCCTCGCGGGCTGGCAGCTCGGCATCGAGGCGATGGAGCCGCCCGACACGGCGCTGCGCGCGGCGCTCGGCTGCACGGAGGCGGACGGCGCGGCGTACCTGCCCATTACGCCGCGCGTCAAGCTGCTCAGCTGGTTCGCCGATGCGCAGGTCAGCGGACTGCTGTGTACGCACACATGTCTCCCGTTTGGACAAATTTGGGACACGTTTGGCAGCGGCGAGGAGCATGGCGGCGCCGTTGTGGGCGCTGGGCGCGGGCGGCGGGCCGTCTTCAACAACGGCTCGGCCGGGATGGCCAACTTTAGTGGCACCACCTTTGGCCTCATCACCCGCGTGAGTGCCGACCTTACCGTCCCATCAGACTCCATGTACGGCGGTGTAGCGGATGGGTTGAGGTACGATGCGCTTCCCGTTACGTCTCGTGCCTTATCGCCATTGATGGAGCCTGATTGCATGCTGACTGCCTCCCTCATCAGGTACGATGCGCTTCCCGTGCACTTCGATACGGAAGCGTGGCTGGAGCGCTTCGGGGCGCGCTGGCCCGAGGGCTCCGATGCGCACCTCTCGTACTACAAACGCATTGTGCAAGGGCCGGGCGGCTTTACCGTTCGTGACGCGTCCCGACACCTCGTCGAAATCACGCGTCGCGTGAGCCCAGAGGCGGAGCGCGGGAATCAGCACTATGTATCGTAACTTAAACTCATTAGCGGAGGGTACAGGCAGGAGGCAGCCAAGTCTTGCGGGCTTGCATACACGCGTCAACTGTTTCATTACTCAGTTCCAGGACCAGCACCAGGTAGATATCCTCTCTCTTCGCTTAAACGGACAACACTGGCGCATGACGTACACCGTTCTACTTCTAGAGCGACACTTCTAACCGACGCTATCGTCTACAACTGTAACATCGACTCTCAACGCTCTCGATACCTCTACGATCTTAAGTGCTCACCTCAGCGCGCGAGGCGTCCCTTGGTCGAGAGCTTCGAGAGCTTTCGTTTGGCGCCGTCGTGGGCGCCGTCCACTGCGCTGCTCGCGCCTGCAGCGCCAGCAGCGCCCGTAGGCGTCAGAGGAGGCGCAGCCGCTACAACCGCCGCTGCGGGCGGAGCTGCGCACGGAGCTGCGGGCTGCGGCGGCGGTGGTGCGGAGGGTGGCGGCGGCGGTGGTGCGGAGGGTGGCGGCGGCGGTGGTGCGGTGGGTGGTCGCGGCGGTGGTGCGGAGGGTAGCGGCGGCGCGTTGGGCGGCGGTGGGCGGTTCTCTCGCTGGCGGTGCTGTGATATCTCATGCTCCCGCTTGGAGATCTCGAGCACCGCCTGCAACATCGCTTCCTCCTCGGCCGCCATTGCCTCCTCGTCGTCCTCGTCCTTGTCCTCGTCGTGTTCGTCGGCCAGGGCCATTGTGCGTGCGAGCTTGCGCCTCGGCATGTGCCGTCCACGACGGCGCCCTCGGCTGCGCAGCCGCCCCTCCGCGATCTCCTCGTCCTCGTCCTCGTCCTCGTCCTCGTCCTCGTCCTCGTCCTCGTCCTCGTCGGACTCGTAGACAATCTCATCGTCCCCGCAGATGAAGCCATCATCAAGCGATCGGTCGAGCTCATTCGACGAGGCGGACGCCGACCCCACCGCCGCGCCGCCGCCGCGCGCCTCGGGTGGCGTATCGACGACCATCTGCCCCGCCTGCCGCCAGGTTGGCCGGTGCGCCAGCACACGCGGCGGCGCAGCGCCGGCACCGGGCACGCCGCTCTCGCCGCTGCCGCTGTCGCTGCCGCCGTTGCTCCCGCTGTTGCTGCCGCTCTGGATGAGCGATTGCAGGTACATGGCCCGAGCGCCGCTACTCGGAGCCTCCGACGGGGAGCCATCATCGATGAAGTTTGCATGATGGGCCCTTTCATCGGCCTCGAGTTGACGAAGCTCCCGTGCTTCGGCTGCGTCGCCGGCCGCCTCGTCCGCCGCCGCGTCGGCGTCGCTGCTTCCCCACACGTCGCGCTCGCGGCCGTCCACAGCGCCCCGGCTCGCTTCGCGCACGACGAATGAGGCGGCGAGGCGCGAGCCGCCACGAGGCCCTGATGGCCTCTGATGAGCTCTGATTTCGTCCCTCATCAGGCTGTGCTCCCCCGACGAGGCGGCGAGGCGCGAGCCGCCACGTGGCGCGGGCCGAGAGGACGAGCTGCCATCTTTCGAAGGCGGCCGAGAGGCGCGAGCGGTGAGGCGCGAAAGTCCGTTGGGCTTGACGGCGGCGACGGCACGGGCCACTCGCTCGTCGGCGACGGGGGGCTGGGCAGCGGCGGTGGGTTGCAAGAGTTTCGTCAGGCGTCGGAGCGGGCCACGGGGTAAAAGGGCGTTGGCTGCAGGCTCACTCATCATCATCTCCTGCGTCAAGCTCAACTCCACTCGTGTGGGAGCCATATTGGGCACGTTCACAGCCGTATTCGGCAACTCCACCCGCGTGGGAGCGGGATCAAGCGAGGGTACTGGCGCGGGTAATGGCGCGGGTATGGGGGCCGGTACTGGGGAGGGGACGGGTCCTGGCGCGGCGGGGGCAGCAGCGGCGGGGGCAGCAGCTGCGTCCTCCTCCACGTCGCGCTCGTCCTCATCGGAATCGACATCCAGCAAGTCCACAACCTTTGGCAAGTACCCAGGCAACATGTCAACGAGCGTCGTAGTGGGCGGCGCTCGAGTACCAACGAGCGTCGTAGTGGGCGCCCTCGCCGCGGCCGGCACCAGCGGCACAGCCACCGCCACCCCCTCTCCAAGGGGCCCCTCTGCCGCTGCTGTTGGTGCGAGCTCAGTATGTGGGGAGTTCCTTGTGATTTGAAGAATTCCAGGCGGGCGCCGCCAGGACGCAGGCGACTTGGACGTTGGTCGTGGTGCATGCATTGCCGGTGGCGCGGGCATTGCCGATGGTCCAGGCATTACCGATGGTCCAGGCATTGCCGGTGGCGCAGGCATTGCCGGTGGCGCGGGCATTGCCGGTGGCGCGGGCATTGCCGGTGGCGCGGGCATTGCCGGTGGCGCGGGCATTGCCGGTGGCGCGGGCATTGCCGGTGGCGCGGGCATTGCCGGTGGTACTGACGGCGCCAAAGGCTCACGTACTGACGGCGCCAAAGGCTCACGTACTGACGGCGCCAAAGGCTCACGTACTGACGGCGCCAAAGGCACACGTACTGACGGCGCGGCAGGACGCGTCACACAGGGTGCTGATGGCAACCCCGCCATCGGTGATGTCGCTGGTGCCGTGGGTGGCGGCAGCGGCATGGGCGGCGCCACTGAAGGCGACACTGCAGACGGAGGTGCGACGGCGGGTGGCGGCGGCGCGCTCAGAGAGGGCGCGAAGTGCGAAGCTTGGGGCAGTGGCGGCGGTGCGACCGACGGCAGACGCTGGGGCAGCGGCGGTGGCGGTGGCGGTGGCTGTGGCGGCGGCTGTGACGGGATCGCTCGCTGAGGCAGCGGCGGCGGCGGCAGCGGCGTTGGCGGCGGCGGCATCGATGATGAAGACGGCAGCCGCGGCAGCGGAGCTATCGCCGATGGAGGCGGGAAGGTGACGGCGGCACTCAGAGGCGCGCGCGGCGGTTGCGGAGGGAGCAATGAGGAGAAGCGCGGCGGCGGCGGCGGCAGGCGATGGTAAAGACGCACTTGATGAGGCTGGGTTGCCACCAGTCCCGGCACCGGCACCGTTACCGGCCCTGGTGCTGTCGGCATGTGAGGATACATCACACAAGCAGCCGCGGTAGATGCGGGGGCTGCTGGGCCGGGGGCGGAAGCTGCAGGAGCGGGGGCGAGGGTAGCGGGAGCGAAGCTGGCGGGAGCGAAGGTGGAAGCGGAGGCGGGATTCGGAAGGGGCTGTTCGGCGGGTACGGCGGCTGGCAAGTAAAGGGCGTACGGGCTAGGGCTCGGTGCCACGTAAGCTGCCGCCATGCCTACCGCCGCCTCCACCTCCATCGCCGTGACTGGCGCGTCCGCCGTCGTTGCACCTGCTTCCATCTCCGCCTCCTTGCGTGCAGCCATCGCCGGCTGCTCCGTCGCTGCTCGCCCCGCCTCCTCCGCAGGATCGCCCTCCTCCCCCGCCGCCACCTCCATCTCCTCCGCCACCCCCCCCCCCCCCCCCCCCCCCCCCCCCCCCCCCCCCCCCCCCCCCCCCACCCCCCCCCCCCCCCCCCCCCCCCCCCCCCCCCCGCCCACCCAC
>Ga0210248_102436_pt1 | contig 10953 bp, 8 predicted proteins | sample ChrtobMetP3_32mM_FD_155493 | JGI IMG/M metagenome (GOLD analysis project Ga0210248, IMG submission 155493) | Chrysochromulina tobin associated microbial communities from unialgal haptophyte culture, Seattle, Washington, United States - P3_32mM | ecosystem: Host-associated > Algae > Haptophytes >...
TGCGGCCACGCGCGCACGCTGCCACGCACGCGAGCGAGCGGACCTTTTGCAGCTCGAGCGGCGTGGCGACGCGCGGGGGAGGGCTCGCGCGGGAGGGCTCGCGCGGAAGGGCTCGCGCGTGCCGTTGTTGAATTGCTCGAAAGTGGCGACGCGGTAGTCGAACGGCAGGCTCATAGCGATGAGGGCACCTGCGAGGGGGAACAAGGGCACGAAAAAGCGGCACCCGTGCGCACACACGTTGTGTGTGCGCACGGGAGCTGCCAACGCAGCCGAGGCAGCAGCAGAGCCTCGCTCGCAGCCGCCTCCTCGCGCGCCGCGGCCGCCGCCTCCGCCTCGCTTCTAGCGGCCGCGGCCGCCGCCCGTGCCGCCGCGCCTTGTGCGCTTCGCGCACGCTCATCGGCATGCAGAAGATCACGAGTGCAAGTGCGACCTGCGCCGGCAGCTCGCAGGTGCCATCATTGACACGCTCCTGCAAATGGTTATAGATGCGCAGCGCCAGCGCGTTGGTGACGAACGGCGCCAAAACAGCGCGGCGGGCGGCGTCCGTGGCATTGACCGTCGACAGAACCGCCTCCACGCGCGAAAAGAGGTCCTCGTTGCTCGTCTGGTTGAGGTTTTCCGGCTTCGTCGCCTGCGCACGGGAGAGCAATCGAGGGGATAAAAGGGGAGGCTTCGGGCGGTCGCAGACCCCGAACATGCTCGGCATCCGATCGCAATGGGCGTGGAGGGCGTAGGTCCACCGCGAGTTGGGCGAATCGCGCTCGCGGCTGTGCATCTGCGCACCTTCTGAGGCTCGTTGACGTTTTCTGCCATTTTGCGCCGGCGGTAGATTCCGCTCGGCGAGGTCTTTGACTCTCGCGTCGGTGGCGACGCACTCAGGAGTCACACGGCCAGCGATGTGACGACGCGAAGCCGTTGGCAGATGCTCACTGCTGCCCCGACCGAGGCCCCGCGGCAGAAACAGAGCCTCGGTCGATTCGAGCATGGGTTATCCAGGAAGCAGGGACCTTGGCGAAGGCGCTGCCTTGAGCTCAGTCCGCGTGCGGAAAAGAAAGCACAGGAAAACGAATGGGTATCCACCCCTAAAACTGTCTCCTGGGACTCTAGTGTGCCCACCCCTCTGCGGCGAGCGACGAGGCGCCCTCCCCGCCAGGGGGGGACAGCGCTCTCTCGTCCGAGCCGCCCGGCCTGGCCGTTGTCTCTTTTGTTTGGTCTTGGCGACCACATGCATGCATACCGAATTTGTGTGCATGCAATCCTGGATTAATAGTATTGACCCAGGAATGCCTTTCTGGGTCAATACTATTGACCCAAGAAGGCATTCCTGAATGCCTTTCTGGGTCATCACTAATGACCCAAGAAGGCATTCCTGGGTCAATATTGTTTGGCCTCGTGGTCGCTTTCGCGTGCGCGTGCTCAGGTATGCGGCGCCGCTTTTGCGTCGCCGCCCGCGCATGCCCAGTATCTGTAGCGCGAGCATGTGGTCGCTTTCGCGTGCGCGTGCTCAGGTACGGTTCCTCCGTGTCCCACCCGCCCATCCCGGGGAGCCTTCTCTTCGTTTTGGGTGTGGCGTGGTCGCGGGGGCACCCCTCCCCCCCCAGACCTCGTGTGCATTAACTTGAGTTTTTCAGGAGACGCCAATCGTCTTAGAACTTAAACTTCCTCGTTTGGGCGCGCGCTCTGACATGAAGAGTGTTTAGTTTTTTGCCACCAAGCCACACTTTGCGCACATCTCAGCACTTTGATAGAAGTGCTCAGCACTTTGATAGAGCCTCACAGGCTGTTGTGAATGCCGCAGCCACGAATCATTGGATATGGTCTCACGCCGCTCGGCAGACTCAACCAGCCCGCACACGTGCTCATGCAGAGCGCTCTGAATTCGGCGCTCATCTCCTCGGGCTTGAAGTTGCATGACCTCGATGGGTTGGTCGCCATACCATCTCTATCTCACCCACAGTTTATGGAGGCGCACGCTCTCGCGACGCGCATCGGACTCCTTCCTCGGCGTACTGAACGGCCAGTAAGGGTGCGCACCATTGACACTGGTGGCGCAGGGCCAGTCAGCGCCTTGCTGCAGGCAGTGCGCATGGTGAAGCATGAGAAGTGCCAAGCCGTGGCGATCGTGGCAGGGGATGCTGTCGCTACTCTCGACACTGCCGAGTTCCTGCGGCGCGCGGACGGGTCACTAAGCAGCTGCAGCGGCCTTCCATCTCCAGCCATTCCGATGGGCTACGGGCGCGTTGCCGAGGAGCACATCAAGGCTGGGTTGGTCACCCGAGAGCATCTCGCAATGTCCGCCGTTCTCATGTCTCGCCAGAGTGCACGCCATCCGTTGGCACTGACGCAGCGCCCTCATACGCTTGCTGATGTGCTGGCCGCGCCGACTGTGGCGCCACACATAGGCTTGCTGGAGTGCGCGCGCAGAGCCGACGGCGGTGCTGCCTTGATCGTGGCGTCGATCGGCTTCTTGGAGGGTCGGCGACTTGACAGAGAGCCGTTGAACGAGGAAGGATTTGGAGCATTTGCAGCGACCGGTGGAGTGACAGTGCTTGGCGGTGGAGAGGCCTCTGGGCCGTTCCCCCCAGTGAGCGCCGATCCGATATCTGAGTCCATGTTCAGCTGCGAGGATGCCGCTGGAGCGGCCTTCTCGGAGGCTGGCGTAGGCCCAGCAGACATTAGCTGGTGGGGTCTGTATGATTGCTTCCCAATTTGCTTTCTGCGCGCTGTGGAGGCGTGTGGGCTGGTCGAGCGTGGCGGTGCTGGTCGATGGGTAGAGGCATGCTACGACGTTACGAGTGATCCGACGAACTATGCGCCAAGCTCGTTCCCGATCAACACTCACGGTGGGCTGTTGGCTTTTGGCGCTCCGTGGGAGGTCCCTGCAATGTATTCGCTCATCGAAGCCTGTGAACAGCTAACCTCGAGGGCAGGGGCTCGGCAGGTGCGTGGCGCGAATCACGAACCCCCATTGCGAGCTCTTGTCTACGGCAACGGTGGCATATTTTCCCACTCGTCCGTGGCCATTCTGGAACGAGGCCGAAGAAAATAGAGAGTGCTGGGGGGCGTGCCCGCACCCGCGCACCCGCGGACGAGGCACGCACAAAGAGCCGCATGAACAACGATGATCGACGATGGGCGCAAGTCTGTTGTAATCTGAGTTGCAAGCAAGAGCTCAAAAATGAGCAACGATGAGCGCAAGGCGATTGCGAGCAAGAGCGACGATGAACGCGCAAGTCGTTCTCTAGCATGAGCGTGTATAGCTGCTCGATAACCGACCGCGTGGAGGGAGATGGGACGGCGAAATGGACGTCCTTAGACGTCCTGTTGCTTAAGAGCGATGGCACCATGGCAGTGCTTGCAGCGGGTGTGCTGCTCATCTAGTGCTGCTCTTGCTGCTGAATAGCTGCTGAACGCGGGCGTCTTGGACGGCACGTTCCACACGTTGCACTCGAGCAGAAAGCTCACCGGCGGCAGTGTGCCTACCGCGGTACGGTCCCGTCGCGCGCCGCCGCCCCGGCGTGCGGCGCGAGCCTCGCCGCGGTCCGGTCACCGGTGCGATCGCGTTATATTAATACTAGCGCGCACGTACTATTCTCAAAAGTTGTTCTACATTGATACTCCAATACACGCTGTATCTCGACTGTGGAATGTCCCGGGTCGACACCGGGTCTAACCGGGTCCGGTGTACCGCGTGGCCGTAACTTTCGGAGTACAATCTACAGCTTGAGCTTCTCTCCGTAACATCCGCGCCGGGGCGGACCGTCGCGCGTCGGGCGTTTCGAGGCCCGTCATCTCCGCGCTGCGCCGCACCAGCCCGCGCTGCGCACCAGCCCGCGGGGCGTCCGTTGATCGTAGAATCAACGGCGTTTTCCGCAGCGAGCGGTGGGAGGCGGTGGCGCTGAGCGCTCGTGCTCGCGCGCGCTCACTCGCGCCCCGGTCACGCACCGTCACGGATCTCTCTCCCTGAGGCGCTGGCGGAGCGCCGGTATTCAACCGCAGATTAAACAGCGGTCGTCGGGAGACGCTCGCCACGCTCAAGCCCCATGCCTTCAATCATCGATTGGTAATGATTGAGACCACGCGGCCTCCCCTCACGCCAGCGAGCTATGGTCGCGGCCTTTTCTGCCTCACCTCGCGCCCCAAATTGTGTGCCGGCCGATCGATCCCACGTCTGCCCCCCAACAGCGATCGTGTACGGGAGCATATTGCAGGTCGCGTGCCACCAATTGTCTGGGACCACAACGACCTCGCCCGGGTAGGCCATGCAATGGATGACGCCTTCACGTCGGGCAAGCTCGTAGTCGATCTTTCCGCGATTCGGGCAGTAGCGATTCGACGGTTGAGGGCGGTTCGGCGGGGCTAGATGCCAAAGTTTCGCGCCTTCTATGACGGCGAGCCAGGCTGAATGGTGCGCCGACATCTGGACTCCTTCCGGACGACCACCAAGGCTTAGCAGCCGCACGTTGGAGATGCTCTCGAGGAATTCCGGCACCTCGTACTCAGTGCTCAAGTCGGTAAGCAACTCATGCTCGCCGCGCACCATGTCTGGCAGATCCATGATGACAATCTGCTCATCAGCCGAATAGGGCACGAGCTCAGCAAAGCTAACAGTCGCATTTTGCTGGCCCGGGCATGCCTGCTCGTCAAAGTCGAAGCAGCCACTTCCACCCAATCGAGCAAGCTTGCCAAAGCCGTGCGCTGCTCGGATAGCCTTGACCTCGTGATGGCCGAAGCGTGCACTGAACTTTCTTGGGTCGGCCCAGAGCGTTCGCGCTGGCCAGTCTTCCGTCAGGCCGCGGATGACTGTGGGCAACGCGGTAAGATACGTGTCTCGCTCATTGATGGTCATGGCAAGCAGCTCCTCCCGCGTCGCACGCTGGAACTCACACGGCACCTGCTGGCCGCCAGCAAGCACGTGGCCGTTAGAACCGATTACTTGGGCATTTGCCTCTCGCAACTCCTGCAAGCGCACCCGTGCGCAAGCAGCTGAATCACAGGCATAATTGTTCGTTCTGCCAGCTGTGTGCACAGCCGCCTCGTCCTCCACTGATGCCGGAGCATAAAACGAGCTCGCATTCATTCTTGGCGCATCTGGAAGTGTGAATAGGCTTGCCACTGCTGCTCCAGTGGGGTGCACTTTTACTCGCTTCAGTGCGCCACTCATGCCGCCCATGCCACTCATGCCACCTGTAGCTTTCAACGGCTGTCTGCTTGCACCATACCCATCCGCACCAGGAAAGCATGCAGTCTTTGTTGGGTCGCACGTGCCGCACTCGAGCTCGACAATCCCGTTCAAGACTCCACAGGGTTCCGTACACCATGGTTCGCACACGCCGAGGACCGGGATTGATACCAAGACTAAATGCCATGGCATGACAAACGAGAGCCGCGTCTAAGTTTGCTGTGAACACAACAAAGGTGTTCGCCGGGCTATGAACAGTCGTAACAACTCTCCTTGGCCTAGAGAGGTTTCCACCAGCGCGCACAGGCGGCTACATCTACGCAGATCATCTCTCGTCTCTTACACTTACTCGTCTCGGGGCGGGGTCGGGGCGTGGTCGGCGGGCGGGCACCACCGCGCGCCGCCCGGGCCGAGAGCCCAAGATCGCGGGCGCCCAAAGAGCCCGCCCGCCGCCCCGGCGCGAAGCTCATATACCCGATAGCGCGTTAACGAGCGATACAGTTCGGGTTACAACAACACGCACGCCAGACACACAAGTTCTAGTCCTACGACTTCTTCACCAACTCATTTTCGAGCGTCTTCCATCGCATCGCGAATGCTTTGAACTCGTCAAAGCTCAGCAGCTTCGAGCGGTCGCTGTCGATTTCATCAAAGATCTTCTCGATAGTAGCCCTAGAGAAGGAGACATCGAAGGATGAACCCAGCGTGCTCAGCGTGTTTTCTAGTTCACCAAGGCTCACACCGCCGTCTTTGTTCGTGTCGATTGCCTCGTACAGCTTGCGGAGTTGGCGAGTGTCCTCATCCTCCATGAAGAGCAGTGGCGTCAGGCCAATCAGGCAGCCCAGAGAGATGCCTACTATTTTGGCGTAGTTGGACACGAAGCGCACTTTCGGGTTCTGCGCCTGCGCCTCTGTCAGCCTCGGGTCAGGCAGCATCCGTTCCGCTCCATCCTCAACGGAGCCGGCAGCTCGGACACCAACAACATCCGAGATGAGGTTGCCCAAGCCTGCTGATGCCATAGTGGAAAGGCCGAGCATGACGCCAAACATGTCGTCGATTTGATTTCCCGCAATTACCATGATGCCATTGTCGAGAATGCCGAAGACCACGAACGGGAGAAATTGCAAGAGAGAATAGCGGCGCAGCTGCAGCGGGGTGGGTTCAGCGTCCTCTGTGCCCTTTGCTGCAGGTGCTGCTGTTGCTGTGGATGGCGTAGGAATATTGCCATATTCCGAGAACGAGTTGCCATACCGTCTAACTTTAAGGTACGCGGTTTGCTCAGAAGCGGAGATCGTGCCATCACCATCGGTGTCCGCTTCACGGAAGGCTGTCGCAATGAGCTCTTTGTTGAGCACCGCTTGTCGGATGGATTCGTCACCCTGCTTGAGAACTAGTGCAAGCAGCATCGGATGCGCACGCAGGTTTTTGATGGTCTCATCCACTGCAGCGCTCAGATTCGAAGCAGCACGCCACGCGTTGAGCCGCGAGCTTGAGCGAAGCGGCGTAGCAGCAGTGCGCCCGAGCGCCTTCATGTTCGTTGTCCTGAACATGGTACTCGAGTTTCTGTGAGATTGCGTGTGTGATAGGAACTCGTCAAACTTTTGAACGAAACTGGAGCGCATAGATTATGATCCTGATGACGATCTTTGGTCGAGCCCCGTTTGTGCGAATGGTTTTCTCATCAGCCCGACATCACAATTCGAGCACATGATGAGTTCCGGTAATTCGACATAGACATCGCCATATGCGGGATACATGTACGTCCGACTTTTGAGTCTCGACGGAATGACGAGCCATATGCAGTGCACCGTAATCGGAGGAATCTTGATCGGGATGTCCGTGAAGCCCGCCGCCGCCGCACTCCCGTTCGCATACGATTGGTCCAAGTTTCCGGCAGCTTGGTTTGGCGGAAATGCCACCAACTTCGAGAATGCCACGCAGCTCGATGCGATTGCTCAGTACTCGATGGCCGTCTTTGGTTGGCAGCATCTCATCTTTGCCACGAACTGGACTGCGTCCATATACGCGCAGCTCGACCAGGCAGCAATTCTTAAGGCGCACGCTCCCAAGCTGCCTGTCTTCGTCTATGCAGGCTTTGGCAATGCGAACGGATACGACGCCCCCACTTGGGAGATCATCAAGACTGCCTCCGATGGCTGCCCCGGCCATCAGCCCTGCCGCAAAATCGCCGAGCCGTACACGGACTGGGTTCTCGAAACGGATTCGGTGCCGGTGTATTCTATGTCCGCATGCGAGCAGATGGGCCTTGGCTACTCCAATCCTCCAACTGACCGCTGCTGGAATCCGATTTGGAATGTAGCCAACTACTCAATGCGCGACTTCTTCATTGACAAGATCATCGCGCCACTAGCGGATGCACCGTTCATCGACGGCGTCTTCTTCGACTGCTTCAACTTTGCGTACCAGCTGCCAACACCGTGGAACCGGCGCGCGACAAACATCCCCAACTGCACTCAGCCCCAAGGCGGCCCCGGCTGCGAGGCCCTGCTTGAAGGCACGGTAGAGCTTGCGCGCGCCATCACCGTTGCACTCAACGCGAAGGGCAAAGTGCCAATGTTTTCCAACGTTGGCACCTTCGCGCCGCCAACACCGCCCTCCGATTTCTGGCTCGATGAGAACAGGCTGCTCCAAGCGCTGGAAGGACTGGACTACCAGCTGAACTACGAATTCTTCCGGGCGGAGGAGACGGCGAGCTCAGGCCAGCTGCCCAATATGCTCGAGGAGTCGAAGCGTCGCGTGCCCGTGAATTTGCACACGTACCTCAAGTCGACGGACGAGGAGCCAAGCTCGCACGTTGCGGCCTTCCTCATCTTCCGCCAAGAAGACTGGTACTATTTTGGCTCCACGGGGTGGCTTGACGACAACTGGGCCTGGTCCCCCCTCTATGATAAGGTCAGCGCTTGTGGCAAGCCACTCGGTGATGCCGTCGGTGACCCGGCACCGCTCGTCTATACGCGCCAGTACGAGGGCTGCAGCGTGCGCCTCGACTGCACGAATAACACCAAAGATGGTTGCGTAGCGAGCATTGGTGGGTTGGCGTGATCAACGGCCACCAAGGCCGCCGGCTGTGGTACGGCTCAGTTTGCTCTCTACTCCAGCCCGGGGCCGCGCAGCCTCGCTCTCGGCGCCTCTCCGCAGCCTCAGAGCATGCCTCAGAGAGCGTCTCTGTGGGCGTTACCGGGTACCCGGGTTGGCATGTTTTGCAAGTTATTTTGCTAACCGCTCTCTCTTGCTGATGCTCACTGCACTTTGTAGCGTCGCATAAAGCATACAAGTTAGATTACCTCATTACAATATTTTTAAGTCGAAAGAAAGTCGAAAGAAACGACAGCACATTTCATTTTCAAGCGTCAAACGCCGGGGAAACGTATTCCAAATACAATGACTCCAATTATAGCCAGCCGTGTAGGAAAGTGAGTGGGCGGAGAGGAGAGATGTATGCCCAGACCGCTAGGCTTCCTTGTATGTCGTCATCGAAAGTGCGCGGGCATCGTCGTTTCATAGTGCAGTTTTGTGATCAGAAAGTGTGGCACCCTTTGGCTTTGCCAACTTGGTGACCATGGCAAGTCCTCCGTCCGTCCCCTTGGTACCAGCATCGCCGACAACGCCGTCATCGCTGCTAGAGCGGCCATTGCCGCGCCTGCCTTTTCATGAGCAGGCGATCATTTCGAGCACCAAGGCAGCTGCCGCCGCATCAGCTCTATACGATGAGGTCCGGCAGAGAAAGGCTGCGCTCGAGCAGTCCATTGCAACTGCAGCAAAGAAGGAGCAACAGGCCTTGATTGACGAGCTTGCGAAGCTGGATCCGCTCGTGAAAGAACGACAGCGGGCCGCTGCGGAGGCGGGTCAAGCACTCACAAAGGCACAGGACGAGCTCAGGAAGGAGCGGATGCGCATCTTTGCACGACTGCAGGCTTCGACAAACGTCGAGCTGTCTCGAGCGTGTGCCCAGGCGCACTCAGCCGCCATAGCCGAAGCAGAAGCCGATGTTGAAAAGGTGCGTGTCGCGTATATCGCAGAGCGGCACAAGCAGCAGCAGGCCCGGCAGGCGGCCGCTAGCCTCGCATCTCGAGAGAAGGCCGCTATAAAGTATGAGTTGAGCAGCGCCTGGCGCTCAAGCGTCGCACGACCGACAGTGCTGGATCAGCAGGCCCGAAAGACGCTCGGCGTCGGGCGTATGTGGAGTACGTCGTGGAAAGGTGCCGGCGGACCGGAGCTCTTCCCTGTAGCTGCGCCGGCGCGCCGTTCCAAATGGGTGGTGCCTCCTCCCGCCGAGTCGGCCGCGTCGGAGCCAGAGTCTCTTACGCTCCTCAAGCATCGGCTGGCGCTCGGCTTGCCTCGGGTCATCGACACCTTCAAGAAATGGGACGTTGACAGCGATGGGGCCGTCAGTAAGGACGAGTTGCGCCAGGCGCTCTGCATGCTATCTGTGCCCTTCGATGAGGAGGCACTCAGCCTGCTCTTTGCGACGATGGACACCGACGGCACTGGCAGCATCGACTTCGACGAGCTGCGTAAGGCCCTGCGCAGGCACGGAGCCGAGCGCGAAGACCCAAATAAGATCAGTCTGGAGATGCCCACACGCCGTGAGCCCGACCCGCTGGGCACGGGGGCGGAGCGACGCGCCGTCGCAGCGCTGAAGAAAGCGTTGCAGCCTCGCCTCGGCAAGGTGAGCGAGCTGATCAAAGAGTGGGACGTTGACGGGGATGGCCAGGTGACCAAGAGGGAGCTCAAGCGCGCCCTGGCGTCGCAAAGTATCCCTGTCGACAGAGCCGCGCTCAACGCGCTCTTCCGACAGCTCGACCAGGACAACTCGGGCTCCATCGAGTTCCACGAGATCCACCGTACAGTCCGCCGTACCTTTGCGAGCGAGGCCGACCTCACAGAATCTTACGAAGTCAGCCACAAAGGACGGAGGCGCCCGGGAACGTCTCCAGCCGGCGGTTCAACTAGATTATCACCATTGAAGCGCACCGAGTCCGCCAGGTTGGCCTTCGTCAAAAAGATGGCAGAGAGCGGTCAAACAGATGTGCGGGAGATGCTGCGCGAGAAAGAAGCTCAGCTTCGAGAGAAGGCGAGCGGCGAAATGCAGCGCTCGCGGACAGCGCCGAATCTCCTGAAGAGGTGAGAGAGCTGCAACGGTGACCCTGCTGAAAACTCACGATTCCGCCGCGACGGCTGACAAACCGCGTCCCGCGCGCGGTTCGGTTGAGCCGGACGTCAATCCGGCGGGCCCACGCTTGTCGGTCTCACCAGCGACGAGGTCTCCGCCCGCGCGCGACCGAGGTACCGCGCGACGGTTTGTGTTTGGTTTACAGCTTTCGTATGCCGTCCCGCCGTCCGGTCCGTCTCACATGCGCGCCGGGATGCCGCTGGGGTGAGAAAAACATTCTGGTTTACACTTTACAGTAGATCTCCTAAGCGCTGAAGTTTCGGCCCGCCCGGTCCGCGCAGCGTCGGCGCCCGGGTTTCCCGCGCGCGCCGTGGGCGGCCGTCCGTCGAGTGAAGCTGAGATCAGGTCGCGCACCTGGCAGAAGTGAACTTTTTTAGCTCGGTCAGACGGCCTGGGGAGCGAAAATTGCCCATCGCCAAAATGATCAATTCTGATGATGTCTCTATGGATTAAGGGTGCCCTAGTGATGGGGATCAGGGGCCTATGCTCGGTTTTCACCCATTCGCAAGCGTTCCGGCGCAGTGCTCGGTCAAAGTTACGCTCCGAAAGGGCCCTTCGAGCGCCCGAGGGAGCGCGT
>Ga0210248_102443_pt1 | contig 10923 bp, 3 predicted proteins | sample ChrtobMetP3_32mM_FD_155493 | JGI IMG/M metagenome (GOLD analysis project Ga0210248, IMG submission 155493) | Chrysochromulina tobin associated microbial communities from unialgal haptophyte culture, Seattle, Washington, United States - P3_32mM | ecosystem: Host-associated > Algae > Haptophytes >...
CCCTGCGCGCCTATTGTCGCGAGCGAGTGGCAGCTACGATGAGCCAGGGCGGCCGGGCCGGTACCCCGGACGAGCTCGAGCTCAGCCGGCTGCTCCAGCGGTATCAATGAAGCCGAGCGCACATGACTGGCTTGTTAAACGTTAACAGCGACCAAGCATTGCGAGACATGGGGAGCGCGCGCGCACAGATCAAGATGAACTGAAACATCGTATAATTTTACTACGTAAAGTAACAGAAGCGAGAAGGTGCTGGCACGGCAGTCGAGCAGTCCGACACACGCATGGACACACGGCTTGACGCGGCCGCGGATGCCGGAGTGTAACCGGTAAGTAACACAGCCAGGACCTGCATAGCCCCGTGCGCCTGCGGTCGTCGTGCAGCGAGAAGAGTAGGTCGCACAGCAGCGCGCCGTCGACACCGTCGTTCCACGTGGCGGGCGCGCGCGAGAGCGCCGCGAGCGCGCCTGCACCCCCACTCGCACGTCACGGAACAAGTCCTGCTCGCGGTCCAGGTGCAGCTCGCCGAGCGTCGCGTAGGTATTGTGAGTAGAATCGATGGTTACAACAGCGTCAGGCGTGGAACGGTTCATCTGAAGGCACAGCTTGTTCAGATGAAACTCACGTCTGGACTACTTGCGAGCGAACGAAGCGTGTTCGGCACAGCTCAGGGGCTGTTTTCTGAGGGGGGACTAGCCGTCTCCACGTGCGTGCGTGCGGACTTGCGTCGAAAGTTGGTATGAGTGTGCGGACTTGCGTGCGGACTTGACGACGCAGAGACTCGGGCGTTGGCGTGCGTGACAAAGTCGGCCCACAAGGTGCGTCACTGAGAGTCGCACGCACCTGCTTGGCAATGCGCGTGAGCACAGCCCGCACCAGAGCTGCTGTGCGTGCTTGCGCGCCATGTTGGCCTGCGTGACCGAGAGGGTGCGGGTACGCCGCAGGCGGTGCGCGCGCCGGCACCCTGATGGCGGCGGCATTGCGCGAATCTGGAAAATCGCAAAAGAAAAGCGAGCGTTTTTGATGCCGCGCCAGGTCGGTGATCGTGCTCGCTTTGCGTAAATTTTTCAGCACCCTATTGAAAACGCCTTTTAAGGCAGCTTCCAAATTAGGAAATAACTTCACAGAACCCAAAACAGCGCTCCACACATGTTCACAGTACCTCTCACAATCCTTTTCTAGAGCTCCTCAGCTCCAACACAAATCCACTCCGGCCCTTCACCGCATCTCGCACCGCTTTTTCCCGTGCATCTCCCATGTTATTGGCCCGGATGTCCAGTTTGGTCAGGACCGCGTTGACCTTCAGCGCCTCCGCGATCGCGATGGCACCCTCAGCACCAATCTGGTTCAGGCCCAGGTGCAGGGTGGTCATCACCGCGTTGACCTTCAGCGCCTCCGCGATCGCCTTGGCACCCTCTGCACCGATTCTGTTGCCGTCCAGGCGCAGGGTGGTCAGGACCGCGTTGACCTTCAGCGCCTCCGCGATCGCCTTGGCACCCTCATCGCCGATCTCGTTGCCGCCGAGCACGAGCTCGGTCATCACCGTGTTGACCTTGAGCGCCTCCGCGATCGCGATGGCACCCTCAACCCCGATCTTGTTGCCTCCGAGGTTGAGGGTGGTCATCACCGCGTTGACCTTCAGCGCCTCCGCGATCGCGATGGCTCCCTCTGGACCGATGCTGTTGCTTCCGAGCTTGAGCTCGGTCAAGACCGCCATGAACTGCAGGTCCGACCCGATCAGGATGGCGTCGGCGGGTTGAAGGCTCTGGTTCAAGAAGCTGGCCTCGGTCTGGTCACGCTTCATGCCCGAGAGCATGATGCCCTTCTCTGTGCCGATCTTGGCGAGCATCGTGGCCGACTCAACGTCGAGGTTGTTCTTGAGCAAGTTGCAGTGTTTGAGCTCCGTGGTCTTCATCATGGCCGCCAGCACGATCTGCACTGTCGGCCGGTCGCCGCCGAGCTTCCACGAGAGGTCGAGCGTGTCGCCCGTCACCCCGGCTGCGCGCAGCAGCCCACGGCCGAAGCCGTCGCCCATCTCGCTGCCGAGCATGACCGTGTTGGCCCAAAACGCTGGCCACTGCCACGGTGGCGGCGACCCCTCAGGGAGGCGGTACTTGCCCGAGCCGATGGCGTTCGCTGCAAAAAACTCTTGGAAGGAGAGGTGCGCCGACTGCATCTGGAGCGGCTCGACCTGCAGCAGGCTGAGAAGAGGGAGCCTATCCTGCCCCACGCGCTCGCGCACCTCCGCGACCGCCGCCCGCTCCTCATCGCGCAGCCCCTGGACCGCGGCGTCCAGGGCAGGAAGGCGCTCCGCGTCCGCACTTGCCATCTGCGCCCGGCAAGCAGCTTCATCCAGCCCGGACGATGCGAGCTCCTTGGGGTACAGCCACCCCTTTGTGGCGCCGTCCGCCAGCTTGACCATGTAGTATGACTTGTAGTCCTCGACGATCACGCCGCGTTGGCCCTTCCGCTCGCCGTCCAGCAGCTCCACGTAGTGGCCCTTCTTCGGCCGGCCCTTGAACGTCTGGAAGGGGTATGCCACCTTCGCATCCAGGTCGGCGAGCGTCCCCGGCGGCGCAAAGGCGCCCAGCGCCGCGCGCAGGAGCTGCACGTCGGTGATCACGCGCGCCTGCGCCACGTGCGCCTCGAAGAACACAACTTCCAGCAGCGTGCGCACTTCTGCCCTCACGCCGCCGCCGCGCGCGAGCATCGCGTCCGATGCGCTCGCGTACAGCTCGGCGACCGTCTCCGGCATGCCCAGCCCTTTGCGGATCTCGAAGACCGACGCGACCATCGAGAGCATCAGCGGGTTGGCCGTGACGCGATGCTGCATCGTCGGCGCGTCGGGGTCCGTGCTCGTTGGCATGCGCTCGACAAAGGTCATCAGCTGCCTCACGTCCCCCTCATTCCCCAGCCGCTGCAGCAGCGCCTGCTCCTGCTGTGCCTCGGTCAGCGGAGCCAGCTTCAGCAAGCGGAAGCCGGAAAAGCGCGCCTCGACCACGCCTGCCGGCCGCGAGGTGCAGAGCATCACGTGGCCCTGCGGTGCCAGCACCTCGACGACATGCTGCTCAATCTCGGCGCGCTTGGCGCCGGCCTCGTCCAGCCCGTCGAGGAGGAGGAGCGCGCGCCGCGCCATCATCGCCTGCCGCAGCATGCGGTGCACCTCGGGCCCCTCAGCGAGGCTGAGGTACGCGTCGACCCAGTTCCAGTGCGACGCGAACGCATCAGGTGCATCGCGCAGCTTCACCTGGAGCTGCTGCACCTTGATCACAATGGGCACCATCTCGGCGCGATCGAGCGCCAGTACCACCGCCTGGCTGATGAGCGTTGTCTTGCCCGCTGCGGGCGGCGCGGTGAGCAGCGCGGCTCCCGGAGCAGTGATCGCCTCGCCGAGGCTTCGTGCAGCGTGCAGGGAGTGAAGCCAATCGCTCAGGCCGCGCACATCGTGCACGCCAGCCAGATCGGCATCTCCCATCACTTCGATGGCCACGCACTGCTGCAGCGCATCCATCGGATTGCCGGAGAGCGCATCGAAGATCTGCGTGTGCTGCTTGCGCAGCTCCCGCGTCCACCACCCGCTCAGCGCCTCGTAGGCGGCATGCGGCAGCTCGCGCGGCGCGTGGTTCCACGGGTGCAGCACGAGCGTGGCAGGTGGCTCGCCGCTGCCCTCCAAGAAGGTGAGGCCGTGGCAGAGGCCGTCGGCGCTCGCTGTTGCCACGTCGGCATCGCGCCAGCCGCCGGCCGTACGCACGGTGAGCGGCTGGCCGGCGGCGTAGCGCCGGGATCCTATCGTACCGCTGGAGCGCAGCGCCGTAGTGGCCATGGCCTCGGGCTGCAGCCTCTCGACCGCCTGGTGCACCTTGCCAATCGCCACGCGCACCTTGCCGAGCGCGGCTTCGAGCTGCACCTTGCCGAGCGCGGCTTCGAGCTGCGTCAGATCGCCCCGTGTTTGTCCTTTGAAGAGCTCTGCCGCCTCAGCCACCGCCGCGTCCACACACGACCGCACGGCGTCGCCCGCCTCGCGTGCCGCGTGCGCGATGCTTTTGCACTGCGCCGCGCTGTCGGCGATCTCGCGCGCCCGCTCGCCGATGGCGCGCAGAGCTGACTCCGATTCGATGCTCAGAGCCGAGGCAGATTCCAACCGCCGAGCATCCTCCGCCAGGCGGCGTGCTGGCTCGGCGAGGTCGCGAAGCGAATGCGCATCGCCGACGAACGCGGCGTCCCATCCGGCAGCGGGCGGCCGCCACGGCAGCACCGCCTGGCTGCATCGGTCGTAGGCGAGCTCAAACTCGTCGCCGCCAAAAACGGCGGCGGCGACGCGCCCACCGGTCGCATCGACGACGCCAAAGCGCGGCCCGCCGCCCGCGCCGCTGCCCTGCCAAGAGAGCAGCAGCAGCGGCTGTCCCTCGGCGAGGCGCAGCGGCGCGGCGGCTGGTGCATCAACCTGCGGCAGCAGCTCCGCCAGCGCGACCGTCGCGCTGTGCGACGCCATCTGAAGCGCCCCGAGCGTCTTTGTCAGCGCGCCAACGGTGTTGTGCACGTACTCCTTATAAAGGCCGATGACCTTAGGCTTATCGCCCTTGCTCGTGAACTTGGACTGGTTGATCCGCTCTATGTCAGCAGCTACGTCGAGCTCGATCGCCTTCACCTCAACGGGTGTCGCGTCCGCGTCGCTGCTCAGCGCAAAGACCTTGGGCTGCAGCTGATCGAGGGGCTCCCGGAGCGCGGGGTAGGCCGTCAACCGCTTCATGAGCTCTCGGCTCAACGAGTCTTCGCAGCAGCACCTGCGTGGGAGAGTGGGGCAGGCGCGTGAGGGTCATGAAAGGAGATCCAATCACATCTGCAGAATAGGATGGGCAGCGCTCACCATCCGCGAGAAAAGTACGGCGTCTCGTTGTAGAGCGTATCGAGCCCCTCGCAAAGGCCGGGCCAGGCACCCGCCTCCTTGGCCTTGACGGCAGACAAGTGCGAGGCGAAGCGCACAATAGGGGGGCTGCGGCTGAGGTCGCAGCTCTGGACAGTTCCGAACCTCTTGAGCGCCGCGCGTACCTTGTTCTCGTCTACGTTTGCATTCAACTTGAACAAACAGACAACGCCATCGAACTCGGCTGGCCGGGGTGGGATCTCCTCGATCTGGAGCACGGTCGTTGCAAGGATCGACGCATAAAGCTGATTCATCGCTCCCTCATCGAGTGCGAGCTTAAAGGAAGCAGCTTGCTCCAATGTCCTTGGTGCCTGATACAATGATCCAAAATCCCAGAACAAGGCTTTGATTGCCAGCCTTGTCAGAGCGCGTCGAAGCACGCGGATGCGCGAGCCGTCCGGATCCGGATCGCCTGGACTGAGCCAGCCATAGGTAAGCGCGCCGATGCTCCGATCTCCACGACGAACGAGCGATGCGGCCGCTTCACGGCTCAGCAGCGGCGATGGCGAGGCCCCGCTCTTTTCCAGTGCCTCGAGCGACTGCCGATTGGGCATCTTGAAGTTGTCCGGCTGCATCAGTAGCCACTCCACGCACAGCAACCGAATCGCACCACACAAGAGGACTCGTATGACGATCTTGTCGAGCTCTGTGAGCGCCCGGTGCAGCTTTGGCGGCAGCGGTGTACGGCGCACAGCGTCGTCGTCGTCGTCGATGTCGTCGAGGTTGGTGTCGTCCCCGTCGTCGCGGAAGGCACGCGCGGGGCCAATTGCGGGGCGGTGCGGCGGCGGCGCTGCCTCGAAGAGCTCGCGCTTGATCTCGGGTGGAGCCGCTCGCAGGGGCCCCACAGCAACCTCTGGCTTGGGCGTTGGCATCCCGATCTTATTGGGCGTTCCTGCGACCGTAGGGTTCGCTGCCGCCTGCACACCAGGGGCGCTCAACGCATTCACGCGTGCGCTCGAGAGCGCATACGCGCGAACGCTCGACGGACCCGATGAAAACAGCCGTTGCAGTTCTTCAACCTCGGATGCCTCGTCGACCGCAGGAGCAAGCGGCAGAAGCTTTCTCAACTCCTTCCAAAGAGTTGCTCCGCCGTCCTCGGGTTGCACACGAATGCGTGTCCCGGAGCGCTTGATGACGGTGCCTGTGATTTCGACTCTCTTATGCTTGAAGCGCACGTAGTCGCCCACCTTCGGGTCCATCGGAAGGGCGGCGTTGGTGATTTGGGTTGAGTCGAACTTCGAAAGATGATCCCCACACCCACGGCGCCGTCAAATTCACTCAGCTTCACAGAGCTCGGCAATCACATTCGCAAGCGCAACACTCACAATCGCCGCGCCCGCGACAACGAGCGGGGACGTTTCACGAGGCGAAAGAACGCTTGACTCGTGTGAACCCGTTTTTTTCTAACGAAAAGTCAAGGTCGTCGCACACCCATGTCGAGCGGCGACTCTCTAGGGAAATTCATTTGGTTGGTAGCACGAGGCAAAAAGAACGCGCACTGCCGCGTGTGCCCCGGTCCGGAATGCCGCTGCCCGTGCGTACGCTCACCTTCACGCTGCCCGTGGACGTCAATCCCGGAGACAAGCTCACCTTTTCCGTAGCGCACGCGCACTTCCGTGAGCGGCGCCGAGCGGCGTGACTCGTACCTTGGCTCGTGGTTGGGGAGTGGGGCCGCGACGGGCGACGACGAGGCGAGTGAGGCGCGCTTTGAAGAGTTTGCACGGCAGCAGTTGCTCCCGTTCTTGCGGCACGAGCCCCACGGCGGCCTGCGCTGCTGCGGGAGCACATGGTGAGCCTCGCCCGTCGCGCGGATGAGCCGGGCGCCCTCGCGCGTTGCGTGGCGCTCGAGCCGGCGGCCCGAGGATCGGCTGCTGCGACCTACGGCGCTGCTGATCGACACGGCCCTGCTGATCGACACGGCGCTGCGCTGCGTGTACGGCTCGCCGCGGCGCGATGACGAGGCGCTCGAGCTCACCATGATGATGTACAAGGCGCTGCCGGGGCGCGACGACCTCGGACCTGACGACTTCGAGCCGCCCGAGACGGCGCTCGCGCTCGAGACGGCGCCGGTGCCCGAGACGGCGCCGCCGTTTGAGGGAGCGGCGGCGGCGGCGGCGGCGGAGGGTGAGGCGCCGCTGCCTCCGCCGCCGGGCCCCGAGGCGCTCGAGGCGCTCCTCGACGAGCTCGACGAGCTCTACGCGCATCTCAAATCCCAGCACTCGCTCCAGGAGTATGGCTGCCTGCAACCGATGGGCGCTTACCGTCAAGGCGAGGGCGGGCGCGGCCTCTCCCGCGAGCGCGCCCAGCAGCTGCTGCGCGCACTCGCGCGCCACACGGCGCGGCGCAGCCCTCCCGCCACCTCCGCGCACTGGGCGCAGACGCGCGACGACATGGTCGCGTTGCGGGAGCGCGCGTGCCTCGATCTACCTCCCGAGCTCCCTTACATCGAATGGCTGCAAGCGCTGCTCCTCACGGGCCAGTTTCGGCTCGCGAACGACTACTTGCGCTCGTACACCGAGCAGCTCGGCCTCGCGGCGGCGGAGGCGCTCGTGCTCGACGCGGCGCGCGAGTACTTCAACGGGGCCTCGTCGACGCTCGACCCGGCGCTCGAGCGCATGGCAGAGTGCCTGCGCGTGCTGCCACAGACGACGCCCGCGGTCGAGGCCGAGTTTCGTCTGCTCGAGGGCGTGAAGCTGCTCGCCCGGTATGGGTGCACGCCGCCGCCGCTCCAGGTGCGCCGGTTGCCCGATCGGCTCGTGCTCGTGCATGCAAGTGCTCACCACGGCGCGGTATCCTCCTTTCCCCACAGGTGCGCCGGTTGCCCGATCGGCTCGTGCTCGTGCTTGAGCTCATCGACGGCATCGCTCGGGCGGAGGAAGAGGCGGCCGCACGCGCGGCGGCGCACGCGGCGGCGGCGGCGGCGGCGGCGGCCGAGGCGGTGAGGGCAGCCGTGGGGGGCTCCCCTTCTGCAGCTGTTGCAGGGAGGGGCGATGCGGTGAGGATGACGAACGGCAGCGCTGTGTCGGGCAGCGCTGTGTCGGGCAGCGCTGTGTCGGCGACCGGTTGGGATGGCGACGATGGGTGGGGCGATGATTGGGACGAGGCTGCTTCGTCAACCGTCGCCAGGTCACCACCTTCGACTCCTCCACGTCCGTCAGCCGCCACCTCCACGTCCGCCTCGCCCTCCGTCTCCTCCTCCGCCGCCTCGTCGGTGCTGCGCATGGACGGGGCCATGACCCACCTCGCGGAGTGCCTCGGCGTACCTTCGGACCTCGCCCGAACCGCCGTGTGGGAAGCCCTAGCGACGGTCGCGCTCCGTCGTACCGAATGGTCGCGTTGTCTCGAGCTCACGCTGCAGCTCGTCCGGGCCCCGACGGTGCATGGGCGCGCCTGGCAGCTGTGCGAGCGACTCTGCGCCCTCTCCGACGACGCCAGCACCCCTTGTTCGAATGCCCGTGCTGCCGGCGCTCACTTCGGCGCTCAGCTCGCCGAGGGCACTGACGTGCGCAACGCCCTCGATGCCGCCGGTGCTGCCGGCGCGGGCGCGAGGGCGGCGAGCGCGAGGATGCTGGTAATGGACTTGTCCGAGCGCGGCGAGCTGCTCGGCCACGCCCTCGCGCATTGTCCAGCCGAGCACTTTGACAAGGCGATGCGACTGTGGCGCGAGTGGCGGCGGCAGCCGGGGGCGCTCTCGTGGGCGCTCGACGAGGACCTGCCGACCGGCGCCCACGACGACGCGAGCGCCCACGACGACGCCGACGGCGCCCGCGACGGCGCCGAAGGCGCTCAGTACGGCGCCGAGGAAGCCGGCGCCGAGAGCGACGTCGCTCCACCCTCCGGCGATGCGCGCGCTCTCGATGGCGCCGTGGCGGGCGCGTCGGCGGCGGGGGCGGCTGCCTTCCGGGCGATGCGGGACGAGGCCGAGGGCAACGCGATGGCCTGGGTGATGCATGCGAAGCGCTCGGATGAGGCCGCCTCGGCCACGCCCGCCCCCCGCGACGCTGTGAACGCCCTTGTGAACGCCCCTGTGAACGTGAACGATGCGGCGCGGTCGAGCGCAGCGCTCCTCAAGGCATGCCTGGCCGCGGGCGAGGACGATCAAGCAGTCGTGCTGATCGCCGATCGGCCGACCGCCACGTGGCTCGCCACCGCCGCAACGGCGCTTCAACAGGCGCTGCAAGCCGCCGCATCGCGCGCCGACGTGGGCGCGGTGCGTCGGCTGGCGAGCGTCGGCGTACATGGGTTTGGTCTAGCGCTCGCCTTGACGGCTGTGGACAAGGAAGGCGGCCGTAGTGCGGAAGCGGCGCTCGGTGCACGCTCGCTTGCCGAGCTGCTTCGTACCGGTACGGAGGGCACGACGGGTGCGAGGGCGGACGCGCCCAGCACGGCGCCCATCGCGGCCGCGGCGCGCACCGCCCTGGTGAACTTCGAGTCGGTCCTGACACGTGTGCACGAGGCATCTCGGCTCGCGCGCTGGCTGCCGGATCTGGACAGCGCGAGATACGCGGCCGATGAGCAGGCACGCAAGCACGCGATCGGCCGACTCGCAAGCGCCGGCGTGAGCACTCCGGGCGCCTTTGACGAAGCCATGCGGCTCGCACCGAGCGTCGGGATGGACCTGTGGGAACTCCACCTGGCATGCGTCGAGATGGCACTCACGCGCCCCGTGAGCGACGATGCCCCCGACGGCGATGGCGGCGATGGCGGCGCAAGCAGCCATGGGTCTGGTGAGCTCGAGGCCTCGATCACTGCGGTGATCTCGCGTCACGAGATCGCGCTCCTCGCACATCCCGATCGGCTCTGCTATACCCTCGTCAGCCGCGTACTGCCCCGGCTGCCGCATGCACTGCCGAGGCTGCTCGAAGTCTTCCGTCTGCTCGAGCGCTGCCAAGAGCTTCCATCGCCTTCGATCGCGCCCGCCGCCGCCGCCGCCGCCACGCCCGCCTCCGCCGCCACGCGCGAGCAAAATCGCGAGGTGCTCGAGGCCTTGCGGGTAGCGGTCCGCTCGCTGCATCGGCTCGCCCCGTCGGTGGACGTGCGTCGGATGCTCCTTGTCCTCTGTGGACGCCCTCTCGAGCCGAGCGCCGACGTGGGCGCCTCGAGCGCCGTCCTGAGCGTGGGCGCCTCGAGCGCCGTCCTGAGCGCGGGCGCCTCGAGCGCCGTCCTGAGCGTGGGCGCCACGAGCGCCGTCCTGAGCGTGGTCGCCGCGCCAACGGCTTTCGACGGATGGCGACAGGCGGTGGCGTGCACGGAGGCGCGTCACGTCGTGTTGGCGGCGCCGCTGCTAGCGGCTTGCCTGACCTCCGCCTCGCCCGCAATGCCGCCGCCCTCGGGGCCGCCGCCCTCGATGCCGCCGCCCTCGTCGCCCGCCGGCGTGCCCGGTAGCGCCGTGCTGGGCAGCCTCATGCTCAGCCCAAGCGCCGTGTGGACGGCGCGGCTAGAGCATCTGCTCCGGTCCTTTGCAGCTGCCGAGGCACCGATGAACGCGGGCGAGGCGGGGAAGTCCATGCCCAGCACGGCGCTATTGAGGGCATGCGAGCCATTGATTCCTCGGCTCTCCTCAGCGCATCTCACGTGGACTACTGGTCGCTGGCGACCGCTGCTCCCTCCGCCGCTGCCCTCGCCACTCCCCCCGCCGCTCGCCTCCACCACCACCGCCTCCTCCGCGTCCACTGCCGCAGCCGACCTCATCGCAGTGCCACTCGAGACCCTCGCGGCACTCCTGAGGGCGGCGGAGAAGGTGTTGGGGGCGCGCTGCATGTGTGCCGTCGTCCAGCGTCGCGCTGCTGGCGGTGCTGGGCGTGGCGGTGCCGGTGATGGTGGCGGTGGAGGTGGGGGTGGAGGTGGAGGTGGGGCGGAGGCTCCGCTGCACGCATGGCGGCTCTCCGCCGCGCGCCTCGCTCACGTCGAGACGCTCTGCTGGCTGCTCGTCCACTGCCGAGCCAACGCGCGTGCTCATTATCGGCCGCACACCCCTCCGCTCATCGCTGGCGCCCCGACCG
>Ga0210248_102447_pt1 | contig 10887 bp, 9 predicted proteins | sample ChrtobMetP3_32mM_FD_155493 | JGI IMG/M metagenome (GOLD analysis project Ga0210248, IMG submission 155493) | Chrysochromulina tobin associated microbial communities from unialgal haptophyte culture, Seattle, Washington, United States - P3_32mM | ecosystem: Host-associated > Algae > Haptophytes >...
CGCAGGGCTACATTGGCCCCGGTCACGCGGCAGATGAAACCGAACATCCGAACAGCCTGAAACGGTCGTCTGCAAGCGCTTCACTAAGCCCCGATCAACCCTGTCCCAAGCCAGCCGGTCGCTATCTCGGGCTGTTACGACCGGTGGCAACCGGCTGGCCGCCACCAGCGCGCGCCAACTTCTGTCGCTTGCGAGTCCACTGCCAACCGCGCCACCCCAACAACGCAGCTAGCACCGAGCCATACACGGCAACTTCGGCAAAATCGTTCTTGCCGGCCCGCATCCAGAAGAAATGCAGGATTGAAAGGCACGCTACGGCGTAAACCGAAGCATGCAGGCGACGCCAGCGCGCAGCCCCCAGTGCCTTGATGGCCCGATTGAAAGAGGTGGCCGCCATCAGCGTCAGCAACACCAGCGCCACAAAGCCCACCAGGATGAACGGCCGCTTCACGATGTCGGCCACGATATCGCCCACGTCGAACGCCATGTCGAACCAGCTGTAGCTCAACAGGTGCAGCGCCGCATAGAAAAACACAAATACCCCCAACATGCGCCGAAAGCGCGCGAGTTGGGGGGTCGCGGTCATCACCCGGACCGGCGTCACCGCCAGCACCACGCACAGTGCCCTCAAGGTCCAGTCGCCCGTGGCACGCACCAGGGCCTCGGCAGGGTTGGCGCCCAGCTGATCCGCGAAGGCGGCATACAACAGCCAGAAAAACGGACCCAGGCACGCCATGAACACCAAGGGCTTGGCAGCGGGCGAGAGCAGTGATTTACGCATCTGGCATCACAGTCAGCTAAGCCAACAAGCAAGCATCAGCCACCCGCGTCAGTAGAACTTCTTGAGGTCCATGCCAGCGTAGAGCTGACTTACCTGCGCCTCATAGCCATTGAACATCAGTGTCTTGCGCTTCTTGGCAAACAGGCCGTCTTCGCCAATGCGCCGCTCGGTGGCCTGGCTCCAGCGCGGGTGATCCACCTCGGGGTTCACATTCGAGTAGAAACCGTACTCCTGCTTCGCGGCCTTGTTCCAGGCCGTGGCTGGCTCTTTCTCGACGAAGCGGATTTTCACGAGGCTCTTTGCGCTCTTGAAACCGTACTTCCACGGCACCACCAGACGTACCGGAGCCCCGTTCTGGTTGGGCATCACCTCGCCATACATGCCGAAGGCGAGCATCGTGAGTGGATGCATGGCTTCATCCAGCCGCAGACCTTCCACGTAGGGCCACTCCAGTACGCGCGAGCCTACAAAAGGCATGGTGGCCTTGTCCGCCAGCGTGACGAATTCAACGTACTTCGCACTCCCCTGGGGTTCCACGCGTTTGATCAGCTCGGACAGCGAATAGCCCACCCACGGAACCACCATCGACCAGCCTTCCACGCAACGCAACCGGTAGATCCGCTCCTCCTGCGCGGTCAGCTTGATGAGGTCCTCGATGCCGTACTTGCCCGGTTTCTTGACCAGGCCGTCCACTTCCACCGTCCACGGCGCGGTCTTCAAGGTATGGGCGTTGCGCGCAGGGTCTGCCTTGTCGGTGCCAAACTCGTAGAAGTTGTTGTAGGTGCTCGCGTCCTTGTAGTCGGTGAGCTTTTCCAGCGTCGTCGCGCCCGCCACCGAAGACCGGGCGCCAGGCAGGGCAGCAAGCTTGCCCGGGCGCGGAACCGCTGCAGCCTGCGCAAGCGCTTCACGCCCGGCCCATGCCGCCAGCGCAGCCCCGGCCGTACCCGTGGCCATGAGCTTGAGCATCTGCCGACGCTGCTCGTACACCTGGCGCGGTGTGATTTCGGAGGAGTGCGGGTGGTTAAAGCCCGAGTCGCGGGAATGAATCAGCATGGGGAGGTCTCCGGTCGGCATCAGAAGGGGCAGGTCACGTTATGAGCAGTACAACTGCCAGTTCGTTCCCTGCACGCCTCAGGTTACACCGAAGACGCCCTGGTTGCAGCGCGCGATGTTGCTACCCGGCTGCAATGCCTGGGGATCACGTCACAGGCGCGCCCCCGGCGTTTCAGGTCTTACAGCGTGCCGTAGCTGTGCAGACCGCTGAGGAACATATTGACCCCCAGAAACGCGAAGGTGGTCACGGCCAGACCGACCAGCGCCCACCAGGCAGAAATGGCACCGCGCAGGCCTTTCATCAGGCGCATGTGCAGCCAGGCGGCGTAGTTGAGCCAGACGATCAGTGCCCATGTTTCCTTCGGGTCCCAGCTCCAGTAACCACCCCAAGCCTCGGCCGCCCACAGGGCACCCAGTACCGTGGCGATGGTGAAGAAGGCAAAGCCCACCGCGATCGACTTGTACATCACATCGTCAAGGATCTCGAACGACGGCAGCCGCGCGGCAATACGCTTGCGCCCCAGCAGGATGCCCGCCACGATGAAGGCGGAAATGCCGAAGTACACCATCCAGTAGCCGCCACCGTTCTCGGTCGCGCCCTGGCGGAAAACGATAGGCTCAAAGCACAGCACGACGCCCAGCAGCCACAGCGGCGCGAGCTTGTACCAGCGGGTTTCCGTGGCCTGCTGCTTGATCAGGTAGGCAAAGGCAACCATGGCTGCCAAGGCGAACGTACCGTAGCCAATGAAATTGGCGGGCACATGCAACTTCATCCACCAGCTCTTGAGGGCCGGTACCAGGGGCTGGATCTCGTGCGCCTCACGCACCACCGTGTACCAGAGCAGGAACCCCACAGCCGCGCTCACCACCAGCATCACGAAGCCGCCCAGCGCACGGGTGTCGTACTGCTCTTCGTAGTACAGATAGAACGCGGCGGTCATCCAGCAGAACAGCACGAACACCTCGTACAGGTTGCTCACCGGGATATGGCCGATGTCCGGCCCGATGAGGTAGCTTTCGTACCAGCGCACCATGGTGCCGATCAGTGCCATGGCCACGGCCACCCAGGCAATGCGCGAGCCGAGAAGGCTCATGGTCCGGCCTTCGCCGCTTGAAAACATGCCGATCCAGTAGAACGCAGTGCTCATGAAAAAGAGCATGCTCATCCACAGGATGGCCGACTGGCTGGACAGGAAGTACTTGAGCAGGAACACCGCATCGGCGCGGGCCAGGCTGCCAGCGCCTTCCTGCTGGTAGAGCCCGATGGCCAGCAGCGACGCTGCAGCCACGATCAGCGCCAGGACGCGCAGCGGCCGCCAGAACCAGCCCAGCCAGATCATCGACGGAATGGTGCCGACCAGGATGCCCTTTTCGTACCCGTCCATGAAGCTGCCGTAGCGCTGCAACGCAAAAACCCCGCCCACGGTCACCAGCAGGGCAAACACCCAGTCGAACCAGTTGCGGCGAGAGAAGTAACTCTCGTTGAGGGTGACGGTGGTCGTCGTCGGATTCGGGGAAGATGTCACGGTGTTCATGCGGTGCCTTGGCGGGGGGATGCCCCGATCAATTTCTGAGCAAGCTGTACAAACTCCTGGTCGCCGTCCATGGTCTTGCGGTTGGTCGACAGGGCCATGGTCGCGCGGGTGCGGCCGTCCTGCGGCGCAATCCAGATCCATACGCGCCGCTCACGCACGTACAGCATGGCAAAGATGCCCAGGATCAGCAAGGTACACCCCAGATAGACAATGTTCTTTCCAGGGGCTCGCGCCACCTGGAACACGCTGGCCTGCACCTGCGTGAAGTCCTTGAGTTCGAACGCCAGGGGCGCGGGGTACACCTGGGCATCGCTGAGCGACAGCACGGCCTGGGTCATGAAGCCGCGGGTCTGGTCGTCTTGCGCCAGCGGGGCAAGGCCGGCCTGCTGGCGTGTGAGCTGCGCCAGCTCGAACAGCGTTCCATTGAGAATGCGGACCAGCACTTCGCCCGCGCGCGCGCGCTCGGCTTCAGGCACGTTGGCCTCCATGAAATCCGACACGGCCTGCAGGCCCCCGGTGGGCTTGCCGTTGTCCAGGCCCTGCCCCGCAAACAGCGACAGCGCACGCGATGCCGACTGCTGCAACTGGCCCGAGAGGTCGCCGCGCGAGGGATCGATCGCTTGCGCCACGTAGCGGCGTACCGCCTCCTCGCGCGCCGCGGGGTCGGCCAGCGCGGCCTTCATGCGCACAAAGCCGTCCATGCTGCCCTTGTCGTCTGCAGGCACCCGCAGGTAGCGAAACGGCTCCGACGGCGTTTCGCGCACGCCCATCAGAAACACCGGCACGCCGTCGCCCGTGTCCACGGGCAGCATGTAGTTATGGAACTCACGCGCCTGCCCTGCCGCGTCGCGCAGCTTGTAGGTCACGCTCGGGCCCACGTTGCGCAGTTCCTTCTTGGTCACCGTCTTGTTGGCGGCACCCAGCCGGGATTCGACCGACTCGCGCAGGTCGACCTTGCGCACATCCACACTCGTCTCGCCAGGGCCTGCACCGGCGAAGTTTTCCACGTTGATGGTGCGCAGGGCCGTGAACTCCAGGGTCAGCGTGTCGTTGCCGGGCAGCCCGCCCTTGTTGGTCAGCTGGGTGGAATTGCCCACCACGCCTTCCACATCAAAACCCTTGGCGCCCGCCACCATGGGCACCGCGCGCAGTTTCAGGTGCGAGCCGCCGTCGTCAAAGCTCGACTGATAGATCTCGATGCCCTTGTAGCTGGCCGGGTGGTTCACCTCGACCCGCGCGGGCGTTTTTTCGCCGGTGGCCTTGTCATGGATGACGATCTCGCTGGCAAACAGCTTGGGCATGCCGGTGGAGTAATGCTCCACGATGAATTTCTTGAGCTCGATGGCAAAGGGCAAATCTTGCAGGAGCACGCCATCCGACTGGTTCAGGATGGCGGTGCTGGACTGCGTGCCTTCGGCCACCAGCAGGTTGCCGCGGAAGGTGGGGTTGCGCTCGGACAGGCGGTGCTCGGGCTTCACATCGGCGATCAGGCCGCCGCCCTGGTAAGGCGTCTTGCCGCCCCAGAGCATCTGCGCACGCACGATCAGGTCGCCATCGAGCAGGCCGCCGATGCACACCAGCACGATCGCGCTGTGCGCCGCGATGTAGCCCAGCTTGTTGGCAGCACCCGCCTTGGCAGCCACCATCCAGCCGGTGCCGGGGCCTGCGGCGGTATCGCGCTGCTGCAGGCGTACCTTCCAGCCGCCGCCGGCCAGCATGGTGCCAATGCGGCGTGCCTCGGCCTCGGCGCCATCGGCCAAGTCGGCCTCGGCCTTGTGGTGAAACGCCTTGAGGCTCTGCTCGCGGATGTTTTCCTTGTACACGCGCAGGTCGGCCAGGATCTTGGGCGTGTTGCGGGCGATGCACAGCGATGTGCTGAGCACCAGGAACGCCAGGATCAGCAGGAACCACCAGGCGCTGTACACCGCGTTGAGCTGGATGGCGCCAAACACTTCCGCCCAGAACGGGCCGAACTGGTTGACGTAGTTGACCGCCGGCTCGTGCTGCTTGAGCACCGTGCCGATGACCGACGCGATGCAGATCACCGTGAGCAACGAGATCGCAAACCGCATCGAGGAGAGCAACTCGATACCGGAACGCAGGGCCTGGGAGCCGGACCGGACGCTAAGGCCCTGGGTGTTGTCGGACATGGATGGAAGTGGCTACGGGCACGAAACAAAAAGGGCGGGCCATCTGTGCGATGGACCCGCCCTTTTTGGGTTTGTTATTGGCGGTTGGTTCCGTGCGGCCAGGCGGTCTGGGCCCCTGGCAGCAAATATCAGCGCAGGCCGGCGATGTAGTCGGAGACGGCGCGGATTTCCTTGTCGTTCAGCTTGGCCGCGACCTGCGTCATCTGCGTGCTGTTGGCGCGCGAGCCGTCGCGGAACATGTTGAGCTGGGCCACGGTGTAGTCAGCGTGCTGGCCCGACAGACGGGGGTACTGCGCCGGGATGCCAGCACCGTTCGGGCTGTGGCAGCCAGCGCAGGCGGCGATCTGGCGGTCGGCAATACCGCCGCGGTAGATGCGCTCGCCCAGGGCGACCAGTTCCTTGTCTTTGGCAAAGCCAGCCTTGATGGGCTTGGAAGCCACCCAGTAGGCGATGTTCTTCATGTCGTCGTCCGACAGGGCGCTGGCAAAGCCCTTCATGACCGCGTTGTTGCGCTTGCCCGACTTGAACTCGTGCAACTGTTTGACCAGGTACTCGGGGTGCTGCGCCGACAGCTTGGGGTTGGCGGCGATGGCCGAGTTGCCGTCTGCGCCGTGGCAGGCCGCACACACCGCGGTGTACAGCGCCTCGCCCTTGACGAGATCCGGTCTGGCTGCTTTGGGCGCTTCACCCGCTGCAAAGGCCGTAAAAACAGGTGCTGCCAGTGCGGCAGCCGTCAGCAAGGAGGCGAGCAACTTCATATCGAGGGTGTGTGTTTATGTGCGCAAAACCCCGCGATTCTACAATGACGCTCCCTCGCATCCCAATTCCCCATGACGACACTCCCCACTGCGCCAGTTGCTGGCTCTCTTCCGCCCGCACCTGACGCCAAGATCGCCATGGGCTGGATGCACACCGCCAGGTTCCTCACAACGGCCGCGCAGCTGCACCACCTGCCCCCGATCCACGTTCCCGAAATCGCCTTCGTGGGCCGCTCCAACGCGGGCAAATCCACCTGCATCAACACGCTCACGCAGCAAAAGCAGCTGGCGTTTGCCTCCAAAAGGCCCGGCCGCACGCAGCACATCAACCTGTTTTCGCTGGGCAAGCACGGCGTGACCGATGCGGTGCTGGCCGACTTGCCAGGCTACGGCTACGCCAAGGTCTCGCGCTCCGACAAGCTGCGCTGGCAACAGGTGATGGTCAATTACCTGGTCAGCCGCCCCGGCCTCACGGGCATTGTGTTGCTGTGCGATCCCCGCCTGGGGCTGACCGAGCTGGACGAGGCGCTGCTTGAAGTGCTGCGCCCGCGGGTGGAAGAAGGCCTCAAGTTCCTGATCCTGCTGACCAAGGCCGACAAGCTCACGCGCGCCGAGCAGGCCAAGGTGCTGTCGATTACGCGACTGCAGGCGGGCGGCGGCGAGGTGAAGATGTTCTCCGCGCTCAAGAAGCAGGGGGTGGACGAAGTGGCCCAGCTGCTGTGGCAGTGGTCGCACCCCGCCCAGCCTGGCGCGGCGGGTGCCCCGCAAGCGGCCGATGCCACGCCAGAGCCGACCGCAGCCGCCCCGGACGAGGCCCCAGGCCCCGCCGCCGAAAAATCCCAGCCAAATTAGCCTCTAGCGCTTGATAGGATTGCGCTGGATGCTATTTAAACAATAGCAAAATGATCCAGACGCAAGCTGTTCACCTCCCCCAGGGCATCACGCTCGAATGCCGCGTCAGCGGCCTGGTGGGGCGCCCTGTGCTGCTGTTCCTGCACGGCTTTCCCGAGGGTGCATTCATCTGGGACGAATTGCTACTGGCGTTCTCACGCCCCGAAAACGGGGGCTACCGCTGCGTGGCACCGTACCTGCGCGGCTTCGGCCCGTCCAGCAGCCCGGCCGAGGTGGAAGCCTACCGGGCCAAGCACCTGGTCAACGACCTGGCTGCGCTGATTGATGCCGAGAGCGCATCGGGCCCCGTGGAATGCCTGGTGGCGCACGACTGGGGCGGTGCCGTGGCGTGGAACCTGGCCAACCAGCAGCCCGGGCGGATGAAACGCCTGGCCATCATCAACTCGCCACACCCCGGTGCGTTCTTGCGCGAGCTGCAGCACCATGCGGGGCAACAGGCCGCCAGCCAGTACATGCATTTTTTGTGTCGCCCGGATGCCGAGGCGCTGCTGGCCGAAGACGACTTCCGGCGGCTGTTCGGGTTTTTCGATGCGCCGGACGGTACCGCGCCCGCCTGGCTGACCGACAGCGTGCGCGCCCAGTACCGTGCGCTGTGGCAACACGGGCTGACCGGCGCCTGCAACTACTACCGCGCCAGCCCGCTGCGCCCGCCGCGCGAAGGCGACCCGGGCGCCCGGGCGGTGACGCTGCCCGACGCCATGCTCACCGTGACCGTGCCGACGCTTGTTCTCTGGGGCATGGACGACCCGGCGCTGCTGCCCGGTCTGCTGGACGGCCTTCCCGGCTGGGTCCCACAACTGAAACTCCAGCAGGTGGAAAAAGCCTCGCACTGGATCGTGCACGAGCACCCGGAGCGTGTGGCCATGGAACTCCAGCGCTTTTTACTATCAACTTGATAGCGCAAAAGGCAATCTCATCAAGCGCCAAAGGGATTTTTGACTTGAATTTTGCCTTCCAACCTCCAGAGGGCAATCCCACCACCGCCCCGCACGGGCCGCAGCCCCGTCAGTACACCGAAGCCTCGCCGAGAGGCCGTGTCTTGAACCGCTTGTGCACCCAGTAGTACTGACCGGGCGATACGTCGATGTAGCCCTGCAGCTGCGCGTTCATGCGCGCGGTGTCTGCCTCGGCATCGTCCGATGGATAGCCGGGCCACGCCGGGGTGATCTCGGCCACGTAGCCTTCGGGCGTGAGCCGCGTGACCATGGCAATCACCTTGGCCCGGCCCAGCCGCGCAAAACGCGAGAGCGAGGGCACCGTGGCAGCCTGCACGCCGTAAAACGGCACAAACAGCGAATCGTTGCGGCCAAAGTCCATGTCGGGCAGCAGGTACAGCAGGCCACCCTTTCGCAGATTGGCAATGATGGGCTTGACGCCATCGTTGCGGTTGAGCATGCGCACGTCGCCAAAGCGCTGGCGGCCTTCGCGGAACCAGGCGTCCACGGCCGGGTCCGGGTGCGTGGCAAAAATCGAGGTGAACGCCCGCGGCGTGTGCAGCGTAAGCGCCGAGCCGCCCGCGTCCATGCCGTAGAAGTGCGGCGCGAAGATGATGGTGGGCGTGTCGCCCTCCAGCTCCTGCAACGCGCCCGTAAGCTTCACGCGCTGCTGCACCACATCGCGCGGGGCAAACCACAGCCAGCTGCGGTCCAGCCACGACTGGCAAAACACCACAAAGGTCTCCTGCGCCCAGGCACGGCGCTGCGCCTCGGGCACATCGGGGTAGCACAGCGCCAGGTTGCGCAACGCCACGCGACGGCGCGGGGCGGCCAGCACAAACAGCACCCGGCCGATCAGCCAGCCCATGCCGCGCAGCACCGGCAGCGGCAGCCGGGCCAGCACACGCATGAACCACACGCCCAGGCGCCCGGTCATGCGGGGGCTCCTGCGGCGGGCGCGCCTTCGCCACGGGGCTGCTTGTAGCGTCCGTAGCCCCACAGGTACTGCCCCGGGCACTGGCGGATCAGGTGTTCCATGGCCTGGTTGATCTGCACGAGCGCTTCCGTCATGTCGGCAGACAGCGGCTGCGCCAGCGGCTCGAAATAGGTGGCAAAACCCCGGCCCCAGGCCAGGCGCTCGCAGCGCACCAGCACCACCGCTGCCAGCGTCATCGTGTAGGCGTTCTGCCCAAAAAACGGTGCCCACTGGCCCTGGCCCTCGGGCGGCACCTGGTCGGGCAGCAGGCCCACGGCCTCGCCGCGGCGCAGCGCCTTGATCATCTGGCGCACGCCCGCCAGCGTGGTCGGCACGGCCAGCATGCCGGGTCGGTTGCGGGCGGTTTCCATCACCCGGGCCAGCCAGGCCTGGCGCGCGGGGCGGTACAGCACGGTGATGGGGCCGCGGCTGGCGCTCCAGCCCCGCGCCACGGCCTGTGCAGACAACTCAAAGCACCCCTGGTGCGGCGTCAAGAACACCACGCCGCGCCCTTGGGCATACGCCGCGTCCACGCAGGCATGGCCCACCACCGAACAGGGCAGCGGCGCGCCCAGCCACAGCCGCGGCAGCTCGGCCACCATGCGGCCCGCGTGCCCCACGGCCGCACGCACCTGCGCAAACCGGTAGCCCGCCCGCGCCGAATTCGCCATGAACCGCCGCCGGTACGTGGGCGACGCCGCAAACGCCACCCAGCCCATGGCTGCGCCCAGCGCATGCAACAGCCACAGCGGAACCACGGAAAAGAATCGGAAGACGACTGGCATTAAAATGATCGGGTCGCTGAGTTAAATGAGCAACTTGCAGGGCGACGTTAAAAAATTCTGCTAAAGCGTTCGCCAAAGCTCCCCAGGCTGCGGGCGACGCCCAAAATGCCGGAACACAGGAGTTTATTCAAATGGCGAACGACTTTCTCTTCACCTCGGAATCCGTGTCTGAAGGCCACCCCGACAAGGTGGCTGACCAGATCTCCGACGCAATCCTTGACGCGATCTTCAAGCAAGACCCCCGCAGCCGCGTCGCCGCAGAAACGCTGACCAACACCGGTCTTGTCGTGCTGGCCGGCGAGATCACCACCAATGCCCATGTGGACTACATCCAGGTGGCGCGCGACACCATCAAGCGCATCGGCTACGACAACACCGACTACGGCATCGACTACAAAGGCTGCGCCGTGCTGGTGGCCTACGACAAGCAGAGCAACGACATCGCCCAGGGCGTGGACCACGCATCCGATGACCACCTGAACACCGGCGCTGGCGACCAGGGCCTGATGTTTGGCTACGCCTGCGACGAGACGCCCGAGCTGATGCCTGCGCCCATCTACTACGCACACCGCCTGGTCGAGCGCCAGGCCCAGCTGCGCAAGGACGGCCGCCTGCCCTTTTTGCGCCCTGACGCCAAGTCGCAAGTGACGATGCGCTATGTGGACGGCAAGCCCCACAGCATCGACACCGTGGTGCTCTCCACCCAGCACCATCCCGACCAGAGCGAAACACAAACGAAGATGAAGGCCTCGTTCACCGAAGCCATCATCGAAGAGATCATCAAGCCCGTGCTGCCCAAGGAATGGCTGCAGAACACGCGCTATCTGATCAACCCCACCGGCCGCTTTGTCATCGGCGGCCCCCAGGGTGACTGCGGTCTCACGGGCCGCAAGATCATCGTGGACACCTACGGCGGTGCCTGCCCCCACGGTGGCGGCGCCTTCAGCGGCAAGGACCCAACGAAGGTGGACCGCAGCGCCGCCTACGCCGCCCGCTACGTGG
>Ga0210248_102448_pt1 | contig 10884 bp, 4 predicted proteins | sample ChrtobMetP3_32mM_FD_155493 | JGI IMG/M metagenome (GOLD analysis project Ga0210248, IMG submission 155493) | Chrysochromulina tobin associated microbial communities from unialgal haptophyte culture, Seattle, Washington, United States - P3_32mM | ecosystem: Host-associated > Algae > Haptophytes >...
TCTTCAAGCAGTGGGTTGGTCACCTTCTCGATCCGCGAGACTACAATCGCGCTGCCGTGGTCGCTCTGCGCGTACCGCTCTGCGCGGTCAACCACCTGCATGTACTCAACGGCGTCCGCGCCGTGCTTCAGCAGGTCATGCTTCCGCAGCTGTGGCGGCATCTTGCGAACCTCGCTCAGGATCCGCTCGCAGTCCTGCACCGCGCGCTTCTCCATCTCCTGGTGCTCCCGCTTGACCTTCTCGCGCTCCTCCTTCTCAATCCGCGCGCATGTCTGACAATTCTGTCTCCCCTTTGTGTCGCCGCAGTGGCGCACGAGTGGGTGCCCCTGCGTGCAGTGCTCGATGACCTCGTGGTCACAGCGTGGCAGGGCCCGCGAGGAGCACGCCCGCTCAATTCGATGGAGGCCAGCTGGGCATATCTCACGCACGATCTGCTCACACTTAATCATCTCATCGTGAGGCCATGAGTGGCATTTGAGTGGGCATACGTGGCCGCATCTGAGGAGTCCGTCGCATTTGCGGCCGCACCCAGCGCCTTGAGCGCACCACTGCCGTAAGCCAACTGGTGTGCTGGTCTCGACGGGCTGACACACTTCTTGATGCGCCTGGCACTTGATGGGCAAGCCATCGACGATTTCGCCGCGCTCCCGCAGGAAGCCGAGCAGGCTCGTCCACAACCGGGACCGAGGCGACGCGTTGAGGAAGCAATCAGCATTCCCGATGAAGATCATGCCCAGTCGTGCGCGCGTGCAGAGCACGTTGACGCGCTGCTCCGCATCCGCCTTGCCGAGGAACCCGAGCTGTCCTTGGCGGTTCGATCGGACCAGCGTGGTGATGATCAGGTCCGCTTCCTCGCCTTGATAGTTGTCGATAGTGCACGTGCGAATCCCTTTCGCCGAGTTGTCAATCTGCTGAAGCCATGGCTGCTCGACGCTGATGCTCAAGAGGTCCTCGATGTCGCGCTCTCCGACTGTAGCGGTGATGCGGTGCTTCTTGAACTTCTCGTTGAGGATCTTTAGCTGTCCCAGGTAGGGCGTGAGCACAACGATGCTGTCGGTGCGGTAGCGTTGGAGGAGCAGGTACTGCGCCACCTGCACCGCCATGTCGGCCTCAAACTCATTGACCTTGCTCAGAGACTTGAAGGCCAGCCCGTCGTCCGCCTCACCATTCTCAAGATGGCTGTGGTTGATGAAGCAGACATTTTTGGCGAGGCCGCGCACGTCTTCGCGACCCATAACGCTCTCATGGTCACGCAGCTCGGGGTAGGTCATATGGCGAGCGATGGACGAGATCTCCGGGCGCATGCGATGCTGCGTCTCGAGCACCGCATGCGCCATCCCACCCTTGATCAGCCGCTCGAAGAGAGACACGTTGAGGTCGTAACCGGTCTTCGCGGCAGCCGTCAGATGATAGGTTTCGACCTTTGGACGAAGCTGCTGGTGATCTCCAATCATGATCACATGCCGTATAGAAGAACTGAGAGATGAGATCACGTGCGCCTCCAGAACCTCTCCAGCCTCCTCCAAAAGCAGCACACCAGGCTTGGCTGATTTGATCAGTGAATGATACTTGGCGGCACCAGTTGTCGTGGCGGCGATCACACGGGCCTCCCGAAGCACCGTCTGCTCAGAGATGGTATCAAAAGCGCTGAGCTCTGCATCAAGCTGATCAAATTCACGTCGGTCGGCTATCAGCTCGGCCTCAATCTCTGCCGAGAGCTGCTTCACCCACTCTGCCCGTTTGGCCTGACGCCCAGCTCTCGAAAGCCGCCACAATGGAAGAGCTTGTCGGTCTTCGAAAGGAGGCGGCGGCGGATGGACGCCCGCTTGCCAGGCTTTCCAGAGATAGTCGTCCCTCATGCGCTGACCGCCGCGGGCGACAGTTTGATAGCCATGTTGTTGCTCAGTAGGCACGCTCAGCTGCCTCGCCGCAGCTGGATCCTCAACCAAGAGAAATTCTTTCAGTTTTCGCCAATCCATGTCATCGACACTCCGTAAGACATCGCACCGCTCATGCAGTCTCGTTCGCACTGCCTCCATCTCTTGATGCAAAGCCCAGACGCGCCTCTTTTCTGGCGCGTCTCGTTCCTCTCTGCTGGTCTGCTTGAGGTTGTAAAGCGAGTATGGCTCAAGTCGCACTTCCTTTGATTTGCCACCGATGCGGACGATGCGCTGCTCGTTACGGTCGAGCAGGTGGCACAAGAATTGGTCGAGCGCGTGGTTCGTGTAGCACACCACGAGTAGCGTTTCTTGGGTTGCCGCGAGGATCGCACGCGCAAGCTCCGAGCCGGCAAAGCTTTTCCCACATCCGGGCGGACCGACGATGCTGGCCACACGAGAGGACGTGGCATGCTCGAAGGCAGCACGTTGCGCACGATCCAGCACCATGCCTCTTTGCCTAAGCTGGCGATCTGCGAGCGGTTCAGGCCAGAAATAGCCAGGGCTCAAGGGGTGTGGAAACAAGGCACAGTCCTTAGGTTAGAGGCGTCCACCCGCCACTCACCGAGCTGCTCCATGACATTTTGCGGTTGGGGACGCCTCAGCTCGGGCGTGGCATGGTACGTCGGCGGTGCGGGGACCTTTTTCTGGAGCAACAGCTCCTCGCAAAATGGGAGCTCTCGGATCTTCTGCAGGCACTTGAGCACTGGCTCATACGCAAAGAATGAGCCCGGGATCGGAACGAGCTGGAACGTCTTGCTCTCGTGCAGGAACTGGCATTGGTCTCCATATTTGCACCTGCCTTTGAGAAAGAATGTGCACACCTCCCTTCGGCTGTTGCGGCACTTTTTGTTCTCCAGAAGTTGCACGAGGTTCTCGTCGTCGAATGAAATCCCAATCTGCTGATCGGATGTCGGATTATCAACCGTTGCCTCCCTCAGCGCCTTCACGACCCGTCCAATCGCAATGTTCTGGTCGCCGTCACGCAGAAGGGCGAGGCTGCCGACCTGGAGTAGGCGGCGGCGACTGAGCAACTCGATGAGAGCCAACCCGCGTGGCAATCTATCCTTCGCGCCATCTTCGATCACAAAGCGCAGGCCACTTGGTCCGCGTTGGTACCCCATCTCCATCTTCAGAGTGTCATCTCCATCTTGTCTTTGATCACGATCTCGTCTTTGATCACGAACACGGCGCCGGTACCCATGGTCCTCCAGTCCCACAAGAGCCACCGGCAGGTAGAAGGGAACGCCCTTTCCGAGCGCATCTCGCACGGAGCGGATCATGTCCTCGCGCAGTAGACGAAACTGGCGGTCAAGCAGCTGTGTCTGCTTGTCCTCTGCAAGGAAGGTCTCGACCCGATCGACCCGCGGAAGGAACGGGATTTGGGACGGCGACAACTCATCGACTGTGGGGACGATACTGATCTGTCGAAAGTCCACGTAGTCATTGGAGTGGCGACCTCCTGGCAACTGAGTAATGTGGGCGGCATGCCGCCTGTCGGCCGCTGCTGCGACTTGCGCTTCAACCTTTCTCATATGATTGGCGCTCGAGAGCTCTCGATCAAGCACATTTCGGAGGTTCTGTGCTCCTTGCAGAGCCTTCCGAGCTCCCGTCGACTCTGGTCTCTCGGCAACCAGATCACGGCACTTGCCAATGAGCGCTGCTGCTAGGTTGCCAAGTAAACGTCCTCCGACCCCCTTGTGAAGCCGGGCCGGACCCAAAGCGTTGGTAATCGTGAGTCCAAAGTCGACGAGCGCGATCAGAGTCTTTGAAGACTGTTCAGATCGCTCCACGGAACGGGTGATGCGCTCAAGAAGACTGTGTGCCGCGAAGAGCTCACGCACACACGTTTCCAGTGCGGGTGTGAACTTGTCCTCCTTATACTGTGGTTGCATCAGCGCACGCACCATCGCCATCGTGGCATCGGCACCTGCAATCTGCGCAGCATCGACCATGCGCTTCAGGCCATACTCATCAAGCCTTGTCAGCCGCCATGGCAGGTCGCCATCAGCGTACGTCTCCAGCGCCTCAGCAAAGCGCTCTGCGGCCTCAACATTCTTGAAAGTGAAGGTCTCCGTCTTGACTGCCTTATCAAAAAAGGGACGATTCACATCGTCTGCCTTGGGTACAGCAGCCTGCTGAGATGCCCGGATGGGCTGTTGCTGCTGCTGCGCTTGCCTCTGGTCTGCAGCACGTTGCGACCGCTTCGCCTGCTCCTGCTCCTTCGCCTCCTTCGCTCGCGTCTCGTCTTCGGCTTTCTGCTGCCTTAGCGTGCGTGCCACTAGGTCGACCTCTGGTGCTGCCTCCAGTGTCTTGGAGTGGGGCGGAGGGCGGAGCTCATCATCTCCAACGGCATAGACAAAAAGATTACTCGGGCCGTTGGGCATAGGCTGCATCTGTAGTTTGCAAACGCCCTCATAGAGTTTGAGGAAGTCCTGCAGCTTGCCCTTGCCGAGATCGAGCTCAAACCCATGATGCTCTCGAAAGTACTGTTTGAAAGCGGTCCCGGGAATGCAGGGCCCGCGTGCAGCCAGAAGCTCGCTCACGTACTTGGCCATAGCCGGACTCGGAGTAGAGTGCTGCAGGCCGGACGAACTGAGAGGCCCCGCTGGCACGGTGGCAGTGACGACCGCGCTGCCGGCGACCGGAGGAACCAGCCCGCCAGAGCCCCCGCCGGAGGCCGTCAGAGTCAGCTCGACGTCCACCTTCGTCCAGTCCTTCCAACAGCTGTTGCAGTAGAAGACGCCGTCTGTGTCGGTTCGGCCACCCGCCTTGCTCCGGCAGGACTCGCAGACCTGCACTGCATCGAAGAGGCCCGGCCGAGCACCTCGCCCGTGGTCGATGAGCTTGATCATATCAGAGCCGACGTCGCGCCTCTCCAACACGAGCCCGTGGCGCGCGTAGACCTCCGCCTTCTTTGAGCCGAGCGAGTTCGTATGCGGCGATCGCTTTGTTCGTGACACGATCGTGACCCAAAATGCGAGCTCCGCCCACAACGGCGCTTTTTGTAGTTCCGGCTTTCGATTCTTCGCACGCACTTTCGAAACTTTGCACGCTCGCCTGCTCGCGCGGTTTGACGGTCACCTCTGACTCTCAGTACGTCAACGCAACAAGAATCTCACAAAAACTCACGCACACGGTGCACGGTCTCCATGACGGTCTCGCGAGACCGAAAACCGGACCGAGGACCGGACCGAGGACCGGACTGCGACCAGGGGGCGACGCGCGAGCGGATCCTTCAGCTGTGGCGCGAGACCCGGCACACCATTTCTCTCCGCTTCGGCCTTCGCGTGTCGTCATCCGATCTACCGTTTTTCACATGTCAGATCACGTCATCAGCACCCGCCTTGTCTTCTCCAATGCTCAGAGTCACACAATCACAACGCATGCACACGGATCACCGACCGTCTCTGATTTGCTTGCAGGGCCTACTCGCGAGCGCCCTGTCGAAAACAATCAGCACCAATGTCCATGTGCCATGCCCATCGTGTACATGCAACGGTACACGCCTACACGGAACACGCGCGTAATGTTGCCCCTCAGATTACGGCACCATGATCACAGTCGATTCACAGTCGATTCACGGGGGGGCGGTCGCTTCGTGAATCGAATTCATGCTCGCATCTCCTCCGTCTTCAACCGCGCCGTCTGGACGCAGATGAAAATCAGCGCCGCCTCAGCCGCCGACTGCTCGGCAGCCTCGCGCCCGGCTGCTGGCTCCCCATAGAAGGTTGGCTCGCCATCGACAAGCAGGAAGGTGACGCTGGAGCGCTCGAGAGAGCGCTCGAGAGGCTCGGTCGCATGCAAGCACGCCATCTCTATCCGCGGCACGGACGGTATGAGCTCATAGCGGAGGTACGTGTCGGCGTCCCCGCTTCTCCCTACCCATACCGGCTCAAGCGACCGCTTGATGCGCATCGCGATAACGTGCAGCAGCTCCTTGAACGCTCCCTGCGCCATGCCCGAGCCGCTCGTGCGCAGAGCATTCAACAGCTGCTGGAGCTGCGCATATCCAAACGCGTACGAGCTGTCCGAGAGGGCATCGACTACCCGATCGACAAAGGCGCAAGCGCGCTCGGCTGCGGCGTGCTTGGCCGTGCGGCCGCTTGCGGCGACAGCGCCTGTGATCGACGGCTCGCCCTTGCACGAAAGAAGAGTCGTGCGAACACGAAAGCGTGCCTCGCCGCCCTCGGCGGTTTCCTCGGCGGAAGAGTAGTTCACGACGGCAGACGACCACTCCAAATCGGGCGCACAGATCACCCTGGTCAGCCCGTCGTCACCATCAAAGGACAGTTTCAACGCCCTCTCGTGCAGTCGGCGCATCGCGCCGGTAGCAAATTCTTCGCCAGCACTCCCACCGCCAGCGCCACATCCGGCCGTCTCCTGCGCATCGCGTTCGTCGATCACCTGCAGCAGTTTGCAGGTATCCTTCTCCAGCAGCTGTCGCCACGCCTCCTCGATCGCCTCGTCTTTCCTTTCATGATCGCCTCGCCATGTGCACGTTGCGGCGCATAGCTCTTCGCCCGTGCCTGCCATCTTTACGTTGACCTTGGTCATAAAGGCGGGCCCGCCCGTGAAACCCCACCCCTGAAACAACTTGTACTTGTGCCCAGCGCGATTAAGCTTCGCCACGGACGGCGTCACCGAGGAGAAGGAGTCGGTCTTCTCATCAAGCATCCCAGGCTCGTCCCATGGCCAGCTGCCACGGACCGGGTGACGTGCCGCCAGGGTGTACATGTCCTGCAAATCCGGTGTCGGCAAGTTCTGCCAGCAGGGTTCGCACAAGTCCTCACCGATCGCCGAGCAATGATATCGGAGGCCATAGATGGGACCGCGCTGGGGGCAAGCACTGCAAGAATGATTGCGCCATGCCTGCTGACGCTCTGACCGTTGCCTAGAGCAACCGAAGAGCGTGCACGCTGACGAGTTGATGCGCACGTCGAGCAGCTGTGCCGCATTCAGAGTCCCACGACATTCGGGGTCCGCAGACATTCTTCTTTCGCGCTCGGCCGACAACGCTTCCTTCTCCCGCGCCTTCGCCTCTTGGGCCCTGCGTGTCTTTTCCCGAGCGTCTGCCTGAGCTGCACGCAGCCGCTGTTCCATTGATTGTCCCCGCGTGTCTGCCTCCGCCTCCGTTGCACCCGCGGTCGGCAACGGGCTGTCGGCGTCGGCATCGACCAAGCGTCCCGAAGGGGTGGGTCTGGAAAGAACGATCTCCACTTGTCGATTAAACACGCCGTCCTCGAGGCAAAGGAGGAGGTGCGGCGGTGCAGACGGCTGCTCCAGCTCAGGATGTACAGCAAGGACGCGAGCGGGGCGGAACTTGCACCCGCCCAAGTGGCCACTAGCGTCGTACAGCACGGCCTGCCCGACGACAGGCTCATTCCTTTGGTCAGGGCCTCGTTGGGCGATCGAAGGCGCCTCTTCAGCTTGTGTTGGTACCATCGAGCGCATGTTGCCAAGGAGCGCGAGCCCATCCTTGAGTGCGTGAGCACGCACTCTCTGCGCCGCGCGCTGCTGGTTGTCTACGAGTAGCGCGGCTGTTCTGGCGAGTTCACGCTCTCTCTCAGTGTGAACACGCTCTCCTTCAGCCGCCGCCGCTCTGGCCTGCATTGCCATCGCGGTGAAGTCGAAAGCGGACCCCTCCTGCCCACCACTGCCGCCCGCCATGCCGCCCGCCAGGGACGAGCCGCCACCGCCCGCCTGCACTGCGAGCGTAGCGGCGGCTGGGAGGGAGCTGCCTCTCATGGCATTGCACACTGCACATCGGCTTGCCGTGGGCTCATTGAGCAACGTGCATGTACTGCAGGCCCACGGGCTGCTCGACACAGCGCGCTCGTCCTCGCGCCGCTCGGCGTCGCACACGGCGCACCGGATCGCACCTGGATCGTTCGACAGCGTGCATGTGCCGCACGCCCACCCGATGCGCTCGGGACGGCGCGTGCACCCCGCGGTGCCAGCCGCATGCTCGCCCTCATCCGCTCGCGGCGAAGGCCGCGGTGGTGGGGGCGGCGCGTTGTGCATGGGGCGGCACTCCAGCTGCCCTCGGAGACGTTCGCGAGCAGGCTGTCCGATGGGCTCGCACTGGATGTGATCGAGGACCGCTCTCAAGGGCTTCTCCAGAGCCTCAATGGGCCGTGCTTTGCCATTCGGCCCCAAGTCCAGAACACTGTGCACAGCCCAGCCGACCACAGCCCCGCTCGATGCGTTGACGACCGGCCCGCCGCTGTGTCCCGAGTAGATCGTCACCCCCAATTTGAGCCAAGCTCCAGAAATGTCTGTCTCGAAGCGGCCAGCGTAGTGTCCACGGCAAGTGGTGGACGTGCGCTCAGCACCGAAGCCCATATCATTTCCTCCCTGCTTGCGGCTCTGCCCGTACCCAAGCAGCACGAGTTCGTGGCCCTCGACTAGCTCAGGTTCTGACGAGCGGCCCAGAGGCAGTGCGCCAGCAGGCTCACCGTCTCGATGCCATGGAAGCTCAGATGCGAGCCCTTGGAGCGGCCCACCCGTCCACTCACACAGCTGGAGAACGGCAAGGTCGATTCTCTCGTCGTTGTACAGGATCATCTCTCGGGCTTCGGCAGCATCAGTCCAGGTCGCTGGGATCGGGTGGGGATACCTGGGCTCGAGAGGCGGCTGGCTAACAAGCAGCAGCTTCGCGCGTCGAACCCAACGCACTCTCTCACCGATGCCGACGCCAATGGCAAGGCCGTAGTCCTTCGGGTCCAAAGGCGATGCGTGGAAACAATCGATAGCGACGTGGGCGCAGGTGCACAAGAGCCCACGATCCAGATCAACTATCCAGCCGCTACCAATGAGAGCATTATCATCGGGTGCAAGGCTCTTCCGCACACCAATTGCCACCACGCCGCGCTGCCAGTGAGGTACAGGTGAGGGCATGAGCCAAGGTTGCACGGGCGCAGCGCCGGCGGCAGTGAGATGAAGGGCGTTCTGAGCGTCGGCCCGCTCATGCTCACGTTCCTCACGCAGCCGTTGCTCGCGTTGCTCACGCCGTTGCTCACCCTCCCATCGGCGCAGCGGCTCTATACCCATGCCGGGTTGAACCCGTGCCATGACCCGCCCGTCCCTCTGCTGCGCATCCACCACCTGGCCGAGGACGTTTGCGGGCTCCTCGTCGCTAGTGAGCGCGCGCGCTTTGCCGTTCTCTTGCCCTGAGGGCACGAGGTAGCTGTCCACAGCCGGTCTGCCCTCCACCCGGACTGGAACCTGCCGGGAGAAGACGAGCGGAACCGAGGAGTGGTCAGTAGCCAGAAAGGTAGGAAGTACGAGGAGGCACGCTTACCTGTCCCGAGAAGACGAGCGGAACCCACAAGCGCTCTTGGCCGGGCTCGGGGGCATTGCCCAACATCTGTGGCTCCGTCGTGACGACCATCCATACCGCTGTGGTGGAGCCCCGTGCCCGGTGCGACGCCTTCTGCACACCGTCATCGTCGCCCACCAGCGCCACCACATCGCCGCCATTGAGCTCCTCCTCCTCGTCGTATTTGCGAAGATACTCGGCGTGGTCGCCACGGCCGCTCACCAGTGCTCCGCCGTCATGGCGGAGCGTGCCCCAGACTGTCAGATCGCTTTCGATCGTCGCAGAGCCCTTCACCCTCAGGTCGCCAGAGAGGACGTGGGGGCCTACGCTGCCGGTGGCCATCGGGCTTCCGGAGGTCGTGTCTGGCTGGTCTGGTGCACCGGGGCTTTCGGCGTCATCCCGTTCCCGTTCGGTGGTCGGCATGCAGTGGACCAGCCAGGTAGTAGGTGTACAGGGTTGGAACATTTCCTTGTTGCGCCCAACGCGGAGCGTTCGTATTCTATCCTCGACGCAGCCATCGTCAAAGTTGTCATGCTCTTCAGTGTAGCCCAAACAATAATGTCCGATACTCCTTGGGCCATACTCTTTCTTGTCATCTGGGGTGAACCCGCCACTCTTGCGAAGTACGGCACTGAACCCGCCACTCTTGCGAATTACGGCACTGAACATTGCATTCGGCGGCACTTTCTTGTCGAGCGAGCCGCCAGTCGCAGATGTGCTCGTACCCTTGATCCACTTCTCGTCCTTGGAGGAGCCGCCAGCCTCTGAAGTGGATTCACTTTTCCTCTTTTTCCCGTCCGCTGTCATACTCTTATCCACGAAGAAGACGCACGGGCCTCTCGCCAAGTACTTATCAGCCTCTGGCCGCCGAGGCACGCGGGCGAGCTGGGGATGGTCCTTGTACATGAGCAGCAGGGCAATTTCGTGCTCCTGCGGTTTCCAGGGGGCTCGTTTGGCTATTAAGTCGACGAGCTCTTTGAGCCTTTCGGGAAGATCTTCCTCAGGCGCGCTCGGCCCGTCCATGGCGACCATACTGCTCGACGGTGCGCCTGGGGGCGGCTCCACAGCGAACAACCTCGGTTGCTGATTGACCACGATAGGGGCGGGAGCCGGGTGAATGGTGTGGGGTGGCGGCGCACCATAGGGCTGCTGCCCATACGGATGTGTCGGCTGCCCCATCCCCGGGTCTGAGAATGTCTCGAGTCTCATTCCCGAACTCTCCGACTCGGAGAGCTCCTCGTTGACTGTGGTAATCATGGAGAGTTCAGGGAGTGCGACTCCCTGTTCAGGGGCGTCGTCCATGAAGACAAAGGCCTCTGATTCGTCGCTCATACTTGACCGTGCATCAGTAGTACCTTTCGGCGTGGAGCACTTCATTTGGGCTTACTTGTTAACAGTGAAACGAGACACAGAGAAGAACTGCAACCAAATCTCTTGGAATCTCAGGAGCTAAAGCGGTGAGAGTTAGAGCAACCGGTGCTCCGCGAGCCCACCCATAGTGCTGCGTGACGCCCAAAGTTACGCAGCTGTGAACTCAACGTGAAGGGCCAGGTCACAGGGACGGTCTCCATCATGGAACCAGATCGGGGGGGATACGGAGAGCCCTGGGTATGGGGCGTCTCCGCC
>Ga0210248_102453_pt1 | contig 10859 bp, 2 predicted proteins | sample ChrtobMetP3_32mM_FD_155493 | JGI IMG/M metagenome (GOLD analysis project Ga0210248, IMG submission 155493) | Chrysochromulina tobin associated microbial communities from unialgal haptophyte culture, Seattle, Washington, United States - P3_32mM | ecosystem: Host-associated > Algae > Haptophytes >...
GGCGGCGAGGGCGACGGGGACGGCGAGGGCGACGGGGACGGCGAGGGCGGCTGTGGCGGCGAGGGCGGAGGCGGCGAGGGCGGAGGCGGCGGGGGTGAGGGCGGCAGCGGCGAGGGCGGCGGCGGCGGCAAGGAGGTGGCGGCGGCTCCGGCGGTTCCAAACTGGACTTCTCGAAGGTAGCATTGGAACCTCGCCTGATAATCTGTGTTCGCGTAAGACGTGATGACTACTTGCCAGCGAGATGCGGTCACTGGGCTGCCAAAGGTGCCATACGCAAACTCCCCATTGGGGATGGTTGTGAAGTCGGTGTTTGAGCCAGGAACGGTAACGAGTGTCCCCGAAGTGTCCGCATACTTGAGGTGCACCTGCCCGAAGCGATACCAGGTCTGGCCTGCAACCCGCCAACTTGAAAACGCGTAGCGAGCGCTCATCTCAATAGTGTAGGAATATGGCAATGCTTGGTAGTTCGGTCCAGCAAAGTCGATGGAATTTCCAAGCGGGTCTGAGGCCGTGCCATCAAAGGGAGCCGTGATCGTGCACAGGTTGTACTGGCAAGCATAGGACACCAGTGGCGAATACTGTGGTACGGTCCAGCTCGAGCCAGACCCTGAATAGTATGTGATTCCGTTGACAGTGCTTACAGCAAGGAGGGGCGGAGGCGGCGAGGGCGAGGGCTGTGGCAGCGAGGGTGGCGGCGGTGAGTGCAAATGTGGTGTAGGCGATGGTGATGGTGTTGGGCAAGGGATAGTTGCATACGCGTAGCACACAGCCTCGCCCCTGCAAGTACAGAGGCCGATAGCACATCCGCCCGTGCACGTCTGCCCGCTATTATAGTAGCAGCTGATCGAGCAATAAGGATGCGACGAGGGGCATGTTCTGCAGCAGGGCTGCCGATTCGCATGTGGGTGTGAGTTAGCATCGTTACATGTCACCGAGGGGTGCGAGCTTTGTGCGATGGTGATGCTCAACGTCGCGACGAGCAGCAGCACACGGCCCCGCCCCCAGGCATTACCGTAGCCTCGAGCCGCCATCGGACACAGTAGAACCAGTGTGAACGTAAACACGAAGGACGAAGCCCGACAAAGTGACTTAGTAAGCGCGACAACCCGGTCCCTGCAAAAGCTAGACAAGGCTTACAATCGCGGACGGTGGGCGGGACCACTCAGCTCTCATCTTAGAGCCAGACGAGAATGGCGCCATCATTCGAGAATCTCCCCAACGAGGATCATCATTCGAGAATCTGTCACGTGTGTCCCGTTGGACTTAGTCCGGGATGCGCATCGAGCAATTTCAGATACATTCCCTTGGAACTTGAAACGCAAGCAGCATATCTCCCGGCATGCATCCGCACGGTACCCCATTTATACCCCATATGCCCAATACCCCTTCCCCCTGAGTTGGGCCTGTGGTATAGCTCTGCCGTCAGTCTATAATCCACACGTTGAGTTCCTCACGGCGGCCGCTTTTAACTCGAGCTTTTAACTGTTGGGGTCAAGCCGTGCCAGTGCGTTTCAATTCACACTAAATTTCGACGTTGGAAACACCCTTCCCCAAATCCTTGGAGCCCGCCTCAGTCCTCGCCGACGACGGACTCCTGCTCGAAGATGCCCTGCCCCTTATACACGAGCTTCTTGGAGCCCGGCGGCGGCTTCTCGCGGCACCCGTTCTTGGTGAACGCCTCCCAGTAGAAGAATTGCATCGGCATGTCCGGCCGCTGGCCCGGCTCGGCGGGCGTGAGGCCCATCGCCCAGCCCGAGGGTGGCTCGAAGAGGACCGCGGGAATGCGCGTGGCGCTCGGCAGGACGCCGATGGCCGACTCGATGTGGTACACGCACTTCCAATAACGGCGCGTCACGGCGAGGTTGTAGTGCGTCTGCTGCACGCCGCAGTTCTCTAGCTGCATGAGCGATTCGGTCGTCTCGCTCTTGATCTGCTCGACGAGATTGGCGTTCCATCGCGGCTCGAGCAGCAGCTTGACCATCTCGTCGAAGCCACGCGAGATGGCGATCCAGCACGGCGACACGAGGTCGTCCGTCAGCACGCCTGGCTCCGCGCCAGCCTCGAGCAGCATCTCGGCGAGGCGCAGGTTGTTAGTGCGCGACGCGACGTACAGCGCAGAGGACCCGCTCGGCTGACAGACCTGGTTGATGTCCTGACCGTCTTCGAGCAGCTGCTTGATGCGCATCATCTCGGCGCGCTCGGCCGCGTCCATCCACTTCTGGCTCGACTTTGCGGACAGGCGGCGGTGCTCCTGCCGCGCCTTGGTCACCGAGTCACCTGTTAAATTGTTGTGCATCACCTTTTCGGGCGTGGGCGCCGGGCCGAAGCGCGAACCCGCGTCGAGAGGGTGCCGAGGAGGCTCCATTCTTCACACCCGAAATCGGCGTCAAAGTGTGAATGTAAAATGCCCCACCTCCCCCCGCCCATACTCACTGCACCAGTACTCTCTCCAGACCACCTAGCCACAGCGGTCTGCGCTTTCATTCCACCGAGACTCTCTCTCTCAAGGACCACCACTAGCCCATACTCATTCTTTGCACCAGGACTCGTCTCTCCAGACTGCCTACCCACAGCGGTCTGCGCTCACTCCACCGATACTCTCTCCACCGATAGCAGCCACCCGCCTCCTTGTCTGCTTGTCTTGTCTGCTTGTCTTGTCGGCGGCAGCCTACAGGTGCTCGGTCTCGAGGCGGGGAACGTGGCCACCCGTGCTGGTCATGCTCGTGCTGGCGTCTCCGCCTGCGGACTCCACCTGGGGTGCCTCTGCGGTGACGGAGACGACGTGGAGCTCGCGGGCGAGGAAGGCGTTCCGCGAGGTGGAGTCGTGCTTCTCGCTGTGCTGCTGCCACTTGGCACGTACCGCCGACTTCGCCTCAACTTGTCCCCTTGCGCCGACGAGCCTATCTGCGATTCGAACGACGTGGCGCCGGAAGGCGAGGATCCACTGGGCAGCAGGGCTGACCTTGCCCTCACCATTGGGCTCGGTGAAGCGACGCAGGTACTTAAGCAGCGACATTTCGAAGAGGACGGTGAGAATCACAGGTACGGAGAGGAGCACTGGGAGCAAGGCCGACATGATCGGATCGTTGGGGTAGGCGTTGGTCACCAAGGAGCTGACCAACGAGAAGAAGATGACGACCTGCGCCACCTGTGCAAGGATGTCGTCCTCTTTTTTCACGTAGGGAGCGCAGACGCAGTAGGCGCCATATGACAGGAAGCAGATGATGAGCCCAAAAATGAGCTGGGCCGGCGACCCCGCCGGGAAGAAGATGGGCAGCCCGATGAGCAGGATCTTGCGCACGCATTCGAAGATCTCGAACCAGTACATGCGGAGCTCGTAGCCAGCGGTTAGCTTGCGCTGCGTCGTCGGCAGCTCGCCACGTAGCTTTGCGAGGACTTTACCGGTTGCCTCGTGCGCTTCCATTGCCTTGCGCACCATCGCATCCGTCTCTTCAGGGGTGGCAGCGGCCTCCGCCTCGAGCTTCGCGAGCGCAAAGTCCGTCTCCCGGCTGAGCTCGATGCGTCGCATCTCCTGGAGCTGGTGGCGCTCAAGGTGGAACAAGAGCCCATAGAAGAGGGGCACGCCGATGGGGTAGAGGATGAGCATGACGACGGCGTACACGGTGAAGCCTTGGTAGAGTTCCCCCTCGCGGTCAATGGAGCGGTCGGCTCGCATCAGGTCCATGTACACCTCCCCCGGCTGGTTATAGGTCTCGCGCATGAAGAACATGAAGGTTATGGAAGAGCAGCTCGGGTAGACGAGGAAGATGATGAAGAACCACAGATCCGAGCATGCATCGGCGAGGTACGCGCCGAAACCCCTCTGGGCGCCCTCTGCATCGCCAAAGCGTGCGCGCAGGACTTTGCTCAGGACGTAGAGCAGCAGCACGAGCACCAGCGGCGTTGCCGTCTTCAGAACAAAGTCGAAAAAGAAATTGTCCAGCAACGGAAAAACACAGCCAAAGGGTAGCAAGTTGACTTGAATGTTGATGTTCTTGAGGCCCTCGAGGGTGGCGGTGTAGAAGGCAGGGTACGTGATGTCAAAGATCACGTCCAGCTGCGAGACCACCTGGCTCAGCGAGATCAAGATCCGGATCTTGACTCCAAGTGAATCCACGACTGACGAAGCAGAAGCTGCCGCCAACCTCGCCAGTTTATTGGCTTCAGTCATTGTGATCGTTCCAGCAGATCCTTGAATCATGCCTTTGACCACCCCTTCCGTGACAGCCTTCTGAGCCAGGTGTTTAGCCCCTTGGTACTTTGCAACCCCCGCTTCCTCCTCCTTCTTGGGCGCGGCAGGGACCTGGGCCACTCTGCGCTTCCAGAAGGCCGTGGCAAGCACAAGGGCCAGAAGAACGACCACGCCGCCGATGATGTAGAAGATGATCGTCTCCATGGGATCGCCTGCGTCGGAGCACGATTGGCAAGGCTCTCCACGGCCGCCAAAGTGCAGCGGATCCTTCACACACAGATCGCACAGAGGCCCAGTGTGACCGTCCGCGCACGACGCGTCGCCAGCGAGCCCGCCGCCGAGGCACGCCTCCTTCAAGTCGCACATTCGAACGTACAGCGCCCTCAGATTTTGCCGCCAGTGCCCCGGCATGACGGGGATGGTGTCGAGCGTGACGCCTGGCGCTGTGCAGTTGGTCATCTCCCCTGGTCCTGAATGAATCCTCGCGCAGGGCTTACACTCGAAGGCATCTGCTGCGACGCGGCTGCTGTCGTTGGTCGCCCGCATCACCTCGGCGCTTGTGAGGTTGGCAAACGTGCCCACCTTGCACACGCATTGGGAGACCGAGTCAGCGCCTTCCTGCACCGTGGTCGTCCCAGCCACAGGGCATTCGAGGCACTTTTGGGGGCCAAGAGGGTTGCGGTCGGCGTTCTCGCCCGTCCAGTCCTTGTACGTGCCAGTCTTGCACGCGTCGCAGCGCACGCCGCCGACGAGCTCGCGCCCAGCCGCACAGACGCATTGGGACACATTGCCCGCTGCGTTGAGCTGCTGCACGAAGCTCTGCTCGCACACGCATTGGCTGACGTCGGTGGATGCGTTGCCGCTGGTGGTTGAGAACTCGGGGCAGCGCAAGCAGGCTTTGGCATTGGCGGCGTTTGTGGTCGGGTTGTAAAACCCCTGCTCGCACGGAACCTCAATCCCGGCAGTGCACCAGAAGCCCCTCGGGCACGGGCGTGGTCGAATGACAGTCGCGGTCTGCTGGACCACGGTTGCAGTGGGTGCCACGAGGTTGGCCACAGACACACCGAGAGCGGCGCCGAGGACCTCGGGATTGAGGTTGTTGAGAGTAAAGGATGGGGTCACAACAGGCGGACCGCTCGTGGTGGCATTGCTGGTGGCGTTGATGGTGGTGGGATTGGTGGTCACCGTCCGAACGAAGGTGTACGTCACGATGGTGGAGCCTGTCTGAAGCCGACGCCCAGCCGCTGGTGGAGACGGCGACGCCGCCGAAAAGTCAAGCTGAAGGTCCTGCCACGGAACGCCTAGCTGTGCGGCGATGGTTTGGCGATACTGGATCTGACGGGACGCGTTGCTCAAGAAGGACGAGAGTGGCGCGTTGAGGGAGAGAGAGCCCGTGATCGTCTCGACGGTTTGCGTCTCGACAGTTTCCAACGGGGTCAAGCCACCCATTGGGAGAATGAGGGGCTGGGAGCCGGAGGTATTGAAGTCGTTGAAGTACCCAGGGCACGAGAAGCCCGAGGGGCACGGGATGGGGAACACGCTCCCCGTCGGAGCCCAATAGCCAAAGCCGACCGGCACGCAGCCCGCCTCGGACTCGAGACCCGTCCGGTTGTTGTACTTGCCGCCAGGGCACGGCACGGGGGTGGCGGCGCCCTCGGCGCAGTAGTAGCCCGCCGGGCACGGGCTGCACGACGTCTGACCAGTACGATTCTGGAAGGAGCCCGCTGCGCACTTGAGGCACGTTTCCTGCCGCGACTGGTTGTTGTACGTGCCCGGAGCACACGGCACCGCCACGGCCGAGCCCACAGAGCACGACGTGCCGACCGGGCATACGACGCACTGATCGACGGACGTCATCACGCTCAGCGAGGCGTTCTTGTGCGTGCCGAATGGGCACGGCAGCGCGGCCGCCGCGCCCTCGGCGCAGTAGTAGCCCGCCGTGCACGGGCTGCACAACGTCTGACCAGTACGATTCTGGAAGGAGCCCGGTGCGCACTTGAGGCACGTCTCCTGCCCTGACCGGTTGTTGTACGTGCCCGGAGCACACGGCACCGCCACGGCCGAGCCCACAGAGCACGACGTGCCGACCGGGCACACGACGCACTGATCGACAGACGTCATCACGCTCAGCGAGGCGTTCTTGTGCGTGCCGAATGGGCACGGCAGCGCGGCCGCCGCGCCCTCGGCACAGTAGTAGCCCGCCGGGCACGGGCTGCACGACGTCTCACCAGCCAGCTCTTGGAAGGAGCCCGGTGCGCACTTGAGGCACGTCTCCTGCCCTGACCGGTTGTTGTACGTGCCCGGAGCACACGGCACCGCCACGGCCGAGCCCACAGAGCACGACGTGCCGACCGGGCATACGACGCACTGATCTACGGACGTCATCACGCTCAGCGAGGCGTTCTTGTGCGTGCCGCCAGGGCACGGCAGCGCGGCCGCCGCGCCCTCGGCGCAGTAGTAGCCCGCCGTGCACGGGCTGCACGACGTCTGACCAGTACGATTCTGGAAGGAGCCCGCTGCACACTTGAGGCACGTTTCCTGCCGCGACTGGTTGTTGTACGTGCCCGGAGCACACGGCACCGCCACGGCCGAGCCCACAGAGCACGACGTGCCGACCGGGCACACGACGCACTGATCGACGGACGTCATCACGCTCAGCGAGGCGTTCTTGTGCGTGCCGAATGGGCACGGCAGCGCGGCCGCCGCGCCCTCGGCGCAGTAGTAGCCGCCGGTTGTGCACGGGCTGCACGAAGTCTGACCAGTACGATTCTGGAAGGAGCCCGCTGCGCACTTGAGGCACGTTTCCTGCCGCGACTGGTTGTTGTACGTGCCCGGAGCACACGGCACCGCCACGGCCGAGCCCACAGAGCACGACGTGCCGACCGGGCAGTCGATGCACTCGCTCAAGGAGCCGAGGTAGCCGGTGAGATTGAGCACGGTCTGGTTGGCATGGGTGCCGCCCGGGCAGGGCTGCGATGCACTCGCGCCTTCTTCGCACAGGTAGCCCGACCTGCACGGCTGGCAGGCGGTGCTGCCCGACGTCGACGTGAACTTTCCTCTCGGGCACAGGTCGCAAATGGCCGTGCCGTTTTGCGCAGCATATGACCCGGGAAGGCACGCTCTGCAAGCCGAGAGCGCAATCGATTGGGGCACAGGGTTGGCCGTGCCAGCGGGGCAAGAGCGACACGAGGTGATCGTCGACGTTCCATTGTCGGGGTTGTAGGTGCCCACGGGGCACGGCGAAAAGGTCAGGCTCAGGGCGGCTGCGCCAGCCACGGGGCAGAAGCCGCCGCGAGGGCAAGCCGAGCACGCGGACGCGCCGAGATCGGATGAATAAGTGGCTGGCGCGCAGGGCGTGCATCGGGTTGCACCAGACGTCGGATTGAACGAGCCCGGGAGGCAGGGCAAGCACCCATCTGGATCAAAGAGGCCCTGGAACTTGACATACTGCCCCGGAGTACAGGGGATGCAGGCGGTGCCCGCGGCTGATTGGCGCTTGCCCGCGGGGCAGCGCGTGCACCTGGGTGCGCCGAGGACGCGCTCGCTGCCAGCGGTGCAATCGACGCACGCGCCAGAGGCATCGAGCTGGCTGTGCTCGTCGCACTCGTAGCAAACGTCGGAGACGTCGTCGCGGCGTGAGGACGGAGACGGGCAGCGCACGCATCCGTTGCCGTAGCGGCTGCGCGCGGTGCCAGGGTCGGAGCACCGGATGAAGGGCAGCACTCGGCTGGGAGTGCCAAAGCTCCCGAGCAGCAAGTCGAGATCGCCGTCGCCGTCGACGTCCGCCGCCGCGATCGAGTTCGTGTACCCGCTGCCGCCGGGCAGCGTGATGCTCGTCCAGGAGACGCCGTCGCCCGCGTTGAGCAGCACGCTGTTTCGACTGCCCCCAAGCAGGACGTCGAGGTCGCCGTCGCCGTCGATGTCCGCCGCCGCGATCGATTGCGCGGACGCGGGCAGCGCGATGCTCGTCGGGAACGTGCCGTTGCCCGCGTTTAGCAGCACTATGCTGGGACTGCGAGAGTTCCCAAGCAGCACGTCGAGGTCGCCGTCGCCGTCGACGTCCGCCGCCGCGATCGAGTTCGTGTAAACAAAACTACTAGAGCCGGTGCCGCCGCGCGCGGGCAGCGCGATGCTCGTCGGGAACGTGCCGTTGCCCGCGTTGAGCAGCACGCTGGGGGTGTCATAGTTCCCAAGCAGCACGTCGAGGTCGCCGTCGCCGTCGACGTCCGCCGCCGCGATCGAGTTCGTGTACCCGCTGCCGCCGGGCAGCTCGATGCTCGTCCAGGAGACGCCGTCGCCCGCGTTGAGCAGCACTCGGCTGGGACTGCCAGAGTTCCCAAGCAGCACGTCGAGATCGCCGTCGCCGTCGACGTCCGCCGCCGCGATCGAATAAGTGGTGGTAGATCGAGGGCCGCAGTCGGCGCAGTCCGTGCCGTGGTTACAGTAACCGTATCCTTCGGCACCGGATCCGCCATCGTCGCAAACCCCATCTGAGGAAGACGAGCACGTCTCCGTGCAGCCGCCGTCAGGCAGCGTGATGTTTGTCCAGGAGACACCGTTGCCCGCGTTGAGCAGCACTCGGCTGGGACTGCCAGAGTTCCCAAGCAGCACGTCGAGGTCGCCGTCGCCGTCGACGTCCGCCGCCGCGATCGAGTACGTGAGCGCGCTGCCGCCGGGCAGCGCGATGCTCGTCGGGAAGCTGCCGTTGCCCGCGTTGAGCAGCACTCGGCTGGGACTGGCATAGTTCCCAAGCAGCACGTCGAGATCGCCGTCGCCGTCGACATCTGTCGCTGCGATCGAATAAGTGGTAGATCGACGGCCGCAGTCGGCGCAGTCCGTGCCGAGGGTACACGAGTACGAAGCGGATCCGGATCCGCCATCATCGCAAACCCCGTCGGAGGAAGACGTGCACGTCTCCGTGCAGGTGCTGCTGTGGCTGGGGAGCGCGATGCTCGTCGGGAAGCTGTCGGCGGCGCGCGCATTGAGCAGCACGCTGGGGGTGTCATAGTTCCCAAGCAGCACGTCGAGGTCGCCGTCACCGTCGACGTCCGCCGCCGCGATCAAGTGCGTGGTCCCGCTGCCGTCGCCGGGCAGCGCGATGCTTGTCGGGAAGGAGCCGTCGCCCGTGTTGAGCAGCACGCTGTTCGGACTGCCCCCAAGCAGGACGTCGAGGTCGCCGTCGCCGTCGACATCCGCCGCTGCGATCGAGTTCGTGTTTTCGCCGCCGGGCATCGCGATGCTCGTCGGGAAGGTGCCGCCGCCCGCGTTGAGCAGCACTCGGCTGGGACTGTTATAGTTCCCAAGCAGCACGTCGAGGTCGCCGTTGCCGTCCACATCCGCCGCCGCGATCGACGTCGTGGACGCGCTGCCGCCGGGCAGCTCGATGCTCGTCGGGAAGCTGCCGTCGCCCGCGTTGAGCAGCACTCGGCTGGGACTGCCAGAGTTCCCAAGCAGGACGTCCAGGTCGCCGTCGCCGTCGACGTCCGCCGCCGCGATCGAATAAGTGGTGGTAGATCGAGGGCCGCAGTCGGCGCAGTCGGTGCCGAGGTTACACGAGTACGATTCGGCACCGGATCCGCCATCGTCGCAAACCCCATCTGAGGAAAACGCGCACGTCTCCGTGCAGAGGCCACCATTGTCAGGCAACGTGATGTTTGTCCAGGAGACACCGTTGCCCGCGTTGAGCAGCACTCGGCTGGGACTGCCAGAGTTCCCAAGCAGCACGTCGAGGTCGCCGTCGCCGTCGACGTCCGCCGCCGCGATCGAGTACGTGAGCGCGCTGCCGCCGGGCAGCGCGATGCTCGTCGGGAAGCTGCCGTTGCCCGCGTTGAGCAGCACTCGGCTGGGACTGGCATAGTTCCCAAGCAGCACGTCGAGATCGCCGTCGCCGTCGACATCTGCCGCCGCTATCGAACGCGTGTCAAAATATAGAGGGCCGCAGTCGGCGCAGTCCGTGCCGGGGGTACACGAGGACGATTCGGCACCGGATTCGCCATCGTCGCAAACCCCGTCTGAAGAAAACGCGCACGTCTCCGTGCACATGCCGGGCAGCGCGATGCTCGTTGGGAAGGTGCCGTCGCCCGCGTTGAGCAGCACTTGGCTGGGACTCTTATAGCTATAGCCGGGACTGTTATAGTTCCCGAGCAGCACGTCGAGGTCGCCATCGCCGTCGACGTCCGCCGCCGCGATCGATTGCGTGTACGTGGATGCGCTGCCCCCGAGCAGTACGCGCTCCAGAAACTGAAGTGCTGCCTCACTGCTGCCCAGTGGCTCGCTCCCCGTTCTCGCCATGGGCTTGGGCAGGCGCAGGCATCCGGTCTCATTGCTCAAGGAGGAGCACGCTGGTGGCAAGAGCGCCGCTCTGGCGCCCGGTGCGGGCTTCGCGCGGGCGGGCCTGGGCAAGATGGCGACGCAGCCCACTCGCCCTGGTGCCGAGCAATTGGGCGGTGCGAACGCCGTCGGGCGGCCGCCTGGCTGGAGGTCCCGTGCATAGTCCCGGGGGGGTGGGTACTGCCGGCGACCTTGGGTTTTCTCGAAAGCCCAGCCAGGCTGAGCCGGTCTGGGCGGCGGGCGCGCGGGTGGCGAGGGTGGCGAGGGTGGTGAAGGTGGCGAGGGCGGTGGCGAGGGCCGTGGCGAGGGCGGAGGCGGCGAGGGCGGTGGCGAGGGC
>Ga0210248_102455_pt1 | contig 10838 bp, 4 predicted proteins | sample ChrtobMetP3_32mM_FD_155493 | JGI IMG/M metagenome (GOLD analysis project Ga0210248, IMG submission 155493) | Chrysochromulina tobin associated microbial communities from unialgal haptophyte culture, Seattle, Washington, United States - P3_32mM | ecosystem: Host-associated > Algae > Haptophytes >...
TGGGCAGTGAGTCGGATTTCTGTCTCAGTGAGGCACAAAAAACGTCTCAGCGCACGCCTCAGTGAGACGTGCATTGAGTCACTTTGGGTTGGTCTGTCCCTTTGGGTTGGTACCTCCGACCTTCCTACATGTATCAGTGAAACGAGACACAGAGAAGAACTGCAACCAAATCTCTTGGAAACTCAGGAGCTTAAGCGGTGAGGGTTAGAGCAACCGGTGCTCCGCGAGCCCACCCTCAAGGAGTGGGGCGCGGCCGGCGCTCCGTCGATTCCGAGATCCGTTGATAGTCGTCCTCCGCGGCAAGTAGCATGTCGACTCAGGCTCAGGGGGCGGCGCCGGGGGGTCAAGGATCGCGCGCTGGCGGGCAGTGTGCCAAGGATCGCGCGACGGCTCCGAGTAAAAAAGATAAACCTCATCCTCGCCGTGGCTCGTGCCGGCGAAGGTCAACAAATCCCTCGTCCCTCGCCGATGGTGCCCAGTTGGCACACAAAAAAAAGAAAAGGGCAGGTTCGGAGCGTCCGAAGGAAATGCTTAATACAAGCTTAGGCGAATCGAATGCGGCCCGCTCGGCCGCTTAGTCGGATCGAATGCTCGGCCGTGACCGGGCACTTACCCGTTGGATGGTTCTCACCATCACTTGTTAGTGTGTGCCCCCTGAGTGTGGCCCTTGCCCCTTTGTGGCCCCTGGAGCGTGGCACCGCGCCCCGATTGCCTAATCGGGCGCGAACTTAGAATCGCGATCACTTCCCGCAAGCGCGTGTTTTTCCAGGCGTGAGTCGGGGGTTGTCTGTCTAGAACACCCTTTGCGCACTCCGCGTGCGACGTCTAAGGTTACTCACCACTACTCAAGTAGTCACTCTTTCCCGCGCGGAGTTGGGGCGGGGCTTCGAGGTCAAATCCCCGATCGGCCGCCGATCCTCAAGGGATCAGTTACTATTGTAAACTTAACACGACGAAACCGTGTACGACACTGTAACTGCCCGTTCCCGTGTTGTCCCCCAGGTGTTTTTGACCCGGTACTGTTGTCTGTTCAAGTACTGTCCTTGTGGAGAACTCACCGCGGCAGTTCAAGTCGGTTCCGAAAAACACCGCACCGCGAACACAGAGACAGTACGACGAGACGAGTCAGAGGTCAAAAGCCGCGCAGGGGCGGGGGCAGCAAAGCCCTTAAGCAAAGCCCAATGGCAAAGTCGGTCAAGTCTCAAGAGAGAACCAAGGGAGCTAAATTTCACGGCGCACGGGACTACGACTAGACTCTAGAGCGTACGCGGTGGTTGTATGTGTGTACGGCGTTCTCACTGTACAATGACGCGCACTATACCACTAGGCCGCCTCAGGCGCGCGCGGATGCGTCCCCCGCGGCAGGCGGCGGCGGCGCGGCCGCTGAAGAGGCCGCTGCCTGCTGCGCCGCAAGCTCGGCCTTGCGTATCTGGATGCGCATTCGCGCCTTGCGAAGGCGTGAGGCCATTTGGATTTTGATCGCCGCGGCCGTGACGACGATCTTGCTCGCCGCATTGTCCATGATCTTGAAAAAGTCGACGTCACGACCCGCGAGCGAGCCTTCGACATTCTCCAGGTTGATACCCGCGGTGCGATTGCGCAGGAAGGCGGTCGCCTCCTCCTCCTGCACCACGCCGTCGGCCAGCGAGCCGTCGCGCTTGGCGGACGTGTTGTACTCGACCGTCCTTACGAACAGCTTGACCAGATGCTCGACGCAGCGCCACACCGGCTGCTTTGCATGCTCCTCCCAATCCGAGCCGTCGGGGTCCTTGTGCATCGGCCGGTGCGTGTGGAGGAAGCGCTGAAACGCCTTGGGTTGCTTGGCCTGCATCGCCAGAAGCAGCTCGCCCGCGTCCGTCACACCTGCCTCGAGTACAATCCAGTGCAGTCAGCGACCATCCAGAGGCACTCCAGAGGCAATCCAGAGGCAATCCAGAGGCAATCCAGAGGCAATCAAGTGCACTAAAAGTGCAGTCGCGCCCACGCCGGCCGCACCTGCCTCGAAGACGTCAAAGTCGGTCGGAAGGGCGATCGTCATACTCAGCCGTACGAGGGCTTCCAAAAAGTCAGGGTAGAAGAGGTGGCGCAGGTTGCGCTCCGCCTTGTCACTGTGCGGGCTCACGCCCTCTGCAATCGATCGGATGCGACTCCAGATGAAGATCTGCTTCGCCTGCAGCACGGAGAGGTAGCCCGCGTCGATGAGCCCCATGTGCCGAAGGAACGTGAGCCACTCGCCCACGCTCATTAGGTCGTCATCTTTGAGCGCCTCGACGTCTTGATTGGACACTCGGATGGCGGCGCCGTACTGCACGCAGAGCAGATCAGGGGCCATGAGTAGCCTTGAGTGGCTTTCCGTGGCTATCGCAGGGGCAATCACAGTGGCCATCAAAGGAGGTCATCACGCACGTTCACATAGAGCGCACGGAGCGAGCTCTCATGAGCCTCGAGGATCACCGACGTCTTCTCGATGTAACAAAAGCGCTTCCGGAAGGCATTCGAATTCTGCGTCGCGGCTGCCGGCAGGTTCCCCATCAGATTGCCCACGAGGAGCTGGTTGACCGCGTCCGAGACGTCGCCGATCAGACCGCGCTGGCAGTAGACGGCGATGGCCATGCGCACGATGCACTGCAGGAACTCTTGCCTATTTAGGTATTTGCCCTTGTTGAACTTGTCGACCGAGGCCGTCGTCTTGTCGACCGCGTTCACGATCGCCCAGATGACTTCGAACTCGCTGTGCTGCACGCGCTTCGAGACCATCCGACAGTCCTGCGCGAGCAGAGTGGAAATGAGTGGCGAGGAGTGGCAAGAGGTGGCAAGGAGTGGCAAGGGGCGGCAAGGAGTGGCAATGAGCGGCAATGTCTGATGCAATGAGCGGCAACGCCAGATGCACTCCGATGCATTCCGGTGCATTCCGGTGGAATCCGTGCCGCTCACCGCCGCGAACTTCATGTAGCCGTTGAACGAGATGTTGAATACGTCGGGCTCCCCTGGTGCGTTCTCATTGTCCGAGTAGAGCGTCGCATAGTAGTCGAAGGCACCGTAGATGAGCCGGTGGTGCTGGAAGCACGCCTCTCGCACTTCATCCACCTCGTCGTGCGTCCCGTTTTGGTCGAGGTCACGCCAGCTCGTGGGGTCATGATGGCACTTGACGATGTACCACGCGAGCTCGTGCGAGCGGACGGCCACTTGCCAATCGAGATCGAAGAGGGTGCGCATCGCCGCCGCCGTCTCGAAGAAATCGCCCGAGTTGCCCTGCAAGCGCGCCGCCCAGCAAGATTTATCGAGCGTCCAGCGCGGCCTTCGCCGCCTCTTGATCTTAAAGACCCTCCTGCGCAAGGGGCCGCCCGCAGGCTCGGGAACGAAGTAGCGCAGCCTCCGGATCTCCTGGATGCGGCTGTGGTTGGCGCTGGACACGGCGCTGTGGGTGGGATCGTACTCGAGATTGACGAGCTGCCGGCGCGCATTCCCGGTCAGCCTCCCGTGGCGCGTGTCGTAATGCGCCGCTGCCTTGGCCTGCGCCTCTGAGAATTGGTACTCTCCGGACGCCACGTCAAACGTGAGCTCTTGATACTGCTCCGCCGTCATCGCGAGCAGAGCCTCGAGGGCGAGGGTGGCGCGCTCTCGCGCCGTGCGCCGGTCACCCTGGGCGCCATCCTGATCGCCATCCTCGTCTGGCTCGCCTTCGAGCGCAGTAGCGAGCGCCTCGCCTGCCGCCACCGCCTCTTCAAGCTCACTACGGCGCTTCGAGGAGGCTCGCGCCGTCGCGCTAGTCGCTACGGACGTGCCGCGGCTCGGGGACGTGCGGCCCGACGAGCTGCGCGGGCACGCGCCCGGCCGCATCGCCGACGGCGAGCGTGAGCCTCGTGAGTCCCGCGAGTCATGCGACTCACGAGAGGCGCGAGATAATCGGGAGATCCCGCCAGCCGGTAGAGCGGTCAGGAAGGCGGTGCCGCTCGGTAGCGCGCCCTCGACGGCCAACACGTAGCCTGGCGGATCGCACCACGACTCGGCGCGCATTCCGAGAGAGGCCGAGGGTGCGCTACCTCGGCTGCCCTCTTTGAGCCTCTCGAGCTCGGCGCGCTCTGCGTCCGTCATATCGGCCATGCCATCGGCGAGGAGCGCGTCGAGCACCATCGACTGGTCGACAGACCGTGCACTATTCGGCCGTAGCACGAGTGGGCGCGCCAAGACGGGTCGTCGATTGATCGCCGACGCTGGACGCGCGCGAGCCGCAGTCTGTGCGTGTCTGATGTCGTTCGTCCAGGAGGGCCGTGGCAAATCGTGGGCCTCGTCAATGCGCGAGCGCGGGCTCCTTTTCACCTCAGCGGTGTAGGGCGCTTGCGGGTGGCTGGCATTTTCCACGGGAGGCGGCGGCGGCCGCGGCTTCGCAGGAGGCGGGCCCAAGCTCCATCGAGGCTGGCGCTGCGGCGGCACGGCAATGGTCGTCAGAGGCACGGTATCTGCGGGCAGCGGCTCCCTGGGTGGCATACGGACGGTGCCATCCTTGTGCACGTAATCAAGGACCATCAGCCCTTGAGGCGCCTTGAGGCGCACCATTCTCTTTAGCGAAGAGAGCGTCCGTTCGGCCCCGAGCAGCTTCGACTGAAGTGCGGAACTCACTCACTAATGATGTCGCAATCATCGGAGTTTCCGGGCCGCATGAGGAGGCTCCGGGAGACGACTTTTGAGCTCAGGACTGTCCTCGTCATTGAATCAGGCCCCTCGGCACGGCGGCGGCGAGCGCCTACACGACAATTGCACAAATGGGCCCCGGGGGAGCGTTTGGGTCTTTGGGACGAGACCGTCTGAAAACCTCTGCGGTCCGACGTGCGTGGCCGGCTCGCCCCCTTCTACTTACCGGTAACTGCCTCAAGTTTAGGAGATTCGTGCATCGAAGGAACCCAAACGGGCGATGCAGTGCGGGGACTCGCCTAATTAGGCTCGGTTTTCGCCTCAGGTGACAGGAAGACAGGACGACGAGTCTTGTCGCAGGCCCACAAAGCTTCGCGAGCATCTTGCCAGGAGTGTTGCAGCTCGGCCAGAAGTTCGCGGATCGGACCAACTTCAGGCTAAACAGGACCCCGAGACCTCCCGCCAACCATGTCGGAGTATGAGCGCCTCACCATGGCCGAAGAGGGTGACCACGACGACCGGCGCTTTCGGGCCCGTATGCTGCAGCGCTGGCGCTTCTCTGTCGTGATGGCCTTCGCGAGCGGCGTGATGGTGACCATGGTCGCGTACCCGCGCATCTCACCGTGCGCCGACTTGCACAAGGTGGCCGCGGCCGCGGCCGCACGCTGCCCTGCGTGCCCCGCGTGCGTGGCGGGCCCGACAGATTCAATGATCCAATCCGCCGTGAACGCGGCGGTCTCACGATGCCCAACGTGTCCGCGCTGCCCCGACTTCCCAAGCTGCCCGCAATGCCCTGCTACGCAAAACTGCCCGCCGGCGCCCGCGTGCCCGACGGTCAGCTGCCCGGCGGGTGTCACGCCGCAGTTGAAGGAGCCGGACGCGGTGGTCGCGGCGCGCCATCGCGATCAGATGCTCTCGCGCGGCGTGGGCGCGAACATCATCGAGTGCTCGGCAGACGCTAAGGACGACTCGTGCCGCATGTGCGCGATCGCGCACTGCCTGGGCGGCGGCCCATTCGCTGCAAAATGCATGCTGCGACGGCGCACGCATGCATCCCCTCGTCCATCCCTCTCTCAATGCATGCTGCGACGGCGCACAATTGCAGCCCCTCCTCCATCCCTCCTCTCTCTCTCTCGCACACACTCGCGCACGCGCACATCCCGCCTCAATCCTCCTCCCTCCCCCCGCCTCGCGCCTCAATGGCCCACGCAGGTCGCCGACGAACCGTTACAAGGTTCTCAAGCAGAAGGGTGTGACGATCTGGATGACGGGGCTGTCCGGCTCGGGCAAGACGACGATCTCGAAGGCGCTCGAGAAGCGGCTGCTGCTCGGCATGGGCAAGAACGTCTACAACATCGACGGCGACAACCTGCGCACCGGCCTCACCCGCGACCTCGGCTTCTCACCCGAGGATCGTGGAGAGTCCGTGCGCCGCGCGGCCGAGGTGGCGCAGCTCTTCTCAGAGGCGGGCGTGATCACGATGGTGACGCTCATCTCGCCGTACCGCAAGGACCGCGACGCGGCGCGCGAGGCGCACAAGAAGAAGGGCATCCCGTTCATCGAGGTCTTCATGGATGTGCCCCTGGACGTGGTCAAAGCTCGTGATCCGAAGGGTCTGTACGCCAAGGTCGCCAAGGGCCTGATCAAGGGCTTCACGGGCATCGATTCGCCCTATGAGGTCCCTCTCAAGCCCGAGGTGCACATGATGAACCACCAGAAGACGATCGACCAGTGCGTCGACGAGTTGGTCTTCGAGCTGCGCAAGCGTGGCTTCCTATCTGGCGACCCAACGGCTGATTCCGGGCTGGCGGCGCCCGACGGCGGCGAGCTCATCAACCTGATCGTGCCCGACGACCAGCTGCAGCAGAAAAAGGCCGAGGCGGCCACGTTGCCGATGGTGCCCCTGACAGACATCGACGTCAACTGGCTGCAGGTGATCGGCGAGGGCTGGGCGGCTCCTCTCAAGGGCTTCATGCGCGAGGGGGTGCTGGTGCAGGCTCTGCACTTCAACTCGATGCTGGTCGACCAGAACAACTTCACCGGGCTGGGCGGCTATCACACGAAGGAGACGGACTGGATGGCAGATGCCTTTCCCAAGGAGCGCGTGTCCATGCCCATCCCCATCGTGCTTCCCATCACCGACTTCACTCGTCGATCGATCGAGGGCAAGAAGGCGGTCGCACTCACCAACTCGGCGGGCGTGCCCCTTGCCATCCTGCGCGACCCCGAGGTGTACGAGATCCGAGTGCGTGAGCTCATCATGCGCACATGGGGCATCATCGACGACGAGCATCCGTACATCAAGGAGGGCCTGCTAGCTCCCGGTAAGGACTTTGCCCTCGGCGGCGAGGTGGAGCTCCTCGGCCGGATTAAGTACAACGACGGGCTCGACTGGGCGCGCTTGACCGTGGAGGAGCTGCGCGCAGCCTTCGTCAAGAAGGGCGCCGACGCTGTGTATGCGTTCCAAACGCGAAACCCGACGCATGCCGGCCACGCGTTCCTCATGAAGGATTCTCGCAATCGGCTGATGAAGAAGGGTTTCAAGAACCCGGTGCTTTGGCTCTCCCCCCTCGGCGGCTGGACGAAGGACTCGGACGTGCCCCTCGACGTTCGCGTGAACCAACACAAGGAGGTGATGGCTGCGGGCGAGCTACACCCCGACTGGACCGTGATGGGGATCTGGCCCTCGCCCATGATCTATGCCGGTCCGACCGAGGTCCTCTTCCACGCCAAGTCGCGCCGTATGGGCGGCGCCTCGTACTTCACCGTCGGGCGTGACCCGGCCGGCATGCCATACACGTCCGAGCCGCCCTATCCTCACAAAGGCGAGCTCGAGGGTGAGGACATCTACCATCCCGACCACGGCCGGTACGCCCTGATGACCTCCCCTGGGGTGGGCGACATGCAATTCCTGGGCTTCTCGAAGGTGTACTACGACAAGCAGTCGCACACGATGCGCGACAAGGACGAAAGCCGAGCGGACGATTTCATCTCGATCTCGGGCTCCAAGATGCGCAAGCTCGCGGCGCTGGGCGCGAAGCCGTGCCCGCCGCAGATCCCGTCGGACCTGATCAAGGCCAAGTGCATCCCGCCAGGATTCATGGTCCAGAAGGGCTGGGAGGTGGTCTCGGACTACTACATCCGCCAGAAGACCGGGGATTGGGTGCCCTACTCGAAGCAGCTCGGGGGGCTCGTCGTCGCGCCCAATGTGCGCACCATGGCTGAGACGCCGTACGGCAAGGCCAGCTTTGCGGCGTCGTTCGTCGACCCCAACGGGCAGCCCCTTTCGCCGTGGCATGACCTGCCGCTGTACACCGCCTCGGGCCCCTCGGCCAACATTGTCAACTTCGTGTGTGAGATCCCACGCGGCGTCACAGCCAAGCTCGAGGTGCAGAAGAAAGTGGCCAACAACCCGATCATGCAGGACCAGAAGAAGGGCAAGCTGCGCTACTACACGTACGGTCCGACGTTCTTCAACTACGGCATGCTCCCCCAGACATGGGAAGACCCCGCACGCAAGGGCTTCAACGGCACCTCGGGCGATAACGACCCTCTCGACGTGATGGAGATCGGCTCGCAGCCGTTCAAGGTGGGCGAGATGCGCCCAGTCAAGATCCTCGGAGATCTGGAGCTCATTGACCAGGGCGAGCTCGACCATAAGGTGATCGTCATCGACGTGAACGACCCCAAAGCGGCCCTGCTCAACTCGGCGGCCGACCTGCCGCGCGTCATGCCGGGCGTGCTCGAAAACCTTCTTGAATGGCTCAAGATGTACAAGACGACCGACGGCAAGGAGGTCAACGTGCTCGCGTCCGACACACCCAAGTCGGCCGCCGAGACCGCGCACGTGATCGCCGAGTGCCACGAGAGCTGGAAGGCGCTCAAGGCGCGTGGCCCGGGTGACACGGGCTTCTGGCTGGGCAAGTAAGCGGGCGCCGTGCCGGGCAGGGCGCCGTGCTGGGCAAGTACGCGGGCGCCGCGTGCAGGGCGCCGTGCCATGCCGGAGCCGTGCCGGGCAGCGTGCTGACGCGCGCGAGGGGTATTTAGGGCGCGGGAGGGCCTAACTATGTGGGCGCACTGATGGCGAGCGAGGCCTAAATACCCCTGATTGGCGGGCGAGGCCTAACTATGTGGGGGCGCACTCATGGGGGGCGAGGACGGTTGGGAGACTGAGGGCCGTGCATGACGACCGTACAGTGTGTGAGAGATGCTGGAGTGTACTGGGGGTGCGTCGGACCTCGGATAGACCTCGGACGGAGTGTCCAGGGCAGTACTAGTACACAGCGGCTCTGTGGTGTCGTGTGCATGTCGAGTCACGCCCGGGTGCCCTCGTGTGATGGTGCATGACTGCATCAGTGGCATGAGGGCGTCCGCAGCGAAGTACATACGGGGCACGGGCCACGGGGGTCGGAGTGGCTGAGACGGCAAGGGGCGGCGGGCGGCGACAACCGACGTGGCCGGTCGGTGCTTACGATGTATGCATTTCCGTGACGTGTTTGTGTCCTCGCTTGCGTGCGCCCTCGAGATTCGTCGCGCATGCAAGTTACGTCGACGACTTTACTTGAACTTAACGGCAAAGTAACGGACCGCGTTTCAGCTTTTCCCTTTTTACAAGCGTATCAATTTTTACGGGCGCGCGCGCGCGGCTGCTGTCAGAAGACAATCATGATCCATGCGACTAGGGCGCTCGAGCATACCACGCTTCCCCGCCACTCGTCCGCAACGAGGTCGAAGCACAACACGCAGGAGAATGGGATCGGACCCTTCCCCGACCGATCGCTCCAACGAGATCGACCCGCCGACCCGCAAGCAGCGCTGTGCCAAGCCGCGCTGCACGAAGCTGAGCAGATGCGGCTGCAGCTCAAGCTCTCCGTCGCCCTGCTTAGCCATAGCCTCAAATGCGTGCCATCTATGGCCTCGAGGAGAGATAAGGCAGCACTGTGCGCGGCCGCAAGGACCGTGGCGATGCAGTGCCGAGCGGATGTGGAGGACCTGAAGCTGCAGGAGCGTCACTTGGCATCTACGTTGGCAGCGCCACTCGAGCGGCAAGGGAGCGCGCCGTGGAGACGCGAGTATGGCTGGAACAGGACGGCATACGCGGTCGTACCGGTGGAGCCACGCCGCAGCGAGCCGCTACTCCGCAGTCGTCCTGGCACCGAAAGCGCTCCTGCTCCTGGCAGAGCTCCTCGGCCCACCTCGGCCTCCAATCTGCTCTTCGGCTCTCAACGCCTGACGACGGGCAGCTCCCCTCGCGAGCTTGCGGTCAAGGCGCTGACGCCTACGCAGCAGTTCTTGCCGTCCATGCTCACATCACCGCGGCCTGAGGAGCGCTATGGCGTGCCACGGCTCGTTACAGCCTCCTCGATGCGCCTGCTGCTGCTGCGCGAGCCTCCGAGCATGCCTCCGAGCGAACCTTCGCAACCACTTTCCGAGCGAATCTTGTTGGCTAGTAGGCTGACGGCTGCAGCCACCCTGACGGCTGCCAAGCATCTGTATGGGCCAGAGGCAAGCACGCAGCCACCGACGCGATCAACCGACGAAGACGACGACAACGGCGCGGAGGGCAAGCAACAGGTCGCTATGAAGGTCGCTGACCGTCGGCCGCGCATGCGTACCAGCAGCTCGCCAGCTCGTACCGGTAGCCTGCAAGGGAGCCCATCACGTGGCGGTGTTTATGATGGACCCACAGGCTGTCATTACAACCCGCAACCGGGTGAGCTGGGTGAACGCCGACCGCCGCTCGGCCTGCGGGAGAAGGATCAACGGCAGGCCGCGCGCGCACGCGCCCTCAAGCTCAAAGTCAGAGAATGGAAGCACGGCAAGCGTGCGGAGCTCGAGATGTTTTTGGCGCAGCGCAATGCACCCAAGGTAGGCAAGAAGGAGGCTGGTGCGCCGGCCAAAACTAACATGGCTGCCGTCGCGATGGCGGCCCATGAGAAGGTGGCCTACCCTGACAAGGCGTGCACGGACAAGGCGGTGGAGCAGAGGGAGGCTGCCGAGGAGGAGACGGCGGAGGCGGAGGCGGCAGCGGCGGAGGCGGTGGTGGAGGAGGAGACGGCGGAGGCGGAGGCGGCAGCGGCGGAGGCGGCAGCGGCGGAGGCGGCAGCGGCGGAGGCGGCGGAGGCGGCGGAGGCGGCGGAGGCGGAGGCGGAAGCGAAGGCGGAAGCGAAGGCGGAAGCTGAGGCAGCGGTGCCAGCGGTGCTAGC
>Ga0210248_102462_pt1 | contig 10798 bp, 2 predicted proteins | sample ChrtobMetP3_32mM_FD_155493 | JGI IMG/M metagenome (GOLD analysis project Ga0210248, IMG submission 155493) | Chrysochromulina tobin associated microbial communities from unialgal haptophyte culture, Seattle, Washington, United States - P3_32mM | ecosystem: Host-associated > Algae > Haptophytes >...
ACCCGCTCGTACGCACGCTCAAGCTCTCGAATAAAAACACAGATGCCAGTCTCGTTCACTCTCCACTACAAACCGGCCGCCATGGGAGCCGGAGCCGACGATATCAAGAAGGATCGCGCTCGGCACCCGCTCTACGAGGCGACGGGCAGCACCAAGCTCGACGCATGGATGCAATCCATCCCGCGAGACGGCGAGGTTGACAACGGCGTCGCGGGAGTCCTCCCGGGCACGCTGGGCAGAGTATGCATGGAATTTGCGTCGTGCGGTGACGACATCGCCAACCTGAGCGTCGGCGAATACGGCATCATCAGGGCTGATGCGTGGGATCGCATCGCTAACACCGTCGCCGCCATCCATGGAGGCGATGGTTCGAAGCCCATCACGCTGGGCGGCCTCTTCGAGGACATGGATTCCAAGTTTTCGCACGCCACGCCGGCGCAGCTGCACGATCTCACGCTGTGCCGCGCGGACCTCGACACCGCCGTCGCGATGGCACCCGAGCCAGCGGCGCCGGCGGCCGGAGCCGATGCAGCGGCGATGCTCAAGTACGGGCAGGCCCTGGCGAACTGGGAGGGCAACGACAAACATCCATTCGCATGGCTGCGCGCTCTCACCTTTGGGGAGCTCAGAGACGAGACCACCGGGCGATTCACCGCCCTCGGCAGACTGATGAACGCTATCCCAGCGTGGATCGCCGCCGACGTCCGCGCCGATCCTGGGTTCAGACGCAACCTCACGGCCCTCGCCAAGACGGCGGTCGAGGGCACGGATATCCTGCCCACGGATGGCGGCGAAGTGGCTGGTTGCCTGGCTTCCAAGCTCAAGCTTGTCGATTTCCCTCGCCCCATGGAGGGCTTCGGCGGCTCCACGCAAGAGGCGCGCCTCCGTTCCCTAATCAAGGAGATCAAGGCGAGCTCCAATCCCTCGATGCGGCACGAGCTCCTCCGCGAGCGCTTCAACGAGGTGGTGGTGCGCCTTCCAGGCGTGCGAGCGATCATCGGCGTCCGCGACGGCGGCGGCTGCGACATGAGCAGCGCCGCCGGTTTCGGGCTATGCGCCGAGGTGGCCGCCCTCATGGGCATCACTCGCACCGAGGCGGAGTTCTCGTGGGCATCTTTGCGTGCCCTACGCGACGAAGTCAGCCACATGGACGAAATGCTACGGGCTGAGCCCTGGGTGGGGCGCACCGCGCGGGCACGGGCGGATCACGTCATTGATCTACACCGTGTCCAAGCGCGTCGCGCGGCTGCCGCTTCGGCGCCATACGCTGCTCCTATCGTGGGCCCCACGCCCGCCACAGGCTCGGCGCTATCCGCAGCGGAGGCGCGATCCCGGGCCGCCATCCCGAAGCAATTCCAGGGGGACGTGCCGGCAGCCATGTCGCAGGAAGCGTATCGGCTATTCAGAGCTGCCATACTTAGACGGCTCAGCCTCGGCGGGGCGAAGGCCAATCTCGACATTCTTCAGTTCACGGCGTCTGGCATCATGCTCAACGCGACGACGAACCTGCCGGAGCAATGGCGCTGGTGCGCGCTCATGGTCATGCTGTCGGAAGGCCCTACGCGGGGCATCGACGCGGCTCTCCTTGACCCTGATCTGCAACCGCTCAGCGACGCGGGTCGCGACCTCTGGCCGGAGCTCTACGGCCGCGCTGCTGGACTGCAGCTTTCGCTCGACAAGGCGACTCTCCCGGAGAACCTTGAAGGGTGGACCATGCCCGAGCTCGCCAAGGCGTTCGCGTCTAGCGAGTGGGGCACGATCGACCTCGGCGCGGCCTTCGAGGCGGCGCGAGCACAGATGCGCGGCGAGGCGTTCACGCCTCCAACGGCCGCGAAGGCGTACACGAGCAAGCAGAGCGTCGAGGATGCTATCGAGGTGGCCGAAGCGCTCCTCATGCTGCGCGGCTTCAGCGGCTCCGGCAAAGGCACGCTACCGTTTATCCTCGAAGAGGTGCGGCAGTCGTGGGTGCTCTATGGCGGCCAAGGGGCATCCGAGGAAACCCTCAGCAAGCTCGCATCGGAAGGGCGCTCGTACATCGTCGCCACCCTCGAACATTTTGGGCGGGTCCGCCATGCGGCCATCGCCAGCAAGAACCCCCTCGCCCTGGCTCACGAGCGCAAGACGACCGACGCCGCCACGCAGTGCTGGGCACGCCACATCTCTAGGCTGCTGGGCGCGATGCAGATGGCCAGCTACGTGGCATATCTCCCGGGCGGAGGCCCAGGGGGCGGCGCCGGAGGGGGCTCAGGCGGCGGCGGCGCCAACAGCGGCAGCAGTCGAGAGGGCAACGGCGGCGCCGGAGGCGCGGCCAAGAAGCAGAAGAAGCCGGCTGTCGAGGGCGGCAAGGGCGACACACGGGGCGTCACCATGTCCCTCAACAACAAGGCCGGCACTCTCACCATATTCCCCAAAGGCGGTAAACCTCGCGTCTACGTCACGGCTCGCATCAAAGGGCGCGCCAAGGTTCAGAGGCGATGCTGTTTCAAAGGCATGGCTGCGGCAGCGCTCAATCTCCCGGAAATGTCATTCTGCGACTTTCCTCAGAAGCACAAGGAGGGCTGCGAGGAACACCAATGGGCGGCAGCGGGCGCCAACTTGAGCCTCTGCCGAGAGGAGAGCGATGAGCGCCCCGCCAAGAAGCAGAAAACCGACCACGCGCACGAAGACGACGCGGCGACGGGCGCCGGCGGTGATGACGCCGACGACGACGGCGATGACGAGGACGACGGCGACGACGACGCCGGCGGCGCCGGCGGCGAGAACCAAAGCGGAGGCGACGCCGGGGCTGGTGCCGGACAACCGCCAGCATCATCGCGTGGCGGAGGCGGCGGCGGCGGCGACAAGGGCGGCCGCTCTGCCGGCAAAGGCAGGGGCAAAGGCCGCGGCGGCAAGGGCGGCGGCAAGAGCGGCAAAGGTGGCAAGGACGGACGCAAGGCCATCACGTTTGTAGCCACATCCGCGGCCACTGCGCCCACTGGAGCCGTCGTGCAGGGGGGCGGCATCGTCACGAATGACTTAGCACGCGACCCTTCGACGCCTGACGGCGCGAGCGCTCGCACGGGCACCTTCAACAGCTTGAACACCGAGGGTACCCCTACCAAGCACGACGCGCCGCGGCCATCATCCGCCGCCCCTGGGCCGACGGGGTTCTCCGAGATTGACGGCGTTGTCCGCATCACAGACCTCACTTTTGTGCAGGCGCTCGCGCACCTTAGCGTCCCAGTCACGACGGTCGTTCTGGGCGACCTCAGCGGACGGGTGCGAGATGCGTCGGATGCGGCAGGATGGCCCGCAATAACCGCCTCGTCGCAGCGATGCGCGAGCGGAAAAGTGGGCTTCAGCTACGAGGGCGACCCGCGCGACGTGCTCCAGGTCTGCCCGTGGCAACGCGCTATCGCCGTCCACGACGGCCGCCAACATGCTGCGGGCATGGGCCTCGGCATGGCGGCGGTCAAGGCTGCGGACGGGCGCATGTTCGCCTGCATGGCCCAACTGCTACGCCTCTGGTGCGTCACAGCGGAGGCGGTCTGCGTCGTGCAGCCAGATGTGTTTCTCATCGATTTCTACGACGCCCCGTTTATCGTCACGACGCCAGCAGCTTGGGGCGACAACGGCCGAGGCGAGATGCTGCTCCTCTGGCGAGGCTCGCTCACGCCATCGGCACCCTACGAGGGACGCGCCCCGGCTCCGCCCTCGGGCGAGCAGAGACGGGCGGCGGAAGCCTGGCCACCAGGGCTCATGCGAGGGGTCGTCGAACAACTCAAGCCCAACGGCAGCGGCCACGACCTGTCGTTCGACGTGGAAATCGAACGTCTAGCGGCGGCGGTCTATTCAGCTGGGATCCCAATCCCCGCATGGTACGCCAGCGCGGACTATGGGCCGACCGAGGCGATGGCACGCGCGTACATGAGCGAGCGCGGGCTGGGCGACGGTCGGCGGCTGGACGGCAGCACCGTCCCGCGCCTTGTGCGACGTGACCTGGGAGACGCCACGTGGAGCGACGGCGTCGATGGCCTGCTCGCTGCGAGACTCCAGCGTGCCAACATCCCCATCGCCTCACCGCGCGGTCGTGCGCTCGCTGAGGCGTACAGAGCTCTCCGTCGAACCGACGCTGAGCGCGCGCGTCGCGCGCGCGCCTCTTCCAGCACACCCGAGTCGGCGATCGGCTGCGTACGCGCCGACTCACCGACGACGAACGCGATAGCTGTCATCCCCTGTCGCATCGACTGCGGCATCGCCATGCTGCTGCTGCCCGGCGCGTCGCACAACGCGGCCGACGTGGCGGGGCACGCACTGCCGTGCGCGCATGGCAACACGTCAGAGGATCGCAAACGCATTACGAGGGCGGCTGACGCCATCTGCGACATGCTGTTTGCCCCGAGCGCCGACGGCGGCGCTCACACGGCTCAAGCACGAAGCGCGCTGGCGACCATCATCACGCGGCTCGACATCTCCCTCGCGGTCGTCGTTACCTTCGCCCCGACGGGCGTTCGCGTCAGCACCGCAGCCAGCCAGGCTGGCTTCGAGTGGCAGCGCGCATCCACAGCTGCAGGATCGCCTCGTCAGACGCCAGCCTGCATCGCGGAGCAATACGCACGGCGGTGGGTCGAGGCTTTGGCTGATGTTCGCATTGCCGGCGCCCGCACAGGGGTTGCACGGGCACAACCGACGTCTCGATCGATCAACCAGGATCGCCTGGCACGCATCGACTTGGATGCCTCTACGCGAGAGGAGGCAAGCGCACTAGCGCATGTCGCAGACGGGCTACGCGACGCAGCTGCACGCGAGCCTCACCTTGCCGACGCGCTGCTGTGCTGGCGCGAAAAGGTCGCGACATCGCAAGACTTCACGCCTCCAGCACGCGTGGCGATTACAGGTCGCCAGCCGCCGGCCGCTCTGGCGCGCAAACCGTTCATCCACCGATGTACCATCCCCAACACGTCACCGGCACCAGTGCCGTGGCAGGCGCCACGATGGCCCGCAGGTGTACCGAAGCCGGCGAGCATGCTGGACACGTACACCCCGCCAGCGCGCGCGGCAGTGCGCAACCAATTAGACGCCGTCGCGCGCTGGAACGCAACTCGCGTGAACGGCGCGCACGCACCTCGTCCCGAACACAGGAGCTGGAGCGACGACGCTCGGCTGCCATGGTTCCAAGGCCGTGTGCTCTGGGAGCGCGACGGCAAGTGCGACCTCATCGACGTGCGCTTGCCGTCTACGCAGGTGCGGATGCACCGTGAGGCGGTGCTATGGATGCTGCGTGACTACCCCCACCGTCAGCTCGTCTCATTTCTCGTGCACGGCGTCTCGCTGCACGACGACCTCCCCATGCAGACGTCCATTGCGGCCAACCTCCTCTCGTTCTATGACGTTCCAGGCGGGCCCGACGGAGTGGCCGAGGAAATGTACGGCCTCAAGACGCGCGGGTGGTACCTGAGTAGCGCTGGCACGGAGGTCGCCTCGGCGACCGAGGCCGCGGCGGTGACGACGAAGTCGACCGCAACGATCGAAGCACGACTGATCACGTCGCCCGCCAGAATCAACCCGCGCGGCGCCGTTGCGCGCAAGGACCTCGGCCCGCCTCGAGGCGTCGCCGAGCTCGGGCACCCGCGGCGCGAGACTTTCACGGTGGACACGGGCGATCCAGTCACGTCGGTCAACGTGGCTACCAGCACGGCGCACGGCGTCGCTACTGGTGACGCTTTTTGGGCGCGCGACGAAATCAAACCGCGACCGGCGGACCTTGTGTTCAACATTCTCGTGCTGCGGGCCATGGGCAACCTCATGCGGGCGGCCACCGGCGGCGTGACGCCCGCGATACTGCTCATCCTCTTTGACTACAAGTATTTCTTTCACGCGCTCGCGTACATGTCGGGCGAGGTGTGGAAGACGGGATGCGCCGTACCTGCGCGAGCGTCGCCAGGAAAGGCTCATCGCACGCTTTACGATGTCCTCGCCGAGCTCGTCCTCGCTATGGGATGGACGCAGGCGAGCAAAGTCGCACAAGACCTCGGAAACGCCCTGATGTGGCTGCTCCTGCGCGCCGTAGACGCGGCGCTCGCTCCGCACGTCACCGAGCTCCGCGAGATGAGCAGCGACTTTGACGCGATGTGGAAGGACCGGCAGGCGCTCCAGCACGACGATTACGGCACGCAGGCGCGCATCGTGACCGCTTTGCAGTACACGGACGACAGTGTCAAGGCTTGTCTGGGCGCAGCGGCCACCGTCACCACTATCGTCGAATTCTGCCGCATGATTGGACCGCGCTACTACCAGGGGCCCGACGCCCACGAGGCCGCTCGCGGCACCGTCACGCGGTCCATCATCGACGAGTACGGCATCTCCCTTCAAGCCTGGAGACAGCTCGCACCCAAGGGCAGCGTGCGCGCCTTGGGGCGCGACGCGCCGACGCCCGCGCACTCTCGCGCCGTGCCTTCAGGTCGGGGCACCGCAGGGGGCAACCCTTTCCCCGTCACGGAGACGCAGGATGCGACGCGCGTCACCTCTGGATTTGCTTGCTGGCTCGCGAGCGTGCGCGGCACGTCGGCGCGCGACGTGGCCGGGCTCCTAGGCCTGCGCGTCGCCCCAGGTCACGAAGCGCGGCTCGCGGAGCAGATTCAATCGCACGTCGCGCACCTGGCAGCCCGCGTTCTCGCGGGCGAGCACCTTGTTCTTCTCTGCCCGGGCTGCAGCTCCCCGTTACGACCAGGGCAGTGTCATACCCTGGTTCTCGCCTCGGCGATCGCGCAGCGCTGCTCCGTCGTTCTCGAGGAAGCAGCTGGACCGCCTACAGATCCCGTCACCGCCCCGCCCCGTCCCGCCTTCGGCCTCGACCTGGAGGCGGCGAAAATGCACAAGTGGCACCTTGGAGGCAGCGGTGTATGGACGGGGGTGGGCATTAGCTCCACCGCCCTGGTCATGTGGGTGCCACAGGCCAAAGCGGCCCGAGCCCTCGTTGAGGTTGCCGATGTGCTCGACGGCCGCTGCGAGGTAGCAAGATATCGCAGCCTACACGGAGCTCTCGCCGACCTCGTGCTCCCCACGGGAGGCGGGTGGCACCGCATGCAGGGCATGGCGGTACCCCTGCAGTCTGACCAGGAGCTCGGCGACGGCCCCAATGTGATCGTGCGCGAGCGCCCTCAACTTTGGAAGCGGCTGCGGGCGTGGCAGACTGTTCTCGCCAACTGCCCGGGCGCCCCTATGACCGCCACGCTTCCGGCGCCTCACACATCCACACGCACAGACGTCGTCACTTGGGATATCGGAGGTGACGCCGCCAAGGACGGCGAGCCCAAGCAAGGGCTCGGCGCGTGGTTTTACGGCGTCTGGTGGTGCGCTCCGCTCGGCGACTGGCCGGTACTTGCGTCCGCGCACATTACGTGCTTAGAGCTCGTCGAGGTCGGGCTGGGCGTCGTCATGACGGCCCGCTGGCTCGTCGAGGCCAGGCGCATTCGCATCCGGGCCGACGCCATGGCAGCATTCCTTGCAATCCGCGCCCGACGCGACGACGGTACGCTATCGCGCGGCGCCAAGGCGGAAGAGCTCGTGGCGGCACACGAAACCATCATGAAGCAGCCGGAATGGAAGCAGCTGCACGACGGGCGGCGCGAGGTGCTTACGGAGCACACCTTCGGCGAAAGCATGCTCCTGCACGATGCCGCCAGTCGCAACAACGCCGCGCTCATCCGGGATGTCAGCGCTGCGTTGGGCGTCGTACCGAAGCGGCTCGAGCTCTCGGTGAGGGCTCGGGCTTATCTTCAGGACGTGTCGCACGCGCTGCTTGAAGTGCGACGCGGCTCCGCACCACACGTGCCGATGCACTCCGCCGCGCTCGAGCACGGCGCGGCCGGTAACGGCTCCGGGCCGCGCTCACCTTTTGCGCAGGCATGCGCGTCACCACACGACGAGCAGTTGTGGCGCCTCTACGAGACGTATCTTCTCGCGCTCGACGACGAGGCCCTTGCCGGTCTGCCCACGCCGCCAACCAGTTGGCCGAGCTCGCCACGTTCGACTGACAGCTACAACAACTGGGAGCCGGCCGACGACGACGAAGAATCCCCTCACGGATGGTCGCCCTACGAATACTTGTCACCCGGGATTCTCACCGCGTGGGAGCTCGTCGCAGGGAACCCGCCTCCGGGAGCTGGATGCGACACTGGCGCGGGCCCGGGCGCGGTCGACACAGGCGTGACGAACGCGGTGCTGGGCTCGCGCGAGGTCCCGGAATCCGCAACGCTGGGTCTGCGCCGTAGCTCTTCTGCGCACCGGACGCTCGAGGACATCGCACAGGCTTACCAGTCGCGCCCGTGGGATGAGTACCGCGCCGCCATCGACGCGACCTGGGACGACCTCGCCACCACACGCGAAACGCGCAACATCGCGCAGAGCACGGCACACGCGCCCCGCGGCGTGCAGCGAGGCCTGACGCCGCACGTGCCGTTGCACGCCGCTGCGCTCGAGCACGGCTCGGCGGCTAACGGCACTGGGCCGCGCACCCCGTTCGCCCAGGCATGGCCCACAGCGCCAGCGAAATTTCTTCGGCTGCTCAACGGCGAGGACGAAGCGCCGCAGAGCGCCGCGGCCCGCGCGAAACGGGCGTCTGATGATCAGCGCCGCCTCGATGCAGCATCGGCGGGACCGCACGGCTTGTCGGCGAGGGCGCCGTGGGAGCCGGCGGGGCCGCTGGACCTTGCCGACAGAGCGAACGACAGATGCGAGCGAAGACGGGCGGCGCCTGCGGCGGTCCAGGGCTCTGACGCTGGTGACGGTCGCGCGGCCGCCTTCATGCTTTCGATTTTGTAGCCGCGCTGCTCCGCCTCCGTGACCCATGTCATGAACGCTCCGAGCGCGAGGGCAACCTCGCGCCTGTGGAGGTGCTCCACGCGCCCTTCGTTGGCCGCGGAGTTCGTGCGGAGTGGCGGTGTGCCTATGAGATCGCACCAAGCGACCCACATGCGCCAGTAGGAGCGGTCTTGCCCCCGTGTGGACGGTGCGAAGCGCTTCTCGACCGCAAGCACGGCCGCCGTGAGCAGACCGCGAAGGAGTTCGTCGCTCGCACCGCGGATGCCCAGCCCGTCCTCGTCGCAGCGCGCGTCCCTAATGGACCGCTCAATGAGCATGCGCTGGGATTCCTCGAGCTCCGCTGCTCCCCTCTGTGCGGTGACAGTAGATGCGGGCGCAGCCGATGCCGATCGCAGCGCGGCTCGCGCGACGTCGACCGCGCGCGGGGGCGGTGCGACCGCGCGGGCCGTGATGACGGTACGGGACGGTGCGATTGGGTCCGCGCCAGGTCCACGAGCACGTGCGCGCCCCGAGGCGCAGAGCGCGAGGGCTGACGTGCTTAACAGGTTGCGCGGGGTCGCACGGCGGCATTGGGCCGTCACTATCCGATTCGTCTCGCTCGCTCTCGTGGTTCAGGCTTCGCAGGGGCTCGTGCGCGACCACATTGACGCACACGGCGCCGACGCTCTGCGCCGACGCTCCAAGGAGCCCTTCGAAACTTCGGAGATCGTGGCTCTCCTTCGACTTCGGCCGGGCAAGGTCATCAACCACGGATCCTCCTTCATCACTGTTGGCGACAACATTGAGTGGCAAGGGGTGGTTGTCTTCATCAACCTTTACTGCACGGGCGGCTGGCGGAAGGAAGCCATCGCGCTGGGACCCAAGGAAGTGTTCGGAGGACGCAAGCTTTCCCTGGGCGACATCACCTATCGCATTGGCGGTACCCTACACCGCGAACCCACGGTGCGAGTTCTCCTCGGCGTCACCTGGGGGGACATGTGCTATGTCAATCCAGTTCCGTGCAAAAACGACCCGGACAATTCGAAGTTCGGCGGATCCCCAGTGCCGTCGCGCTTTCACGCGACCCAACCAATTTGTCTCGTGCGCGAGCTCGCGAAATACGAGATAATGCGCATGCGCGCCGACCCCGTCGGCGCCTCCAAAACCCGCCGCAAAGAGCTTCCGCTCGTGCTATCGCCAGCGGGACGCTCGTGGTCCAAGGCGGAGCTCAGCAAGTTCTTCGACGGGCTCATACGAATGGTGTGCTCCGAAGAACGCGCCAAGCAGCTCTCTGTTCACAGCTTCCGAGTCTGGCTCGCCTGTGCGCTGCTCGCCGCTGGGGCCACGCCCGAACAGATCATGCTCATGGTGCGTTGGTCGTCCGAGGCGGCGCGCAAATTATACGCGCGGTTGGCGATGTCCACGCAGTGCTCGCTCCAGGCCGGCGCTGTCAATGCCAACTTTGACTCGATCAGGGCGCACACCCTCATCGACGCGTCGGCGCCCACGGGCGCCAGCGCCGATGTGCAGGCTGCCGCGGAAGCCCTGCGCGAGGCGACCGGGCTCCTCGACTCCATTACGGTCGAGACCGGCGCGCGCGTGGCGTCATCCGCCGAGCTTCGGCGCACTTGCTCAATCGATGACGACGCTGTCTTCAGCATGCTCGAAGAATCGAGTGGCACGCTTGAGGGACTCGCCGCGAGCGCGGACGCTGCCCTAACAGACGCAGGCGCGGCGGCGCTGGACAGCGGGTCCGATGACGAACCCTGAAGGCGCCGGCGCACGGCTCCGGCGGCGCACCGTGCGCACGGCTACGGCGGCGCAGTGCACCAGTGTCCCCCCGCTGCTCTCGAGCGAGCGGTTGCCCCCGCTGAAGCGGCGGCCTTGTTCGGCCGGTACCTCAGTACCGCCTTGCACCGCCGTAGCCGTGCGCACTGTGCACCGCCGAAGCCGTGCACCAGTGTCCCCCGCTGCTCTCGAGCGAGCGGTTGCCCCCGCCGAAGCGGCGGCCTTGTTC
>Ga0210248_102464_pt1 | contig 10787 bp, 7 predicted proteins | sample ChrtobMetP3_32mM_FD_155493 | JGI IMG/M metagenome (GOLD analysis project Ga0210248, IMG submission 155493) | Chrysochromulina tobin associated microbial communities from unialgal haptophyte culture, Seattle, Washington, United States - P3_32mM | ecosystem: Host-associated > Algae > Haptophytes >...
GCAGCTCCTCCATCTTCTGCTTTGTCAAAGCCACCCTTATCCCTGCTGGTTTACCGCCTTGGTCGAGCGCGAAGCTCAGCAGCTTTTCCTGATCCACTGTAAGGGTAGAGTTTGCCCTCTTCTTCGCCTTGATGCGTGGCGGCAAGCAAAACTTTCGTGGCGAGCTGTGCGCGTGGAAGCGCGTGTCCAAAGATGGCAATCACTACCGCATCCTGGAGCACACTACTGGCTACATCTACCAGCAGGGCTTCCCGCCCTCCGCGACCGAGGAGCCAGATGAGGAGGATGAGGTTGAGGACAAGACAGGCGGCGGCGACGGCGATGAAGGCGAGGAGGGAGACGAAGAAGAAAAGGAAGAAGAAGAAGAGCCCCCACCCAAGAAGCAGAAGGGAGGCAAGGGTGGAGGCAAGGGTGCTCAGGCAAAAAAAGGCAGCGAAAAAGCCGACCCAGGAGCTGTCCCAGCGCGCATCCAAGCGTGGCCGCAATAAGTAGGGCTCGAGATACGTATTCTTGTATGTATCTCGATGTATCCCGATGTATCCAACATGTATCGTGAGTGTATCTTGTGTGCCATGTATCTGAGGCTTAAGATACATTGTATCCTAAATGTATCCTAAATGTATCCTAAATGTATCTTAAAGAAGGATACATATCCCTAGGTAAGATACATTTCCTATGATGGCCAAAAAGTGAAGATACAAATGTATCTCGATGTATCTCGATGTATCTTGATGTATATGAACGGGACACATCAAGATACATGCAAGATACATGCACGATACATGCGCGATACATGGGATACGTATCCTGATAACAAACCCCCCCAAACTCGATAACAAACCCCACGTCACCCCATTACATTAGGGGGATCTCGTGTTCGCAACACTTCAAGATCACACTTCAATATCCCGGCTCCCTCGTAATACTCATGTGTGATTGCGTTGTACGTGTTGGTGTGTTGTACGTGTTGGTGTGAAAGTTAACACGGACAGGCGCGACAACCACATTAATGTCATACCCAACACGAACAACGTATTCACAACACACCGACACGAGTAACATTGCCGTACCGGGAGTGTGTGTCCCGGCTCCCCCCGGTCTTTTTACCGGTAGCACCGGATGCGCGTCTGTCGTGTTAACGTTCACACGTGTTGAGCAAAATGCGTCCAGTCCTTCAACTCGCGATCATCTCGGCAGCGCTCGATGCGAGCGATTGCCGACTTGTTTCGACCCGTCACATCAGCATGGTCACTCGGGGTGCCAATCTCAGACCGACCTCGCTCAAACGGACGACGACCGCACGTGCGAGTGCTGCCAGCGGTGACGAAGATGGGCGAGAGGATACCAGAGGCTTTCGCATCGCCACGTCGTCTCAGGTGCGAGACGACATATCTGAATCCATAGCTGGAATCATGGATGTCGGTCGGCGCTTGTCAGGCATACTTATACTGTTGGCCGAGATCTGCGTTGGCGGCTTGGGCAGCCCGATTGGGGTAGCAATCTTTGCGCTCTCTGCCCTACTGTACGCCAGCGGCGAGTTCGGCTCGCCGGTGCCCTTCATTTCCACGGCACCGTCTGCGTCTGAAGGCGGCTATTATTGGCCGCGAGACGCGAACGGAGAGTTGGAGGCCCGCCCGCCGCCGTCGGAGGAGGAGGACGACGACGCCACTTCGTCGTGGGCGCGGTTGCGAGGCGGCTGCCGCGTCCCGATGACGAGGCTCATCCCCGCTACGCCCCTGTCAGCCCCGCCTGCACTCAGGCGGCACCCGCATGCCCTCGGCAGGCACCCGCAGGTGGCACTCTTTGACCGGAAGGGCAACGGTGATCCGTCCAAATGTCCCTTTTTGGGCGGTTCGAATGGTGGCGGCTTGGGCGACGCCAACATCGCGACTGGACTGCTCTTCGTGGCGACCGTGCTGCTGCTGCGATTCGTGATGCTCCGGATCTTCGCAACGGACCCGCAGACCGCGTGGGCATCAGCCGTAAAGCTCCTGCGTCCGGTGCGCCAATGGCTCGCTCATTCCCTCGTGGCTCCGACGTTGGTCGCCTTTCGCGCCGCCGCCGGACCTGTCGCTGTCGTGTAGAGTTCGATCGGCTCTCTTGGACACGCATGGCAGCGTGCCGCACCGTCGATCCGCCTATTCCGCTATTGACTATACGCTGCAATCTGTGTAGCCCGTGGGTGGAGTGTGTTTCGGCCATTTCGCAGCATACGAAGGTCTGAACACGTCGGAGTAACATTTCGATTTCGATCTCTCCGTCTCGACCGCTCGTTCGCAGCGGTTGTACCTGTAACAGCGGTGCGAGTGTCTCAGCATCGCGCCATCAATCTGAACCCAAGCCCCCACCCTCCTCATTGGAAAGGCGCTCTCCGTTGACGAACCCGCGGCGGACCGCGCATGCGTAAGAAAAGAAAAAGAAAATCGAATTCCTCGCGACAGCACACTGAGAGTCACTCTCGCGTCTGTCGTGTTAACGTTCACAGCCAAAATTCGACACCGTCGGAGAACATGATCGCCCTCATGACCACCCTTCTCCAGCCAGTGTCTAGCACGCCGCGCTCCCACCTTCAGTCGTCGCTCGCGGGCGCGCCGCGCCTCGGGCTCGGCATGGCTTCGCTCGGCCGTCCTGGCTACATAAACCTCGGCCACCACGAAGACCTGCCCAAGGAGCGGACTGTGGAGCAGATGCGAGAGCATGCATTCACCGTGCTTGACGAGGCTCTCGCGCTCGGCCTGAGGTACATTGACTGCGCGCGTTCGTACGGCCTGTCCGAAGAGTTTGTGGCCGCATGGTTGGCGAGCCGTGGAGATGCGGCAGCCGCAGTGGTGACTGTGGGCAGCAAATGGGGCTACGAGTACACTGCCAACTGGCGTGTACACGTCGACGAGGGCCAAGCCCACGAGGTGAAGAAGCACACACCCGAGCAACTTGAGCGGCAGCTTGCAGAGACGCTCACACTGCTCCCCAATATCGCGCTTTACCAGATCCACTCCGCGACTCTGGAATCGGGTGTGCTGACCAATGATGCGGTGCTCGAGGCACTGGTGCAGTTCCGGGCGCAGGGTGTCGCCGTGGGAGCATCGGTCTCGAACCCGCAGCTGCCGGCCCTCGAGGCGGCGATTTCGGTAGAGCGCGGCAACGCGCCGCTCTTTGCAAGTGTTCAAGCAACGTTCAACCTCCTCGATCAATCGGCAGGTCCGTTGCTGCAGAAAGCAGCCGAGGTAGGTGTCTTCGTCATCATCAAGGAGGCACTTGCCAATGGCCGGCTCTCCTCGCGTGGCGTCGGTTCCAGCGCCCTTGAGATTCTTAGTGCCGAGGCGGCCAAGCTTAACACAACGGTGGACGCCTTGGCACTGGCCTGGGTGCTTACCTTCCCTTGGGTCGGCATGTGCCTATCCGGCGCGAGCACATGTGAGCAGCTGCGCTCGAATGCCGACGCACTCCGTCTGGCGCCGCTCGATGCCGCTTTGCACACACGGCTTGCAAAGGCTCTTGGGCAGCCCGTGGACGAATACTGGGACGCCAGAAAGGCCCTGAAGTGGAATTAGCCGTATCGCCGCTGTCGGGAAAGCGTAGCGTAGTCTTTCGGTCGTCCGAGTCCGCGGACGCAACAGGGAACAGTTATCCGATCAACAGTAAAGTTGTGTACCCTCTGCTAAGTTACTCAAGCTTGCTAGCGACTAGAATTACTACTACGTGGTTACGAAGTGCATCCATGTACATAACATTGGAGGTCTGGGTCGGAACGCGGGCACACCATACGGAACACGGCATCGTGACATCGTCGTATGTGTGAGTCAGTGTCTCATATCATGGCCGACTGTCGCCTTCTCGGTGTCGCTGAGGCGCTCCTGGCTGTCAAAGCGCTCCTTTGCGTCAGCATCCCTCCGCTGCTGCTGCTGCTGGCTTCGGTTATTGAGCGAGCCGAGATCATCGCGAGCTGCTGCTGTTTGATCGCGCTGATGGTTGCATTGATCTCGTTGATCTCGGCAGCTTTAGGATTTTGATCCTCAGCAGCTCGCCAACGCGCCGTGTGGAGCCGCAGCTCTGACCGACGATCCTCCTGGCGTCGACGGGCGCTATCCAAACGAATCTGCGCGATCGACTTGGCTAGCGAGGGAACCTCCTCGGTCGGGATGGTGGGCAACAGTGGTATGACCGGTGGCACTTTGCGCGAAGGTGTTTGCGGATTGGCGCTGACGGCTGTCGGCTGGCTCGCCATGCTGCCGCCGTCGCCTGCCCTGCCGAGGGCCGGCACGGACTTGGGCCGTTGCAGCCACTTGTCTCTCACCTCGCCCCTCCCTGTAAGGCCCAGGCTGCGCAGATGAGCCTCCTTAGCGCTGAGGGGCTCAGCTTCGGCATGGTCCTCAGCTAACCATAATGACATCAGCGAGTCCATCGAGTGTGAACGCGGACGTCTTGCTTTGACGCGGGCGGCTTCAGGCACCATCTCGTCGTCCATGTCTGGGTCCGGGCTTGCCAGTCGTCGTGTCTCAGGGCTGTCGAGCGGGCGAGTTGCTAAGCTCATCATGAGCGCCACGTGAGCAGCGTAGTGTGTCCCATTGCAGTCGCAAGAGCCAAGCCGCGAGAAGATGAACTGCGAGTTGGCCGACGTTGCGAGGCACGGGTTGAGCTCCTGTGGAACGTGGACGCAAATCTCGATGCCGTCGTGAACGCCGAGGTTGTTGTCGTAGCCAAGGACGTCACCCGTACGCGCGGTGCTGCACGCATACAACATGAACGGATCGTACGTCTGGCCAGCAATAGTGGTGCGGCTCTTGTAGTCGAGGCGATCTGGATCCTGCGGCAGCTTCATCGCCTCAGGCCTCACTGCAACTGCGCGGTGTACCTTCACCGAGTCCGCGAGTGGCATCTGCACGTCGACACCAAACACGGCCAGAACAAATGCAATCTCACTGGGAGGCGGCACAAGCGAGGCGTCGAGGAGCGGATCGCCTGTCATGCCGCACAAGTCGACTGCAAAGTTGATCTGCAGTCGATGCGCGTGATTGGTATCGCGCCAGCTTGCCATGGGTTGGTGAGCCGACTCAGGGCGCGGCTCATATGACCACGCCTTGAATGAGTCAATCACTTTGGGGCTCCCCGGCAGGGGATGCCACGGTGGGTTCGACGACAGGTCGTGTTTACCGAAACAGTCAGGTCGGGGCTGTTTGGGTGAAATCGTGGTGCGACTCCGCGGCGTGCGTGGCGTCTGCCGAGGAGTGCGCTCTGTTGGTGTCGGCCTAGGAGTGCGATCTGCTGACCGCGGCGTCTTGGCCGACCGAGAGCTAAGCGGAGGCTGATGCGACCGATGCGTGAACACCTGCGGCTCCTGATCTTCGCAAAGTCGCTCTGTCCGCTTGGATGGTGATGAGAGGGAAGGAATGCGCTCGTTAGCGCCCACATTGTCACACCTTGAAGCAGCAGGAGCCACCGCAGCGGGGGCCGCACAAAGAGCCACAGCAGGAGCTGCACTGGCTGCTGCGACTGTTCCTCGAATCTCACAGTCCTCCTCCGGTAGCTGAATGTCCAACGTCCCGTCATTCCTCACCGTGTTTTCTGTGGCCGGCACTGGGCATGGAGCCGGCGCGGGCGTCAAAGCTGAAGGCGTAACAAGGGCTGCTGCTGGGGCTTGTTCTGACGATATCGCTTGCGTAGTAGCCTCCTTTGCAGGTGCCGGCAATGGGGCAGGTGCCGGCAAAGGGGCAGCAGCAATCTTCACCCTGCCCTTGGCCGCTGCGCCCTTCCCTGGAGTGGCCGCGACGGACGCCGCCAAAGTCGCTGCCCTCAAGGAAACGTGCCTCTTCCCAGGGGTTGGTGAACGAGTCGGTGCCGATGCTGATGCCGATTCCTCCAAAGGTCCACCCTCTCCACCACCATCGCCGCCGCCACCAGGCAGGATTGCCGCGCCAATTTCATGAGTGATGCTGATTAGTAGGCTAATGCTTGCTTCCACATCTGCAGGTACCTCACTCAGAGGGAAGCTGACTTGCTGCTGCTGTTGATTTGCGCCAGGGGTGAGCCTAATGTAGAAGGTGCCGCGTCCAATCAGCTCCGAGGTGTCATCTGCGCCATTCTTGGACTCCTTATCATACACCGTGACGGATATCGTCGGGTGACTTGATTGCCACGATGAGGCACGGCCTGTGTATACTCCCGGCCAGCGCACAAAGTTGACACGTCCATTGAGTGCATTTCGCAGATTCTCCGTGCGAACGAGCTCCAAGGTCCCATGCCGAATGACCACGTAAGGATCTGCGGCACCCCTTGCGTCGGTGTTGGGTAGACCGTGAGCTGCGAGCTCCGAGACTGTCACAGTGTACGTCTCCAAGACGGGCTGCGGCTCGTAGCCGGACGCCGACTCCACGTCGTCGATGTCATTCTCCGTCAATCGCGTGTAGTCTGCACGCTTCGTGCTCTGATCCGATGGCATACCGGAAGGTTCACGTCCTATCAAAATGGTCACGTCGTCTGCTAGCTGAGAGACCAGGTGGACCGCTGATTGCACCACTTCAAGTATTTGACGGCACATGGCGACGGCGAACAGTGCGAAAGCAGGCAGGCAAGTTGGCAGGCAGGCAGGCAGGCAGAGGAAGATGCCGATGAAAGTGAGAATGGTCACGAGCCCGGCCGACGCATCTACCAGCTCTGAGGAAGAGGTTGTATTCAACAAGCCAAGCAAGACCTTGTCACCTACGAGCATCAGGTTATCGCTTGCGATGGATGTGAGGTAGACAACGGTCAGCCGTGGTCCAGAAGGCGGCGGCCGCGGTGACATGGGCGGTGTGGGTGGTAGTGGTGGACACGGTGGTGATTGTGGTGGTGGAGAAGATGGCGATGGTATGCGGGGCGGAGGTGACGATGGTGATGCAGAAGGTGGCGGTAGAGGCGAGCTCGACGGCGGGGGAGGTGGCGGCGGCGGCAGTGGTGGCGCGAAGGGTGGACTGCCTGGTGGAGGATAGGGAGGCGGCCATGGTGGCAAACAGGGTGGAGGAGCGGGTGGCGGTGGAGATGGAGATGGAGGTGGAGGTGGTGGTGCATCAGGACTGGGCGGCAGATGCGGCAAGGGTATGCTGGGTGGAGATGGGGGTGGTGAAGATGGTGGCGGCGGAGATGGAGGTGGAGGTGGAGGTGGTGGTGCAACAGGGGGAAGTAGCGGTGGTGAGCACGGGGATGGCGGCGGTGGATAAGGTGGCGCGTCTGGAGGAAAGCGAGGCGGCGGCGGTGTTACCGGAGGAGGATGAAGCGGCGGTGATTGCGGTGGTGGTGTCGGGTGAGGCGGCAGCTTTGGGGGCAGCAGCGGCGGGCCTGGATGAGGAGGATCTGATGGTGGTGGTGATGTTGGAGGTGAGCTTGGCGGCGGGGGTGACGGCCGGGGAGGAGGAGGTCTGGCGGGTGGTGGCGGTGTTGGAGGTGAGCATGGCGGCGGGGGCGACGGCGAGGGAGGAGGTGGTGGCAGCTGCGGTGGCGACATCGGAGGCGGAAGTGGCGATGGCGGTGGCGGAGGGGGCGGCCGCTCCGGAGGCAGACGCGGCGGCAGTGGAGGCAGTGGATGTGGCGATACCGGTGGCGGTGGTGTCAGGGGCGGTAACCACGGTGGTGGTGGGGATGGTGGAAGTGACGGCGATGGAGGAGGGAGCAGGGGTGGCGGCGCTGGCGGTGCCGGAGGATACTTCGGAGGAGGAGGGGTTGGAGGTGGTGCTGGCGGTGGAGGCGATGGCGGCGGCGGCGAGGGCTCGGGAGGCAACGGCATGGGGGGCGGAGGGGGCGACGGGCTAGGTGAGGGCGGTGGCGATGGTGGAGGTGAGGGCGGCGGAGGTGAGGGCGGTGTTGGTGGAGGCTCTGGTGAAGGAGAGCATGGGCATGGTGGAGGCGGTGGCGATGGCTCCGGCGAGGGCGGAGCCAATGGCGGAAGAGGTGGTGGCGATAGCGGTGGTGGCGGTGGCAGTGGTTGTGGTGGCAATGGTGGATGCTTCGGCGGCGGTGGCAGCGGCGATGGTGGAGGTGGCGGCAGTAGCGGCGGTGGCGGTGGCAGCGGCGGTGGTGGCGGTGGTGACCATGGCGGAACCATCGGCGGCGGCGGTGGTGGCAGAGGCATTGGCGGAAGCGGCGACGATGGCGGTGGCAGCGGCGGCGGGTGTGGATGTGGTGGCGATGGTGGAAGCATCGGTGGGGGAACCTGCGGTGGTGGAGGTGATGGGAAAGGAGCGAATCCCACGTGGAGCACCGCAGCAACCAGCAAGGGCGCCAGCACAGCGAGGAGGATTGCTGACAATGCCAATGCCATACATGCAACGACAGCGACGGTGATGCCGGAGCAGAGCGTGCCCACCGTCTCAGCCTTCGCAACGCAGCTATCATCGCTACGATCCAGTCCTGCTGTTAGCCTGTTACGCGGTTCTGACGTTGACTCAGCTTCGTAGGAGTGAACCCTGCTGCTCCTCACAACAGAGTCACCTGTGGCGGACCGGTGGCTGATGGCTGCTAGAGTCGCCGCTGGAAGCGCCGTGGTTCGTATAGGTGGCAGCGCCACTGTTCGCGGTGGTAGCTGAGATGCCCTTGGTGTCGCGGCCGGCGTGTGCCTGGCGGAAGATACAACCGGAACTGCTCTTGGTGTCGGCACGGGCGTCGCTGCCGGCGTGTGCCTGACGGACGATACACCCCGAGCGGCTCTTGGTGTTGGCCCGGGCGTCCCTGCCGGCGTGTTCCTGACGGATTCACTCCATTTGTCGCTGGATGCCTCAGCAATCGAGATGGCCGCCAAGTACCGTGGAAGAAGCACTGTCTCATACTCCTTCAAGTCAGCCTCGTAGCGTGCAAGATCGACCTCGTACGCATCTAGCCGAGCCAGCTTTTCATCTTCGTCTCCAGACGACATCCCACCCGACGAATATCCGCCGGAGTCGCTCGTGTTACCGACAGTGTTTCCGGCATCGTCGTGCTTGCGCCGAGACCAGGGCGACCGAGGTATCTTAGGACGCGTTGGCTCCTGCATAAAAGTAGCAACGTGTTCGACCATCGTACTCTGGCGTGACACGCGCACCAACACGTGCTCACCCGAATTTTCGATCAGCTGCAGCAATGCCTCCTCGCTCTGGGCCTCCTCGAGCATGATCCCGTTGAGCGAGAGCACAATATCGCCCACGCACAGCCGCTTACGGTCGTCGTCCACATCATGCGCGTCCGAGATCCTGTCGAGGCATATGGTGCCGTCACCGGGAGCATGGAAGGAGACGCCAAAGCGGCCTTCTGAGTTGCGCTTCAGCGTGACCTCCATAGGAGTAGCACGACTGTCCTAAGAGCAGGCCGAGCACCTTGGCAAGCTGCGTCGGCCGACCACGGCGCGCGTCTCGTGTGCCGCAATGTGTTGCGGAGCCAAAATCGACGCTTCGTTGAACTTGGCGCTTCGGCGCTGCGCGTCCTTACGGGCACGTTGATGGCGCGAATCATCAGCAAAAGCGTTCGAGCATGCTATGGAGGCGAGAGCCGACGAGACGCTGGCGAAACGGCGTTCGGTCAGTTCGGTCGGATCTACAACAACAGTGTACTTCCAGGACACGCTGTGCTGCCGCGTCCACTTACTTACATTGGCGTTTGGGACCGGGTACATGTTCGCTACCCCAGGCCTCGTCGAGCCACGCCCACATCCTCGCTAGGGCAGGATTGAAGCCAAAGGGCCAATCTTGCGTGCGGACGCCCTCGGCGTCTACCGTGGGCGGTGGAATCGCGCCCGGCTCGAGGGCCGGGATCACGGGCTCCCGGACGGCAAGCGCTTGCTCGAGATCTGCGATGGCCGTCAAGATCTCGTCACCAGCTGCCGCTTCCCTCGCCGCCCCCACCGCTCCGGGCTCGTTGGAGGCGGCCATCACCCTCGCCGCCCTCGCCGCACTGGGCGCCGTGTCGAGCGGCCGGCGCGTTGTGAAAGACGGCAGAGGCGGCGGGTTCGCCGTAGGCGGCCAGGAGGGGCGCGGCAGCGCGGCTGACTGCAGCGCCGGCAGCGCGGCAAACTGCCGCAGCGAGCCGCCCCCGGTAAGGACAGGAAGCATGGGCGCCGGCTCGGGCCCAGGTGCGGGCCCAGGTGCGGGCCCAGGTGCGGGCGCAGGTGCGGGGGCAGGTGCGGGGAGGGTCTGCGAAAGCCTCTCGAGGCTCGCCCGTGCGAGGGTGCAGAGGGCACTCACGAGGCCCGGCAGGTCGTCCTCGCCGACCGTGACGAACCTCGTGACGAATCTCGTCGCAGCTGGCAGCGAGGAGCGCTCGAGATCGAGATCGAGATCGAGATCGAGCCGCGCGGGCAGCGGAGCGCCCGGCGGCACGCGCGGCACGGCTGCGGCCTCCACGAGAGAGCTGAGCGTCGTCTCGAGCGCGGCACTTGTAGGCGCCAGTCCGAGCATCTCGAGATGAGTCGCCGTTACGAGCACAACGCCGCCCCGAGCGTACGCCGTACTCGCGCTGCTGATGCAGCCGCCACCGCCGTCGTTGGCATGAGGCGCGGCGGCGCGGCTGGTGGCAAAGGTGGTCTGATGGGCCGTCGCGGCGGCATGCGCCGAGGCGATGGCGGGCACGAGAGAGGTCACGAGGGCACGGACCGACTCGCGCACCGACGGTCGAAGCGAGGTAAAAAGCGCCTCGCCGCCGCCACCGCCACCGCCACCGCCGCCGTCATCGCCGGCGCCATCGCCGCCGCCGCCGCCGCCGCCGCCGCCGCCGCCGCCGCCGCCGCCGCCGCCGCCGCCGCCGCCCCCGCCGCCGCCGCCGACCTCTCCGCCGCCGCCGCCGACGACTCT
>Ga0210248_102473_pt1 | contig 10723 bp, 9 predicted proteins | sample ChrtobMetP3_32mM_FD_155493 | JGI IMG/M metagenome (GOLD analysis project Ga0210248, IMG submission 155493) | Chrysochromulina tobin associated microbial communities from unialgal haptophyte culture, Seattle, Washington, United States - P3_32mM | ecosystem: Host-associated > Algae > Haptophytes >...
CAGAACTGATACGCATCGATATTCGAAGGTCCGACCGTCGGCACGCGGAGCCGCCGGGGGAACTTGCAACGCCGACGGGCCGTCGGCAATGCTAAGAATAGAGCAACATCAGCCCGCGCGCGGGCGGCATACGAACCGCATAACAGGGTGCCTATAAGGCTTTCCCCTGGGTATCCCCTTCCCCCCATACGGCGGAGAGTCCCCCCACTGTGGGTTCTCCCGCATCCCCCCTGTCTGGTTCCATGATGGATACCGTCCTGTAATCTGGCCCTTCACGTTGGGTTCACAGCCGTGTAACTTTGGGCGTCACACGGCAGTGAAACACACCCCGTGCTCAGGGTAGCGCGCGGCATGAAATTGAAACCAACGTTTGTTCAGTTGAATCAAGTGTGGCAAAATTACTAGACCCAAGTCTTCAACAAAACTCGTGGGCAGCTACAAGAAGGCGCCGGGCCGTCCCGTTCACCTTGGCCAGCGACACCCGAGGCGAGCGCATCTCTGCGTGCTCAAGCGGTGCTCACAGCACCGTGCCCGCCGCGCTGGCGATACGCGGCCACAGGTCAGCGCACTCCTTCGACACCGGGCCCATGACTGCCGAACCCTTAAGGTCGCCCTTGGCGTTGACAATGACGCCCGCGTTGTCCTCAAAGTAGATGAAGCCGCCGCCGTCCACCCGCCGCCACGCCTTGCGTTGCCGCACAACCACCGCCGGCATGACTGCGCGCGCGAACGGAATGCGTGTCAGTCGCTTGAGGGCCAGCGCGCGCGCCCGAGCCTGGCCGCCGTCGCAGCAGCAGCAGCGAAGGGGCGGCCGCAGCGAGGAGGGTGTCAGCGCGCACCCTTCTTGCGAAGCTCGGGCTTGCCCTTCTTGCACGAGCAGATGACCATGTTGCCGACCGTTGCGCCGGGAATCTTGTTCAGGCGACCCTTGATGCCCTTGACGGAGATGATGTACAGGTTCTTGGCGCCAGAGTTGTCAGCGCAGTTCATCACAGTGCCCACGCACAGACCGAGCGTCGTGCGGAACTTGTTGCCCATCGAACCGGTGCGGCCTGCCAGAGCAAGAGAGCGATCGGCGTGGAGCATCTGAGCGCTGGCGACTAGCAGCACGGCACGGCCGGCGATCACGCAGCGCGCCAGCACCACGCCACGGAGCTGGCCAGCCTCGGTGGCGCCTGAGGCGCTCAGAGCCTTTGCCGCCAGGGCCCGCAGGGCGTCAGCGTACCGCGCTTGGACATGGCTGCTGCTGCTGAGCTTCCCGACGAAGTCTAACCCTGCGAGCGACGCGCACGACCAGCGTCAGCAACAGGAGCGGCGGCAGTGGGCTCGCGAACAGAGACGAGAGGCTCAGCATACGACGTGGGTGTCTTTCACGAAGTGCGCCACGAGGTTTAGGAGGGGTGCGAAATCGTACCGGTAGGCTCTCCGACGTCGCACGTCCTGCCCGCCCGGCATCACGACGATGGGCCGCGGCAAGTTCATCAACTCCAAACTGGACGAGATGCCCGAGCCGAGCGCGAACCAATCCGTCGTGGTCGTCCTCGGCACGCCCGGTGGAAATTTGCTGCAGGTGGCCGACGCCTCCGGCCGTAGCTTCCTTTGCCGCGTGCCCACCATCTTCCGCGGCAAGGTGTGGGCCATCAAGGGCGGCTACCTGCTCGTCGACAAGGCGGAAGGCGATAGTGACGGTGGCGCCGTCGGCAAGGTGCAGGCTACGCTCGCGCAGCACCTGTACCGTGACCAGATCCGCCACCTGCAGAGCCGTGGGCTGTGGCCCTCGGGCTTTGACGTCAAGGAGGAGAAGGCTCCTGTGGCGACGCAGGACGCCGCTTTCGCCCGCGGCAACGACTACCTTGGCGAGGACGAATACGGCGATTTGCCAGCGAATCGGAATCGGCGCGGCGGGCTCCGGGCTCAGGACGACGACGAGGAGGAAGATCAGGAGGATCAGGAGGAGGAGGAGGAGGAGGAGGAGGCGTACGGCTGTGAGGCTGGTGCCGCAGCAGGCGCCGACGCGAACGACGAGAAGAAAGCAGCCGTTCTCTCGAGCGCGTGCGGCATAGCCTCAGGAAAGCCGGAGCCGTCAGTCTCGGCCGCCAGCACGTTGAACGAGGATGTGGTTGCCAGTGTCAGTGTGCCGCAGCCGCAGCACCACCAGCCCCCGCCCCCTACATTGCCGGTCGTTGTCCCGGGTGAGTTAGATATTGCGTAGTCGCCGCCACGTTCAGTGTGGTTTTAGGTACAATCATAAGACAAACATTTCGTATTCTCTGTCACGACGCTTGGACCGCCGGCGCCGCTGCAGCCCCGGCGCGGGCAGCCCGCCGCCCGCGCCGCACATGCCCGCGTCCGCCTGAGCGCCCGCCCCGTCTGGATAGGGGGCACAAGGACATCTGTCTATTCCTGACCTGCGGGCCGTAAGAGCTTCGCTTGGAAGTCGGGGATCGGCGCCGTCTCCGTGAAGATGCGCCGCTGGATCGGCAGCAACGTCATGTCTGGTAAGCGCGCCTCCTGCTGCAGGGCCTCTGGGAGCGCCGCAACCGCCTGCAGATGCATGCACCGAAGGAGGCGCGCGCCGATCAGTGGCACGTGTGCGCGGTTGCGCGAAAAGGAGCGCACGCCACCGCGTCGGGCGGGTACAAACGGGCGGCGCGCACCGCCTCGCGCATCGCAATCATCTTGGTGAAGTGACCGTTGATGCGATGGTTCTGCGAGCAGGGAGAGTCGGCGCGGCAGCGCATGAGTCCGATGCAGCAGAGGTGGCGCGAGATTATGCAGCCGGTACGTACTTCTAGCATGAGCGCGCGGCTGTAGGCCTTCCGATGCTCATCCATCTGCCCTTTGGGCAATCGTTTTTTCCTGCTCCGGTTGTCAGGATCGGGCGGGCTCACAATCGCCTGCTTGAAGAGGCCGTACGGATCACGGCCACCGGCGACGGATGCGGCCGCCTTCTTCGCAGCCGCCTCCTGCGCCACCGACGTCTTCGTTTTGAAGCTGCGGCAGCTGACAGCGAGCGGGCCACTCAACCAAGAGATGGCGATTCTCGACATGCCTCGTGCGAGCGCCCGCAGCGGCGCTCAAATTTAGGCACGAAACAAACTAGTCAATTACGCGAATATAAGGCGCGAAGGGTTTCAAAAAAAGCACTCCAAAAGAATCTTCGACGGAATCCACACAGGATGGCACGCTCGGCCTCCTTCTTCACGCTACGCCGTGCCGCGGTCGCAGCAAGCGTGGCCTACATCCCCTACAGCTTGGACAAGAAGCGCACGCTGCCAGAAAAATTTGTGGTCGAGCTCGACCTATCGTCGACGACGCTCGTGGAGAAAGGCACGTCGTTGCGTGAGCGCGTGGCCTCGAGCTTGCAGGGCGGTGGACAACGCGAGACGCTTCTGCTGCGCGACGCGACGGCGGCTATCCGCGACGCGGCCGAGGACCCGCGTGTGGCCGGCCTCGTTGCCAACGTGTCGGCCTCGGCGCTCTCGCTCGCACAGACGCAGGAGCTCTCCGCCGCCATCAACGTCTTCAACGCCAAGAAGGCGCCGCTCGACTTGAAGTACGCGCGGAAGACGGGCGCCACCGGTCCGTCGTTTGCATACGCGGCCGAATTCCAGGACACGAAGCAGTACTTGCTCGCGAGCACCTTTGGCGCCGTCTACCAGCAGCCGGGCGCCTCGCTCCGGCTTCCGGGCGTCTCGATGGACGTGCCGTACGTTGCGGGCTGGCTGCGCAAGTGGGGGCTTCGGTTCGAGGCGGTGTCGGCGGGCACGTACAAGTCGGGCTACGCGCCGCTGAGCGACACGACGCCGTCGCGCGCCCACCAGAACGCGACGCAGTCGATGCTCGCCTCGAGCTTCGCCCAGATCGTTCGAGAGATCGCTCGAGGTCGCGGGCTGAGCGAGAAGGAGGTGCGGCGGCTCGCGTCGCGCGGCGGCTGGCTCGGGAGCGCGGAGGCGACGAAGGCGAAGCTGCTCGACGGCGCGCTGTACGTGGATGAGTTCGACGCCCTCGTGGCCAAGGAGTGCGGCGACGTGAGCGTGCGCCACTCCCTGACGCGGTACCGCGAGGCGCGCTCCCTGCAGCGATCCCTAGACGCGGCCACGGATCGCGTGCGCGTGCTGAGCGCCGTGCTGAGCGCCGAGATGAGCGCCGAGATGGGCACGCTTGCGCAGGAGGGCGCGAAGAGCGCGGCCGCGTATGGGCAGAGGGCGGCCGCGGCTGCGTCGGACGCGAGTGCGAGCGCGACGACGTACGGGGCGGCGGCGGCGGCGGCGGTGGCCGACGGAGCGAGCGCCGCGATGTCAACCGTCCGGAAGGTGTCTGCGATGGTGCAGCCTCGGCTGGAGGCGTGGATGAGCGCGATGGGCGCCGTGATGAGGGGGGATGGCGCGGAGCGCGAGAGGATGGAGGCGCAGGCGGCCTCCGCCGCGAAGGCGGCCGCGAAGGCGGCCGCCTGCGCGGCCGCCGATAAGGCGGCGGCGGAGCTCTTGGCGGCGGCGGAGGCGGCGGCTGCCCTGGCGGCCCGGAAGCGTGCGTGGCTGTGGCCGTCGAAGCCGACCGAGGCGGACGTGGAGGCGGCGGCCGCGGCGATCACGGCGGCCAAGGTCGCCGAGGAGACGACGGCCATCAAGGCGGCAGCGGAGGCGGCGGCCAAGGCAGCGGCGGAGACGGCGGCGGCGGAGGCGGCGGCCAAGGCCAAGGCCAAGGCGGACAAGGCGGCGGCGGCGGCGGCCAAGGCGGAGGCCAGGGCGGAGGCCAAGGCAGCCAGGGCGGCGGCCAAGGCGCAGGCGGCGGCCATGGGCTCCGATGCGAATGGCCTATGGTCGCGCTTGGGTTCGCGTCTCCAAGCCTCAGCCCGTCCTAAGGTTGGTCTGATCACGCTGCAAGGGCAGATCATCCCTCAAGCCATGGACAGCGGCAAGGGGCCGGCGAGAGCGGGCCAGATCTCCGCGCGCGAAGCGCGTGATCTGCTCAAGGCGGCGCGTGAGGACCCGACACTCAAGGCGCTCGTCCTGCGGATCGACACGCGGGGGGGGGAGGCCAATGCCAGTGAAGCGATCTGGCGCGAGGTGCGACTGATGATGATGATGATGATGATGATGATGATGATGATGATGATGATGATGATGATGATGATGATGATGATGCGATCTGGCGCGAGGTGCGACTGATGATGATGATGATGATGATGATGATGCGATCTGGCGCGAGGTGCGACTGATGATGATGATGATGATGATGATGCGATCTGGCGCGAGGTGCGACTGATGATGATGATGATGATGATGATGCGATCTGGCGCGAGGTGCGACTGATGGTGGCCTCTCGGATGGCCTCTCTCTGACTGCCTCACGGATGGCCTCTCTGCTGGCGTCTCTGCTGGCGTCTCTGATTTGCGTCTCTGATTGCGCCCCTTCCAATTTAGGTGCGACTCACCCGCGAGGCGGGCTTACCGGTCGTCGTCTCGATGGGCTCGGTGGCCGCGTCGGGCGGCTACATGATCGCAGTGGCGGCCGACGCGATCGTTGCGAGCCCAGGCACGCTGACAGGCTCGATCGGCGTGCTCACCGGCGCGCTCGACGTGTCCGGCTTCCTAAAGCAGCAGCGCGTGAGTGTGATGAGCGTTCACGAGGGCACCTCTCCCTTGGGTGGCGCACGGCCGCTGAGCTCACGACAGCGCGCCGAGCTCAAGGCCCTCGCGGAGAGGTGTTACCAGAGCTTCGAGGCGAAGGTAGGCGCGGGGCGCGGGCTGACGAAACGCCAGGTGAGCAAGGCCGCTGAGGGTCGTGTCTGGACTGGCGAGCAGGCGATCTCGCTTGGGCTCGTCGATGCTCTGGGGGGGCTCGATGAAGCCACCAAGCGTGCGTGTGAGGCCGCCGGGCTGGGCGCGGCGTACAAGGACGGTACGGTCGACCTCGTCGAGGTGACGTGGAAGGACGTCGCCCGCAAATCTGGAGATTGGTCCGAGCTCGCGAACGGGGTGATGGGCGTCGTGATGGGCGCCGTGATGGGCGCCCCCGCGGACGGCCTGGCCGCCCATCACGACGCCCAGGCTGCCATGGTCGCTGCCGCGTCCGTCCTGGGCACGGCTGCTGTGCGCTCGCTTGGCGTGTGGGGAAATGCGGCGCACGCGGCCGGCGCGGACGCGGGCGCCGTCGCCGGTGCTGCTGGCATGCTCGACGTGCTCACTACGGCGGACGGGTCTGCCGATCGGCCGCCGCTGCTCATTGCAGAGCTGCCCGATGGCGTGCGTCTCCGGGGCTGAGGGCTCCTCGTGCCGCTGTCTTGGCAGTGCCGCCCTGAGTGGCGAGGGCGGCATGGCAGTGTTGCACTAGTCGAACGGACATGACAGGTGTGTGCCGCCATCATTTACGTAGTAGAAGTAGTGTACAGTACTGTACACATCCCTCATCCGCTCTGATGGAGCCGGTGGGGCTGGGGACCGGTCTGGCACAGGAGGGGAGGAGGCCGGGCGTGTACCGTGTTGGGGATGAAAAACGGTTTGCTGCTCGGCCTCTGCTCCAGGGCGCGCCGAGCCGCCCCGCGGAGTAGTCAGTAGATGATCTTCTAGAATCGAAGAATCGTCTCGTGACACGTGAGGCTTGCTGAACAATTAGAGGTGCATACGGCTGACATGACTTGACTTGACTCACGGCACGATGGTGATGCGGTGCTGTGGCGGCGCGCCCGACGCACGCGCGACGCCCGACGCAGCGCCGCGGCGCAGTGCTCACCTTTCGCGGCGGCTCCGCCGGACCATTTGCGAAGTTTTGAGAAGAAAAACCATGGACCGCGTGAAGCAGCTCTCCCATGCCGAAGGCCGAGCGAGCGTGGACACTACCGACTCTGATCCTGGCTCGAGCTCGGAGGCCGTATCGACGGCCGATTCCTCGTACGTACTGGAGCCTGAGCTGCAGGCGCTCAAGGAGCTTCAGGAGATGCTCGCGCCGCTGAAGGTGGACGAGTTCACGGGCAGGCGCTTCGTACGGGCCAAAAAGGGCGACCTCAAGGGAGCTGCCAAGCAGTACCGGGCCTTTCTGGCATGGCGAAAAAAGGAGCGCATCGATGAGGTGCTCACGGAGCCCTTGCACGCGCCGGAGATCGAGGCCGAGCTGCAGCGCGTGGGCATGCGGCCACTCGATGGGCATGACCTGGCGGGTCGTCCGGTGGTGGTAGCGGCCCTCGGCAGATGGGACATGCACCATCTCAAGAAGCACGGCGTGACCCTGCCGATGCTCGTGCGCCGTCATGCGAAGGCGATGGAGCTTCTCGTGCAGCACGTGCGCGAGGCGCCCGACCCGCTCGCAGGCAGCCTACTCATCTTCGACCTCTCCGGCTGCTCCGCGTCCAAATTCTTGGGCATGTGGGGCTACATCCGCGAGATCGCGCCGATTTGCGAGCAGTACTACCCGGAGCTGCTCGGCAAGATGTACCTCGTGCGCGGCTCCTCGTGGCTGAAATGGGGCGTCGACAAGGTCAAGCTGATTCTCGACCCTGTGTCCGCGACCAAGATGGAGCTCATGTTTGGCGACGTGATGCCGGTGCTCCGCGCGAGCCTGCCGCTCAGCACGGCGCTGCCGCCCGAGCTCGGCATCGCCACGTGGCCGCCGCTCGGCGAGGAGATGACGGAGATGGCGGCGGCGGAGGCGGGGACGGCGGCAGCGGCAGGGACGGCGGCGGCGGCAGGGACGGCGGCGCCCGCCGCGAAACGCGGCAAGCTCGGCGAAGGGCACGCGCCCGACGCAGCGCTCATGCACACTTCGTGCAGCCCGGCTGAGCAGGCGGCGGATACGCAAGCTGCAGGTACGGCACCGAGCGTGGCGCCGCCCTCGTACCCCGTACCCGTACAAGTCTTCCCGAGCCACGCCAAGCGTGTGAGGGAGACGCGCTATGTGACCATTGAGCTTCCTGTGGACGGTGGGAAGGCGTTTGATTGGACCGTTGATGACGTGGACATGACGTTCATCGCGCCCGAGGGAAAGCGCAAGGGCCACGAGCATGAGTTCTCATTCGCCGCCGCGCAGCGGCAGGCTGCCAACGAGGGACGCGGCAAGGGCGATGAGGGCGGCGAGGGTGGGTATCTCGGCGCCGCACTGGGCGGATACACGCTGGGCTGCTTGCTGCTTGTGATCGCGCCGCCCGAGCTCGCGCGTGCGGCCCTCCTCTTCCTCGTGCCCTCGGCTCTCACCGCGCTAAGTAAGTAAGTGAGAAACAACCGCCGCGGTGCGGCAACGGCGACTTTCACGTGGCGAGGGGCGAACGTGCGCGGTGGTCTTGTAACAGAAGTCTTGTAAGGGGGAACCCCCAAGCGAAGCGGCGCGCGGGCCTCCTCTTCCTTCATGCCCTCGGCTCTCACCGCGCTGCTTGCTCGCTTGCGCGTGTCAAGCGCAAGTTAAAGTGAGTAAGTGAACGATACGCCGCTGCACCTGGCTAGGTCTCCGGACCGCTCAGTCGGACCGGAAAGACGAGCGATCGGCGTTCTGGTTCTTGCCCGCCCGCGGCGACGCTGCGCGCGCGCGGGGACGCGACCCGCGCACCCGGCCGATCCCGAGATCGGAGATGCGAGAAGCCGGCCCGGCCCAGCACGAGCGACGGACCCTCCGGCAATTACATTCAAACACGTGCCTGTGCGCGATCTCAGGAACCTCCTCACCGCTCTACCTCGCCTCTGGAACGTAAAACCTCTCCCGGCGGGATGGAACAAACGCAACGCCGCGGGGGGAACGCCGCTCTCGAACAAACCACACAGTGCGGCCCCGGAATCGATGGCCCTCGCCGCGCGGCTCAGAAAGGGCCCGCGGGTCTACTACCGTACGCGCGAGGCACTGTCCGTCTGGTGTTCACTTCTTCTTGCCCTTCGCCTTGTCGCCCTTAGGCGCCTTCTCGGGCGTCGCGCCGCGTAGCAGCTTGAGCATGTCAGGCATCGCGGGCGACGCAAACTCGAGCGCGATCGCATCGTCCTGGCGCACGGGTCGCTCGAGCGCGGTGAGCAGCGTGTCTCCGTCGAGGACGGTGCCGCCAAAGCTGAGCCGGAAGGCGCCCTCCTCGTCGGGCCAGGCGGCCTCGGGCTTCAGCGTGAGGATCGCCACCTGGTCCACCCCAACGAGCGCCAGCTCGCCCGTCGCCCGCCGGCGCGCACTCGCGCTCCCTTTGGCGCCCTTGAGGAGCTGCAGGCCCGCCGGATCGAGGAGGAGCTCCTCGCCCGCCCGGATCTTGTCGGTGCCACCCTCGACCGCCTCGGCAGCGGCGAGCGCCACGAGCGTCACGGCGCCGCTCACGATGACCGGCTTGCCAGGGGGCAGCTTTGGCGGCAGACCGACCGCCACCAGTGCCGGGTTGGCCGGCGGCGGCCACCAGCGCAGGCCGACACCGCGTTCAAACTGGGCCGCCACGCGCCTGCGGAATGACGCAATCAGCCGCAATCAGCAGCAATCAGCCGCAATCAGACGCAATCAGCCGCAATCAGACGCAATCAGACGCGTTCGAACTGGGCCGCCACGCGCCTGCGGAGCTCGGCGCCGGTGCAGCGCTCGGGCAGATCGCGGAGCTCGCGCACGGCAAGCGCCGAGCACGTGAGGCGCACCCGGCTCGGCCACGCCCCTGGCGCGAGCGGCGGCGGTCGTCGGTCGACGAGCCGCGCGCACACGCACGCGTCGTCACGGATGCCCACGGCAGCGAGGGTGTGCCGCCGCTTGAGGCCCGCGATGCGCGCGGCGATCTCCGCTGCCTCCTCCCTCTCGTCATCGGCCAAGTCGGAGCTCCCACTGCCGTCCCCCAGCATCTTTTGGCGCGCTTCCAACGCTCGCAGCTCGGCCTCCTCCTCTGGCGTGAGCAGCGGGCCGTCCTCAAGAGGCACGCCCCAGTGCTCGAGTACGATATGGGTGTGCGGCCCCGGCAGCAGCTGCTCGCGCACGAGCTCGCGCAGCTCCTCGACCTTCGTGTCGCGCCTGAGCACCGACGCGTCCGTGCCGTCGCCGATGACCATGTCGGCCACCGACACCACACGGCCGCCCGCGCCCATCACGCGTACCACCAGGCTCCGTGGGTAGCGGAACGGCAGGTGCACATCGCACCGCCACGAGCTCGCCTTTGGTGGCAAAATGGGCGCCTCGGCTCGCACCGAGCTCTCCGCGTGCGCGAGCGCGACGCTCGCCACTTGCAAGTGGCGCGCCGAGCGCGACGTGCGCGGGTGCGCCTGGCAGAGCTCGGCAAACGTGAGGTTGCGCATGAGCTGCTCGAGGTGTTCGTGCGTCGAGAGCAGCTTGATCCCGTGGCCCACGCTGCCGACGAGCGGCGAGGCCAAATCGAAGGACAGTGCCACCGATCCTTCGTGCCGAGCGGTAGCGGTCGACGCCCTCGAGCCAATCGTCGGGCTCACGAGCCGCGCCGACTGGGCCTCGAGCTCCGCAATTTGCGCCTCCATGTCCTCAGTGCGAGCGGCCACCTCGCGGGACCAGTTCACCGAGCCGGAGACGGAGCGCGAAGGCGAAGGGTCGGGCGAGGACGCCATGGGCGCGCGCGCGCGCTCGGCTGATTCCGACGCCCAGCTCTCGCGTGTGGGGGTTTCTCTATGAAGCGTTCGATGGAACTTCGACATGTTTTCTGCGTCACCTTCGGCGTGGCCGTGGGGGGCATTGGCGGCATGCCGGGTCGCTAACGACGGCGGTTCCCGCTGCTCTGATGCTGCCTCGCAGCGGCTCTTCAGTCGACGTCGACATTCTCG
>Ga0210248_102487_pt1 | contig 10657 bp, 11 predicted proteins | sample ChrtobMetP3_32mM_FD_155493 | JGI IMG/M metagenome (GOLD analysis project Ga0210248, IMG submission 155493) | Chrysochromulina tobin associated microbial communities from unialgal haptophyte culture, Seattle, Washington, United States - P3_32mM | ecosystem: Host-associated > Algae > Haptophytes >...
AGACTCGATCTATGGCCCTCCAGCTATGCGCTGTCTCGCGATCTTTGGAGATGTGCATCAAAATCCGGCTTCAGCTCGAATGTCGACCAACTTATCGTCTAAGGTCAATTTCGATGCACATCTCCAAAGATCGCGAGACAGTGCACAGCTGGAGGGCCATAGATCGAGTCTAGGGACCATATGGACTCATACAACACAGAGAATCACGCCATCACAAGTTACTCTGCATGGCCCTAGTACCGAAATGCGACCATAACGCGACCTCACAGGCCGTACTCGGTGTCACAATGTGACATCTGAGTGGCGGCAGTGACTTGTACTGGCGTGATTCTCTGAATTTTATGACTTCATATGGTCCCTAGACTCGATCTATGGCCCTCCAGCTATGTGCTGTCTCTCGATCCTTGGAGATGTGAATCGAAATCCGACTTCGCCTCGAATATCAACCCGTCAACCATTTGGCCACACATCTCAACAATTCGAGACCCAAAACACATTCTCTCACCTGTTCTCGATAGCGTTTATCCTATAGAGTGGTGTGCGATCCTAAGATAAAGAGTGGTCGACATATGACGCACACTGCAGTACGGAAACCTACATTATGCATACAAGATGCCCTGTACGACGCACGCGAGCATGCACAGTGCTCCCCTACGCAAGAAGAGTGATGCTCTCTGATCATCGGCCCGGTCGGGATATATCATGAGGCGACTCCGGCATGCCGTGAGCCGCCCATGCGACGCTATCTGCGCTGACCTGGAGCCATCTGCTCTCCTGCACGTCGAGCGGTTGAAGGGTGGCAAGGGATTGCGGGCGATGTGCAGCGCGAGATTGGACGCTCCGATGGCCGCCATCGTCGAGGTATGGCCCAGGGGTGTGGGCATTCGCACCTTCATCCATTGGCACCTCCATGGCCTCGACTCGTGCTCGACGAGCTTCAAACGTGCCTGTACACAGGGTTGATGGCGGGCAAATCACGCGTGAGAGGAGGCCGCGGCGCGACCACCAAAGGTCGTTGACGGTCGTACGCATGTAGGCGGTGCGAACTGCGAAGAGAGTGCGGTCGGGGAGCACGTACCTGGCGCGCACGGCGGGCCGCGCGACGGCAGTGAGCTCTGCCCGAGTGACGCGGGGCGGCTTTGCCAAGGAGGTCCGGCGCCGGCGCCGGGCCGACTCCCCTGTGGGGAAAACGGGGAGGAGTGATTTCAAACAGAACGGCGGTACCAATTGTTGTAATCATGCCCGTGGCATTCTTGCCACAAACGGTGCCTACACCGGCAGTCCTGCCACCACTTCTAGGCACCAAGGTGGCTGCCTTCTCGCCACCATCGCTGACGCTCTCCCGGCGACCACCGGCAACGATGTCGGCAACGGTGTACAGAACGTCCTTCTGGTCCCTCTTCTGCGCCTTCGTGACAGGAGGACTCTTCTTCTCGACGGCCGCAACGGCCGCAGTGGCTGCGTATGCCTTTGGCGTCGACAACATCAAGAGAGTGGCGCTCGTGCTGCAAGTCGTCGTAAGGCGAGTGCTGGATATCGCGCTCGCGATGCTGAGAATGGCGTGGCTCGCCCTCATCAACGACCAATCGACCACACGCTGGGCCGACGCGCGCGCCGCGCTGCTCCAGGGCTTCCAGCAGACACGTCTGGCAGCTGCCGAGGGCGTCGATGCCATCAAGCTCGAGGCGAGCCTCTACGCGTACCCGCCCATCGGCGCTCCGGGCTTGCTGCCGCTTCAGTACGTGCTCGATCGGCTGACGCCGAGCACGCTGGTGCCGGCCTTTAAAGAGGCAATCAGCGACTCGCTCGCGAGCGTCGACAATCCGAACATCAAGCGCATGCGCCTCAAGCGCTTCGACATCGGCGGCACGCCGCCCCGGTTGATGGGGGCGCGCCTGTATGGCTCGGCGCTTGGACCCTCGCGCCCTGCCCAGCATTCAAGTGCTCAGTACGGCGCATCCTCGTCCCCACAGGTACGACCTCGGCGCGCAGACGATCGCGCTCGACGTCGACGTCTCGTGGCAGTCGGCGATCAAGGCGGAAGTGGAGGTCACGACGGCCCGCGTGGGTGCGCGCGTGCCGGTCAGTGTGCGCAACTTACGCTTCGAGGGCGCGATCCGCCTCATGGTCGTCGGGTTGCAGTCGTCCGAACCCGGGTACGGCGCCATCCTCGTCTCATTCCCGTCGGCGCCCAAGGTCGGGTTAGACCTAACGGTCGCCGGCGGCGAGTTGACGAAGCTGCCATGGCTGCGCACGGAGGTTCAAAAGGTGCGTCCCAAAACAGGGTCGAGGATGCCACCATCGCTGGCCACCGAGTGCTGCCTCGGATGGCCAACGGACGGCACTGAGTGCTGCCACTGATCCCTCGATGATGGCCACTCTCCTCCTCGCAGGTGATCCAAAAGACGGTGGCCGAAGAGCTCCTGTGGCCCCGCCGAATCGTAGTACCCGCCGAGCAGGGTCGCAAGCCTCACTTAAGCGCCGAGCAGCTCGCACAGCTCGCAGTCGACGACCCGCTGCTGCGGGCGGAGATGGCGCTCGCGACGGCGCCTGCGCTCCAGGAGGATCCGCGGCGTCTTAGCCTGGGCGGCATAGTGGGGAATACGGGCCGTAGCGCGAGGGCCTTTGAGCTGGCTCTCTCCGTGCTCGAAGGTAGCTGGGCCTCTGACTGGCTCTCAGCCTTGGCCTCTGACAGCGCCTCTGCCTTAGCCTCTGACTGGCTTTCTGCCTTGGCCTCTGACAGCGCCTCTGCATTAGCCTCTGACTGGGCCTCTGAAAGCGCCTCTGGCAGCGCCTCTGAGCGCCACTGGGTGTCTCTGCGTGTTCGAAGGTGCCTGGGTTCCGATAGCCCCCGCGGCCAACACGACTGGCGTACTCAATGACGCGTGGCGGGTGTGGCGTGGCGGCACGGAGAAGGCCCTGGGGGTGCCAGGCCAGGCGCCGTCACGGGCGCACGAGTGGTGGACAGCTGCCGTTGGGCGTCTCCGAGGCGGTGCCCACGACGACGCCTCTCCGACGGTCCGCTTCTCGCCTTGGGCCGTTGGACATCACTTTGACCCTCGCTCACGCTTCTCGCGTCTCGATCCCACGACGACGACGCCGTCGCCGCCACCGCCCTTGCCCCCCTCGCCGCCGCCGCATGCCAAGATGACGATGAGGCAAGTGCAACAGCTCGCCGCAACTGCCGCAACGCGTGCTCTGCTCGATCCGGCGCTCAAAGTGATCCAGTTCAAGCCTCCGGTGGGCGGTTTGCTTGCTCTTCAGGCAAGCTCAGCCAACGAGACTGAGTACCTTTGAGGAGAGCTCTTGAGTGACTCTGTTGAGCTCTTGAGTGACTCTGTTGATCTCTCCTCTCTTGGCTCTCCAGCTGTACCAGGTGCTCCGGAGAAAGAGCATTCTGCAGGACGCGAGCGCCTTCCTGCCGACCCGACGGAGCCGGCGGCGCGCGCTCGACCTCGACTCGGGAGATCGCGAGTATGACCTCAATGGCGGCGTTCATTTCGTGAGGCTCGAGTGGTATCGTGCCATCCTATCCGCCGCTGCAGCGGAGGCGGAGATGGCGGCACCACCTGCGGTGGAGCCGACGGCGGCGGCGGCGGAAGCAGCCGGAGCAGCAGCAACAGCACCAGCAGCAACAGCACCAGCATCAGCACCAGCATCAGCACCAGCATCAGCACCAGCGTCAGAGGTGCCCTCGTCAGAGGCATCGTCAGCTTGGACAGCGAGTGCTCATGCGAAGGCGCTGCTGGCGGGGCTGAGGCTCAGCTGTGGCCCGGGCGGCTCCCGCGAAGCCTTCGTGCAGCAGTCTGCCGTGCATCTGGCCGCGCTGCGGGTGCTCAGTACGGCGCGATCGCAGGAGCGCGTGGCGTCGCCGGCAGCAGCCGGTGCGGCGGCGGGCGGTGGCGCGCCCGGTTCGGCGCTCGTCGCGTGCGTGATGGAGCTCGAGTTACCGGTCGAGGCTCTTCTCGAGCTGCGAGCGGCCGACGCACTGCTGAGGCTGCTGCGTGAGAAGCTGCTGCTGTCTGCCAAGCTGCTCGAGCAAGCCCGGGCCGATGCACGGGCTCGTGTGCGGGCGAGCATGGGGCGGACCAAGCTGGTGCGTGCGCTGCTTTCGTGGCGCGGGCGGCGCCGTCCAGCTTTGGAAGAGCAGCGGACGCAGCTCGCGATGACGTGCGCGCTGCTCGATCGTCAATTTGAGCGGCTGGGGAACGTGCAGCAGCTGTTGCTGCGTGCGCCAGCGCCACTTTCGGCCTCAGCGCTCATCGACCCGCTCGGGACAGCGCGACGGGCACTTGCGTCTCGTGACGGCGCTAAGGGCGGCGAGGGCGGCAAGGGCGGCGATGGTGGCGACGGCGGCGACGCTGGCAAGAGCTGTTGCGACGCTGGCAATGGCGGCGACGGCATGGATGCCGATTGGACACGTGCGGCGCGCTCCTGGACGCGGGAGGCACGCCACCTCGTGAGCGAGATCGTGCGCGAGATCGTGCAGAGCGTCTCGCTCGAAGCGGCCGCCAACAGCCCCGCTACCAAGGCGAGCGTCGATTGCAGCGTGTTGGTCACGTGGGTCCACGGCGGCGATGCGGATGGCTGGGTAGCGGCGCTAGGGCTCGTCGAGCAACTGCCCCGTGCGCAGCGAGCGCAGCGCTACCTGCTACCAGGGTATGCTTACTTTAACAGCAAGTTGCGCGGCCTGCCCTCGTCGATGGCGAGCCTCACGGCCGCCCTTGCGCTGCATTGGGCGCTGCATTGGACCATCAAGCCGCGCTGGCCCGTGATCGTGAAGCTCGGCCAAACTTGCCGGCAGGTCAGCCTCGGCATCTATGAGCGCCGCTTCCGCACGCCCGTACGGGACATCGTGCTTGACTTGCTCAACAGGTGATCACCTCTGATGACCCTTGATGACCCTTGATGACCCTTGATGACCCCTGATGACGGGACATCGTGCTCGACTTGCTCAACAGGTGATCACCTCTGATGACCCTTGATGACCCTTGATGACCCCTGATGACGGGACATCGTGCTTGACTTGCTCAACAGGTGATCACCCATGATCACCTCTGATGACCCTTGATGACCCCTGATGACCCCCGATGACCCCTGATGACCCGTGCGTCGCATCGTGCTCGACTGGCTGCACAGGCGGCCGAGGCTGACCGACGCGAGTGCGCTCGAAGACGCCCAGACGAGCCTCGCATGCATGCTTGACGAGTTCGTGAGCGACGCGCAGGCAAAGCGCCGTACCGAGCGCCTTGGCGCCGGCGAAGTCGTCAAGGAGCGCGCGGCGGCGCTTGCGGCCGTCTCGCGCGCGTACGAGGCGGAGATTCGGCGAGGTGCAGTGCGCAACATCGTGCAGGGCAAGCTCGTGCGCTTGATCCTCATTCAGGTGCGCCTCTGACTCTCAACGGCCTCTGATGGACCGGATGGCCTCCCTAATTATCTCCCTAATCACCTCCCTAATCACCTCCCTAATCACCTCCCTAATCACCTCCCTAATCACCTCCCTAATCACCTCCCTAATCACCTCCCTAATCACCTCCCTAATCACCTCTCCGTGCCCCTATTGCCTACGAGTGCACCTGATGGCGTATGAGTGCACCTGATTGTTACTGATTGCGTATGATGGCTCCTGATCGCAGGTGCAACTCCTCAAGACAGAGCTGCTCCGGGCGATGGGCGCCATCGACAGCCTCGTCGACTCGAATCGGCTCAATATGCAACTGCTCGCCTCTGTACCCGCGCTGCTGCTGCTCACGGGGGGGAGCCGCCTCATCGGGGCGCTGGTACATCGGCTGAGCACGCGCGGGCTGCGCTCAATGCGCGCCGTGCATTCGGAGATGGGCGGCCTCTTGACGCGACTGGAGCGGTGCCTCACTCTCGCGGGCTCGCCACGGCCGCAGCCGCCGAGCAGTGCACTCGGGAGCCAGGGGAGCGCCCGGGACAGCGCGTTCGGAGGCCGGGGGAGCGCTCGGGACAGCGCGCTCGGAGGCCGGGGGAGCGCTCGGGACAGCGCGCTCGGAGGCCGGGGGAGCGCCCGGGACAGCGCGCTCGGAGGCCGGGGGAGCGCTCGGGACAGCGCGCGTGCGGAATGGGACGACGTAGATTACGAGATGGCCATCCGAGGCGATCAGGGAGGGGCCATCAGAGGCGATCAGAGGCCATCAGACGAGAGCCTGAACCACTCCCCACACGAGCGCGAGGACGTCCACGAAGACGAGGCGGTGATGGGCCACGGCACGCGCGTGCTGCAGGGCGCCGAGCTGGGCGAGTTTGCGCTTCATGTGCACTCATACCTGCTCTTGCTCGACTACTCCTCGCCGGCATACGCGTCCAAGGCGTGCGACGCCCTCCATAACGAGCTGCAAGACCTGCTGCGCCGCGGGGGGCTGAGCGTGACGCAGCAGGCTGCGCTCCTCGCGGCGGTCAAGGAACGCCATGTCGCGTTAGGAAACTCGCTGCCACGACGGCGCTTAGTACTTTGAGAGACGCGCGCGCGGGCGAGAGGGCGCGGGCAGCAGGGGAGGCTGCGGCTTGGTTAGCGCATGCTGCCAGCATGTGTGCTGCGAGATGTTCCAGACATGCAGGGGCCGCCGCCAGAACGGTACCAGTGGTATCCTACCAGCAGAGAACCACAGCCAGTGTCAAACCAACCGGGCACGCTCCAGCACTCTTTTACTTGTTTTTGACGAATCGGCGGATGCCGCTTGCCGGTAACGAAGCGCCCGAAGGCTGCATGCGGTTTGTGTCGCGGCGTTGTGGAACGGTGCGGCTCGTGTATTTTTGAATGCGCAGTCGTTCGGAAAACGAGAGTTTCCCACTCAGTCTTGAATGCGCGCAGCATACAATTCGCACATATCGGTTGGGCGGATGGGCGCGAACGTGTGGGAAACGAAAAATCAGTCGTATACTAAACTCTCTAGGCGTGCGTGTTGATGGTGAGCGGCTCGACGGTCTCAGCACGCTCTGCCTCGCTCCTGCTGGGCATCGAGGCGAGCGGACTGGCCGCGTCGTACGTGAGGTACGCGACGAGGCCGAGGAAGAGGGCGCCGCCCACAAAGTTGCCCATCGTGACGGGCACCAGGTTGTGGAACATAAAATCGGCCCAAGTGGGCTCCGCGCCTTCGAAGAGGCCGATGCTCACATAGAACATGTTGGCGATGCAGTGCTCGAAGGAGATGGCGGTGAACGTGAAGGCCGGCCACCACATGCTGAAGATCTTTGCGAGCGTGTCGTCCGTCGACAGCGCCTGCCAAGAGCCCAGGCACACGAGCGTATTGGCGCCGACGCCGCGCAGGAAGGCGACCCAGAAGGCAAAGCTGCACTTGACTGCAGCGTTGTGCTGAACAAAGGCTTTGGCGGGCTCATTGTCAAAGTACTCGCCCAGGTGCGCCAGAAAGTACGCGACGCCCACCGCGCCCACGAAGTTTGCGAGCCACGACACCATAAGGAAGCCAAGTGCACGCGCTGGGTGCACGGCTCCGTTGAGGAGAGGAGACACGACGTACATGCAATTTGCAGTGAAGAGATTTGTGCCCGTGAGGAGGATGGCGATCAGGCCGATGGGAAAGACCGCGCCTCCCAGCAGCATCTGTGTCTCGTGGAGCTGGAAACCGCCCGCCTCGGCCAAGTTGGCTGACATTGCACCGAGGCCAATGTACAAACCCGCCAGCAGCCCGTGCAGCGCCTGGTGCGACCAAGGCGCGTGCAGCTTTGCGCGGGCAGTCGCACACATCTTCTGGTAGGTAGCTGAAGCGTCGCGCATCCTCGGTCAGAGCACCCTCCGACGTATTCCTCGCGTGGTTGGAAAGCCGACGCGGGGCCCCCGACAAAACTTGAAAGTCTGATGAAAAGTCTTGACGAAGCGCGTCGTGTTGTGAGTAAGGATTGGTGTGAATGTGATCGAGAGTCCTGTATTACGTTTTTACCTTTGGTGCGACCTTTGGCTGTGAATTCCTAATGAATGAAAGACGTCACTTCCCAGGTTCGTTGCCATGAAGGTCACCATGGAAGCCACGCACGCGACGCGGCGGCGCTGGGTGCTCTTATCATCCGCCATGCTATCTCTGAGCCCGAACTCTCGTCCAGCTGTTGCGGCATTGTCTGGAATGTCGGAGAGTGCCACCGCCGATGAGATGGCTGCAGCATATGCAGCCGGCGCTCGCGCTGACGGTGGACGTGGAGCAAACACGATGATCAAAAAGCGAGCAGAGAGCGGCGTGCAGCGCATTGGCAAAGGCAGCCCGATGTTCAAGCCTGGCTCAATTCTAGACGCCGTGCGCAGCGCAGATGGCTCCGCTGTAGACATTGCCTTCGCATACCCAAAAGAGTGGTCGGTGTCGGAGGGACCGAATCTGGACGTCCGCAACGTGCGGACAAGCGACTCTGCATTCCTGCTCGTGGCGGCGATGCCCGCTGGCGAAACCTTTGAGGCGCTACCAAAGAAGTTCTTCACAGATCTTCTCTTTCGCGCCGAAGGCAAGTATGGCGCGTACGGCGGCGTCGACGACTTTGCCGTCACGCAGAGCGAGCTCACGAATCTCAAGGCGCCCTCAGGCGCAACGCAACCCTACCGCCGGATAAGCATGCGCTTCGACGTGCTCACTTACAATCAGAACACCGTGCGTCGGCGTGCGCTGCTCTCCGCGACCATGGTGGGCGGCTCGGTCTACGTTCTCGTGGCCAGCTGCCTCGGCTCGCGCTACAAGGAAGCTTTAGCAGACCTTGCCGAGATCCAAACCTCGTTTCGAGCTCTGACGGCCAGCAGAGTTCGCCTGCAGGAGCCACAGACGGAATAGGATAGCTGAACGTACACACTGCACTCTCGTAAAAATATGCCTTTTGTCGCCGAATCAAAGCGAATGAATATGAAACGCAAACACGGCGCTCTCCCTAACGTAACCCTAACGACGGGAACCTAGTTTCTGGTCTAGCGTCCCAAGCGTGAGCGGCGATGCGGTTTCACTCCACAGAAGTCTCGAGGTTTCAAACAAATGTGCTGCCGTCAGCGCTGCATCGAGCGAGCGCTTTGACTCACACGAGGTTTGGTCGCGGTCGTGAGGGCCATGAGCCGTCGACCGCCGGCAAAGGTGGCCAATGTGCTCAGCGCCGCTGCTGAAGCAGCGGTTGGCGTCATTCGTCATCTGGCGAAGCGGATGGCTAGAGTGACTCCAGGGCGAAGAGGTAAAAGGAAGGCACGGAGGGGTCGTGATCGTAAGGATGACACAGAGGCGGATGAGTTCAAGGAGGAGGATTTTGAGCTGGAGACTGATGAGGAAGATGCCGAGCAAAGGTCCGATGATGACGCTGGCGAAGACTCGGAAGAAGAAGAGGACGTGCAAGCAGAGCTAGCCATCGATGAGGATGGTGATGGAGTCCCTGACGTCGCGGTCACACTCATGCTCATGGTAGACGAGGACGGCGATGGTGTATCCGATGGTTTGCACGTGGATAAGCTCGGTTTGTACGAGCCACAAGCCGGCCTGAAAAATGGGCGACCCATGTACAAGAATAGCCACGATTCGAACATGATGCTCTGGTGGGCAGGCGGCAAGTGGTATCTGGGCCAGCGCAACGATCTTGGTCGCAACCGAGGGTGGCTCAAAGCCACAGGCAGAAATCTCGCGCCACCCGAAATCGGCTGGACGATGTACAGCAAGCCGTGGGGATCGTGGATGCCAATGGACGGCATGACAGTACGGCCAGCAAGCGACAGGGAGATCAAGACGGAGCGTTTGCATGCGATGGCCGTGAGGAGGCTCGCTAATCAAGGCACAGCCCGTAGCTATGAAGCATGGTCAGATGTGTATCAGGATAATGTACGGCGTCAGCAGCTCCTGCGTCGAGCATCCGTGCAGCTGACGCAACCAAAGCTCATGAGCAGCTATGCATTCTGGCGGAAGGATTGGCTGGCTGAGAAAGATCGATTTGCAGCTGAGGTGGCGTCGGCAGGGCCGCTCATGCTCATGATCGACGCCGACGGCGATGATACCTCAGATGGAGTGCATGCAGACAAGCTCGGCGTCTTTAGCCCACAGCAGAATCGATTGATCAATGGCCGCCCGGTCTATGTGAATTTGCACAACGCGAACTTCATGCTTTGGTGGACCGACGGCAAATGGTTCCTGGGCAAGCGCAATGAGCTGGGCCGTAATCGAGGATGGCTCAAAGCCGCAGGAATCGGTCCAACGCCCCCGGCATCTGATTGGATTGTATACAACAAATCAGACGAAGCCTGGGTGCCAATGCGCGGCCTGGTATTGCGGTCGGCGAGGGAAGTCGAGCTCCAAGTCGAACGGTTACATCAAAAGGCACTGCGGCGATTCGCCGCCAATCAAGGTGTCTCCCGCGGCTTCGAGGCATGGTCGGATATGTACCTGGACCAGGTGCGGTGTCAGCAACTCCTGCGTCGAGCCTCCGCGCAGCTCACGAGGCCGAAGCTCGTAAGCACCTATGCGTTCTGGAAGGACGAGTGGAAGGACGAGGCGGATGCGTTCGCAGCCGCCGTGTCGTCAGCAGGCCCGCTTCTGTTCATGGTCGACGTTGACGGCGATGGCGAAGCGGACGGACTGCATGCGGACAAGCTTGGTGTATACGCACCACAGGCCGGCCTGATCAACGGGCGCCCGGTCTACGAGAACCACTACAAGGCGAGCTTGCTCGT
>Ga0210248_102488_pt1 | contig 10655 bp, 9 predicted proteins | sample ChrtobMetP3_32mM_FD_155493 | JGI IMG/M metagenome (GOLD analysis project Ga0210248, IMG submission 155493) | Chrysochromulina tobin associated microbial communities from unialgal haptophyte culture, Seattle, Washington, United States - P3_32mM | ecosystem: Host-associated > Algae > Haptophytes >...
TCCCTCATACAATCGGTGTACATATCGTACAGCGCACGGTTTCGAACCCCGGGGCAATGGCATTGCCTCGGAAGGGCTTCGCCGTCCTTGTGCGCTATAACCTCAGGCCGCGACATACCCAATATGGTACGGCCTGAGGAGTCCTCAATCAATATACCTATATAAGATACCCGTCACAGATACCGGTATCCTTCACAGGCCGACCGGTGCGACAGCACTCTCGATATCGGATAACAACAAACACGCGACGCGACTCGTGGGCGCAAGGGATGCAGTCGCGAGAGCCCTTACTTGTCGTGATGGCCTTTGCGGCCGGCATGATGATCATTCTCGCGAGCCAAAACATCAAGTGGCACGCCAAGAACGCCGAGAACGCCAAGCCCGCTTTCCCCAAGGAAGCACTCACGGAGGCGGAGCTCATGCGGTGGGTCGTCAAGCCGGGCCAGAGTGTCCCAGAGATCGTGCGGCCACCCCTGGGCTCAAACGTTAGCATCGAGGGGTACCAGTCAAGCGAGATGGAGCTGACGTGGCTGACTGGCAACATCGCAAAAGGCACGTTGTGCGATCACGCCAGAAAGCCCGCGATCACCGCGAAAGCGCAAACTTGGGTCGAGTACTCAAGTCAACGAGGCGTTTGGGCCCCTGCCCAACGGCCAGCAGCAAAGCCAACGCCGCAGCAAACGAAGGTGCTCTCACACTTTATCGTGCAAGGGCATCCGGAGCCCATCGAGCCGCTGCACGGTGTGGCGCGCCATCCGTTTGGTGTAGAGACATGCGCCAAAAACGCCACTGGGTATTCCACGTCTCTAATGGACATAACCTACTTGGTGATTCACAACGACTGCGGCCGTCAGCAGCGGCCCCAGCCGAAGCCAAAGCCACGGGTTCTGCTCTTTGATATGGGCGCTTCGACCGGTTTCTACCAGATTCCCGATGGAGTGCCGGCGACGGTGCAACATGGCAATGGCGGTGGCCCGTCGGTGCCGCTGTTCTACAGGCTGTACAAGGACAGGTGCTTGGAGCCCGACGCTATTTTTTGCTGGGAGCTTAACAAACTCGTCTCGAGTTCGGACTGGTGGGACGACGCGGGCCCCGAGATCCGGCACAAAGTTCGCTTCTTCGAAGTGCCCGTGTTGGAGGGGGAGCTGCACGAGGCCCTCGCAGGTGCAAGGAACCGCAATTCGTTTCTACAAATGCTTAAGATGGTGGCCAAACCTGACGACTTCGTGGTGGTGAAGCTCGACATCGACACACCGGCGATCGAACAGACCATAATCGCTACGCTCACCCAGCGGCCCGACCTTGCCGCGCTGATTGACGAGCTGTTCTTTGAGTATCACTTTCATTTTGACGGTCTCAACTTTGGCTGGGGGTCTTTGCCAGAGTCGATCAGCGTCGACGCGGCGCTCGCCACAATGCACCGCCTGCGAGAGCTTGGCATCCGCGCGCACTTTTGGATCTGAGCCCACGTAATCGGTGGGCTTACGTGGATCCACGACCGAGCCAACGTAATCGGTCATGTGCTATCTGCTAAAACGTCATGCAGCAAACCTCTGCCGACTGTGAGTGCGCGTAGCCAAGTATGGCGGGGGCGAGGCGCAGAGGAGTATGGCTACTCGGGCTCCAGGCGCGGGGGCGGGCGCATGTGGAATGAAATCGTCAAGAACTCCCGCAGGCACAGTGGCGTGTACGAGGGGTAAACTCCGCTCTCCGCTCTGGCGTCGATCTCTGGCACTCTGGGTTCTTCTGGCACTTAAGACGCTAACGTTGAGCGTTGACGGTTTTGACGTTGAGCGTTGACGGTTTTGAGGCGCGGGTTTGGGGTTAAAAATCGCGGGTGAGTTGATGTGACCGCATTCTCCACGGAGCCTACCAAAACAAATGATACGGTAGTGCTCGCTCGAATGTGCGGAGCTCCCGCCTCCCAGTGTCTTTTTTCTTCTATACAGAACCGAATTTACAACGTCCCCCAGGTGTGTACCGGTACCGGTACCGGTACCGGTCGGCTCCGGGCCTGCGGCTGTTGAGTCGGCCGCGGCTTCGGTCGTCGCGCTGACGTGCGGGGTGCGTGTTGTTGGTGGGTTTGGATGGTTGTGAGGTTCGTCTGTGTGGTCCGTTTGCCTTTGTGCGTCCGCGTGTCCCGTGTGTCCCGTGTGTGTCCCGGCTCCCCCGGTGTCTTTTTACCGGTACGGAACACAGGGGCGCGGCGATGCGTGAAGCCATCCCGAGCGTCAATCCGGCGATCTGGTCGCTCGTGCTGCTAACCTGCTTGGCTGTGTGTAGATCCCTTTCTGGCGGTTTGGACAGAGGCCTTTCAGGCAGCGACATCGGCCGACGTCTGTACGCGCCCGAGCAGGAGTACCATGAGGACCGTGGCGGTCACAGTATCGACAATGAGCGGGCTCGAGCACCGCGAGGCGGCGGACGAGGATCCGGCAAAGGAGGACGTGGCTTGCGCGATCATCATAACAGCAGCACTCCTCTTGGCGACTTCTGGGCAAGGATCACCAACCAGAAGCTACAGGTATCTAACCCACCGGTCGATAACGTCACCACCATCGATTCATGGCTCACCGGCGCCAAGAAGGGCTTCTGCGGGCACACGATCGCCGGATCGCTTCATGAGTGTCGAACGTCTGTGCGTGGGTCGATTGGCCTCTCCATGCAAGCGGCGCGCTCTCTCCGGAGCGCCGTGCGCGTGTGTCTGAATGCATGCGCCAAGTGTCAACGCTGCAACTACATTACCGTCAATCCCGAAATGCGCGATTGCTCTTGGTACGCTACGTGTGACATGGATCATCTTCTGACCGAGTATGATGGGTTCCTCTCCGGGCCAGCTGTCAAAGCGCGCCACGTTGCCCCATCACGCGCGGCTACATCACGCGGGCCCGCATCCCCCGCCGTCGTCCCCGAGCCCCAGGAGGTGATCCTTTGCATGCACATGGAGAAGACGGCGGGCACCGTCGCGCGATCGTGGTTTGAGCAGCACGGGTGGCAAAAGACGAGCTACTGTGTGGGCATATCAACCGTGCAAGGTGAACTGATCAAGTTGCTCACGGCGAACCACAAGCGCATCTTTGTGGAGCATCACTGCGCCCTCGACTGGTAAGCGCACACGCGCCCGCAGCCCGCGCCCGCCTGCAACCCGTTCACTGTTGACAGTTGCTTTCCCTTCCTTTTCTGCTCGGATCTCAGGGGCGCCCCCCGAGAACTGCAGACCACCATCAGAGAGTACGAAGCTGTGTCCGGCCGCCGCGTGCGCTTCCGATCTTTCACACTCCTTCGGTCACCGCTGGCTCTCGCGCATTCTCAATTCACCTATTGGCACCATGCTTCCGCGGTGCCTCGCCAGCTCTTCTATCAGCTCTCGCCCGAGTTGGTCTTCTACCGAGACACCCTTAAGCTGATCAACGATCGGGGACCTGTTTGCAGCGACGAATCCTCTGCAACAGGCGGCTTGTTTCTCAATTTGCCGCTCGAGAAGAGAGGGAACGACCGCGTGTGCTCCGCAGGGCCGTGGCAAGTGCTCTGTCAACAGTTGATACTCGCCCTGGTGACATCCGAGGAAATGCGTAAACAGCAAGGATGGTTCCATGTGGAAGAAGATTTCCTCAGGCACAACGCCCAGCTGCTCGCGGCACACGATGGGAATGCAACCGCTCCACTGAACGCGGCGTTGTGGCGTCGGTCGTGCTCCAACCGAGACCTTAACAAGACCGCAACATCTGTAGCTGCAGTAGCTCCAGACGCCCCGTACGCTGAGCTTGAAGCCGCCCTGGCCGGTATGTGCCCTGCGCTGCGGCTCAAGGTGTTGCAGATCACTGGATGCTTAGTCGATCGTGCGAGGCGTGTGGAGAAGAAGATGCTCGAGGTGGGCTGCGATGGAGTAATTCGACAGGCGTTTGATCGCCTCGATCAGCTCAGCCATGTGCTGTTCATGGACGCGTTCAAGTTTTCGTTGGAGCATGCATTTGAAATGGCAGCACGCGGAGCTGACCAGCGAGATGTCAACACGACACAGCCGAGCAAGCTCTTGCGGACCAACATTGGCATCACCGCTGATCCGTTCATAGCGAGCGAAATCGAGCCATTCAATCGATGCTCCAATCGCTTCTGTGCGTATCATGACAAACCTGCGCCTAACGCGATCAAAACTGACGCCCTCTGCCCGTTTGTGTGTGCAGATGGGGAGGCGTTCGCCAAATACACGGCGCGCGTTCCGCACTTTGAGGTGTTGCGCGAATTGGACTTGCTGAAGTCGCCAATCAATGGCCAGGTCCGTGAGGCCAGCCAAGACAATGCTCATGTACCAACTGGCCAAGGTGAAACACCTGTGTGGTAAGTCCGGTTTGAACATGTCTCGAGGAATGGTATGGAACTATGTTTAGCGGCCAGTCGACGCCCGCCGCTGCGCCTGAAAGGTAGCTGCTGTACCTAAGCGCGCTGCGCGTATAGAACTTTAGAAGTGGTATGAACCGAGGACACCAAATGTGTGCAGGTGCAAGTGTGTTCAACCCGGCAATGTTTTGTGAGACCGTTCGCATGTTCATGGTGGCCATGGTCCATGGACCGTTCGGCTTCCGTTTTGGCTTTTCGGCGTTGTTCCGCAATTCCGAATTCGAATTCCGGAAGCGCAACCGGGAGGACAATGGACATAGAAAGGGTTGAAACTTTTGCAGGCCGAGCGTCTCCTCGAGGCCTTGTTATATTAGCGTCGGCCGTTGAACAGCGCCGCACGGGCCTCGGGCCCTACTCGGGCCCTACTCGGGCCCAATTTCGTGGCCCGGCCCTGCCGACCCCGACACGCCTGTGTGGCTGTGTGAGATCTGAGAAGTAACGGGCCGATCTCCGAGCCAATGAGCGCCACTTTCGCCGAAGAGGAAATCGGCTTGAGATCGACCGGGCGTCCAGTATGAGATGGGGGTGGGAGAGAGAAAGTGGGTAGGCGGCCGATGTCTGTAATCACACCCTTGATCACACCTTCCCTTTTGGAATCGACAGTTCCGTGCAAGAAGGCTCACTCGTTGCTTGGAAGGACCGCGCAGAAGTGTTGCCGCGTCGCCGGCCGCAGCAGGTCGACACACCAGCTGATGCCATCCTCCATCTACTTTGGGCACAATGGCAAGTGCGCGGCCAACTTCTTCACGGGAGAGCTAGACATGAACGCACCAAAGGATCTAATGAACCTCGACGTGATGCATAAGCGCTCAACTGGGCGCAATGTCGAGGCGATGAACCATGGCCGCTTTAACACCGCGCCGCGCGGTACGCTGCACGTGCCGAACGCGCGCCAGCCGAGAGCCACCGTTGATCGCACGTGCGAAGCCCACCTCGAACTCACGCGCTCGTAATCGGATCGCGCGGCCAAAGCAGATTTCTTTGGTGAGAAGGCTATTGCTCGATCGAATCAGTCGATCCCGAGCAAGCTTTTCCTGGATCCGTACCACGTGGCGGACGGCAACCTGTTCGCCGAGAACTTTTTGATGGGTCGCTTCCAGCGCGGAGGTCAGACCACGCTCGCCGGCCGCAGCAAGCAGCTCGTCATGGAGAAGGAGCGCTTTGGAAAGGAAGACATGCAAAGTCGAGCACGCAGCAAGTACCTCGAGCCCGAGGGCGGCCGCTTCGTGCCGCCGCTCAAGCCGGCGTGCTCGCGCGATAAGGGGCCTGACCCGTATGACACGTTCAAGCATTCGAAGTGGATCATCCAAGACACGGGCTACGCTGGCGGCATGGGCAGACAGGCGAAGACCGCGCCGCTGTGGAATACCCACTCGCTCGCAAAGCCGTCCGAATGCCAATGAGCATGGCGACCGCGCCGCCACCGCTGCCGCCACCGCCGAGAGACCTCTAGCCAGCCCCAGCAGCTGTGCGCCGTGGGTAGTACGCACCTGCGCCGCCGCCGCTGACGTGAGCCATCGGCCGCTTCCATGGGCGGTGCGAGAACCCGCGCTTCCAGGCTTCCACCTCGTGTCCGGACGGAGCGCCTCGCCGGACACCGGTGCGAACACGTGCGGCGGGCCTGCTTCCACGCCCGACCTTACTACGACGTCGGGTGCACTGGACACGCGAGGGTGGGCGGCCTGGGGCGTCCTCCACAGCGCCGAGTATACGGTGTCTTCAATGTATTGATTCATTCGAACAATTTTGTTATCGTTTTTTATATTTTTCTAGTAGAAACGTATCCGAATGGTCGTCTTTCCGCTAGTAAGGTAAGTACTTTTACGTTTTAGCGCGGCGGAGTTGGCCGAGACGCGAGAGAGCACTGAGCAGAGCGCGTGCGCGCGTTGGGCGAGACCGCGGCGCTGACGCCTCTTTGCTCTTACCGAAAAGTTACCGGATACCGCTCGTCCGGACCTCGCGGAGCCCCCCCCGGGTACCGGTAGTCCGGTACGTAAACGCGGAGTCGGCCAACTCGAGATAGCGAGCGTATAGGGGTCGATATATCATATAATAAGGGAGGTCTGTGCACTGTCGGAGCCGTGGAGCGGCGTCCGACCCGGGCCTGACGGGCCTGACGCGCCGAACCAGCGGCTACCGGCAATCGGGTCACGCGCACGAGTCAATGCTGATCCGTAATCGCCGTGACCGGGGCGACCGCGCTCCGCGGCGACCGGGGCCGGGCGAGAGAGGAACCTCGGCGCAGCAGAATAATCTTACTTGTGTGTACACTCGCCACTCGAGCTCGCCTCCCCGTTGTGTTCACTGTCTCGCCCGCCGTGATATTGCCGCTCGCCCGACCGTGCATGCGCCCCTCAGCGTGCGCTCGCCATTGCATGCGCCATGGCATGCGCGATTGCATGCGCCATTGCGCTCGCATGTGGACCCGCCAAGCACATACGCCTTAGGCTAGGAGCCGGACGGCAGCAGTGACGGCAGGGGCCCACCCAAAGGAGGCCAGAGCCTTACCGGTCCAGGCGGAGCCCATCAGGACGGCGAAGACGGAAGAGGCTAGCGCGAGCCGACCGGGCGTGCGGGGGTCGTCGAGGAGATCGGACATGCGTGACGAGAGCTCGCCCACGACACCGGTAAAGAGCGACATCGCCGCCATCGTGCCCAGTCCGAAAGAGACGAGGTATGTGGCGGCGACGCGCCAGGTGGGCATGGTGAGGGCGGGCATGACGCCGAGCAAGTGGCCTGAGCCCGAGCAGCCGTGCAAGATGCCCGTGAGCAGCGTTGAGACGATCGTCTGCGCCTTAGGTGGCTGCGAGAGTGCGACTTCGAGAGAGTGCTGCTTCGCGTTCTCGGTCGGTCCCTCGGCCATTGAGAGGGAGGCCTCGTTCGCCCACTCCCGTGACTCGCGGATGCCGTTGACGCCGATGATCACGATCGAGATGCCCACCGCTGCCTCCATGTACGACGAGAGCCGATCCAGGTTGAGAGCGCCGCGCACCGCGAACGCGAGTGCGCCGACGAGCGCCGCGCCGATGCCGTGACCAAGGCCCCAGTACGCGCCGGTGCTGAGGGCTACCCACCAGCGCCGGCTCATGCACAGCGGCAGCAGCGCAGCGAGGTGGTCCGGACCCGTCACCGCATGCAGCCCTCCGGCAAACAGTCCACCGATGGTTGCGGCGAGCATACGTGCGTCTGCTGCCATGAGCGCTGCGACATTCATCGCCATGCGCGGTTCGCTGCGGCGGCGACTGCTGCTACTGAAGCTACTGCTGCCGCCGCCGCCGCCGCCGCCGCCGCCGCCGCCGCCGCCGCCGCCGCTGCTGCTGCTGCTGCATGGCTGCCAGCTGCATGACTGCCAGCTGCCATCATACTCGAAGCTGTCGGAGGCGTATCGAATGCTGCCCACAACAGCGGCAGGGGGTATCCTCGGCCGCACTTCGTGCAGCGGCCGATGGCGCACGCCGCTGTGCAGCCCCGTCGTGCTCGCGATCGTCGCGAGTCCGAGCCACAACGAGCCGCAACGAGGCATAAGCAGATAGATTGAGACCACACCTCGCTCGTTCATGTTCTCTGCCCCAACTTGATGACGAACGGTTCAAAATCACCGAAGTAGAAGGAGCCGGGACTGACACGGGGCACACGGGACACACGGGACACACGGGCACACGGATCACACAGACGGTAGACCCTCTCCTTGGGGACAACAGTGACTCAATGTGTGTGTGGCCGAGACAACCTGCTACACACGGGCGGGGGAGTCATACCGCACGGCTCCCTAGACCACGATGGCGGCTCCTAGCGGCTCCGACCTGCCCCCTGGCCCACACCATCACTCACTTGAGCATGCCACGCGGATAACGGCGCTGAGACCGGCTCTGCCCCGTGCGCTGTTGCGGCTCATCGGCGCCGGTGCTAGCCCGCATACTAGCATATGGCGTGTTGAGGTGCTCGTCCGCTGTGCCAGCCTCGATGCGAAGGCCGAGCGTGCTGAGTGAGAGGCTTTGGCCTCGATTGGGCTGGGCCGGACGGGAGATCTGTCGCGACTGCTGTCCATCGACTGTCCGCGAGATCAACGCCCAGTGCTCATCCAAATCACTTCCAAAAGTGAAGCAAAGGTAGGCGTGGGCCCGACGCCGAGTGCGGGAGGGCAAGCGGAGCCAACGATCCGAGTCGGTCCCCGCCACAACCGACGTCTCCTCCATCGCGACCTCTGCCTCCGCGGCCTCCGCCTGTCGTGACTCGAAGGCCGTGGCGGTGCCGGGCTCGGTGCTGTGGGTGAAGCCAGCGCCGAAGACGATCGCCTCTCCGAGCTCGTACCGGTATCGGCGGAGCTTGGCTTCGTCATCGAGGTACACCAGCTGGAAGTCTTCCACCTCGGAGTACTCGGTGTACAGAGGCGTCATCAGCGTCAGCGCGCGCGTCTCAACCTCGTTCTCATAGTCGACGTGCATGTCCGTCTTCGAGCACGTGGTCCGCACGACGAAGAACGCCGAGTACAGATGCACCCCGCCACCCGCGTCGCCGACAATCGGCCCAAACTTTCCGGCCAGGCCCATGCGCTCGAAGAGAGAGTGGAATGTATCATGGGTTGGCTGGTCATCTGCCGAGATCCAGGCCACGTCAGAGTGCCACCCGGCATGATGGGCAAAGAACCGCTCGCCGCTGCGGCACTGCACCTCCTCACGGCTGCTCTTCTTGGTCACGTCGAGGCGGGCGTGACAGGAACGGAGGTCGGCGCGCTCGAAAAGCTCTGCAGCTTCGGCCACGAGCGACGTGTCCACGTTGATGCACCACACATTTCGGGCACGGAGGCGATCATTGTGGTAGCTCTGGGTCGATTCGACGTAGTGGCAGGAGTAATCGACGCTGATGGCGGCCGCTTCCACGGCCGCCTCTGTATCGTCTCCGCAAAGCAGCGCGCCCACAGGGGGCAAAGGGCGTGTGTCAGGTCGCCAAAGGGTCGCCACACCTTTGGTGTGTAATCATTGGCTGTGAAACCAAGTCAAGTCAAGTCAAGTCAAGAGATCGACCGTTACTTCTCACCTACTTGTTCTCCGAGGGCACTGGTGTGTTTCGACTAATCAGCTTGCTTGCTTGAGGGCACGTATGTCAGCACTTATGACGTGTCACCTCATTATCAATGGACCCCCTCCGTCATCTCCGCCCACTCCCGTCTTCCCCTGCTGGCTTCCGGAGCACATACCACATTCGATAGGCTTCCGTATGGTTGTCTGTTGTTTATGTATAGACTTGACTTGACTTGAAACCACACTCTCCAGACCCCCAAAGCCACGAGTGCCTCTATCGCAATGGACGGAGGTGTGACCGACAGGGCGCGTCTACGACTCTACGACAACACATCGTAACAGGGCCACATAATCGGTGCGCACCATCGGTGGTAGATATGGCGCGAGGTCTTTATCGTCTTATCTCCATTGCTTACATGATATTAGCTTATCTCATCACCAAGTGAGCCGAAGTGAGCCGTAGCGTGCCGGGCCGGGTAAGAACAACGCGGGCTCGTACGGGATCTTTTATTCGGAATTACACGCAACACGGGTCACAACCAGCTTCTCCGAACCTTCGATTGTGGGATTATGACAGTCTTCAAACAAAACGCGAGGCGCCGTCTTTGCTAGTTTGCTTGCGGCCCGGCCCGGCGGCGGGCATGTGGCCGTCGCCACGTGATCGTACCCACCAGCACGGTAGCTAGGATCCGCCCAGCCGCTCGCTATGTTGGGCATCGAGCTGACACCGCCCCCGCACCCTGCAGCTGTCCTCCCTCGCGCTCGCTGTTTCCGCTCAGGCGCGCGCTCGCCGCGCCTCGCTGACCGCGCACTGCCAGCATCGTTGAGAGCGCCGCGCCCCTGCTGCCGCTTGCGGGGATCGGAGAGTTCCTCGTCGTCTTCGAGAACGTCTTCCTCATCGAAGCCACCCGCCAACCGCGCACCCAGGGCACCAAGGGCGCCTCCCGTGTAGAAGATGGCGAGGAGCGCCGCACATACGCATCCGAGGACGAGGACCAGGACGAGGAGGCCCACAAATCTATCCAACGCCGGAACGTACCACGCCGATAAGCCCGGCTGTCCCTCGGCGCCCGACTCGGCGCCCGACTCAGCACCCTGTACGCCAGCCCCCTCCTCCTTCACATGTGCGGCGTCTGCGCCGCCCTCGCCGCCCCAATATGTCTCGGCGGCCACCAGCAACGCGATCATGCCGCCGCCACCGCCACCGCCACCGCCACCGCCACCGCCACCGCCACC
>Ga0210248_102521_pt1 | contig 10479 bp, 5 predicted proteins | sample ChrtobMetP3_32mM_FD_155493 | JGI IMG/M metagenome (GOLD analysis project Ga0210248, IMG submission 155493) | Chrysochromulina tobin associated microbial communities from unialgal haptophyte culture, Seattle, Washington, United States - P3_32mM | ecosystem: Host-associated > Algae > Haptophytes >...
GCTGATGACCTTTGATTGCCTCTTTGATTGGCGACCATCCCTCACTCAGGCAAGCCGTTGCGAGCGTCGCTGATGACCATTGATTGCCTCTTTGATTGGCGACCATCCCTCACTCAGGCAAGCCGACGAGCGAGGCGACCGATCGGCCACAGCGCGCGCACCGCACAGTCGTGCTGCCCGAGTTCCAGGGCTTCGGCGTGGGCGCGAGGCTGAGCGACGCGGTGGGCGAGTGGCTCAAGCGGCGCGGCTCCGACTTTTACGGCCAGACAGTCCACCCGCGCTTTGGAGCCTACCGGGACGCGTCGCCGCTCTGGGAGCCGACGGCCGCCAACCATACGATGCCCGAGCTTCGCTGGCTGCCGCGCCGGCTCACGGGCGCGGGCGGGGGGCAGGCTGTCGCCGTGCGCCGGCAGCACCCGCGCATGGTGTACGCGCATCGGTACGTTGGCGCGCGCCCGGGCGACGCCGCCGCGGCGCGGCATCTGCACGCGCGCGTCCAGTTTGAGTGAGCCCCGGGGCGCGAGCGGTTTCGGTTTGGGGAGTGGGCTACCTGTGCAGGCTACCTGGAGAGTGTAAAGAGGAGAACAGGACGTACTTATGCCCCGCTTGATCACAAAGGATCCTCAGAGCAGAATACTGAATGCATGCAGAGCATCTTTTGAGCCGCCAGTGTGAACGTTAACACGCGCCACTCGGCTGCCCGCCCTGGAAATTGCGTTTTGGAGCAAAAATCACGTCGTAGCGGCTTCGAGATCGCGCAGGCGCGCCTCTGGCAAACGAGGCGCACGGGCTAGCACGAGCCGGCGTTGCCGATGCCGGCTGTCGGTGTGTCCACCCCCCTCATACGGGACGCACATTCGGCGGAGCAGAAAGTGAAAGTGGTGCCGATCGTGATCTCCTGCGCCGTGTGCGCGATCAGCGACCTCAACTTTTCGATGCTCGTTCCATTCTTCCCGGAGGCGGCCGAGCGTCACGGCTGCACTCCGACAGTCACCGGCATGCTCTTTGGCCTCCATCAGGCTGTGGCGCTGTTGGTGACGCCGGTCGCACCTTTCTTGTGCCAGCGCTTTGGCGGAGCTGGCGTGCTGAGGGCCGCGTGCTTTCTGCAAGCGGCCACAGCATTTTCATTCGCCTTCACCGACCTGGCGACCACGACGACCGCCTTTGTGGTCGCGTGCGCTTCGCTTCGCGCTGTGCAGGGTCTGGCTGCGGGGCTCTCGGAGGTGGCTGCCGTCGGACTGTTGATGCGCAGCGTGCCTTCCGAACTTGTCGGCGACGCCATCGGGTGGTCCGAGGCCGCGCGCGGTGTGGGCATCATGATTGGCCCGTTAATCGGCGGCGGCCTCGACGAGGCTATCGGTTACGAGGCGCCCTTTTTCTGCTCGGGGAGCACGCTCGGGCTGCTTGCACTCTACATGACAATCATCCCACTCAGCGTGGAGGTCGTGGAAGAGGGCAGCGGCGGCGCCATGGGACGGCTGCTCCGAATGCCGGTCATCCTCTCGAGCCTCTTCATCTGCTACATCCTCATGTTCACAGTCGGTTTCCTGGATCCGACCATCGAGCCATTCCTCGCGAACCCGCCCTACGCGCTCGACGAGTTGCAGGTAGGCCTCATGTACTCATCCTCGCTCTTCACCTACGCGCTCTGCTCTGCATGCGCTGGGCCGGTGGCAAGGCGTCTCGGCACGCTGACTGCTCTGAGCATCGGGCTTTCGATCCTCTCCGCCTGTTTCATCACGATGGCGCCGGAGCCATGGTCCGAGATCGGAGGGAACAATACTCATGGAAAAATCTACCCGCTCTCGCCGGTGCCCTTCTTGGCGCAAGGTACTCGCGCAGGCGCCATCGGCCTCGCCCTCGGCTCTCTTTGCATGATGGGCATCGGCGGCGCGCTCGCCTTCACCCCAGTGAACGCGATCATGGTGCGCACGGCGGAGCTGGGCGGCCTCTCTGTGGATCAGAGCTCCGACTCTATCGCGGCGCTCTCGATGTTGGCGTTCACTGCAGGCGAAGCCACGGGGCCGCTTGCGGGCGGCGGCCTGGTAGAGTTGATAGGCTTCCAGCGAGCGTGCATCATCTGCGGGTACCTTTGCATGATGGGATCTATTTGCATGATAGGTGTAGCACTGTTTACAGGTAACACTGTCTGAGCCAACCACTGCCAGTGCCTCGCCGCCATGCACGTCATCCCGGAGGGAACGATACGTTGCGGGTCTTTTCGCTTCCTGGATCATGCTCGGCAACCTCGGATCGCTCTGGCCTCTGCGGACTTCAAGTACAACTTGCACACGAAAGAACCAGACAAAATGGACCACGGACATGTGCAGTACGATTGAACACCCCCAGATCCCGTAGTATAGGATCACATAAATTCACAGCGATGATGCTGCAGAATGACCAGAACGCAGAATGTTCCGTGGGGCCACACTCGAATTGCTGAACACCGTACACGCTTAGTATGCCTGGGGGTGTCCCCCTCGCCACGTGTACGCTGCCTGTTGGCATGATTTTTTACTTACTTACTTACTTACTCCGTGGGGCCACCGCGGCGACCCGGCCATGGTAAGGATAGAACAGGACGATCACAAAGGAGGCTTTAGGGAATGCATGCAGGTGCAGAATGCAACTTTTTTGTACGCAGTGTGGGGCGCGCACAGTGGAGACGCCCAGCCACACAGTGGACCATGAACGCGATCTGCGACGCGATCCAGCGCGGCGACGAGGCCAAGGCCGTGGGCCTCATCGAATGCGTGAAGGACGCGGCCGGCCTCGGCATCTGCTTGGCGCGTGCCTGTGCCTTCGGATTCATGGAGTGCACGAAGCTGCTGCTGGCCGCCCACGCCACCGTCGACCAGGCAACCGGCAACGGCGTCACGCCTCTGTACGCCGCCTGCGACAAAGGCAACGGCGACTGCGTGCGGCTGCTGCTCGCCGCCCACGCCGCCATCGAACAGGCAAACAGCAAAGGCGTCACTCCTCTGTGGGCCGCCTGCTACAAAGGCTACGGCGACTGCGCGAGGCTGCTGCTCGCTGCCCACGCCGCCGTCGACCAGGAAAATATTTACGGCGCCACGCCTCTGTACGCCGCCTGCGAAAAAGGCCACGGCGACTGCGTGCAGCTGCTGCTCGCCGCCCACGCCGCCGTCGAACAGGCAAGTGGCGACGGCTACACGCCTCTGCACGCCGCCTGCGACGAAGGCCACCGTGACATCGTGCGGCTGCTGCTTGCCGCCCATGCCGCCGTCGACCAGGCAGCCGGCGACGGCGTCACGCCTCTGTACATCGCCTGCCATCGCCCCTGCGGCAACGACGGCTGCGTGCAGCTGCTGCTCGCCGCCCACGCCGCCGTCGACCAGGCAAAGAGCAACGGCGCCACGCCTCTGATCGCCGCCTGCAACGAAGGCAACGGCGGCTGCGTGCAGCTGCTGCTCGCCGCCCACGCCGCCGTCGACCAGGCAGCCAACGGCATCACGCCGCTGGTCGCCGCCTGCATCGATTGCCACGGCGGCTGTGTGCAGCTGCTGCTCGCCGCCAACGCCGCCGTCGACCAGGCAGCCAGCCCCGGGGACATGACTCCTCTGTGGGCCGCCTGCTACACAGGCGACACCGGCTGCGTGCAGCTGCTGCTCGCCGCCCACGCCGCCGTCGACCAGGCAGACAGGGAGGGCGTCACGCCTCTGATCCGCGCCTGCATCGGAGGCCACGGCGACATAGTCAAGCTGCTCGTGCATGCTGGCGCACGCACCGAATTGCGATGCGGTGCCGGCACAGCCCTCAATGTCGCAGAGGCCCACGGCCACGCCGTCATCGCAAGATTCCTGCGCAGCAGGGGCCGCGCACCTACGACGATCGCTGCGGTCGCTCCGGTGTCGAGTGCGGAGCGTGCGGCAGCCGAGCGGGCAGCCGAGCTTGCCGCTGCGGCTCTGCTGGCTGAAGAGGAGACGGAGGCTGCGCACAAGCAGCAGACGCACACGAAGAAAGCGAGCAAGAAAGCCAAAGCCAAGCAGGCAGGGGCGAGCGAGGCGAGAGAGCCGGTAGCGAGTGCGTCAGCGGCCGCAAGTGGCAGCGCCGAGGCGGAGGACGGTGTGTTGGCGGCGGCTGGCAACGCGGACGTCGTGTGTCCTGCTCCTTCTGCCGCCGCCGACGAGGCGCTGCGTGTGGCCATGGCAGCCGCGCAGTACGAGGGCCTGGTCGGGTCGATCGAGGAGCACCACGCACTCGCGAGCGAGGGTGTGTTGACGGAGGCGAGGGCGGTGCGCGAGCGCTTGCACAAGAAGCGCAAGCAGGAGAGCCAGAAGCTGCGTCGCAAGCACGCTGCGGAGATGGAGATGCAAGCCAGCCTGTCGAAGCTGTCTCTGCTCGAGGTCACACAGTCTCCGCCTGCCGCAGGCTCAGCATCCGCAGAAGCGGCGCCTGCATCGGAGGCCCCTGTGGCTGAGAATGACGTGGAGGTGACAGCTGCGGCAGAGGCGGCCGTAGCGGAGGCAGAGAAGGACGCGGCGGCCGCGGACGCGGCGGCTGTACAAGCGGCAAAGGAGGCCGAGAAGGCGGCGGTACGGGTAGCAGCGCTCAAGGCCGCCAAGGCGGAGGCCACGCAGGCAGGCAGGGCTCGGGCAGATGCTGAGGTGATTAGGCAAGCAGCGGAGGCGGAGAGGGCGGAGGCGGAGAGGGCGGAGGCGGAGAGGGCGGAGGCGGAGAGGGCGGCGATGGAGAGGGCGGAGGTGGAGAGGGCGGCGGCCGTGGCCGTGGCAGAGAGCGCTGGCCGCGGCAGGCGAGGGGGGCGTGGAGGGCGTGGCAGGCGTGGTCCAACTACCGCACCTTCATCGCCCCCTGCCCCTGCGCCACCATCGGCCCCAGCACCGGCTGAAGGTTTGATGCCAGCGGTGAGGCCTCTGACGCTCGCCGACGTGGGCAACTTCACCGGCCGTGTGCACGACGAGGCGCCCGAATCGACCATCGGTGGCCAGACTACGTGCATCGTGTGCATGGTGGGGCCCAAGTCGCACCTTGCGGTGCCGTGCGGCCATCAGCTCGCGTGCGAGCGCTGCACGGCCAGCATGAAAAGTTGCCCTTACTGTCGCACGCCCGTCCAGTTTTGGCTGATGGCACGGCTAGTGTGATACAGGGAGGGGTGAGGTGGTGCGACCCGACCGACCGCGACAATTGGATGATGATTGCAGATACATTGGGCGACTGGAGCGAACGGGATGTGGACATGGATGGAAGAGGGCAGCATTTTGTCGCGTGTGCAGCCAGTGACGAGACAGCGATCGAGCGTGGCCGCGCCTTGTCTCAATCCCTCATCCACGTTTGAGTAAAAGTAAGTTGGTTTCACTAAAAATTTGCTCCGGTCACACGTATTCCCAGGCTCCGCTACGACCCCGCTCTGGCCGTGGCCCTGGTCGAGATGCCCGGGGTGTGAACCTCTCGGCGCTCCCAGGGTGTGATCTGCTCCGAGGGTTCGTCGGGCTGGGTCTCGACAGAACGCCGGGGCGTCGACCATGGCGTCGACGGCGACACCCTCAGAGCAACGGTCGCGGAGGTACCCTGCGCATTAGACGGCGTATCATAACTTTCAGACGGCGCGACGGCCGACCCAAACTCATTCGAAGAGGTAGCGGCGCGTGCCGCGGAGGCTCCTTGCGCTTGCACGGGCTCGGGCACGAACCCCTCCTTCGAAAGGGTGGCAGCGCCAAAGCTCGTTTGACCTCGAGGCGGCGACGAGGGCGAGACGAGTGGCGACTTAGCAGCAGCGCCACCCCCAGCGTGCTCGATCTGTCGGCGCATCCGCTGGGCAGCGGGGTCACTGCCGCCAGGTGGGCTGCCCTGCTTCCCACAGCCGCCAGGTGGGCTGCCCTGCTTCCCACAGCCGCCAGGTGGGATGCACTGCTTCCCGCTGCCGCATCTGAGCAAGTGCGCCGGTGGCGGCTCGTCTCGAGCTTGCCGCCGCAGCGCGTGCAAGGAGAGCTGGGGATGTGCCATCGGCGACACAGCGGCGTTCTGGATAGGCGGGATCGGCGCGACCACCCATCCCCCCTTCAAAAAGGTGGCCACGCCCTCGTTGACAACAATGGCGGCACTCATCATGGAGCCGCCGTGCGCTGGAACGCGGATGACTACCACACCCTCCTGCGATAGCGTGGCGGCGCTGAAGCTCGTCTTGAGTGGTAGTGGCGAAGACGGAGCAGACGCACCGCCGACTTGGGCAAGTGGCGCGTGGCTGATGCCCTCTGCGGGCATCGGGGGTAACGGCCAGGGCTTGAGGAGAAGCGCATCGGCGGCGGCAACGCCCCGAAAGGGCTCGGTGAGTTGACGCAACTGCTGCTCCGCATTCCCACTGCCAGGCGATGGCAGCGGCAGCAGCTCACCCGGCAGCACCGGCACTGGCAGCTGTAGCGACTGAGAGGGAAGCTGCAAGACGGCACGACTGGCGCCATCGCGTGCACGGACGCCGCCGCGAACGCTGACGCCACCAATTCCATCCCGGGAAGCAAAAGCCCTCGAAGCCTCTAGCGCCGCGTGGTGCGTCAACGGCCGAGCGTCCACTTCGGAGAATGGCCGTTGGTGACTCTCCCGCTGCCTGGGCCCCGAGGGTGGGTGCGAGATGCCCATTTGTGACGAGCGCCGATGGGACGAGCGTCGCTGTGACTGCTGCGGCGAGGGCGGCGGCGCATACAGGATCGGCGAGGGCGAGGCGGCCACTGGCGAGGCCTCCTGCTCAGCGGAGGCTACCTTGGCAAGCGCCTTCTGGATGGCGGCAATCGAGACGGTCTCCGCGCCCCCGCCGATGGATGAACTGAGAGATGTGAGAGGCGGCGGGCTCGGCTTCGGCGAGAATTGTACGGCCGCCTCGCCTCGCTGGAGGCCACGGCTCGCCAGGCCTGTGAATGTGAATGGTACGGCCGCCTCGCCTCGCTGGAGGCCACGGCTCGCTAGGCCAAGGCGGGGGAAGGCGCCGAGGCTGTACACGCCGCCGCTCGCACTCGTCAAACGGTCGACGCCACCCATGCCGCCACCGCTCTCTGATCCCGTGTTGCCACCCATGCCAGCACCACCGCTCATGCCGGTGCCGCTGCCCATGCCAGTGCCGCACCCGTCGCGGTGCATGATGAGTACGCGATCGTCACGTGCATGCGCGCCAGGGATCAACGTGAGGCTACTCGCACGAGGCATGCTGCTATTGAGAGGCATGCTATTGAGAGGCATGCTATTGAGAGGCATGCTATTGGAGCGCATCTGTTCCAATCTTGGACCGACGTCGAACCACGAGACGCTCCCATCGGTCGTCGCGTGCGGTTGCAGAAGCGGCCGCGGGTATGCCGGCGGCACGTGCGGCGCGTAGGCTGGCCCACTCGTCGCGGCTGTGCGAATGCAGGCATTGGGCTGCGCCGCCGTCGCCGCCGGCTGATGCGGCTGCGGCGCGGTAGAACGCGTGGGGCTGTGCGCACGCGCCCACGGCAGGAAGGGCGCCCCGGGCCGCCGAACCCCCGGGCTGAGATCGTACCCAGCCTCCAGCGGCGAGTCGGAGCCGTTGGAAAAGGAGCCGGCGTCGCCGCCGTGGAGCTGCTTGCCACCGTAGCCGCCAAGGTGGCGGCTGCGCTCACCCACAGCGTGCGAGACGGCGACTGGGGGCGGCCCTCGTGCGTGGCCACCATTCGTGCCCACCGCCGCCGTCGCCTCGAGAGCTGCGAGCTTCGGCTCGGAAGAGTTGAGCTCTGCCTTCTCGGCAACTCTCAGCTCGCCCGCTGCCTGCTTGTGCGTGAGCTCGGCCACGCGAGATTGGACCGCCTCCGCCTCCGCCTTGGCCGCGTCCCTCTCGAGGAGCAATCTCAAGTTCGCCTCGCTGGCTGCGAGCTCTGCCCTCTCCGCCTCACTCAGCTCGCCTGCCGCCTGCCGCTGCTCGAGATCGGAGATTCGTACCTCGACAGCCTGGGCCTCAGCAGCCGCGCCGCCGCCCATGGCGCCACCGCCCTCTGCCAAGCCCTGGCCGTCGGCATTGCCGTCGGCTGTGTCGGCGCGGGCCAGCAGGCCGGCGTCGTGTAGTCCGAAGGTCAGTGTGTGCCGGGACGCGCCTTCTTGCTTGAGCTGGTCGCGTTGGTCTTCGAGGACTAGCTCGATCAGAGCGCTCATGTTGCTGCCCTTGAGGCGCGCTCGCTCACGAAGGAAAGTCTTCTTGAGCGAGGGCAGCGCGCGCCGGGCTAGACGGCCCCGGGTGGCAGCTTGGACGGCCTCGAGAGCGGCGTGAGGGTTCGGGTTCGGGTTCGGGCGGGAGGCAGCTTGGACGGCGTCGAGAGCGGCGAAAGTGTCTTGTGACGCCTCTTGCTCTGCCTGGGTTAGGCTGGCGAGCATATCTCGTGACGCCTCCTGCTCTGCCTGGAATAGGCTGGCGAGCATGTCTTGTGACGCCTCCTGCTGTGCCTGGGTTAGGCTGGCGAGCATGTCTTGTGACGCCCTGCGCTCGCGCCGCTCGACCTGCGATAGGCTGCCCGTCGCCGCCTTGCGATCGAGCTCGGCGATGCGCTCCTTGACAGCCACCTCCGCGGCAGCCGGCGTCCTGACAGCCTGAACCTCGGCAGCCGCCGCGCCCACTTCCGACGTGGGGTTCCCCTCCGAGCCCATCCCCTCCGAGCCCATCCACGTGCCCTCTTGCATCATGACTGGGGGCGTCATGTCTGGGGGCGTCATGACTGGAGACGACGGTGGCATCACCGACCGACGCTCGCGCACACGCTCGCGTTCGAGGGCGACTTCCTTTTGGGCGTGCGCAGCGCGTGCACGTGATTGCAAGACGGTCGCTGCTTCGTTTTGTTCAAGCGCGGCCTCCTCCTGCTCAGCCGTCTCCTCCTCCTGCTCCTCCTCAGCCGTCTCCTCGGCCGCTTCTTCGGCTACCTGGTCGAAACTGCCGACAGCACTTTCCTTGCTCTTGCGCCGCCCGCCGCCGCCGCCGCCACCGCCGCCGCCGCCGCTGCTGCCGCTGCCATCAACAGAGTCGTCGCCGCCATCCACGGCGGCAGGCGGTACGTAGCCCGGTACAAACTCTGGTGCAGGCTTCACTTCGGGACGCCACTTCCAGAAGAGACCAACGACGGTGGTACCCTTGTGCGTCTCGGTCATGGGCGCCTGCACGGCCACCTTCCCGAAGAGCGTCAGTAGCCAGTCGATGTATTCGTCAGCCATTGTGGCCGATGTACCCGTCGTTACCGGCACGAGCTCCGTAGCAAGCTCGAAGAGGACGTCGAGGAAGCGCTCGCGCGACATGTACGGCATGGGACTGGGGTGCTCGGCGTCCCAGCTGTGCGCGGCGACGCATTCGGCGCCACGCGGATCGGACGCGAGGACCGTCAACAGCCTGCCATGGAGCAGCTCGTAGCCCTCACGGCACAGGCCCGTCTCGGCCGCGGCGTCGGCGGAGCCCCACCGCAAGCTCTTGCTCTGGCCAAGGCCGCTCCTCGAGCCGCTCCTGCTGTGGACGCCTAGACTAGGAAGCATGCCTGCGGAGGACTTGGGCGGCGGCTGCGTGGGCGGTGGTTCCTTGGGCGCACAGCGCAGCGCGGTTGACCAGAACTCGCCCAGGCACGTGGCAATGCCCTGATCGCGGCGCAGCACCCTGGTCTGCACCCAAGGTCTCGAGAGCGCTTGCGAGAGCGCCATGGGCTGCGAGAGCAGCTTGGGGCGCTTGTCGTGCCGCATTGGAACGGAACCGATGGAAGCATGCAATAGCGCAGCAATTAAAGTTATTTTATCTCGTCTCATATGCTTCGTAAATCGAGAGTCTCAAGACTACGGAGTGGTACATCTACATGTAGCGCTAGCAACAAGCCAGTGCCTCTCTCTGTTATATTATGTGGTGTCTCTCCCTGATCGTTCTCGACTGATGGGTGACAGTGTTTGGTGATGCTCGCCGCCCCCGGGTGTCAGAAAAATTCACAAGAAACACGTTCTTCAAAGATCATTCTTCATCCACCGAGGACGTCGAATCGACCACGATGCCGGCGCAGCGTAATCCTGAGACGGGGATGCGTCGGTCCTCAGGCTGGCCTGCATCCCCACTCTCAGACGGAGATGCGACACGCCGCCAGTCCTCAGGCAGGTCCGGCACCCGTCCTCGCCCTGACTCGTGACCCTTGAGGGGTCGTGTGATGGGTACTGGTACCTTGGGACTACCGCGTCCACGTGATGAGCGTTGTCAGTACAGTGAGTTCTCTGTACCGGTCTCGTTCAAATGTACATCGGCTCGACGCGCACCTTGAGCTGCGGCTCGTTGACCAGATCGAAAAAATTTCGCCCGTCCTCGTCCTGAGTGAACTTGTTCTTAGCGAAATCCTTGTTGTCGATGTCCATCACCAGGATGTAAAGAATCCCCTTGAAATCTCCCGGTGCGCCGGCAAAGGCTTTGGCTTCGGTGATGACCTTCTCCGAGTACACCAGGTCGATGGCGGCGTACTCGAGGTTCGGCCACGACCGGAGCAAAGCAAA
>Ga0210248_102523_pt1 | contig 10471 bp, 7 predicted proteins | sample ChrtobMetP3_32mM_FD_155493 | JGI IMG/M metagenome (GOLD analysis project Ga0210248, IMG submission 155493) | Chrysochromulina tobin associated microbial communities from unialgal haptophyte culture, Seattle, Washington, United States - P3_32mM | ecosystem: Host-associated > Algae > Haptophytes >...
CATGGAGGCGTCGCAGATGTGGCATTCTGCGCTCGCAGATGTGGCATTGTGCGTCGCAGATGTGGCATTGTGCGTCGCAGATGTGGCATTCTGCGCGCGCAGATGTGGCATTGTGCGTCGCAGATGCATCGCATTTGCGCGCAGTTGCGACGGTTTCTCGGCGCTCGGCGACGGTTTTTCGGCGCTCGTGCGACGTCATCTGCGACAAAGTCTTCTCTGACCCCAAAGTCTTCTCTGACCGACCCTTCCTAGCCGCCGTGACGGCACTGCCCAATGTACCGAGAGACGAGGACAAGCTCCGGCTCTACGGGCTCTACAAGCAAGCGACGGTTGGTCCGGCGCCAAAGAGGTACCCCGGCTCCGTGCTCAACGTCGTCGAATTCGAGAAATTCAAAGCTTGGTCGGCGGCGAGGCCGCTCAGCATCAATGGGGCACGTCGAGAGTACGTGGCGCTCGTCAAGGAGCTTCAGGCCGCTGCACAGTCCGGCGCTCCGCGCTTCATGCTCAACGAGCGCGTGGAGTACCGCGACGATGGGACCGTGGACTGGCACGTCGGCACAGTGCATTCGGTGAACCCACTCAAGGTGAAGCCGGACGGATGGGACTCATCGCACACGTTTGACGAGGTGCGCTCGTTCGACCCGAACGCCCTCAGCACGCGCGCCCTCGTCGGCCTCGTCTTCTTGTTCAAGCTATTGCAGTTTGTCGACCGCGGCATCACGAGTGGCTCTCCAACTGAGTTCAACGCGTTCATTGAGCGCACGACGGGCGCCGTGGAGCAGCAAGCGGTACTCTTTGCCTCCATCTCGAGCGCGTACACGGTCGGCAATCTCGCCGGCTGCGTGGGCGCCCTCGGACTTCACCGCGCGGGCTACACGGGTCATCGGCTGCTGCGTACTGGCATGATCCTCTGGCTTGTTGGGATTGTCCTCTCCTCGTGGTGCTCCGCGCTCGGCAGCGCACCGTTGGTCTTCTACCTCTTCTGCACCGCGCGGCTGCTCGTGGGCGTGGGCGCCGGCGCCGTCGTCGTCTCGTGGCCGCCCTACATTGAGTCGATCGCCATGCCGACCGAGCGCTCAATGGCGATGACGCTGGTCGAGATGGGCACATCGCTCGGCGCTGCCACAGGCTACCTCTACTCGGCGACCATGACGAGAGCTTGTGGGTGGGGCGCGGCCTACTTCGGCGTCGCCTTCCTCGGCGCCGTTGCCATCGTCGCGCCGATGTGCGTCTTCAACGAACCGTATCCCTACACGCGGGCTCGCAGGCCGGGCGAGTCAGTGGCCGTTCGCCATCAGCAGCAGATCCACGAGATCAAGGACCCAGGGTTTCTCGAGTGGCTCGAGGGACTGCCCACGCTCCACGAGCTGCTGTGTGGTGGCACCTCGCGTGCTCACAAGGTGCAGCGAAAGAGCATGGACGTACGGATCGAGAAAGCTGGAAACGGTGGAAACGGTGGAAACGGTGGAAACGGTGGAAACGGTGGAAACGGTGGAAACGGTGGAAACGGTGGAAACGGTGGAAAGCTGGAAACGGTGGACACTTCGGCGTCGCTTATGGCTCAGCTGGAGACCATGTGCAGCTCGCCGGCGCTCGTCTTCCTCTTCCTCGGCCTCGCCTGTGCCTCGGGCGGTATGCAGGGCTTGCAGGTCTTCTTCCCCACCATTGGGATCGACGTTGGGATCTGGCCGTCGGAGATTGCGGCGGCGGCCTCGTTTGGCACCGCGATCGTGCTCGGCGCCGTTGTGGGCAGCCCGATGCATGGCGTACTCGCCAGCTGGATGACACAATTCTTCTTCGTCACCGGTGCGCCCCTCCCCTCATCTCCCCTCATCTCTCCTCATCTCCCCTTATCTCCCCTCGTCTCCCCTCAACTCCACCATGAGCTGATCCCGAGCCCGATCGTGGCCGACCCCCTCCACATGCTCCACCAGGACCATCCCCTCATCTCCCCCTGGCCCCCATCCCCTCCTCTGCCCCTGGCCCCCATCCCCACCCCCCCTTCCCCTGGCAGGATCCGGTGGCTCGCGCGAGGCAGCGGTACTCCTCGGCATCATGGGCTGCACCACGCTCGCCGGCGCCATCGTGGGCACTGGGCTGCTGCTCGCGATTGCGACACACTCCGCAGGGCTCGCTTGGAAGATCCTGGCTCTCTCCGGGGCGCTGCTGCTCGGGAGCCTCGGCCTGCAAGTGCGTGCGCCGATGCTCCTCGTGCCCCCCTCGATGGGTCCACTCGCGGTGCTCGTCTCGACCATCTGTGGCTTCGCGGGCGAGTTTGCCGGGCCGCTGATTGCGGGCGTCATCAAGGACTGGTACGCTCCGAATTGCGCGGTCATCGATCTCGGCGATGGCTCGAGCGGCGTCGGGCCGCTGTGCGCCTCGCCGGCCGACCAACACGGCCTCCTCCTTGTGCTTGGCGTCATCGTCAGCCTGACGAGCAGCGCAGGCGTCTTATGGCTCGCTGGCAGTGCCTACGCGAGTCGGCAGCTCAGAGGCGAGCTGCCCTCCTCGAAGCCTGACCCTCATGCGACCACGATGACGCTCGTGTGAGCGGGTAGTGCTGTTTCGTTTCGAAAGGCATGCGGAGCCCAGTCCAAGCCGGGCGCGCGATGGAGAAAATGTTCTGCCATGAGAGGCAGAATCCGGTGGGCCCCTGTGCATGCCGTGCACACGTGTCGGACTGTATTATCTGGATCAATGTGTACAAAAGACTTGTTGTAGGAGAGGTCCGACCACCTCGCTCAGATCTCCCCAACTCAGAGTCGCTCTGGGAGGTGACCCAGAACTGCTGGGCCCGCCCATGGAGCAACTGGAGGCCGGGGATGGTGAGGTGCTCGTGCAGCTCGTGCTAAAGATCTAACTTCTAAGATGGGCCCGTTCGAGCTCATCGAGCGACGGCCAATCAGGCCTCGTAGCCCATTGGCGCTTGATCAGCTCCTCGAGGCAAGAGCGCCGGCACGGGCCCTGCCTCTTCGGCATCTCGCGGCACAGTGGCTGTAACGGACACCTCAGCAGGATGGACATGAAAGATCCCTGCACACCGCCAGATCCCAATTCGCGCGCGCGCGCAGGCGCCGGCAACCTAACACGGCGCGAAATTCATGAGGCGATTCGTGAAGGGTGAATTGTGAATGCCCTCTCAGTACGGCCGGAAAAAGGCATCCTCTGAGTCTCTGCATTACTTGTAGCAAGAACACGAACTGCCGCATTCGACTTCAGTTAGAACCTAGTTTCTAGTACTTTTCAAGGCGAGGGTCTGCCTTGCTCAACTTCAACTCACCTCGGCCGCATGGCACGCGGTTATCCAGCGGCGTGGCACCAGAACAATGCCCAAGTTTCGCCTGCACCCAAGGCGGCCATCGTCGGCCTTGCGATACTCGCTCACATTGGTGAGCAGCACATTTCGCTGCTTGTCAAAGCAGCTGAATGTTCCGACGAGAACGCGCCCGTCAGTGAGCGTCACGCGCAGATCGTTGTCGAGCAGCTCCCTGACGGCATCCGTCTGGCTCATGTTGCACCCTCGCGGAGCGAGCTGGCCAAGCCACTCGTGGCGCCACTTCGTCCTTTTGTGAGAACTTCGCGGGCGCGGTGTGAATCCGAGGTGTGAATCGCACTCTCGAAAGTTGATGTCTCCTCGCGCTTCGCGGTAAGTCTCCTTCACAATTTACTGTACTCTGTAGCGTGTGTTGCATCCCTATTGCCTCTACGCACTCTCACATAAGAATCTCTCAGAAACCCTTCAATGCGCTAGAGCTCGCGGAGCGCCTTCTCAGTCCACGCCTTGAGCTCGCCCCCCGAGATGTTGAAACGGAGGATGCGTGCCTCGGGCTGGCTTCGCCGGATGATCTCCCTGATCGTCTCGGGCGTGGTTGCATCCTCTCGCACCTGATGAGGGAGGCAATCAGCCTGATGAGAGAGGCAATCTCGGGCGTGGTTGCATCCTCTCGCACCTGATGAGGGAGGCAATCAGCCTGATGAGAGAGGCAATCTCGGCATCTCGGTTGCATCCTCTCGCACCTCAGGGACATGCTCGTGCACGTACACGAGGATCCGATCGCCCCAACGCAAGAGGGTCGCCGCCGGCTGGTCGATTGACCGCTCACCTGATGAGGGAGGCAATCAGCCTGATGAGGGAGGCCATCAGCATGTAATCGCCGCTTCACATCGGCGTAGGGGCCTCGATGAGGGAGGCAATCAGCCTGATGAGGGAGGCAATCAGCACGTACCCGCCGCCTCACATCGGCGTAAGGGCCTCGGTGCAGACCAACGCACGCCATCACGCGAGAAGGCGACGCAAATGCACGCATGCGCACGGTGAACGAGAGGGAACACGGCCACCTGATGAGGGATGCAATCAGTCTGATGAGGGAGGCAATCAGTCTGATGAGGGGGGCAATCAGCCTGATGAGGGAGGCAATCAGCAGGTAGGTGAACGATAGGGAGCAAGGTCACCATGCTTCCAGCCGTATCGACCGGGTTCGCTTGCGCGGCAAAGAAGTAGATGTCGCCATGGGTAGGAGTGTATCCTCGGAGGCTGATCAACTCAAATCGAGACCAGACGCGCGTGTCCATCGAGCTCGCGACTTGCACGAACCGCTGCCCGCGACGAGCCAAATTGGCGCGCGCATAGAGCCAGAACTTGCCCTGATGAGGCAGGCAATCAGAGGTCATCAGAGGTCATCAAGGTAGATGGACAGATCGTGATCTCGCACCTGGAAGTGCGCGAGCGACACGCGCCCATCGAACTCGCACGCCCCCGCAGGCACTCCGACAGACGTCAGGTTGCGTCGCTCGATGCATCCGGGCTGCCGGCCTTCGATTGCGATGTGCGGTCGGACCCACGAGCTCTCGACGCCACGGTCCCCCTTGACGGACAAGAGACCGTCTTGCGCGCTCAGCCAGAGCCGGCCTCGCGCCGAGGCATCGCCTACGATGGCCCCTTCACCGCCGTGCGCATTGTAGCGCCATGTCTTGGACGACGAGAGCCAAATGCCGAGCTCCTTCTTGGGCACATTCTCATGCGGACGGTACCTGATGAGGGAGGCAATCAGCCTGATGAGGGAGGCAATCAGCATGCAGCACGCGGACGGTACCGACCCCCCGCCACGTAATAGGAGCTGATGAGGGAGGCAATCAGCCTGATGAGGGAGGCAATCAGCATGCAGCACATTCTCATGCGGACGGTACCGACCCCCCGCCACGTAATAGGAGCCATTCAGGTGCGCGATCGCAAGGTTGTGGGTCAGCCGCGCGATCACTTCCATAAAGCGGCGCCGGCGGCGCCTCGCGTCAATCCGCCACATTCGCGGCATCACCAGCTCCGCCACCGAATCGAAACGAAGCCCATCCTCGCTGCTGATCGCGCCGACGAAACTCTCGAAGTTCGCATCCTTGAAAACAAGGCAAACGCGCCCGTCGCAAGGCAAGGCCGTCAGGTAGCGCAGGTTACGCAGCAGCTTCTTCCGGACGGTCTTGCGCCGCCAGGACGCCTCACGCGGCCACCAGCTGATCTCCTCGCCCAGGGTAGCCGCGAGAAGCGCTGAGCCGTCTTGAGCGCCGTTCTGAGCACACAGTGAGGGGGTAGCGGTGACGCGCGCCACGCAGACCATGCGCGAGCCACGAAGATGAGGCCAGCTGACGGTGGCACACTCGCCGCGCTCGAGCAGGTCGCGTTGGGCTTGCAACGCCCTCCATCGCCCCAGCCAGCACTCTTCCCTCTTCTCACACGGATAGCGTTCAAGACGACCATCAGGGCTCCTTTGCACACCAGGCTCGGCAGGGAGCAAAGGGTTGGCCGCACGGCGCATGCACGCGCCGCCGGATTTGAACCACGCGAGGCGGTGCTCGGCCATCGTGCAGTCGTGGCCGACCGCAACGAACGTCGCTGGATGGCGCGCGAGCGGAAAGGCCCGTGTCAACCCAGAGAGAACGACTGCCTGCCGTTTGTCGACTTCCTCTTGGTCGAAGCCCATCAAGACAAAGTCGCAGGTGCCCGACTCCAATGGTGAACCACTTCTACCGAGCACAAAGTCGCTGGCATTGTGGACGATCGTTTGGCAGTTCGGAATGCTGTGCTCACGAGCGGCAAGCGGATCGAGGAAGTGAATGATGCCGCGAGAAGCGCCTCGCATAGCAAAGGACAGCAGCCCTGAAGGCACGCGTGTGAGCGCGCAGATGCTGCGTGGAGAATGAGGAGAGCCAGTCATGCGAAGTGAATCTAGGTCCCGAACTGCTGCCATGGCCTCATGCGCGTGCGTCTGGCGCCACTCCCCGGGAGCGGCGATAGGCCGGACCAAAACATCGATCTGACATTCACATGAACAGCATCACATCGCGACTCCTCCTCCTTCCGTCTAGGCTCCTTTAGACTTGCTCTCCCCCATATTCACGCTCCGCTTTCAAGAGTTCACTGCGCGTTCCCGAAAAGGAAACCAACAAACTCGCACGAGCGCGAGTCGAGAGAGAAGTGGACACGGGATGGACATCGTACATGGACGCGGGATTCCCTTGACGTCGTCTTCGGGAGAGTTGCTCTTGATGTTGCATCCAAAACAATGGATCACGGGAAACTGACTGGGATGGATTATGCCAGAAGTACGAGCTTCTTGCACCAGTTGAATGTGAGTCGGTCATTCCCATCATTGCCGATTAATCAACGGGCGGAGAAGCGTGCCGCGATTGAGAGCCTCATGGGCCGTCTTCCGTCAGACGCCGCCGGAGCAGGCAGTATTCAACTACCTGACGACAAGAACTGTCCCCGAAGCTTCGGAAACTGGCACAATCTTGTGCTCTCTGCTCTGATGGTAGCCCAGACGTTGCGCATGCGGCTAAGTGCAACGTCCAGCATGGATTGCAATTCGTTGCTACGATTCAAACTGGCGCATCGGGTGCTGCCAGTCAAGACCAGTCTGTATGCCCGATCACCTATCCAACTCTCTGCGTCCGATGCGTGTGATCGATTGTCGAGCCCAGCCTTCAGCATGCAGATGAAGGAGATGCTTCAACTACCCGTCGACGAGCACGGACAAGAGACGCCGTGGTGCTTGCAGCGCCGCTTGGACGATTCAGCCAGCGGACGCACATCGGATTCAACTCACCGACGTAAAGAAGACCCCGGCGCCCTCTTCGCCCTCGGCCCGCACGCAGCCTTCGGCGCCATCTTTGACACCAGTTTCGAGTTGCTGAACGAGTCTGTCCCCACATGGCGCGCCGGAGAGATTCGAATATCCGTGCACGTGCGCCACTTCAATGTTCGCGAGACGGGAGAGGAGTCGCTGGGCATGTTTCAGGCCGCCATTCGACGAGCGGTCCAAAGTGCGCAGTGGGCCAGCTGTTGTGCATTGCTCGTTGCTTCCGACCGCCGGAAGACGCTTGAGTTGATGGGCTCCATCGCTGCGAGCGTAGGCTGCCGGCTGCTGCAATCGGCACGAAGTGAGAAGAAGCGCGACTTCAGCTTGGAGCATGGCGAAGACACAGGAGTGGTCGTGCTACGTGACGTCTTCCTGCTCGCGCACGGCCATCTGCTCATCGGTACGTGGGGCTCAACTCTGACCACCACCATCCAGCAGCTAGTTGCATATCGTTGCCTACGGCACAATTCGACCTGGGTACCGACGGTCACATACTGTGAGCTCACGCGCGGCGAGTGCATGCCTCCGCTGCCGCTGTTGACGAACAAGGGCTCCGAGTGGTTTGTCAACATCGGCCGTTCGGGCGCTGCACGCATTTTTTCGAGCACCATGATGGCAAAGGTCGTCAGCAGGAAAGAGTGGTCGAGAAGGGATGAGCTTTTGCGACAGCAACCGATGGGCACGACTGGATCCGACTCTTGTCGACCCTTGTACAAGATGCGACGCGCCCGAGGGGACGATGCGTGTCAACAGGGTCGGACTTTTGGGTGCTTTGACGGTGGGCTGCGTATGTGGGTCTCCGGTCGTTGTGGCGGCGTCTTCCAGTGCGGTCCGAACAAGGTCCTGTGCTCTCATGTGCAGGGGAACAGTTCGGCGCCCACGCGCACGGACTGCGTCTGCGAAGGATCGGCAATTGGCTGGCCATCAGCCGAGGAGGCGATCGCGTCGCTCAGCAGACTTGAGCAGCCATTGCTCCAGATGGCGAATCGTGGCTCTTGGCTGGCTGCCATCATCAGCGCCAACGAGTCCAACTTCCGGTTCACTTTGGCTGCACGCGCAGTGACATCTTGCGGGTTTCTGGCACGCCACGTGCTTGCCGCTCGGCCAGAACAGTTTTCGAGCTTGTCGGCGATGGTGCTTGAGCTATTTGGTACGCCACGCAGCCGAGCCGCTAGAATGAGTCCGTACGAGCTGGGTCGGCTGATCTCCCACAAGCGCGCACTCAAGGTCATCGCGCATGCGGAGTTTTCGTGGGGTGCCGTTTTTGAGGACGACGCAACTATCAACGCAGCTGTTCCGCCATCGGTGGCCGGTTACTTGATTGCCCAATCCATGGCGGCAGCTGGCAACGGAAGACTCCTATACCTGGGCGCGTGCTCCCCGTCCTGCCTCTCTCCCGAGCAGCAGAACGAGGCGAATGGCAGTGGCCTGCCTCCAGGCTTGCTGCGGGGTGGCCGTTGCAGCTCGTACTGCACCCACGCGTACGCCGTCTCGCGACGGCTGGCAGCCACTCTATTCGAGGATGTCTTTGAATGTAGGAATGGCTCGTCGCGATGCGGCGCAGAGTGCGCGACGCGCCCGTGCTTTGCGGACTGGGCCTACGTACGTCACTTTGCGCGTGGGCGCGGCGAGGCCTGGATTGTTGGAGGCGGGCTGGTCAGCCCTGACCTTCGATATCGAGACCATCGTGGCCTCTTCGTGCAAAATCGCTCGTCCGTGCTCGGAAATCAGGTTCCTGGTATGAGCCTAAGTCGCACTTACCGGTGGCCGCGGCTTCCAAAAGATGGTTCCCTCGCCAAGTTCTCAATTCGCAGTCCGGGCTTGATGATGAAGGCTCGGGTCGCATCTAAGCGCACGGGAGGCAAGGAAAGGCGGGAAGTAGCCAGGAATAGCAAAGGGCGTGCCAAGGAGGTTCTTTCTTCTAGGCGTAGTCGTCCCAGCTCATTTGCTCGAAGTCTCGTTCGCGGCTTCATCTTCGGCCTGGCCCTGGCCTTGGCGTTAGGGATGGGAGCAGCCCTTTGCATCTACCTGGTCAGATGCGGAGCATGCGTGTCTCGTCCCTGACGGAGCTAGACTCGAAGCACGCCGAGTACCGACAAGTATGGCGCGTATGCGGGCTACGTGTTATAAAGAGGACGGACGGTGGGCCGGGAGCGGATCCCACACCCGGACCCCGCAACCATTCCGACCGGACCGCCCGGGGGACGGATGCCGGTTAGAGCTTGGAAGAGCCCCCCGCTGCCGCACAGTCTCCGCTCCGGATACATGTTATGGGAAATCCTATGAGCCCTCAGCCTTTTAGTGGATCCAATTCGCAATTGAGTGGATCTCTCGGCCCGTATACCCCGGTACGTACGTACGGTACCGTATGAGAACCCTGGTGTGTCGTGTCCTCGTGTGTCCCGGCCTCGGAGCGGAGCACGCAAAGCCGGCAAGCGGCAATCAAACAAGGAACGTCAAAACTGTAAACTCAACTCGAGGGCGCCGCTGATACTCTCGGCTTCTCTACCGGGGGCACCTGTGAGAGAAGTTAATAGCAAAGGGGTAGTGGGTCAATCGACCGTGCCGACCGGTCCCCGGGTGGGAACCGATCGGCCTACCACACACCTGCGTCCAAGCACCCCACACACAACTATGGGCATACTCGTCCGACACGGGTGGGCGGGTGGGTTCGGACACAAACTATGCCCTAAGTCGCGCGGCTCTCCCAGAGCCGAAGCGGAGACGACGTCGCAAGCTGCGACACGCCGTCCCCCGCGTCTCTCATTCACATGGAATGCTCGAATGTGTGCATGCATGCACACCCAGTTACACACAAAGGTCCCCGACCTTACATCGGATGATACTGGCTCGCCTCCGTACGGGGTCTGCCATCATCCCCTCATCGACTCTGACCGTTACTCATTCTGAATAACGGTAGTGCCTGCCCTTGCCCGCGCTCTCCCCCGCGCGCGCTGGCTCTCACTGCCGCTAGCAGCGTACCGACGCCGAGCTTCGGTCTTCGTCGTCTCCAAGTGACGAAAGACCGAGATGGACTTATCCTTGCTGAGCACGTTCAGCAAGCAGTTCACGCCTTGCTCGTTCAGCCCCAGCAGGCTGACTCTCACCACCCAGAAATCGGGCGTGATCACCCTCACGCCCGCTTGCACCGACGTGATCATCTTGAAGCCCGCGGCCTTGCAGTAGGCCATGATCGTGTCGGCCACCCGAATGTCGCTCGTGGCGGTCACCGCGGCCATGTCGAGGTAGCGCGAGTACCCCGTCTTCGAGTGCTCCAACTTGAACTCAACGATCGACCTTGTGAGCGCCTCCGTGCCCATCGGGTCCTCGACGAACCTCAG
>Ga0210248_102539_pt1 | contig 10409 bp, 9 predicted proteins | sample ChrtobMetP3_32mM_FD_155493 | JGI IMG/M metagenome (GOLD analysis project Ga0210248, IMG submission 155493) | Chrysochromulina tobin associated microbial communities from unialgal haptophyte culture, Seattle, Washington, United States - P3_32mM | ecosystem: Host-associated > Algae > Haptophytes >...
CGCGTCACATAGCCGAGCTCGAGGCGCATGCGCCCACGACGGCGCTCGCGGGCCGGCTGGCCGGCTGCGTGTGCTCGCTGTTCCGGCTGCAGCTGGCGCAGCTCGTGCTGCGCGTCGAGGCGTTGGTGCCTCCGCCGCCGCTGCTGCCGCCGCCGCTGCCGCCGCCGCTGCTGCCGCCGCCGCCACCGTTGCCGCCGCTGCCGCCGCTGCTGCTGCTGCCGCCGCCGCCGCCGCCGCTGCCGCCGCTGCCGCCGCTGCCGCCGCTGCCGCCACGCAGGCTCATCACGCATGGCAGGCCGATGCGCAGCTCGGCAAGTTGACGAAGCTCGGCACCGAGCCTCTCCTTGGCCGTCTCGTGGTAACGCAGCTCCTTGGACACCTCCTTGATCTCCTTGTTGATCACCTTATGCTCCTCCTGCAGCTTGGAGAGCTTGGTGCTCGTGAGCCACAGGTCGTCCTTGGCAGCCTCCGCCTCGAGTCGCTTGGTAGCGAGGCGCTCCCGCAGCGCAATGGCGTGCTCATCCACGGACGCGACGCTTTCGAGGTACTTGTGGAGCGTGATGGCCATCGCACTCAGCATCTCGAGTGCGAGCTGCGCGAGAGAGACTGACGAACCCTCGAGGCGCGCTTTGGAGGCTCAGCAGCTCATCAGTCGCAATCCATCGCAATCAGTGGCTGCAATCCGCGGTGCTCACCTGACGAACCCTCGATGAGCGCTTGGAGGCTCGGCAGCAGCTCGCGGCGCAGCCCAACGAGCTCGCGAACCTGATGAAGGAGGCGATCAAGAGGTCATCAGAGGCCATCAGAGGTCATCAGAGGTCATCAGCAGCTCGCGCACAGCTGTCTCGTCGTCACTCTTAGCGACGAGCCGCGGCCGCTCGAGGAGCAGCCACCGCCGGCCAGGCGTCCCAGAGTGGCTGTTCAAAAACCTGATGGCACGTGGCCAAGAATGCCTGCTCGCGTCTGGGGGGCGAGCATGGCGCCTCACGAGGCACGCAACGATTCTGGTGAGATCGCGATATCACCGGGTTCTGGCGCTACCACAAGCCAAAGGCCACTTGGATACGCGACAGAAAGTCAATAAGCCGTGGAGAGCGCGACGAAGGCTTGATTTCTCAAGGAACTCGAGTGTCTGAAGAGCCTGGGCGCAGAGGACAGCGAGAGGCTGCGTATGAGGAGCAGCACGGTGGGAAGCGCCGTCAATCACGAGGCATGGAGTCTGGCAGCACCGCCGCCGCCGCAGAGATCCTCGCGATGAAGCTACCGCACGTGCTGAAGATAGCCAGCACGGACCCGATCAAGGGGCCCTTCGTCTGGCCAAACGGTGGGGAGGCCACCATGGTGCTTCAGCGCGACGGCGTCGTGGCGCGCATCGCCTCTGAGTTCGGCGTGGTCCAGCTGTCCTCCCTCGACCCGAACAAGCCGCAGGTGAATGCGCTGCTCAAGCTCGTCGAGGCCTTCAAGAAGAACGTCCCGTTGATGATTGTTGACACGGAGTTCGACCCTGCAACTGGCGATGTGACCGACCTCGCGGTGGTTGTCTCCGACTGGAATGGAGTCGTGATCGACTCCAAACAGTGGCAGCAGCAGCCCAAGCTTCACACAACTCAGGTTGACGAGTGGCAGGAGTATGTCAACGAGCACAAGCAGAACCTTGTCGTCTGCTGGGGCTACCCCGAGCTCGAGCTATTCGCTCGAGCTGGTCGCAGGATAGCGGACGGCTCTGACGGCTTTGATGTTCGCGAAGCCATCCTACAAGTCTTCCCGGGCATGCGTAACCTGGCCCATGCAGAAAACGCAAAGCGCTTCTCGCTGTCGATGAACTTCCTCACGCCCGTGTTCGGAATGCGCGCGAAGGCGCATCACACGGCGCTTAGGGACTGCGAGGCTGAGGCCGTGGTGATGACAGCATTCGTGCGCTACATTGGCCGCTACGTCGTCCGCAACCTCAGCGAAAAGGCGTGAGAAGCGCAAGAGACGACGAGAGGGAAGAGGCACGACATGCGCCTCCATAAGGGGGGGGGACCAGACCAGTCAAGATGTCCAGATGCGAGAGGGTGTAGGTCAAGGTTGTAGACCAAGTGTACACCATTTCGATGGGCTCGGGAAATGTTGGCGGCATGCCCGGCGCGCGCGGCCGCTCATATGGGCGCGTCGCCTGGCTCGAGCTGCCTCAAAGATCCAGGTTTTATACCGTCAACCGTGGAAAGGTTTTCCGACAAATAATGGCAACGTCGATCAACCAAGCTGAGGCGGCGCAAGCTGCTCGTCGCGAGGTTGAATACCCGAAAGCGGGTTGCCAGGATGCTCAAGGCGTTTCGCCCGCGCGGCCGCCCAGATCGGATTTATTTCTTATTCGGATTCGGGATTGTATAATTCCCCCCGTTATTCCCCCCAGATTGTTAGACCGCGCTGATCGTGACCCCCACCCCGCGCTGCCGAAGCTACACGTTGGGGAGTCAGAGTGAGAGTCCGAGGCTCCCGACGTCCCGAGATGACACCCGACCCGCGCGAGCCCCGCCCCCGTTCATTGTATCCTACCGGCCTTTGCTAACCCTCGCCATGACTTGTGCGCCTGGCCGACAAGTTTGAGCAGCGGCAGCAGTGGGTGGTCGGCCCGACCCGTCGGCGCCGCCAGCGCAGTACCCGTCTCCTCCGCTTTTTTGCGCAGAGAAGCCTCCGCCTCCTGCTGCTCGTACGTCGTGGCCATCGCGTACGTATAGGTGCCGCCGACCGCGAGCGCCGAGCCTATGCCGCCGAGCACACTCACAGGGGTGCCGAAGACGGCGATACAGACCACCATGATGGCCACACGGCGCATCGTGTTGCCCACAGCATGCGTCACCGGTGAGATTCGGTCGAGGGCGAGGAATTGAACCTCTGAGTACAATGTGAAGTACAGGCCGCTCGCGGCGATCAGCTGTGCCAGAGCGGCCGCGGCCGCCGGCGTGGGCGCCGCCGCGCGCCACGCCGCCGCCGCGAGCGGCCCCTCAAGCAACAGCGTCAGAGGCAGGCAGAAGAGGCAGGCGAGGCATGTGAAGACGTAAAAGGAGTTTTGGGCATTCATGTTCTGCGCCTGCGGCCGTTTGGTGTCCATCGACTTTTTGGAGAAGACGTTGCGCAGCGCGAGCGCCACGTCCGATGCGGCCGCGCCCACAAAAGCTGCCCACACGAACTCGAGCTCCTTGGCGGAGGCGAGGGCGACCCCTGCGATAATTGGTACGAGGGAGAGAGTGATGCGACGCGACACAGGCTGCCGCAAAAAGAGCGCCGAGCAGAGACACGCCCACGCAGGCCCAGCACTCTTGACAACCTGCACGAACGAGACGCTCCCCACAGCCGTTGCGAAGACGCCCGTCAGGTGGCCCAAGCCGTGGAACACGCCGATCGGAATCAGCGTCCGGAAGGCCGCTGCCGTCATACGAGGCGGCTGGCGCACGCGCGCAGCCCATACGACGAATGCGACGCACGCGCCTACCAGGACTTGCGCCGTCGCGATCGTCAGCGGCAGCGCGAGCGCCATATGCGCCTGCTTATTCTTGACCGAGTACACGATCGAGAGTGCGTACCAGAGCGAGAACAGGAAGCCAACCCGAGCGCGGTCCCAATTAGCTGCATCACCCAGGCAAACATCCTCCTCAGAACATACACCTCCAGCGCAGAAGTCTCTGCCGCGCAGAGCATACACCTCCCGACCGCGTTCGCGAATGCGAACCGGCTGAAGCTCGCCATTAGCCAAGCCCAGGCAGTGTCGCAACCTCAAGGGCGTCTGCAGGACTGGTGTCTCTGCTGGTGCTGTAACGGCGTCGGCCAAGTTCGATGATAGTGCACGACAACGTCCGCCAAGTGCTACCAGTGGAGCGCGAAAGTCATGGTTTACGCTGTTCAACGCCATGGTGGCGAGTAGGGTCACTATCATCAGCAGCAATGTTCAAAGCGCCTTACCTCACGAGCATGAAAGTGGCGACGCACGAGACCGAAATCTCGAGTCACGTCAACAGTCAGTTTCGTCGCGATGCAATTGTTCCCCCGCAAGGGCTTTTTCGATATGCGCCGCTCCTGAGGGTTCTCCAGCATACGACTCCTCGTGTGGAGATTCAGGAAAGTTCCGTCAGGGTTCCGTCGACACCGTTCCCGTCCTATCGATCACGAACATATCCGCGTCACGTCCACGTGTGCGCGCGCGGCGTCGCCGCGTGCGTGCTGCGCGCGCGCACGTGCGGAAGCGTCTGCCCCGCGACTACGGAATTACACTCCAATGCCAGAGAAGCATGTTCTATTCTCACGATGAGGCATGCTCCGCCTTGTACAGCTTGGCGAGTAGTTTCACGAGCCCGGGCTCGCCTTTGGCCTCGTACACCGAGACCATCTCGTCGTCCGCGAGTTCGCCAGCCTCGCCGAGCACTTTGCGGCACCATGCGAGATAGTGCGAATCGTCCTTTTTGACGTCGGCGTTCGAGCTGCCGGCCGCCTTGCTCGTTGCGCCGCCGTCCTCATCGGTGCTCGCAACCTTCTTGCTTCCGCCCTTTTCGGTCTTTGCCCTCTTTGCCGCCTGCAGCTCCTCAATCTGGCTCTCCTGCGCCGCAATCTTCTTCTCGTACCCGGCCATCTTGACCTTGTACTTGGCAACCTTGCGCTTGAGGTAAGCGTTCTCCGCCTCGAGGTCGCCATCAAAGTCCTCGTCCTCGTCCTCGTCCTCGCCGACCTCCAGCTCCGGATGGTACGCCCCCATCTCGTGGTCGTACCGCGCCTGATCCTGTACGGCCATCGCATTGTACGGCGCCTTCTGCTCCTCCCCAAGCTTGCGCCACTCCTGGCTGATGAGCTTCGTGAGCGCGTCGATCGCCATATCGGGCATCGCAGAGCTCAGCTCTTGGCGCGTCGCCTCGCTGAAAAATGCATATGCCGATTTGGCCTTCTTTGGCCGATGTGGGTCTCGGAGCGGGCGCTTCGCCTCCGTCGATTTGAGCTGCGCAGGGTCGGGGACGTGCGTCGCTGCTTCCTCCTCGTACCGCAGCTTGTCCTTGTGTGCCATCTCCATGTACGGGGCCCGCGAGGTGCCCTCCATGGCCTTCCACTCCTCTGCGATTGCCCTCTGCAGCTCCTTGCTGTCGAGGCCCGGTTGCTCGGCCAGCAGAGCCGACCTTCGAGCCTCGGTGTAAAATGCGAGTGCCGTCGACGCCGGTTTTGGCCCTGTCGGGTCCTTGCCGCGAGGAGGCATGGCGGCGGCGGCGGCGGCGCGGCGGCGGAGCGCGCGGTAGTGTCGCGTGCAGTCCGGGCCTTTGTACAGGCGAGACCCCACAAGGCGACAGGGGCGATTCCCCCCTCCCCTCTCTCAATTTTTTTGTGCTTCGTTCCTTGCTTGCTTGCTTGTATGAACTCGTCCGTGTCCATGTGTTACTTGTAGAAGTCATACGGAAGTCATACGGAATGTGCTCCGGAAGCCAGCAGGGGAGAACGGGAGTGGGCGGAGATGGCGGAGGGGGATCCATCTAGAGGTGACTTGACTTGACTTGACTTGACTTGACTTGACTTGACTTGAGGTGGCGGATCATGGCCGACAAGAATTTCGAGGCGTTGGATGAAGCGCTCAAACGCCCCGCGCCGGCGGCGCCCGAACTGACGGCACCTACGGTGGAAAATCTGGACGACGACTCGGCGGACGACGCCAATTGGGCGTACCTGGACGGCGACCCGTTTATTAGCCACGAGGAGGAACTTGCAGCAGTGGCGGACGCTGTGAGCGCGGCACCGCGAGTGCTCGACGCGTTGCGATCAGTCTTGGACGGCAAGCTGCAGCATTGCACCTATCCTAATGGCACGATGGCCATCGCCACCGAAGACGAGTCGCACCTCGGTCTAGAGCTGAACAGTTCACCAGACGCGGTCACTGAGTTGACCGTGCACAGAGGCTTCTGCGGCGAGTTCGATATTGTCTTCTTCGGCCGTCAGCCGCGCACCACCCTGGTTGCATTTTCAGCTGTGCGCACTCGTGCAGATATCGCCGTGGGCTTGCGTGGACGCAGACTCCTTTCTCGCGACGTCAGCTGGTGCAACGCCGACGTGGACCTGGAGCCGGAGGAGGTGGCCTGGACGCCTCGACGGGCGCGCGAGGCCGGGGGCGAGGGGGAGCAGGAGCAAACGGGGCCTGAGGAGGACAGTGAGAGTGAAAATGCGAGTGCAGCAGGAGAGGATGAGGATAATGGAGAGTGCAAGCGCGAAGCGCAGGAGTGCAGCTGCAGCTCGTGAACGCGGCTCCGTAAAGCGTAGAGCGAGCGATTCTAAGGAACTGAACTGAACTGAACTGAACGTTCATTATGAATACACACAACACGTAAGCAGCACAGCCGTGAACGTTCACACAACACCTTGCTTTTTTTCGCCCCACATGATGGTCTCTTTCGCTCGCGTGTGCGCGGCGCCTTCTGAAGCAGGGATAGATGGCCGTCGCGGCGACGCTGGCCATCGCCGATCTTGTCCGCACCATGGCGTCGACGGTAAAGCTCACTGTGGTAGAGTGTGACAGCACCGCGTGCGTCTCATCCGCGCTTCTCACTTGCGACGGCATAGAAGAAAGGGTCGTGTGCGGCGCAAAGGGCGCGAGGGATCATCATGCGCTTCCAGACGGCATCAGTGCCTGGGGCTCGTGCCGCAATGTGGTTCAACTTGAATCGCTCGGGCGAGCACTCACAAAGGCAGGGCGGTCGCACATCGCTATTGTAAGCGCAAGTCCATTGAGTGCATCGCAAACGCTCCGCTGCATGCAGCTGTTCAAGTCGCTGCGTGCGACGTGCTTGCTCTCGCTGGCAATAGAAGCGCCGGTTCGAGGAGAGAAACAGCTGCAGAAAGCCGTCTTCGTGGCCTCGGCGACTCATCGATTATGCGAGCGGCAGCTGCCCAAAGAGTCAGGCGCTCGTACCCGTGCATGGCTGGCCTTTCTCACCGCTGCACTAGACGGGAGCGAGACGATACTCTCGGACCCTCCTGTCCTTGTGGCTCGGCGCGACGGTGGCTTGGATGACCGAGGAGCAGCGACGACCTCCGAAGCCGTATTGTTCCCGCCGGTGGTCCTCGGAGTCACAGAGCAGTTGGCCGAACTGCGCTCGATGGTCGATGCTGCAGTGCTGCAGATGGAGTCGACGGTGCTTGACAATGGGCTTCACGCTCACCTTGTTCCAAGCACTCCTGAGCGATACGTGGCTGGAGGATATTCTGCTCTACACTACGTACCCGAACCTCCTTCGTCGCATTCGGCCATCTATGAGCTCTTCGCCACCACACCCTCGGCGGCGCCGCGTGCGGCCGATGCGCCGACGGCGCCTCCCGAGCCCATTGGGTACATCTCCTTTTTGGCGTATGGCGTTGCAGATGCTGCGCAGCACTTCCCCTCAGCCGTGCCGAACCGAACTTTGCATGCCGTGCAGGTGGAGCGGCTCGTCGTCCTTCCCAAGTATCGCGGCGTTGGTGCGAAGGAGGCGTTGCTCATGATTTGTCCCATCTGGTGCGCGCACGGCTACCCTGTCCGCGTCAAAACGGGTTCGAAGCGCGTGCACGAGTCGTTCATGCGATGCCCACTGCTCGCCTACGAGGGGCATCGTGAGGCCGGCACGACCTTTTGCGGGCGGCGACGGCCCATGAAGCGCTACGCTCGCATCCTCGCCTCGGAGAGTGGCTCGCTTTCGGAAGCTACGAACGTCACGCATTTTATGCACTCTGCGCAGGCCATGGAAGCTGCTTCCTCTGTCGATGCTTCCACGGTCGAGGCGGCTGACAATGACGATTGGCGCACCTCGAGTGGTGCTCGAGGCAGCGCCCCCGCTCGAGACGGCGCGGAAGGTGCTCTTGACGGCGCGGTGGCTACGCGCGGCGAGATCCGTGTGCGCCGTCCGGCGATCGAGGCCAGGATCGAGCAGCAAGCACGTGGATTGGACCCGGCCGCAGCCAACTCCGTCGTGGTCGAGCGACGCATCCGTGCCCTGGTCAATAAGCTGACGCCGGACACCATCGAACGCCTCGTTCCCGAGGTTGCCGAGCTGCTGTGGGCCTCTCCCGATAGCGATCGCGCTCAAGACAGCGCGCCAACGGATGATGGGCTCCACTTACCGGTGGCCATCACCTCAATGGGCACGCTGCATCTGGAGCATGCCTTGTGGCTGCTCTTCTCGCGCACAGCCCGCGAGCCGCTCTACGCCGCGCTCTACGTCGACTGTGCCCGCCGTCTGATCGAGCACACGCAGCATGTTCATCGTGATCCCGACTCTTCGACTGTTCATGCAGTCATGCATGCAACTGTGAGCACGGCCCTCTCTCGCGTGCTCGCCGCGTGCCGTGAAGACCCGCAGGCCGACGCCGGTGTCGGCCAAATGCTCGCCGAGATGGTCTTGCGTCGGCTCTTCGACGGGGCTGAGGCGTGGGCGCCCCTGGTTGTCGAGGCGCCGCCGATGCAGCTGGCAGCCTTTCTGTTGCATGCGGGTGCCGACCTGCATGGGCGGATGGGATCCGCGGAGAAGGACATGCTGCATGCTCTAGTGCAGCGCCTCGAAGCGCTGATCGACGAGGACGATAGGGTTGGTGGCGACTGCAGTCCTGCCGACACTGGCCGGACACGACGGGCGATCAGTTCGCGGCAGCGCCATGCCTGTGCCGCCGTCCTTGCCCTGCATCGGCGTGGCTGGCTCCCTAGCGACCTGCATGCGGCTAGGCAGCCGCCGCAGACGCTCGCCCAGGCACATGCCCAGGCAGCGAAAGACCTGGACCTCATCCTCGTCACTCGTGATGCGCCCCCAGAGAAGTTGCGCGGGCTCAGAGAGGGCTGGGTGCATTGGTTTGTGGGGCACCCGGTCGTTCACCCCGAGGACGCAACCGTGTCCATGTTTGACGAGGCGAAGGGACGCTTTGTCCCCGTCCCTTTTGACGCGAGTGGAATCTCCAAGCCAGATAGGCGCACCCCATAGTTCCTGTCCCCGCATGGTGCCGCCAGAAGGCCAGATCCGCCCGGCCGCGAGCCCGGACGACACGACAGCGCACCAGGACACCCGCGGACCCAGGGCGGCGACGGTGTGGGGGAGGCGCGGGTCGGACAGTGCGAGTATGGTTAGGATATAGGCTTCCCTAGTGAGAGCCCTGTACGGCCTTAACCGGATTCTTCATTCTAATCAGTAATCTGAAGCAACCTATACCCAATAGCCGTACCCAGAAGCAAGTACCCGGGTGACAGCCTAGCGAGTGAAGGGCGCCTTGATTTTGACCAAAGCCTCCACCTCGACGGCCGCATCCAGAGGCAGCGTGTTGGTGCCGATGGCACTGCGTGCGTGATAGCCGCGATCCTCGAAGACCGCCATCATCACGTCCGAACAGCCGTTAAGCACGAGATGTTGCTGCTTGAATTCCTGCTTTGAGCTCACAATGCCAAAGAGCTTAACGACCTTTTCCACCCGGTCAAGGTCGCCGCCGAGCTGATCTTGCAGGGTCGCGATGAGATTGAGTCCGCACCAGCGTGCTGCCTCCTGTCCTTGCTCGAGCGTGAGACCACCCGGGCCGATGGAGCCGGTCACAAGCGAGCCATCCACCCGAATCGGCAGATGGCCGGACATGTAAAGCGTCGTGGGACTCTCCCAGCACACGATGTTGTAATTTGCCTTCGGGCCACCAGGTGGCGGCAGCGTGATGCCGAGCAACTTGATCTTGGCGGCGGTGTGAAGCTGCTGCAAGCGCTGCGAATCGACCCCGAGATAGGGCGTCCCACGGTAGAGCGCGCGCGACCCACGGTAGCTGATGGACATCGCGAGCATTTTTTTAAAACAGGTACGCGCGGGCTTCACGCACGACGTGGTGCGCCAGGCGGGCTTTTCCGTCGAGGTGATGCTCGAGGCCCTGCTCGTGTCCACCGGCGCTCCCCTGTGGCAGCCAAACGCCTTCAGGGACGAGGTGTGAAACTGGAATCCTGTGTGCGTCACCTTTGAAAAAAAAATAAGTAACCGTGAATACAACACACATATAGGGGCTGAATTTAGGATCCAGCCCGTACATGTGTGTTAACGGTTTGTGTGTCCGCAACGGGCCGCGGCGGCAGGCGAGGTGCGTTGCAGATGAGCGTGGAACGTGGATGGTGAGTTGTAAATGTGTTGATGATCATGCCATCCGTCACTTCTTGGTGAGCTGTGAAAGTTACCGGTACCCGGTACGTGGTGTGAGCATGAAAATGAAACATAAACTGTCTTAGATTCGGTTCCCGGTCTTCACTGTGTCCTGTTTCACTGTTAACAAGAAAGCCCAACATAAAGACTTTTGGACGGTGCTGGTGGAGCTTTTAGTGAGGCTTTTAGTGGCTTTCCCTACAGCCGCGTGAGGCTTTTAGTTCCTCCTTCACGGCTTTTTCACGACCATTCGAGCGGCTTTTAGTGCAGCTG
>Ga0210248_102543_pt1 | contig 10353 bp, 4 predicted proteins | sample ChrtobMetP3_32mM_FD_155493 | JGI IMG/M metagenome (GOLD analysis project Ga0210248, IMG submission 155493) | Chrysochromulina tobin associated microbial communities from unialgal haptophyte culture, Seattle, Washington, United States - P3_32mM | ecosystem: Host-associated > Algae > Haptophytes >...
GTGCGGGTGGCTGCACTGCTGCAGCACACTCACCTCGCGCTGCAGGTCGGCGAGATCGTGCACGCCCGACTTGGCGCGCTTGACGGCGACGGGCTTGTGGCGCAGCCAGAGCGGCAGCGCCTCGGGCCGCAGCGACGACAGCGCATCCGCGGTGAAGACGCGGCCGTAGCCGCCGCTGCCGATGAGCCTCTGCTCTCCAAAGCCGTCCGTCGCCGCCGTAAGCTCGGCGAGCGTGAGGGCGACGGCCGCAGGCGGCGCCGAGGGTGCCTCCGGGGCCTCCGATGCTCGCGCCGCTTCTGCGGATGCTGAGCCTGCGGCAGGCGGCGACTGTGTGACCTCGAGCAGCGACAGCTTCGACAGGTTGGCTTGCATCTTCATCTCCGCCGCGTGCTTGCGACGCAGCTTCTGGCTCTCCTGCTTGCGCTTCTTGTGCAAGCGCTCGCGCATCGCCCTCGCCTCCGCCAACACACCCTCGCTCGCGAGTGCGTGGTGCTCCTCGATTGCACCGACCAGGCCCTCGTACTGCGCGGCCGCCATGGCCACACGCAGCGCCTCGTCGGCGGCGGCAGAAGGAGCAGGAGGACCAACAACGTTCTCGTCGCCAGCCGCCGCCGACACCTCGTTGTCCGCCTCGGCGCTGCAACTCGCGGCCGCTGACGCACTCGCTACCGGCGCTCTCGCCTCGCTCGCCCCTGCCTGCTTGGCTTTGGCTTTCTTGCTCGCTTTCTTCGTGTGCGCCTGCTGCTTGTGCGCAGCCTCCGCCTCCTCCTCAGCCAGCAGAGCCGCAGCGGCAAGCTCGGCTGCCCGCTCGGCAGCCGCACGCTCAGCACTCGACACCGGAGCGACCGCAGCGATCGTCGCAGGTGCGCGGCGCCGGCTGCGCAGGAATGTTGCGATGGCGGTATGGCCGTGGGCCTCTGCGAGATTGAGGGCTGTGGCCGCACCGCATCGCATGTCGGTGCGTGCGCCAGCATGCACGAGCACCTTGACTATGTCGCCGTGGCCTTCGTTGCAGGCGGCGATCAGAGCCGTGACGCCGTTGCTGGCTGCCTGGTTGACGGCGGCGTGGGCGGCGAGCAGCATTTGCGCGCATTTGCCGTGGCCTTTGAAGCAGGCGGCGTACAGAGGCGTGACGCCGTCACAGGCTGCCTGGTTGACGGCGGCGTGGGCGGCGAGCAGCAGCCGCACGCAGCCGCCGTGGCCTTCATCGCAGGCGGCAATCAGAGGCGTGACGCCGTCGCTGTGTGCCTGGTCGACGGCGGCGTGGGCGGCGAGCAGCAGCTGCACACACTTGCCGTGGCCTTCGTCGCAGGCGGCGTACAGAGGCGTGGTACCGTCGCTGTCTGCCTGGTCGACGGCGGCGTGGGCGGCGAGCAGCAGCTGCACGCAGCCGCCGTACCCTTTGTCGCAGGCAGCGTACAGAGGCGTGGTACCGCTGCTGTCTGCCTGGTCGACGACGGCGTGGGCGGCGAGCAGCAGCCGCGCGCAGTCACCGCTGCCTTTGATGCAGGCGGCGTACAGTGGCGTGCGGCTGTTGCTGTCTGCCTGGTCGACGACGGCGTGGGCGGCGAGCAGCAGCTGCACGCAGTCGCCGCGCCCTTTGACGCAGGCGGCGAACAGAGGCGTGGTACCGCTGCTGTCTGCCTGGTCGACGACGGCGTGGGCGGCGAGCAGCAGCTGCACGCAGCCGCCGTGGCCTCTGTCGCAGGCGATGAGCAGAGGCGTGATGCCGTCGGTGTTTGCCTGGTCGACGGCGGCGTGGGCGGCGAGCAGCAGCCGCACGCAGTCGCCGCGCCCTTTGTCGCAAGCCATGATCAGAGGCGTGTTGCCGTTGCTGTCTGCCTGGTCGACGGCGGCGTGGGCGGCGAGCAGCAGCCGCACGCAGCCGCCGTCGCCTTTGGTGCAGGCGGCGATTAGAGGCGTGAAGCCATTGCGGTTTGCCTGGTCGACGACGGCGTGGGCGGCGAGCAGCAGCTGCACGCAGTCGCCGTTGCCTTTGCCGCAGGCGGCGAACAGAGGCGTGTTGCCGTCGCTGTCTGCCTGGTCGACGGCGGCGTGGGCGGCGTGCAGCAGCTGCACGCAGTCGCCGTACCCTTTGTCGCAGGCGGCGATCAGAGGCGTGAAGCCGTTGCTGTCTGCCTCGTCGACGACGGCGTGGGCGGTGAGCAGCTGCTGCACGCAGACGCCGTGGCCTCTGTCGCAGGCGGCGATCAGAGGCGTGTTGCCGTCGCTGTCTGCCTGGTCGACGGTGGCGTGGGCGGCGAGCAGTAGCTGCACGCAGTCGCCGCGCCCTTTGACGCAGGCGGCGAACAGAGGCGTGACGCCGTCGCTGTCTGCATGGTCGACGGCGGCGTGGGCGGCGAGCAGCAGCTTCGTGCACTTAGGGTGACCAGTCTCACATGCACGAAGCAGGCAAAGGCCGAGGTGGGCCGCTCCTGTCACCCTGTCGATGAGGCCCTCGGCCTTGGCCTCGTCGCCGCGACGGAGCGCGTCGACCATCGCATTGGCCGCCACGAAGCTACCACCACTCGCGTCCATGGATGAATTCCCAAAATGGTAACTTTCCTGTGCAGCTGCTGCTGCTGCTCAACACAACGCGCACACTCTCCGGACCCCCAAGCACGAGAGCCACTATCACTATGGACGGAGGTGTGGCCGACACAGCCCGTGCCAACACAAAGAACTCGTGTGAACACAAGCCGTTAACTGTGCAGAACGGAAACCTGAGCAGCAACCTCGCGCAGCGCAACTTACATTGTAGGGTGACCTGTCTCACATGCACAAAGCAGGCAAAGGCTGAGGTGGGCCGCTCATGTCACCCTGTCGACGAGGCCCACGGCCTTGGCCTCGTCGCCGCGACGGAGCGCGTCGACCATCGTGTTGGCCGCCACGAAGCTGTCTCTCGCGTCCATGGATGATTCCGAAAATGGTAACATAGGTATATGGACGAAAATGGTCGCCAGTCGGCACCAGATGAAGGTACCAGGGGGCACCACCCTGGGTTCTGGCAACCATGGTCAACTGTCGCTCAAAACAGCTCTTTTCGACCCATCAGGGTTGCATTTTCAGGTCTCAGAACCAGTGGCTACGTAGGCATGTACGGAGGGGTTGAGGGTGGGTCTTCGGCTAGCTCCCTGCTAGCCTCTCCCGTGTTCCTTACGGAAGTAATGAAGCATAGATGCTCACGGGAGAGGACGTTAGGGTTAACGTTAGGGTTGGGGGTCTTGATGAGAGTGAGAGAAGAAATTACCCTGACCGAACCTGACCCTAACCCTAACCCGAACGCTAACCCGAAGCCGGAGCCCAAACCCGAGACCTGCCGAAAAACGGAACGTGTACGCTGTACCACCCGTGAACCCGTGAACCCGAAGCCGATGGTACGCGAACCACGACCACCTGCACCTCCCGTTTCGCCGGGGGTTATGGCGTATTTGCTAAGGCCTAAGCCAAGGCGTCGGTGACGACCACGCGCGTGCCGATTTCGTTTGTCCTCTCACTGGCACGTTTCGTGCCAACCAACATGTCATGTACAAAGCTAAATTTGACATGCTCGGACAGAACCCACGCACCACACACTCATGCTCGCCTCCCGGACAGCACCCACGCCGCAACAAATGTGGTCTATTCTGTCATATGGGCACCACCTCGTTGTCCGTAGCGGGGCAGCTCCCCCCGGGGAGCTTGGCGACGCTCAGGGCCCAGTGCGCTTCGTACAGATCGGCGGCGAGCTCAGGCGGCAGAGGCTCATTGGCACCTTCGGCGGGGAAGGCAGCGCCTCCAGGCAGCGGCGGCAAGCGGCGCGTGTCGCCCAAGGTGAGATGTAGGTCTGCCGCCGAGCGCGGATTCACCATGCCAGCGCTCTGCACGACGCGGCATATGCCAGACAGGTTTTTAGAAGGCGCGGCCGTCTGCAGTTGGATCATCAGGATGTGGTTGCGCCGATACCAGATCGGACCATGGCGCGCGGCGAGCTGCCAGCGAGCTGACAGGCACGCCTGGACTTGACGCAACGTTTCCTTGAGGCCTCCGCCGTGGTGACCATGGATTCCGGACGAAAGCTTGGGAGCGAAGCTGCATAGAGTGACATGCAGTCCGCCCCAATTCTGCTGCAGGTGATCCGCTGCTTGCCAGCCCACCGCCCAACGCGCCGAACCGAGCGCCAAGTGTGGCCGCAGATAGAGGGCAAACGTGTCGACTGCCGCCGCGGAGGAGAAGGGCAAGGGCATCGGTATCGGAAACCGCGGTGGCCTTGCCTGGGTGGACGGCGCATGCATCGAGAGACGCCTGTCCTGATCCGTAACGTACGTCAGACGAAACTTGGGGTACGCGCGGTCGTGCCGGTAGATCATGTAGACTCGGGAGCGGCCGCCGCCGCCACCCACGCCAGTGACCGAATCGTATCGGGTGCCAGACGGCATCGAAGCAGCGGCGCCCGATTCGATGCCGGGCGTCGGGCGAGCCCACGTCATCGACGGCATCTCTGGCGGCATACGCAGCGACGCGTCCGGTGGCAGCTCGATGGTGCGGCCGGTGATGACATCGGCAACCAGCAGCTCCCGCTCGCCGCGCTCGTTCTTGTAGCAGTACCTGTCCGTATTCGAGTAGGCAGCCTCAACGGCAAAGTAAGAGGCAATGCCCCACATGCCTTGGTCACAGAATCGCATGTCGAAGCCCTCTTGCCCGTTGTAGATCATGTGCGGCGGCGTCCTGCCGGTGCCATGGAAGAGCTCCTGCACCGTCGGCCGCTCGCCGCCCAGGTCGTTCTGGAGCATGGTCATTTGGACGTCGAAGGAGGCATAGAGGCGCACATTTTGGATCCGTTCCACACGCCTCAGGGTCGCCGATGGTACCGTCGCCAGCAGCCGCGACTCAAGCCGTGCCCAGTCGGCTGAACCCGGCTCGACAGCCGCGAGATGCAGATTTTCAGCCTGCGGCTGCTGCCACTCCGGGGGAAGCGGTCGGCCGAGAGGGTTGATGCCCGGCACGGGCGGCGCCGGCGCGCCCGCGGCGGGGGCGTAGCCGTGGCCTTGGATGTGGACGTTGTTGGTGCTCAGCCAGCCGTCGCCAACGCCGGCCTTGCAGACGCGTACCCAGGCGCAGGTACCGAGACCCTCGCCGAGACCATCGGCAACCTCGAGCACAGTGCATACATCGCCATCGAAGATCTGCACGTCCGTGCGGTTGGCGGCATCGAGCGAGAGGTCCGGCCGGCGGCGCAGCAGCGTGCCACCGCCAGCATGCATGACGTTGCCCGCAATCACGCTCCCACCAGGCGCAAGTCGCCACGCATCCGCCGGTGCGCCGTGCTGCCCGGCGCAGGTCGTGGGGAATGCAATGCACGAGGCGACGACGGAGGGTGTCCAGACCGTGATGGCGCGCTGCATCGAACGGCCGTCGCTAGAATCATCCAGCAGGTACACGCGAGTGCCGTCGCCGTGGTGCCACGCGTGTGGGGTGATCAATACGATCGGGTCGGGTGCTTCGCTGCCCCGGCGCGTGAACGTGCGGCCGGCGTCACTCACGCTGAACTGACACCCCATTCTTTCGGTTCGCTCGTGCTTGGCCCATGTAAACACACCCTGCCAGCCCGGCGCGAGCGCCGGCGCGGCCCCCGTCGCCGCGGCCACACCCTCGGCGCGTGCGATGTGGATGACGGCCGCGCCGTCCCAGAGGACGATTTCTGTGCGCGCGGCGTCAAGGAGAAAGAGGTAGCCGTCCCACCCTTCGACGCTGAAGGCGTGCGAGCCGAGCACCGTCACCCTGTGGCGCGACGAGCCGTGGGTAAAGGTAAGGTATTGTCCATCGATGCTGAAAGCGCCGCGCTGCTGTAACTCGCCCGACCAAACAAACCTGTGGCTCGTCAGCGTGGCTGAAAGCGACAGTTGCCGTTGTCTTAACGGCCACGCTTGCACGTGCAGGTTTCGCACACGGATGTAGCCTCGCACGCCGTCCTGGCGGGCGACGAGGATGTGGTCGAATTTGGGCGTCTCGTCGAGGATGGCGACCACCTCGCCGCTGTCCACGCCGTCCGACGTCTGAAAAAGGCAAGGAAGTTCGTGGACGAACCTCGCAAACTCGGCCAGCTCGATGCCGCCCGAGCGGTCGGTGTCGTACTTTTGGAGGACGGCGAATGCCTCCGACGGCATGGCGGCCATGCCGAGCTTAGAGAGCGCCTGCTGGATCTCGACCGCATCGAGCCGCCCGTTGCCGTCCGCGTCGAGACTCGCAAAGGCTGCACGCAGAGCTTCCTCTCCCGGCGGGACGACTGTTTTAAGGGGTACACTGCTTCGGCCGTCACACGCGCCGACGAGCACCCGCATGCCCGACACGAGCCGATAGGAAGACATCACAATTCCGCAGTTCCTACGATTTCCCCACACATCCGGTCCCGGTTCGGACTCATTTCTATTTTTTACTACGATGCTCGCACATCCACGAGATACTCAACGTGATGAGGCGCCCTCGAGCGCCTCGATCGCCGTCTTCACCGCGGACACGAGCTGCGACGCCTCCGCCTCGCCCCGTGGGCCATCGCGGCGCCACCGATCGTCGTCGAGGCGGCATGGGCGGCGAGCAGCAGCTTCGTGCACGTAGGGTGACCAGTCTCACATGCACCAAGCAGGCAAAGGCCGAGGTGGACCGCTCCTTTGACGCTGTTGATGAAGCCCACGGCCTTGGCCTCGAATATTCTCGTCGCCGCGACGGAGCGCGGATCGACCATCGCGTTGGCCGCCACGACGCTGCAACTCGCGTCCATGGATGAAATTCCAAATTGGTAACTTTGAACCTAAGTATTTCCTGTAAGAGACTTTTCTCCCAGAGAATTTCCTGCCATTAACCACCACATGAATGTTGACACTTTCATTGGACTCTTTGATGCGATGCATTTCGTGCACCGCGGGGGAGCCGTCGTGTGCGGTGTGAAGTCAATGTGACAAATTTGGGACACACGGGCAGACGGGCACACGGATCACACAGATCACAGAAGAACCTCACAACCATCCCAAACCGCCAACGCACAGCACATAAGCACGACGCCCGCGAGTGACGACCCCCAGTCAGGCGTCCTGTCTTCTCATCATCTCTCATCTCATCCATCATGCCCATCCAATCTCGTTCAATCCTTCACCCTTCACCACATCGATTGGTCTCTCGCTTGAAAGTAAAGATTCCGCAATAGGAATCTTACTTTCTTACCGAAGAACTACGCGGCTCCTGTAGCGCAGGCCCAGTTGCAGAGGCCAATTCCTGCAGCCCTGTCCTTACATTCCCTCGGCGCGAGGCAGCAGAGCATGGCGGGCTTTAACACGGGATGGTCCAGCCCCGTGGACTCCATGAAGGACTTCATCGAATCCTTCTCTGGGAGACGCGATGAAAACGAGGCCACCGCTACCGCTGCTGCTGCTGCAAAAGCATCTCGCAGAGGCGAACGACCGCCCTCGCCCCTGCCCAGCCCGTCTCCATCGAGCATGCAGGATCCAAAGCTTACCCTTGGCATTGAGTTCACGTCGTTGACGCCAGCGGCCCCCGCCAAAGACCCCAAGACCGCCCACGCTTCGTCACGTCGTTACGAGATGGACAGCAATCCATTGCACCGCTCGAATCGCATAGCACGCGCTCGCACCGGCCCTGCACCTGACGATTCGAGCAGACCCAAGCCCGCAGATATTTGGTTGGAAAAGCGTGGGACGAAAGTGCGCTGTTGGATGGCCTTCGCGGTCGCTACTATCGTCGCCATCGTTGCCGTGGCGGTGGGCTTGTCCTTCGGGCTCCTCTCGCCGAGCTTCCACTTTGAAGCATCATCGACGTCTCCACCTCCGCCGTACCCGCCGCCGCCGTACGCCCCCCGCGCATACGGCACGCACACGACGTTGACCATCGACGTGGCGTCCTCCTCGGCGCGCCCAACCGTGGCCGCACTCTCCGCCTCCATCGCTAGCGCTGTCTCGGGCGCGAGCGGCACGGCGCTCACCGCATTGATCGTCACGCAGAGCTCAAACGTCAACGTGACGCACTCGACCGCCCTCAGCAGTGCGGCGATGGTGAGCGCAGCCACCCAACTCATGTGTGGCAGCGCGACGGGCTCCGACACGTGCGGGGTGACACTCGACATCACCTCGGGCAGCTCGCGCCGAGCACTCGCCGACGAAACCGCGCCGTCCCGAGCACTCGCCGACGAAAACGCGCCGTCCCGAGCACTCACCGACGAAACCGCGCCGTACCGAGCACTCGCCGACGAAAACGCGCCGTCCCGAGCACTCACCGACGAAACCGCGCCGTACCGAGCACTCCCCGACGAGACAGCGCCGTCCCGAGCGTCGAGCTCGCGCGAGCTCCAATCTCTCGCCCGCCTGACGAAGCTGCGGCTTCGTCGCGTGCTGTCGCCGGAGGCAGTCATCGGACTCCCTCTCCTTCCGGGGATGCCGAGCGCGCTCGCGACGGCGCTCGCGACGGCCGCCGGCGTCGCAACGTCTTCCATCGTCGACGTCATCGAGGCCCTCCACACCGTCGAATGCACCATCAGCACGGCCACACCGGACGCGACCTCCGCCGGCGCCTCGACCGGCAGCATGAGTGCCCTCGAGGGTTTCGTCACCTCCGCGGCCGCCTCTACCCTTGGCGTGCCCTCGAGTGCCGTGAGTCACCAGGCACGGCTCCTCTACCCGCCAGCACCGCCTCCCGGCGGCCCGCCTTTGCCTTCGCCCTCGGATCCGCCTGCAGACTTGCCCTCGCCGCCGCCCTCGCCCTTCCCCTCGCCGTCGCCGCCGCCGCCTCCCTCGCCGCCGCCGGCCGGCTGCACGAACACCGCCGCGTACAACTACCGCCCCTTTGCCGTCGTCGACGACGGCTCGTGCTTCCTCGGCGGATGCACCGACTCGCGCTTCCCCCAGTACAACCCGTCGGCCTCGTACGACAACGGCGGCTGCGCGCCGCCTGTGCCGGGCTGCACGAACACGGCGGCCGTCAACTACCAGGCGAGCGCAACGCGAGCGCCCTGATGGCCTCTGATGGCCTCTGATGACCTCTGATGGCCTCTGATGGTCTCCCTCATCAGGCGAGCGCCACCTACTGCCCCACGGGCAACTGCTGCGTCTTCGCCGTGGCTGGCTGCATGAGCTCGGACGCCCTCAACTACAACCCGTCCGCCACGTACAGCAACGCGAACGCCCATCCGTGCGTTCCCAGCGTCCAGGGCTGCACGAACTCGGCGGCAGCCAACTACAACGCGCTCTACAACACGCTGCTCCCCGGCTCGTGCATCTTCTACGGCTGCATGAACTCGCTGGCTTCCAATTACAATGCGCAGGCCACGATTAGCGACGGATCATGCCCAGACGCCCCAGGCTGCACCGATCCTGTTGCGGCCAACTTCAACCCGGCCTACAATGTGCAGCAGGCTGGCTCTTGCTCCTACGGCGGCTGCATGACCGTGGGCGATCCCAACTACAATGCGCGGAACACCTTCGCCATCCCGGGCTCGTGCGCGGGCTCGGGCCGCCGCCTCGTGGAGGAGGCCTCGACCGAAGTTTCGTCAGAGGCTTCGTCATCAGAAGTTTCGTCATCAGAAGTTTCGTCATCAGAGATTTCGTCCAAGGTTTCGTCAGAGGACGCTCCTGGCCGCCGGCTGCAGACGTCGGGCTGCATGGACCCGGCGGCATCGACCTATTCGGCCTCGGCCACGTCCCACCTTCAGTCCGCTTGCACGTACCACGTCCGGGGCTGCAAGAACGTCAATGCATTCAATTACATGGCGTCGGCCACGCCGGGCAACCCAACGGCCACCTCGTCGTGCATCGCCCGTGTCACCGGCTGCATGGCGACCGCGGCGCTCAACTACAACAGCAACGCCAACGTCAACAGCCCGTCCTCGTGCACGTACCGCGTCCGGGGCTGCATGAACACTGCCGCCAGCAACTACATGCCCGCGGCCAACGTCAACGTCGCCTCGTTGTGCACGTACCTCATCAGCGGCTGCACGACCCCACAGGCGCTCAACTACAACCCCTCGGCCACTGTCGACAACGGCGGGTGCACGTTTCCGGTGAGGGGCTGCCCAAACCCGACGGCGACGAACTATGTGGCCGGCGTCACGGCAGGGTTTGCCACCACGTGCGTGTACAACGTCCCGGGCTGCACGCTTGCGGCGGCAACCAACTTCAACCCGAACGCCACCGTCGACAACGGCAGCTGCGTCGTGGCGTCGCCGCCGCCGAAGCCGCCGCCGCCGGCCCTCTCACCACGCCCGTCGCCGCCGCCGAGGCCGCCGCCGCCGCCGCCACCCTCACCCTCGCCGCCGCCGCCCTCGCCCTCGCCGCCACCGCCCTTGTCACCGACGACCTCGCCCTCGCTGCT
>Ga0210248_102544_pt1 | contig 10352 bp, 6 predicted proteins | sample ChrtobMetP3_32mM_FD_155493 | JGI IMG/M metagenome (GOLD analysis project Ga0210248, IMG submission 155493) | Chrysochromulina tobin associated microbial communities from unialgal haptophyte culture, Seattle, Washington, United States - P3_32mM | ecosystem: Host-associated > Algae > Haptophytes >...
CGGCATATAGACCAGACCATCGCCACATGTGGTATTAAGGTGAACTTCTGTACTCATGACTGAGTATAGAGAACTAAAGTGTCTAAAGTAAGGGGGTGGGGAAGCCGGCGGTAGCACTCTAAACATTTTGTCAAACTTTGCCACTCTGCCCTTTTCGTCAGCGCTGGGAACAATAGTACCCGTAAGAATCCGTAAGAGGGGTACGAAAAGCGCTGATCCGTTCCCTTGCTTGCTTGCTTGCTTGCGTGCTTGCTTGCTTGCTTGCTTTCCGCGGGCCTCCTGTGTTCGGCTCTGGATACCGGTACAACGCTTCTCGCTCGGATCCAACGACGGAACCTCGCTCGGGCCCGTCTGGGTTGTGTGCATCCTTGCGCCATGGCGGGAGGCGCCAGCGCTGCCGTGGTTCGGCGTACAGTCAATGCAAGGAAGCGTGAGAAGTTGAAACCCATGATCCAGCAGCTGTTCGACGAGGCGAACGTGGATGGCGACATCTACATCAACGAAAAAGAGATGAAGATCGCTCTCTCAAGGTACACGAAGGAACACAAGACGGTGAGTCGAGGTGCCACGCTGAACGCGACGAAGTTCAAGAAGGCGGTGCTGAGGTACGGCCGTGGCTCGAAAGAGCTCGAATTCGATGCGTTCTCCAACCTCTTCTATGATATGTACGCCAACCCGTCCGACTATTTCAACGATCCTCCGCCAACTCCTTACAAGGGGTCGATGCTCGGCGCCAACAAGAAGTTGCCCTATCAGGACGAGGTCTTCAACACGTATCACGCGCCCAGGGTCGTGGGCACAGTCGCGTTGATCATCATGGCCAACTTTCTCGTCAACGTCATCGAGAAGGAGATTGACGCTGATCCCGACAACCCGAGGTACCCGGAGTTCTGGGCCAATGCGGACAACGTGTTCAACATCATCTTCATCATTGAGCTCTTTGCGAACATTTACAGCACCGGTGGGCCAATACGAAGATTTTGGGCCTCGGGCTGGAACGTATTCGATACGGTCATCGTGACGGTCAGCTTCTTGACGATGATCGACGCCCTCAAGCCGCCGCTCGACCAACTCAAGCTGCTACGAGCTTTCCGCGTCTTCCGGCTATTCAAGCGTGTCAAGGCGCTCAACCAGATCATCGTCTCGCTATTCAACTCGATCCCCGGCGTTTCGAACGCCTTCTTCGTTATGTTCATCTTCTTTTGCATCTACTCCATCCTCACCGTCGAGATCTTCCGCAACTTTGGGATGAGGGGCGTCTACAGGACGTATGACGCGGCGACCGGTGAGGTGAAACACGTAGATGCGACGACACCCCGTGGGCTCAACGCCGGCCTCGAGTACTACGGCACCTTTATGAAGGCGATGTTCACGATGTTCCAGGTGATGACCACGGATTCGTGGACCGAGGGCATTAGTCGCCCTCTCTTTTTCGGCTTCAGCAATAGCCTGACCTTGAACGCCATTGTCACAGGCGCCGTCTTCGTCTCGTTCAGCATCCTGACGAACATTGTCATCATCAACATCGTCGTCGCTGTGCTCCTCGATAAATTCGTTGACGATAAAGGCGCGTCTTTTCCCCCGCCCGACGACGACGACGAAGACGATCACGTAGCCCTCAGGGGCGAGAAGAGAACGAGTAAGGTGGCTCCGGCCCCCCCCGCGGATCCGCTTGAATCTTCGCCAATCAACAAACGCGCATCCGCGGCTGATCACACCGATGACGGCAGCGCAGCGTCGTCTTCAGACTTCTTCGGTGAAGGCGCGGTCCGTTGGGTGACCGTGCCGACGGAGCAGCTGCTCGCCAGCCTCACCGCGCTCACCACGACGCTTGTGGAGCGCAAAGCCAAGATGAACGCGATGCAGAAGGAGTTGGACACCTTGTCGGCCGCGTTTGGCATCCCAAGGCGCTCTAGACCGCCACCTCTGACGCCCCGAACACTGCAGCTGAACATGGGGGAGAACATGAAGGAGGAAACTTCAACTGCAGGTGCGCAGAGTGAGGCGGGGTCGGTGGAGACGGGGTCGGGGGAGACGGGGTCGATGGAGGCGGTGGCGACGGCGACGGCGAGGGAGGCAGAGCCGGCGGTGGCGGTGGCGGATAGAGACCTGTCGGGGCCGGCGGAGAGCATAACATAGCGCGGCCTACTCCCAGGCCCCCAAACGTGGAATCGTGGTGCGTAACATCGGACAACAGTCAACACAAAAACGAAAAAACACTCAAAAGTCAAAACCCCACATGACCCCATCCGGTAAAAGTCTAAAAGAAGGTTCACCCGCCCCCTGCCAAGGGGGGGTTCAATGCCGCCCGATGGTCGCCCGCCTCGTTAGGTACGGTCCGGTGAGACAAAAGACAATTCGTCTAAAAGAAGGTTCACAGAAGTGTCAGAAGAGCTGGGAACAGTTGGGGAGGTTTGTGTTTCGCAAGGCATCCCGAGGCTTCGGCAACGACATGGCGGCCGTGGTCGTCCAGGCTGCGGTGGCTCGCCATGCGATCCGTCAAGCGGAACGCGAAAGGTTGTGGCCCGAGATCCAGCGAATGTTCAGGGAGGCGGACAAGGACCGCGATGGCAGCATCACCTTCATCGAGCTAAAGACAGAAATCGTCAAGCACGTGAAAGCACATCAGTTAGGCAATGGCAACCCGCTTGGTACGAAGAAGTTTAAGGCGCAGGTGAACGGCTTCGACAAGAGCGGAGAAGGAAAGTACTCGTATGACCTCCAAGAGTTCGCAAACATGGTGTGTGACATGCACGCCAACCCGAGCGACTATTTCGAGGAACCTGCAGCAGTGTCCCACATGGGCTCGTGCCTAGGCAAGAAGAAGAAGCTTCCCTATCAGGACAAGGTCTTCCACATCTACAACCACCCAACCGTCGTGAACATAGTCGCGATCATCATTGTAGCCAACTTCATCGTGAACATCATCGAGAAGGAGATCGACGCGGACCCCGACGACATGAAATACACGGAAACCTGGGTGTTAGCGGACAACGTGTTCAACATCATCTTCATCTTTGAGCTCACTGCCAACATCTACAGCCACGGCGGGCCAATACGAATATTCTGGGCCTCGGGCTGGAACATATTCGACACGGTCATCGTTACGGTCAGCTTCCTGACGATGATCAACGCACTCCAGCCGCCGCTCGACCAGCTGAAGTTGCTACGCGCTTTCCGTGTGTTCCGCCTGTTCAAGCGCGTCCAGTCTCTCAACAAAATTATCGTCGCGCTGATCCGGTCGATCCCCGGCGTCGCGAATGCGTTCTTGGTCATGCTCATCTTCTTTTGCATCTACGCGATCCTCGCCGTCGAGCTCTTCCGCGACTTTGGGAAAAACGGCTACTACGTGACGTACAACGAGGTCGGAAACAGAACTGAGATCTCGGCCGAGACGCCCCGTGGGCTCAACACCGGCCTCGAGTACTACGGCACCTTCATGCGCGCGCTGTTCACGCTCTTCCAGGTCATGACTGGCGACTCGTGGGCCGAGGCGATCGCTCGACCGTTGCTCTTCGGCTTCAACCGGAGCTTGACCTTGTCAGCCATCATCACGGGCGCCTACTACGTCTCCTTCGTGATCCTGACGAACATGGTGCTCATCAACGTCGTCGTCGCTGTGCTCCTCGACAAGTTCGTTGAGCAGCCGCAACAGGGCAATCCCCCGGTCGACGAGAGCAATACCGCCGATGAGAATCCAAGCGGCCCGAGCAGCACGGGTGCTTTGGGCGAGGCTTCGGTCGGTTCGCCGGGCAGCTCGCAGGCGGGGTCGCCCACCACCCGTCAGCCGCTCAACCCTCAGCTGGAGATGCACAATCTGCTGGCCCGCCTCGCCGAGGCCACCGAGATGATCACGGCTCAGCAAGCCCAGATAGATTCCATGCAGAGGGAGCTCGCCGAGATCTCGACGAAGGTGAGCAAAGCGAACCAGACCGTCTGACAATTATACGACCTCACGCTTGACCAGTGAGTCACTCGTGAGTGACTAGTCGGAGTTCTTACACGTCCCTTCGACACGATCTTCGTCTACGTGTCTGCTCACGCGAGAGGTCGCTTCCGCTTCGTCACTCCTTCCCTTTCTTGTACAAATCGCTCCTTCTCCTTCTTGTACGCAGCGTCGATTTCTGCGCGCTCCTTCGTCGGGACCACCTGCGGCGCTCGACTCTGCTTCAGCCTTGAGAATCTCCGTCGCAACACCCTACTCAAATACCAGCCGCGCAAGCCGGGACCGCAGCAGTAGGCCAGCCGAGTGAGCCTCCCATGTCCATTCTAGATCCTTCGTCACGTTGTCGATCAACCGTGCCAGCGGCACGTCGCTCATAGTAAGCTAGCTGGGCTCCCTTATTAAATACTGTTTGTGTGTTGTGTGTCCATGCCGCATGTGACATCTTCAGAGCTCGACGTGCAACGGGGCCGGGCAAGGCCGTTCAAGGCCCGCTCCGGATCTGTCCGCACACTCCGCTCTCCGCGGGTCGAAACAATGCGGCGAATAACTTCGTACAAACAATAACAAAGAATTGTGCCATGACTGTGCACAAAGTTGAAAGTAAGACTACTTACTTGAAAGTAAAAGCCCTGTGTGGAATCGCCGGCGCCGATGTGAATTACTTCTTTATGTGATAAAGGCTGCGAATAACGGCGTTCAGTCAGTTCGATCAGCGTTCGGTCTGCATGTTCACCTCCCGCATGCCAGGCCCATCAGCCCTCTCCGTTCGGGTTTCGAACGAACGATTTGGACTTGTCACCGACAGGCCTTTTTTGGCATCGAAGTGTCAGTACACCTCGCCGCTCGCGCGACCCTCTGGACGAGCGCGACCCGACACTCAGAAATCAGCACAGAGGATTCATGCCACCGTACGGAGGCATCCTGGCCGAGGACGACCTCGCTGCGTACCTCAAGATTGCCGAGGAGGTAGCGCGTGGCGCGGGCCAGATGATCCGTGACGCCCACGTGAAGCGAAGCACAGGCGACGTGGAGGGCCTCGAGATGAAGGGCAGCTCTGGTACCGTCGATCTCGTAACCGCTACGGACAAAGCATGCGAAAACTACATCATCGACACCATCCGTGCGAAATTCCCGAGCCATGTTTTCATCGGCGAAGAATCGAGCTTCACCGGCCCTGGAGGCGCGGCGCCAGAGGGCCCACTCGAACTCACAGATGCACCGACGTGGATCATCGATCCGCTCGACGGGACCACCAACTTTGTGCACGGCTACCCGCTAGTTACGGTGTCTATCGGGCTGGCAGTACGCAAGGAACCCGTACTCGGCGTCATCTACAACCCTCTGATGGACGAGCTCATCTCCGCGGTTCGCGGGCGCGGCGCTCACCTCAACGGGCAGCGCGTGCACGTGGGCAAGGCCACCGGCGTGGGCGACGCGCTCATTTGCAACAACGTGGGCGCCTCGCGCAATCCAGCTGTGAACGTGAAGTGCACCCAGAGGCTGCTGGCGCTGCTCCAGTCAAACGTGCGCGGCCTGCGTAACTCGGGCTCGGCTGCGCAGAACATGATGCATGTGGCATGCGGCCGGCTTGATTGCTACTTCGAGGATGGCTTCGGCGGGCCGTGGGACGTGGCAGCGGGCGCCGTGATCGTCGAAGAGGCCGGCGGCATCTGCCGTGACCATCTCGGCGCTCCGTTTGTGCTCAAGGCTGGCAAGGGGCAGGTGCTCTGCGGCAATCGTGCCGTCGTCGAGGACGTCGCGCGTGTGCTGCGCTCCGTTGAAGAGCCTGCTGCCGGCAAGCCGCGCGGTCCTGACGCGCTGCTGCTTCTCGCCATCGGCGTGCCTGTGCTTGCCACTGCTTCTTTCCTCCTCCTTCGCAAGTAACTTCGCAAGTGATTGCTCTGGACATGCGCGTGGAGGAGCGGGTCTTGTCACCGAAGGTTGTCACGCTGGTCGGGCGCCTCTCGCTGAGTTGCCAATGTGAGTTGCGCGACTTGTTGTGCATTGTGCTTTGTGGGGGTCACGGGTCAGACTGTGGGCGGCCCCGCGTACGCTCGAGTAGGTCCTAAACCAATACGTAAAAAGGCGAACGCGGCTAAAGGTCCCTATGATCCGGCTATTTAAATTAACGCTATAATCGTCACACATCAGCGCTTCGACTCGGGTCTCGGCAGGTCCGAGGTCGGCATAGCGGCTTGGTTTAGAGCGCGCTTTTAGAGCCCGGCCTTCGACCCGGCCTAAGCCTTAGGGGGCGGCCGCGGGCGAACGCGAGCACCCCTGCGGCAGTCATTCTCAAAATAGCGGTTGTGCCCGCAATCTAATAGCGCGGTTTAGCGCGGTACGTACCCCGTTGCGGGCAGCACGGTACTCACAGCTGCTAGGTACTTGTGTTGACCGAGGGGCGAGCGGAGCCGTCCTGTGACGCTGTGAGACGGTGGTGTGGTGAGCGCGGGGGGACCGCGAAGAAACAATCAAGAAACTGACTGACTGTCTGTCAAAGCTGTATACGGTTTACGGTATGTGTACCGTACGTAGCGGCTACAACTCGACTGTCCACGCTACATGTACGGGCCTACACCCGCCACGTGCCCATGGCGTCGGCCGTCTGACGGCCGTCGGCTAGAAACTACCCATACGGCGTTCCGACAATTGTGCGAATTGACTCCGGTCCGCGTTTGACGTTCTAACGTTAAGGAAGCGTTAATACTTAATTTTTTCCTTTTCGTTGAAATATTTTCCTTTTCGTTGACCACAAAAGGAAGCTGCCTCGGTAACCGAACTAACTACCTATGGCACCCCTTGCGTTGGCCCTGCGCTCCCGGTCCCGCTCGCCGCTCCCTAGCTCGTCCAACATGCTGCGCGTCTAACATGCTGGGTGCCTAACCTGCTGCGTGTCCAACATGCTGCGTGTCTAACATGCTGGGTGCCTAACCTGCTGCGTGCCTAACCTGCTGCGTGTCCAACATGCTGCGTGTCTAACATGCTGGGTGCCTAACCTGCTGCGTGCCTAACCTGCTGCGTGTCCAACATGCTGCGTGTCTAACATGCTGGGTGCCTAACCTGCTGCGTGCCTAACCTGCTGCGTGTCCAACATGCTGCGTGTCTACATGCCGCTTGCAACTAGCTTGCAACCCGCCTGGCCGTTTCACCCGCCATATCATGAGCTTGGACAAATCCTCCTCATCACTGTCGTCCGAGTCAACATCCGAGTCTGAGTCGTCGAGGTGGCTGCGTCTCACTGCCTGGAGCCACACGTCACACACGACTTGCAATATGAACCCAGCCATACAAACGTCCCGTGCCAAGTGGACATGAAGAGCCATTGGGAACCGCGCTGGACCTGGCTTGTACGCCTACAGCTTCTCGGCGATAAGCTCATAGGTGGGCGTGGCCAGCTCCTCGCGCATCATCGTGCGCAGATCCTCCCAGTTCATGCGCAGGCGCTCAAACATCTTTACCAGGCGATCACTGATGAGACCATGGCGGCCGAGAAAGGAGATGACGTGCTGCAGTGGCGCGTAGACGTCGTTGATGTCCTCTAGCAGCTCGACCGAGTTGATCGGCGTCGGATGACCAACGTAGATGATCTTGAACCCGTTGGCCTCGAACGCATTGGTCCACTCGGAGATCGGATACGGCATCGAGGTGCCCAGGATGGTGGCGGCACGTTGGACAAGCTTGACCTTGGTGGCGTTGTTGGGATCATAGTTGGGCAGGGAGATCCACTCGAGGCCGTAGAAGCGCGCACCGGGCTTGAGAACCCTCGCCGAATGCTTCATGAACGTCGTCTTATTATTCACAAACATGCAAGCCTGCGCGCAATAGTGGCCATCCATGCTGGCGTCGGCCAGGAAAGTGAAGGGCTCGTTGTAATCTTGCTGGTGGAAGAAGAGGCGACTCTCCAAGCCACTCTCCTTTGCCACCGCACGAGCGCGCTTGAGCTGCGATTCGTCGATATTCACGCCGTACACACTGGTCTTTGTCCGCTGCGCAACGTTCCGTGCTATGATCCCCCGGCCGCAGCCAGTGTCAAGCACCTTGTCGCCCGGGGCGAGCTCAAGTTTGGCCATCATCCGGTCCTGCCACATGTCCAGGTTTGCAAGGATGCCCGCCTTCCGATCGATCACAGGCGGCACGAGCATAATCTCCATCACAACGCCGACAGCGAGGATGCGGTGCAGCACGCGGTAGTAATCGTGCACCGCCTTCTTGTCCGCGTCCGAGGGCATGCCGGCGGGCATAACCTCGAGGTGCTTGTACGCGTCGAAGAACTCGTCAATCTCCTTTTGCGGCAAGTGGTACAATTCCAACACCGCATCCCACGCTGTCTTGAAGTGCACGGCCGTGCCCGTCGCGAATGGTAGCGCGACGGCTACGGCTGCCATGACGACAGAGCCCGAAAGGCAGACGCCCAGGCAGCTCCTGCTGCTCTTCTTCCTGTCCTTTGCAGCTTTGCCCTTATCCTCCTCACTCGCTTTCGGGGCCATTGAGCGACGCTACTTGCATGTTGAGGGAGATCTAAATTGGAGAATCTGCCTCCTCCACGTGTACCGGTACTTTACCGTTCAAAGTACTTTACCGGTAAAAAGACACCGGGGGGAGCCGGGACACACACGGGACACACGGGACACGCGGACGCACAAAGGCACACAGACCAATCTCACAACCAGCCAAACCCACCAACAACAACAAACACCCCGCACGTCAGCGCGACGACCGAAGCCGCGGCCGACTCAACAGCCGCAAGCCCGAAGCCGACCGCTCCCCGCGGCCGACTCAGAAGAGGCCGCCCCCAGCAAACCCGACCCTGCCTCCGCCCGCTCCCAGAGCGCCTCCCCGCGCCTGCTCAAAGGCGGTACTTTGGTGCTTTGAAGAAGTGAGGACAAGTTGATGAGCGTAATGAGGCGTACCGATTAGGAAACGCCGGGTGCTCCGGCCTTCGAAATTTAAGACGAAAACTGCATTGAATCAAGCAATGGAAAACGCAAAACGGATCGACACAATTCTTAGACAAGACAGTGAACTGAGAGTAAGTGTGTGGTTTTGAGATCAGGGACGCCCGTCAAGTCTTTTCCACCTAAGTCCGCTCGTCAAGTCTTGACGTGACTCTTGACTTGACTTGACTTTCAAGTGAAGAGGTTCGCTCTCCACTTATTACTTCTTGCCCGCTATCCGGATATCTGGCTCGAGCAGCAGGCTCGGCAGGAATACATCCAAAGACGTTCTACAGGGGTCTTTCAAAGAGATGGACCCGCTCGGCAACGACGGCGGTCTTCAGCCGTCCGCTCGCCGCACGCACGTCGCACGCAGCGGTGTTCTGGGATGTGGATAACCTCAAGCCCCGCCAGGCGAATCGGCAAGCAGTGGCGGAGGCGCTCGCTGCTGCCGCACGTGCACGCGGCGATGATTGTGCATTGGAGGCGTTCGGCAATACACGCACGTGGGACGTGGACTTCGGAGGGAAAGGCCTGCATCCTGCGCTCGAGGCAGCTGGTTTCAGCGTTCGTATGTTGCCCATTGAGGACCAGGCAGTTGACATTGCCATCAGCGAGGCCATGCGCAGCTGGCTGAAAGCTCGAGCTGCTGAAGGCTCCACGAGCACCATGATCCTATGTTCAGGCGATCGAGGCTTCGAGCAGCTACTGGGCGATGTGCGGCGCGCGGGTGCTCGCACCGTGGTGGTTGCAAACACGCGATGGTCGGCGAACGCCGACGAGCGGCTGCCCTGGGTGCACATGCACGACGATTGGGAGGGCCCAAAGGGCTGGCGCACAAGCCGCTGGCATAAAGAGCTCGAGCGACTGGGTGGGCGCGAGAGTCTGAGCAGCCTTTACCGAAGTCGAGATTGCCATCGAGGGGGGTAGGAATTCGCCGCTTGAGAACGAATATACGAAGTCATCCAAGTCAAGTCTATACATACACACGGACACGCTTCGGACACGCAGACCGACCAGCACACAGTATAGTGTATACCTGTATCATGACCTGTCGATAGACGATACGGAATCACATGCTCAAACCAAACGGAAACGCCCGCTCGATAGGTGCGCTCCTCGCCGTCAAAGCCTGGCAGCACGACGAGCGTAGCACGACCACGCTGCAATTCCTCCTCAATCGAAATTACCTCATCGCACTTGCGCAGCTTAGCCTTGTGCAGCGGTGAGTCATCGCTCGCTGCCACGAGCGTGTGCCTGCCGCGTGTGGGCAGCGTGTCGAGCCAGGCGTAGTCGGCCCAAAACGGACAGTCACCGAGCATCTCCACCGACACACCCCGGCCTAGCTCATCGACAGTCAGCTCCTGCGCGTACAGCAGCAGGTGTGCTGGGCAGAGCAGGGATGCATCGAAGCGCCCCTGAGCATCAAACTTGACGCCCTTCCCATCGCAGTCATCGGTGCAACGCAGCTG
>Ga0210248_102561_pt1 | contig 10266 bp, 7 predicted proteins | sample ChrtobMetP3_32mM_FD_155493 | JGI IMG/M metagenome (GOLD analysis project Ga0210248, IMG submission 155493) | Chrysochromulina tobin associated microbial communities from unialgal haptophyte culture, Seattle, Washington, United States - P3_32mM | ecosystem: Host-associated > Algae > Haptophytes >...
TGTCGATTGGCACCCTGCATCACGGTGCATCATCTCGCTATTACTGCGTATTACCGATGGTAATCAAGTTGCCCCGCTGACGCGAGAGCACCCCCGTCGCCGTTACACCCCCGTCGACTACCCTTGGGATGTATCCCATATGTATCTTGATCAACATTGCAGATACATGTATCTCGCATGTATCCCGCATGTATCCCGCATGTATCCTGCATCTGTGAGTAACCTTAGACGTCGCACGCGTAGTGCGCAGAGAGCTACAGACTGTACTACATAAGAGAGCTACAACAGGCGAGCAACCCCCGACTCACGCCTGAGGAAAGAAAGCGCGCTCGCGAGAAGCGATCGCTATTCCACAAGGCGAACACGAGCGCGCGCCCGATTAGGAAATCGGGGCGCGGTGCCACGCTCCGGGGGCCACAAGCCTGAAGCCAGGGCAAGGGCCACACACAGGGGCACATACTAACACAAGACGGTAGGGACCGTCTGACAGGGCAGCCTCAGAATAGCCTCAGGCATTTCCTTCGGACGGAGCCGCGTCCTTATCTCACGGACTCACGCCCGGCGTGGAAGCCGGCGAAGCCCCCACATTCACAATGAGAAAGGGGTCGATAAAAAAGCATGCCAATAAGGGACCTCACACCGACGACACCGGGCATCGCGCGCCGAGGCTTCTGCGCATACAGGGACGAGAAAGTGCCCAACGACTGCGCCGCCGGCCAGAGCGGCGGCTGGTCGCTCAACGCGAGCGCCAGCGCCTCTCTGGATTCCGCCGAGGTCGCGTGCATGCAGCTGTGCGGCACCTGCTCGAGATGCCGCTTCGCCTCCTTCTCGGCCAGGCACAAGGACTGCTCGTGGTTCGCAGGCTGTGCGGCGTGGCCGGATAAGCTGCTCGACTCCGTCCCCGGCTTCGCGACCGTGCGCCGTCGCATCCCAGGCTTCGCGACCGCGGCAAGCACTCGCAGGGCCGGACTTGGCGATGACGGCCGTTTGCGCACTCTCGTGGTGCTCGTGGGCTCGTTACGAGGCGGAGAGCCGGCGTGGCAGTCGCTCGCACGCAACATGCTTGAACCGAATCGCGCGGACCTGGCCTTGTCGCTGGGCTATTTCGCGTCCCGAGGGCAGCCAGCCCCTGCTAGCAGCAGCCTGCTCCAGCGAGCCAAGTTTGTTTGGTGGACTGAGGAAGTTGAGGACTGGGGAGTGTACTTCGACGCTCTGGGCAACTCGACGGCGTGGCGCCAAGTCGTGGCGGACGTGCGCCGCGCCAACGGCGGCTCCATCGGCTTCGCCGGTCACTGCGGCCTCGGCGGGTCGCATGTTGACGGTGTGCGCGTCCCCGGCACGGCGGGGATCAACTTTGCTCTCCGGTGGCGTGCAGCGGCCCGTTTCGAGGCGCTTGGGCTGGCGGAGCAGTACGATCGGCTGGTTGTGACACGCACCGACCATTACTATGCATGCCGCCTCGACCTCGATTTGATCGAGGCGGACGCCGCGGCTCCACAGCTGGGCAGAGGACGCTACCTGGAAGGCACAGAGCCCAACACGACGCTGCACGAGCGGCTCCCCCAACAGGGACGCTACCTGGAGGAAAAGGACACATCCTCAGATCGGGAGACTTTGTCGCCCTCGACGGATGAGGAGGCCAACGCTGCCTTGCGGCGCGTGTACGTGCCCGAAGGGGAGGATTGGTACGGGATCAACGATCGCTTCATTATGTGCCGCGGCGCCCTGATGCTGAGCGCGTGCCTTGCGATGATTGAGCCGATCATCACGCACACCGCCGAGCACAAGGCCGCTCTCTCGTACAGTGGCGAGGGGTACAATAGGTACCTGCTCAGCCACTTCCACGCCGAGTTGCACCGATTCCCCAGGAACCATTTCCTTATCGGCCAGCCGCTCGGAGCGCGCGTGGCTGGGGATAGCAATAGCCCTCTCGCAGAGGTGACCTCCGCCTTCTCTCACGCGCCATCGGAGACGCCCGACGAGGTGTTCGGACTGCATGTCAAGTATGCGGCCGAGTACCGCTTGACGCTGCGCACCTGCTTCCACAATCGCGACGTGTCAGCGTTCTCGGTGCGCCGCGTTCGTCAATGACGTGCCGAGTCGGTAATCACAACCCGCAACCCGCTCGACAGTCGACAGTTTACGGATTCCGAGTGGTTCTAAGATCAGGTCTAGCACCTGCCATATCGCCGAGAACATGCCGGGTGAATACTGCGCAGGGTCGAGGGTGCCATGGCGGGAGGCCCCGCGACGAAAATATGAGCCATCACACTTGCATTTATAATATGAAAAAAGCTACCGATGATGATGACGCCACATCTGCCTCGAACGATTGCTCGGGTTCGGGCCAATTGGTTCGGCTTCGGGCAGCTTTTACTCGAGCTTACAGCTTTGAGCGACTCGCGAGGTGAGGCGTGAGCCTGGGTCGAGCCAAGCAGCATCGTTCTACTATCTACACACGAGACGCTCAGCACGACGGACATCGCAGTTGTGGAGTGGACGCTACCGGTAAGTACCGGTACTGAATGATGCGTGAATGCCCATGACGGCGCGACGCACGATGGTGTGGAGGGACGATCTTGACGCAGCCATGGAGTCCGCGTACACAGGCATGTCGGCACATCTGGTCGGTGCTCGGTTGCTAACTTCGCCGTCGCTTCTACGATCCTGTTTGCCGGGTGCCGCGCTTTCACTGGCAACCGCCATCAGCGTCGCCGCCTTTTTGTGGCTGCCGTGCTTGCTGCTCCGGCCATGGCTCTGGCTGGCGGGCTCATGTGTCATCACGTTTGATAAGGTACTGAGAGCTACTTCATTCGTCCTTCTCAACTTTGCAAGTTCTGTACTGCCGAAGTTTAGCGGACGCGCCTTTTTTGCAGCTCTCCGAGCTGTGTCTCCGGAGAGCGCTGCCATCCTCGAGCGGAAGCCTGTTGTGAACGGCCTCGCCGCCCAGCTACGTGCTCTGGTTGTCACGGGTCTCACACAGGTTGGGGTACTAGCTGCGCTGGTGGGGACTGCTCCAATATGGGCACCCATGCTCGTTGCCCTTGCGATGGTCGCACTCACGCCCATTCGCATCGCGCTTGCCGTTGGCAGCCTTGCACTCGGAAGCAGCCTGCTGAGCAGCCTGGCCCTGCCGTGGAATCTATTCTTGAAATTGCGGAAGATCTCGCGAATGCTTGCCGCCGTGGTCGCGCTTGGCGCTCTGAGTGGAATCTTGCCGCCTCGAGTCTTCCAATTCGCGTCGGAGCTCGGCACAGTGTACTTGCTATCCCAGCTTCTCACCAAGCAGCTGCTTTCGCCCTACAGCAGCCGCCAGACGCGCGCCGAGTGGTCCGCCCTTTGCAAGAGGCATCACTACGAGCTCGCTGCTTTCGGCGCGCCCCTCGTCGGCTTGTTTTGGTACCTGCACCCCCTCGTTTCGTTGGGGATGCTTGAGTGCACACAACTAGGCGCGGCAGCACTCGTCCACGCGCTGGAAGAGAGGGCAATTACTCTCCGACAGAGGCGACCCTTATGAATTTGACAATGTACTGTGCAGCTTTCATCTCAAAATCGTGCAGTGGCGTTGTACCACTCATCAAAAAGTGCTTGGCGCCAATCTTGGCGCGCACATACACGCTCCCGCGGGAGACGGGAGAGCGGAGAGGACGCAGAGCCACGCGCCGGCGTCCCGTTTAGCGTCCCGGCGATCCCGCTCCCCGCGCCGGGACGGCCACCGAGCGGAGGGCGGACCGTCGGTGCGAGGCTCGTCGCCGCACCTTGCCTCACCGCCCGGCCCCGCCGTCTCGGTCGCGGCGTACGGTCGGGTAAAAACGACGCGCGAGCAGAACGTGGGATTCACGATGCGGATTCCGCGTCGCGTCGTGTAAGTGTGTAGTGGTTCAGGTACACGTCTCGATCTCCGTAGGGTAGAGTGTATGGTATTCAACACAAAACGTACGTCTGGGATATTCAAAACAGTTACAAAACACACCTCCCATAACACCTCCCACAAGGAACTACAAACTACACGAAACAGACCGAGACGATCACATGAGCGCCCCGAGGACCGAGACAGAGAGCACTGAGCAGCACGATGCGAACGCCGTATCCACCGCCCGCACCGCCTCCCTCACCGCCTCCCTCACCGCCTCCCTCACCGCTTCCCTCACCGCCTCCATTGTGAGGCGGCACCAACGGCCTCTCCGATCGTCACACCCGTGGGGCTGAGGACCCATTTACCGTTGACCCACTTGCCAATCTCCATCGTCTTCTCGTCCCCGGGGCGCACGGCCGGCGCAGGCGGCACAGCTGGCGCTTCGTCGAGGAATCGGCGCACCACCTTCGCGTGCTCGTACCCGAACGTGACGCAGTCTGGGAAGGCGACGCCCGAGCGGTAGTTGCCGCATACCCACAGCCCAGGCTGGAGTGCTTCGGCCGCCTCGAGCTGCTCCATCAAAGCTTGGTGCCCCAGCTCGTACTGCGGGATCGCCGTCGGCCACAGCTTGACCCCGAGCACCTTCGGCGGCGGTGCATCCGCCTCCAGCAGCACCTGCCGGCAGCCTTTGTCCACCTCAGCGACGATCTCTTTCTCGCTCAGAGACGCGATGTCGACGTCGCGCGAGCCGCCAATGTAATTAAGCAGCAGATGGTAATCGGGCGGGCAGCGCCCCGGAAAGAGCGACGAGCTCCACAGCGTGCCCAGCGTGCGCACGCCCTCGGTGCGCGGGTTGAGAGAGCCAAAGCCGGGGAGGTCGCGCAGGCTACCGAAGCCGTTGGCGAGCTGGACGTCCTTGAAAGCTTTCTTCGGGTACGCGACGGTGACGGCGGCCACGGGCGGATGGTAGATACCGCGCCGGCCAATGTCCGCGCGAAGCTTGTCAAAGATCTCGCGCGCCTCGGGCATCACCGGAGCCAGCACGTCCTTGAGTGCATGCGCGGGAGCGGTGGAGACTACAGTGCGTGCCACCACTGTCTGCGGTCCGTCGGGCGAGTCAAAGGTGGCGACATACTGGCCGTCAGCCCGCCGCTCGAGCTTCGTGATCGCCCAGCGCAGCCGCACCTTCGAGTCGGGCGAGGGCGTCCCGCCCACCGGAGCACCGAGCTCCGCTGCGATCGCATTCGGCAGCGTGGCCAGCCCCTTGCGGAAAGAGCCTGGGTTCCCATAGTCAAACTTGGGCCACGCGGGATCGGGCGGGTCGGCCTTCCGCTCCTTGGTGAGCTCGATTTGGCGCTTCAGCCCGCCGTAGAAGATCGCGCCCCACTTGTTCCACTCGATGTCGTACGCGTACCGTTCGATGCGCGCGATCTTGCCGAGGGCCGACCGCATAGAAAGAGTCTCCGGGTCGCCTGCGTACACACCGGAGACGAAGGGGTCCACGCAACGCAGGAAGACTTCCTCGCCGAGGATGCGCGACACCCACTCGCGGATGTTCTCGTCCTTCCCCTCGGGCGCCGGCGGGTGCCCGATGAAGGCGCCGATAGCCGCGCGGATCTTACCCGGCCATGAGAGTAGCTCACCGGCGAGGCCAAACTTGAGCACACCATTCGAGCCAAAGACGAGCTCGAGCTGCCCCTTGGGCCCCTTGCCGCCCTTGCCCTTGGGAAGCGGGTGCAGCTTGCCGTTGTGGTTCACCCACGGCGGCAGCGTTTCATCGGCGAACACGAGCTGGTCGCTGATGCCGAGCTCGTACGCAATCCGCACGATGCTCGGCTGCGTTGCGAACGAGTTGGGGCCCTCTTCCCAGATGAAGCCATCCTCATCGTGCGATTTGACGTTGCCGCCAACGTAGTCGCGCGCCTCGGTGAGCAGCACATTCACGCCTGCGCGGTGTAGGTTGTGCGCGAGCGTGCTGCCGGAGATGCCCGCACCAACCACGAGGCAATCGACACCCTCGATCGTGGCGCCCATGCGCAAGCCCGTGCCACCACGCGACTCAGAGGCCGCGCGAGCTGGCGACGCGGCACTCCCAACGCGCAGGCCGACGACGCTGCCCATGAGCGTCGCGAGCAACGCACCCAGCATGGGTCCAGACGTCTTCATTATTGCTCTTGTGCTCGCGCGCGGCGATCCCAATGTGAGCTCGACGACGTTGATCACCAGGACGCGTTTCGTTAGGCTGCGCATCGTAACTTCACAAGCTTTCCTCTTTTGAGTACTGTACTACATGCGGGGTGCGCAAAAGCCCAATCAGACCAACCCCCCACCAAGCAGACACAGAGCTCATGCAGCCAACACTAGAACATACGACATGCTGTCACAGACACAGTGCAACCGAGTGCAACCAAACCTCAGCAATCAGCGCTACCGGGTACCGGAACCGCGGGCACGCGCCGGTACCGGTAACGCACCGGAAATCCCCTCGGTCGGCTTGGGTAATACCCAATACGTTTTCGATAAGTCACGTGCACCGCACAGATGTGGCACAGTGCACGTCTTCGGAAAATGGCCGGCCGTGTGCCTTCGGAGCGGGCGTGAAGGGGGGGGGAGTGGCCTTCACACCAGCCGTGTGCCTTCGGAGCGGGCATGCAGGGGGGGGAGTGGCCTTCACAGCGCTCCGAAACGTGTGCTTCAGAGCAGCATGAACATCAGAAAGAAGGCCGCTGAGCGAAGTCGGCCGCGGACGTCATAGGTGGCCAGCAAACTTTCGAAGAGGCAACCAGCGAGGGCGACGATCAGGAAGGAGCCCAAGGACGAATTTATAGCGTTCAGATCGAAGCTCATCATAAAGTGCGTCACAAGAAGCACGAGCGCGCCCGCCATCATTCCAGAGAGGATGAGCCGTCGCTTGAGCACGGTGCCAAACAGCTCCTTGGAACCACTCAGCCGGCGCGGCCGCTCGCGCGCCTGCTCGTCGCGTAGCCGGCGCACGAGACGCACACAGCGGAGCGACCATTGGCAGCAGGCGAGCACGGGCAGCAGCAGGAGCACAACCTTGAGGAGCAGTGCGACGGGCGGGAGGAGCCATGGCCACTCAAGCCAGCCGAGCTTCGAACGCACGATGCCACCGGCGCAACTGCCCACGCCGTTGCCGGCACGCACGGCTATCTCGTCGACGCCGACCAATTCGATCTGCGCGTGCCGGCGTACTATCTGCGCGACCGAGCCGGCGAGCGTGGCGGGCATCCAATCAAACGCAAGAAGCCGCAGAGAGACGCCCGCCGCGAACGAGGCGCACATGGACGGCTCGTTCCCAGCTCCGGCAGTCGAGCTGAAGGTAGCTCCGAGCAGCATCAAATTGGTGACGGTGAGCACATCGCGCATGGGGGACCACTGCCACTGCAGCTGAAGCATCTCATTCTCTTGCATCTCCGTCAGCTGTGACTTGCCCGCGCAAAGGATGGTGTGCAGCAGGCCGGTGAGCATCACCAGCACATGGTGCAGCTCCGGGCGCATCGACGGCAGCTTATGCAGCACCTGCGCGGTAACCATGGAAGACCAGAGCCCGTTGAAGACCTGGCTTGTCGCCACCAGCATCACAAGAGGGATCACGTGCTTGGAGGTCGAGAGCAGCAGATCGAATTGCAGCGCGGCGGCAGCCGCCGCACGCGCGTGTGGCAGCGGCTTGCGCTTGAGCACATCTGTCAGGGCAATTGCACGAATGCCGCCGCTGCCGCCGACACCGCCGCCATCCTCGCCGCTCGCAACCACCGGTGGCGCATTCTCTCGCGTTGTAGAAGGGACCTCTGGCTGCCCAAGGCGGCCGCGCTGACGGAGGCCGTCCGGGCTGGCGCTTGCAGCGGTAGCGCAAATTTTGGCGTCGGCAGCGGCGGCAACGGTCGGCTTTGCATCCGCATCTGCCGCCTCGATCTGCACGGCATCCGCGTCGGCATCCGTGTCCGCGGCGTCCACGCCTGTGAGCGCAGGCAGGAGCTCGAGGCGCACAAACGTGAGCCAGCGGAGCGGCGGCGTGACGACGAAGCGACCCAGCGTGGGCAGTGGGCAAATGACGATCGTGATGATCGCCGAGACGATCGTGGTCAGCGGTCCTGTGTGCAAGAGCCATGATAACAGCTGGCGCAGCGCCTGCAACGCAGTCAAGCTCAGGAGCGCAATGGAGATGCTCATGCTGACATCATACTGGAGCGTGACAAAGTCATACACGTGCTCGAAGAGCGACTGCAGGATGGCGAGGGGACCTGTCTCGACTAATGAACCGAAGAGGTACTGCAGACCCATCCAGATGGCGGCGTCGAGGTGCGTCGAGCAGGCAGTATCGGCAGGTGCAGCAAGCCCCTGCGCGAGCGCAGCCTCCTCCGCGGCGGCAGCTTCGCGCATGATCTGCAGCAGCTGCTCCCGCGCGCCAGACGCGCGCTTGAAGAGCATCTCTCCGCTGTGGATGTCAGCCGCTGAGTGGCCGATGAGCTTATCTGGGTGCGTGCACACAGAGAGCTGGCGGTACGCGCGCGATATCCCGGACTTGCTCACGGGCGACCACGTTCCGAGCACACCGCAAGGGTGTTCGAGTGTGAGGCCCAGCTTGAGCAGCGCGTAAACTGAGATGATGAGGCCGACCCACCACGGGAGCAGGCCACCCTCAGGCAGCAGCCGCTCCTTGAGCGTGAGCTGCTGCGTACCCGCTGCAGAGGATGGCGTGGCTTCGGAGTCAGCCGCTGGAACGGCCTTCTGAGCGCTCTTGCGCTCCTTCTTGATGGGCATGAGGACTCCGCGGAGATCGTGCCCCAGCTCGCTGCGTGAGCCGCGACCCCCGGTGTGAACGTCAATAAGGCGCGCAGCAAGTCCCCCCCGGCGAGACCTAAGCCAACTACCGCCACACCTCCGCACCTACCCATCGTCAAACCGTCCTCGCTACCGCCACGAACCTCCACAACAGGAGGCAGCCACGCCTCGAGCATCAACTCCAGCCGCCGCTGCCGCCCGGTGGGCTCTCTTGACGCGCCGCGAGGCGACGAATCGGAGGAAGATGAGACGCAGGACGATGAGCCCGCGGTCAAGATCACCGCCAAGGAAACTACCCCGCGTGAAAACTACAACGTGGATGTTTTCAAGGACGTGGACCTCGACCGCCTCAAGGCCGCCTCTCTTTTCCACCAGGAACCCCCGAAGTCGACGGAGGCGGCCGGAGCGGTCATGCAACCGATGGTTTTTGCGTGGAAGGCGCTCTCGCGGCGCCTACACAAGGCTGAAATCATCGACCAAGCCCTACCTAAGAGCCCATTTGGGTTCAAGTGGACGACCGCGGCAACCGAGGAGGGGTTGGCGGCAATCAAGATGTACTACGTTGCGCACGCAGTCCTTCTATGCCGCCCCAGGGGTACCGACCCGTACACGGTGGACGAGATCCTCGCTCGTGCCAAAATAGCGGCGTCTTCAGCTGAGGCCCTGCTAGGCCTTTTCGACGACCTCATGGCCGCAACGGAAGCAACGCCCTTGCCTCAAGCCAAGGAGGGCGACCGTGCCATCGAGGTGCCACAAGCCAGCAGACACACCCGGGCGCGCCGCCTCGCGCGCAGCGGCGAGTGGCGTCGCGCGGCTCAGGCTCTCGTGCCCACCAAAATCGCCCCCGCCCACGAACCACGAGGTGCGCGTGCAGTATGCAGCGCTCAACCCAAAGGATGGCGCCGAGGCGTTCGGCGGTAAACTCACTGCCGAGCTAACCGCCGACGTACCTGGCCAGCGCCCTTTCCAGCCGACGATGAAAACTTTCGAGGCCGTTATGGATCACCCGCCGCGGGCGCGCGCCGCGGGGATGCTCCACGACACTTATTTCGAGGTCCTCACGGCCGTCTACCGTCACGGGGGCAAGGACGCCATGTTCCAGTTCTTCGCGGCTTTCTGCGCGGGAATGGTCTTGGACGAGCTCGCCGATCTCATCACGGACCTAAGAGCAGTATGCTTCTGGAAGGACGCGGATTGCACCAAGATCCGCCCGATCGGTATCGGCGAAGCCCTCCGTCGAAGGATCTGCGCGTGCATCGCTCTTCAAGACCGCGCCGTATGGGACACTTTCTGTACATCTCTCCTACCGGAGGACCAGAAGGCCCGAGACAGCTCATTGCCGAGTGTGATGAGGTCGTCGACGGCCTCAACACGGCGATCGTTGCGGGCGCCGCCTGCGGCAAGCTTATCCTCGTTGGATTCGAGGTCGCAAAGACGTTTGCTCTGCTTTTGGAAATACCTGAAATCCTTATAGAGCCGGTCGCGGCTTTGGGACAGATAGGTATCGTCAACATAAGCGGCAATCCGTAGCCCAGGGCGCTTTTTGCACACCGCGTGGCAGGCAAGGTGGTACGGGTATACGGATGCGAAGACAGAGAGCACGCAGC
>Ga0210248_102568_pt1 | contig 10238 bp, 6 predicted proteins | sample ChrtobMetP3_32mM_FD_155493 | JGI IMG/M metagenome (GOLD analysis project Ga0210248, IMG submission 155493) | Chrysochromulina tobin associated microbial communities from unialgal haptophyte culture, Seattle, Washington, United States - P3_32mM | ecosystem: Host-associated > Algae > Haptophytes >...
AGCCCGGATGCGAGCTCCGCGACGTGGCAAGCGAGCGCCGGTTCGGGCTCTGCGTGGGCTTCACAGCCAGCACTCAAGTGCACCATTGCAACCGCCGCTGAATTATCGGCCGCGCAGGCGGCCGCAGCACTTCGCGCTAAAGAGGAGCGTCGCGCTCGGGCAGCCGCCGCTCGAGAGGTCTCAGTCAAGAACTTCCGCGGGCCCTGCGCCGACCGTTGCAAGCCTCTGGCGCCGTGCTGCTGCGTCTCGGCGGACGGCGAGGCGATCTTTGGCTGTGTGCCCACAGAGCGGAGCTACTTTCTGCCGGCGTGCCTCCACATGGCCTTGTGCCCGCAGCTGGGGTGCGATCCACTTGGTAGCGTCGAGAAACTGGGAGGGGAAGGTCCTCGCCAGGTTCTGTACGTCACCACTTTGATGACTACTCTCGGTCTTTGCTGCATTCAAGGAAATTCAGCGGCGACCAGCGATGACTCCAGCGAAGCTGTTTGCTGCGTGCAAGTTGAATCTTTCGCCTTTCAACAAGAAACCGACTTACGTTGGTACCACCTCAAAGATTCGAACCAGCATGCGATTGTACCCGGGGAGAGGGACTCGACCCCCCGAACCTTTCCTTTTGGACCCGGGGAGAGGGACTCGTACCCGCAGCCTTTCCTTTTGGACCAGGGGAGAGGGACTCGATTCCCCAACCTTTCCTTTTGGACCAGGGGAGAGGGACTCGACCCCCCCAGCCTTTCATGTTGTACCCGGGGAGAGGGACTCGACCCCCCAGCCTTTTGCAACGCTCGGCTCGGCCTCCGCCCCGCGCTCCCCTTGTGTGATCCCACCGCTCAGCTCGGCCTCCTCTGCCCCTCACGCCTGCTCCACCCTGCTCGCTGCGCTCAGGGTCTGGTTCTGGGAGTGGAGAAGAGGCGACTCGACGTGGCGCTGCATGGATCCGCCGAAGTAGCTGCGAGCCTCCCTCGGACCTGCGAGAAGCGTGCTTCCCCCTGTGAGCGGCGGCGTTGCCTCTTCGGGGGTGTCTTGTTCCCGCCGTGCATGCGCCACCGCCGCTCAGCATGCGCGACCTCACGCGGTGAGCTCCCCGCGCAGCGAATGTCGCGTTCTGCATCGTGCAGGGCAGCGTAATGCTTTTGGCCATGCACCGTGCGTCTGCTGCAACGGCCGCGAGAACAGGGGCAGAGGGCGCCCTGTCTCCGCCGCACATGCTGCCTCGCCTGGGGCCTCTCTTCGCTCTCGTTCGTCGGAGTGCGCAACAAACGGCCAACGGGTCGAGGAGGCATGGCTGTGAGTCCTAGAACACGCCACACGAGAGACTGCCGTGATTTTGCATCCATGTCTACCGGTACGATGGCATCCGCGGGGAGAGAGCGATCGTCGGCGATCGAAAGGGTATCGCTACAAACTTTCGAACTATCGGGGGTGGGGAGCAAGTGTAAGGGACAGCCGTCACGAGTTTCAGAGGCGAGATCTGAGAAACCGACCACTGCGCTTCGTACCCGTTTCACGCACCTGCACGCACCTCAAGAGTGTGAACTTTAACACGACAGACGCGACAGACCGGTGCTACGCGGCACTGTTACTGCCCGCGCTCCGCAGTCCCGTCGCGAGTCGGTGTAAAGAGTGTAATCATTGAATTCCGACCACCCGCATCCGGCGTGGGGCGGTGGAGTGTTTCTGTTTGCTGAGTCACATGTGTCACGGTCTCATGACATAAAAGTGTTAAGTCACACGAGTTACGACTGTCCAGAATCAAAGACCAGGCGCATGCGGAGAAGACCGACACAGCCATACACACAGACGACGAAGATACCGGATACCACGCCTTACCACGCCTGCGACGTGGCCACATGAATATCATGATCGAATCGCAACACCCGAGACTGAGTTTGTGGGGAGAGCCGAGAGACCTGTTCGCGCGCCTCCCGCCCGTCACACCGAGCACGTAGCAAGACCCTTTCGATCGCCGACGATCGCTCTCTCCCCGCGGAAGCCGTATACTGTAGACATGGATCCAACATCATTGCAGTCCCTCGTGGAATTCTAAGCCTCAAAGCCATGCCTAAATGCCCCGTTGTGTGTAGGTACCGATTAGGCGTCGCAGAAGTACTTGCCACACCTCCAAGCAACAAACCCTGAGCACAGCGAGCCGGGTGGAGCAGGCGTGAGGGGCAGGGGGGCGCTCAGCGGTGTGGGAGCACGCGAGGGGCGCGCGGGGCGGGGGCCGAGCCGAGCGGTGCGAAAGGCTGCGGGTTCAAATCCTTCAGGGCGCCACCAAAACAAAACTACGGCGGAAGCGGAAGCAAACAAAGAGAGTGGCAAGCAAATTGACGAGGCACAGCCACTTGCAAACCATGCTCCTTTTGCCCCCCCTTCGACCATCGCCAAAGTTCTCGACGCCCCCCTTCGGATCGCACCCCAGCTGCGGGAACAAGGCCATGTGGAGGCACGCCGGCAGAATGTAGTTCGGCTCCGTGGGCACGCAGCCAAAGATCGCCTCGCCGTCCGCCGAGACGCAGCAGCACGGCGCCAGTGGCTTGCAGCAGACGGCGCAGGGGCCGCGAAAGCGCTCGACCTGCATTGGCTCCCAGCATCCACGGATGCAGGAGAAGCAACATCCAGGGATGAAGCAGAGGCAAGATCCGGTGGATGAGAGGCAAGACCCAGCGGACGAGACGCAACATCCAGAGATGGAGGCAAGGCCAGATCCGGTGGAGGAGAGGCTAGACCCAGCGGACGAGACGCAACATCCAGAGATGGAGGCAAGGCCAGATCCAGTGGATGACAGGCAAGATCCAGCGGACGAGACGCAACATCCAGAGATGGAGGCAAGGCCAGATCCGGTGGAGGAGAGGCTAGACCCAGCGGACGAGACGCAACATCCAGAGATGGAGGCAAGGCCAGATCCAGTGGATGACAGGCAAGATCCAGCGGACGAGACGCAACATCCAGAGATGGAGGCAAGGCCAGATCCGGTGGAGGAGAGGCTAGACCCAGCGGACGAGACGCAACATCCAGAGATGGAGGCAAGGCCAGATCCAGTGGATGACAGGCAAGATCCAGCGGACGAGACGCAACATCCAGAGATGGAGGCGAGGCCAGATCCGGTGGAGGAGAGGCTAGACCCAGCGGACGAGACGCAACATCCAGAGATGGAGGCAAGGCCAGATCCAGTGGATGACAGGCAAGATCCAGCGGAGGAGACGCAACATCCAGAGATGGAGGCGAGGCCAGATCCGGTGGAGGAGAGGCTAGACCCAGCGGACGAGACGCAACATCCAGAGATGGAGGCGAGGCCAGATCCGGTGGAGGAGAGGCAAGACCCGACAGCCGAGCTGCACCGGCCCCGAGCTGCACCGGCCCCGACGGCGGCAGCCCCATGGCGAGGCGCCCCGGCACCGCGCTCCCCAGCATGTTCGTAGGCAACAAGCCCGCCGTGGCCAGGCCCACGTTGGCCGCGGCCGTCCTCGCCCTCTCCGACATTTGCAGAAACTGGAGAAAAATGAGGTGTGAATTGGCTGTTAAGTGCGGAACCTCCAACTCGTCGCCGGAGGCGAACACGCCACAGGCGTCAGGCGAGTGTATGTCGTACAAAGATTGTACTATTTTGTACTACGTACGTGAAACGAAACGGGCCGTCTGCCCCTGTTCTCGCGGCCGTTGAAGCAGACGCACGGTGCATCGCCAAAGGGCAGCACGCTGCCCTGCACGATGCAGAACGCGACGCTCGGTGCGCGCGGAGCCTCACCGCGTGAGGTCACACATGCTGAGCGGCGGTGTCGCATGCACGGCGGGAACAAGACACCCCCCGAAGAGGCAACCCCGCAGAGGCACGCTTCTTGCGGCTGGTCCGAGGGAGGCTCGCAGCGACTTCAGCAAGCCTTGCATGGATCATCCATGCAGCGCCACGTCGAGCTGCCACATCTCAACTCCCAGCAACAGACCCTGAGCGCAGCGAGCCGGGTGGAGCAGGCGTGAGGGGCAGGGGGGCGCTCAGCGGTGGGAGCACACGAGGGGCTCGCGGGGCGGGGGCCGAGCCGAGCGGTGCGAAAGGCTGCGGGTTCGAATCCTTCAGGGAGCTACCAAAAAAAAGAGAAGCGAGGTGGTGCAAAAATTTGACAGCAGCAAACAAAGGGAAGCAAAGTGTAAAAGCAAAATTCCCTGCAATCGAGTTGCAAGAAGCCCCCCTTTGGATCGCACCCCAGCTGCGGGCACAAGGCCATGTGGAGGCACGCCGGCAGAATGTAGCCCGGCTCCGTGGGCACGCAGCCAAAGATCGCCTCGCCGTCCGCCGAGACGCAGCAGCACGGCGCCAGCGGCTTGCAGCAGTCGGCGCAGGGGCCGCGAAAGTGCTTGACCGGGAGCTCCTTGAGCTCGACTTGGGACAACTCCGGTGCAGCACAAGGGATGCACTTGAGCTGCGGCTGCGCAGCCCCCGCAGAGCCCGGGCCGCCGGCCGCGAGCCACGTCGCAGCACTCGCATCCGGGGTGAGAGCGCCTGCGTCTGGGAGCTGCAGAAAGCCCCGCTTCTGACCAAGTGAGGCCTCGGGCTGCCCGCGCCAGATGGCTCCATCGAACGCGAGCCAGCACTTGAGATGCGTCGTGTGCCGCCACGCGGGTCGGCCGTTCACAAGCATGTGGTTGCCTGGCCAGCCAGCCTTGACCGCTTGGGGCGGCCACCCGACTCGGTCGTCTACGACGAGCCGGTACTCACCCATGTACTCGGCCGCTGCGCCGGGCAGCGAGCCGCCCTCGAGCTTGAGTCCGGGCGACAGCGGAGGCGGCGAAGGAGTCCAAGGGATGCACTTGAGGGGCGGCTCCTCAACCCAACCAGAGCCCGTCGCTCCCGCCCACGCCTTCCACGTCTTAGTGCTCACGTCGGGCGTCGCAGCAGCTGCGTCTAGTAGCAACAGTATACCATTCCCCTTACCAAGGTCAGCCTCAGACTGCCCAATCCAGCTATCTTTTCCATTGAACGCGATCCACCGCGATCCATCAGCCGCCCAGCTCGATCCCAGAGTCATTTGCTGATACGCGGGTCGGCCGTTGACAAGCTTGCCGTCGGCGAGACGGTACCCGCCCATGTACTCGGACGCGCCGCCTCCCAGCGAGCCGCCCTCGAGCTTGAGCCCGGGCGGCGGCGGCGGGATGCAAGGGATGCACTTGAGCTGCGGCTGCGCAGCCAAACCAGAGCCCGTCTCCGCGAGCCACGTCGCAGCACTCGCATCCGGGGTGAGAGCGCCTGCGTCTGGGAGCTGCAGAAAGCCTCGCTTCTGACCAAGGTCGGCCTCGGGCTGCCCGCGCCAGATGGCTCCATCGAACGCGAGCCAACACGTGAAATGCGTAGTGTGCCGCCACGCGGGTCGGCCGTTGACGAGCTTGCCGCTGTAGAGACTGTACCCGCCCATGTACTCGGACGCGCCGCCTCCCAGCGAGCCGCCCTCGAGCTTGAGCCCGGGCGGCGGCGGCGGGATGCAAGGGATGCACTTGAGCTGAGGCTGCGCAGCCAAACCAGAGCCCGTCTCCGCGAGCCACGTCGCAGCACTCGCATCCGGGGTGAGAGCGGCTGTGTCTGGGAGCTGCAGAACGCCCCGCTTCTTGCCAAGGTCGGCCTCGGGCTGCCCACGCCAGATGGCTCCATCGAACGCGAGCCAGCGCGTGAGATGGGCCATGTGCTGATACGCGGGTCGGCCGTTGACAGGCCTGCTGCGGTCGAGACGGTACCCGCCCATGTACTCGGCCGCGGCGCCGGCCAGCGAGCCGCCCTCGAGCTTGAGCCCGGGCGACAGCGGCGGCGGCGTCCAAGGGATGCACTGGAGCTGCGGCTGCGGTGCCCAACCACAGAGCCACGGCGCAGCACTCGCATCCGGGGTGGCAGCAGCTTCATCCGGGAGTTGTAGAACGCCCCGCTTCTGACCAAGGTCGGCCACGGTTTGCCCACGCCAGATGGCTCCATCGAAGGCGAGCCAGCGCGATCCATCGGTCACGTGCTGATACGCGGGCCGGCCGTTGACAAGCTTGCCGTCGGCGAGACGGAACCCGCCCATGTACTCGGCGGCGCCGCCAGGCAGCGAGCCTCCCTCAAGCTTGAGCCCGTGCAGCAGCGCCGGCGGCGTCCAAGCGGTGCACTTGAGCTGCGGCGCCTCAACCCAAGGATTGTCTGCACCGCCCGCGGTCGCCATCCATGTCTTAGCACTCACGTCGGGCGAAGCTGCAGCTGGGTCTCGTAGGTCCAGGTTGCCCTTCTCCTCACCAAGTGCTGACTCAGGCTGCCCAATCCAGCCATTTCCAGCGAACGTAATCCAGAGAGTAGCATCGCTCGTGTGCTGATACGCGGGCCGGCCGTTGACAAGCTTGCCGACGACGAGACGGTACCCGCCCATGTATTTGGCCGCTTCGCCGGGCAGCGCCATGTATTTGGCCGCGACGCCACGCAGCGAGCCGCCCTCGAGCTTGAGCCCGGGCGGCAGCGGCGGCGGCGTCCAAGCGGTGCACTTGAGCTGCGGCGCCTCAACCCAACCAGCGCCTGCACCACCGCTCGCTTTCCATGTCTTAGCGCTCACGTCGGGCGAAGCTGCAGCTCGGTCTCGTAGGCCTAGGAAGCCCTTCTTCTCACCAAGTAGCGACTCAGGCTGCCCCATCCAGCTATCAACTCCATCGAACGCTATCCAGAGAGTTGCATCAGTCGTGTGCTGATACGCGGGCCGGCCGTTGACAAGCTTGCCGTCGGCGAGACGGTACGTGCCCGGGTAGTCGGCAGCGTAGCCAGGCAGCGAGCCGCCCTCGAGCTTGAGCCCGGGCGGCGGCGGCGGAATCGCCTCGTACAGGCCATTCTCGGCGTCGTCCAGCTTATCGTACTCCGCCTGGCACAGGTCGGACGATGGTTCGCTGCCGCGCAGGTGGAAGCGCATGCCCACAATCGGGTTCATGCCCGAACGGCCGCACGTGATGCCCGGGTGGAATCCCTGGTAGAAGGGCTCGGGCGCGCTGCTCGCGCGCACGGGGATCTGCACATGCAGCTCGGAGGCAGCGGCGTTTCCTGTCGTCGCACCCTCGCGCTCCATGACCAAGGGGGTGATTCCAAACAAGCTCCCCACCCTCTCGCGTGCAGAGTCGATGAAGAGCGTTATCGGGTTGTCGTCCTCTCGCAGCTCTTCCTCGTGCGACTCTGGGATCACGCTGTGCATGCCGCTCATCATCTCCCGGACGCGCTCGTCGGTCTTGCCGACGATCGGCAGCATCGTCGTCTTGTCCTTCTTGTTCGTCACCGCCACGTCGGGCGACGCGAGGAACTTGGTGATCTCCTCCGCCGTCTTGGTCGACATCTCCAGCAGGGCCCGTTCGTCGTGCTGCGTCGCGTTGTGGATGCACACGACGGTGACACGCGACTCGCCCGCCCTTGCCGGGCGCACGCCCTGCGGCGTCACCTTCTGCATCGCGCACCAGCCCTCCATCGTCGTCCAGAACCGCGTGCGGTACATGGTGTCGAGCAGGATCAGCACCTTGGCCGTCAGGTAGAGGTCGGCGATCGATTTGAGCATGAGGTCGAACTCGGCCTTCTCCGCGGGCGTGCGGTCGTCCTGATCCGGCGATAAGCCGCTCGAGCGTTGTGGCATGCACGAGTAGTCGAACCAGACGAACTGGATCTCGGGGTGGTCGAGCAGGTGCGCCTTGATCGCCGCCAGCTGCGCGCCGGTCTCGTCTGGCGTCGCGGGGTCTTCCCACCTGTGGCTGACGAAGAGGACGCTCTCGATCAGCCCCTTGCCCTGGAAGGCGTCGTTCAGGTCGATGAGCACCTTCACGAGCAGCTTCGAGTCGCGCATCTCCTGCATACGCTGCAGCTGCGAGGCGGTCAGGTCCAGCACGGCGGCGCGGGTCAAAAAGTAGAAGCCGGGCTTGCGCGGGTCCCACGCCGTCTCAATGGCCGCCTTGTCCGCATGCGCCTCGAGGGCAGACTTCGTGTACAGCATTGCCAAGGGAGCTTTTTTTTGGCAATTTTGGGCCCTAGTTCTGTAGAGACAACTAGGATTCCAACCACGTCCAGAATCCCCGAGAACCGACTCTTTCACAGCCAATGTTTAGAATTCGACACCCAAGACACCGGACCGGCGTACATACGGATGCGTGGGTAGTGACACGGAGTGTCTCTGAGGAGAACAAGCTTTCACACTTTCCCTTGACTTTTCCTCAAGGAGGCCCGACCGGTCAGGACCTCACCAGAGGCCATGGCGCCGCCGCCACCCGTACATGTACGGCGGGTGACGGATTCCAATGGGCGCGCCTATCACCTCACCACGGACGGCACCGTGAGCGTCAGCGATGCCGGAGCGAAAAAGGCGCTGCCGCCGATAGAGCCGGCGCTGCCCAAACTGGACGCGCTGAGCTGCGGCGCAAGCCACTGCGTGGCGGTGGCTCGCGCGCTTGGAAGGGCGTATTCGTGGGCGACCGACGCCACGGGCAACCGCTTTGGGCAGCTCGGGATCGCTTCGGCCGAGCGTGCCGTGCCCTACGCGCTTCGGCACGTCGCCATGCCCGAGGGCCCCGGGCGCGTCGTCGTGGGCGTCGCAGCCGGAGATTGCCACTCGGCGTTCGTCACGGAGGCGGGCGAGCTGTACGTGTGCGGCAGCGACCGGTGGCTCCAGCTCGGCCAGCCCGTGCTCTGGTCGCAAGGCAAGGTCTGGCAGCGCGAGCCAACGATCGTGCCGAAGCTCGGAGAGGAGACGAGAGTGGTCAGCGCGGCGTGCGGCAGCGACCACACGCTCGCGCTGGACGTGGAGGGCCGTGTGTGGGCGTTTGGGCGCGGCGAGCACGGCCAGTGCTTCGGAGAGCACACGCGGCCGTTCACAGCAGCGCCTACGGTCTCGGCCGCTCTGACGAACCTGCATGCGGGCGAGAGCAAGGGCGAGAGCAAGCACCACCATGGGAACAGAGTCGCGGGCATCTTTGCCCGTGGCAACTGCTCTTGCATCACCGACGAGGTGGGCAGCCTAGTTCGCTGCATAGGCCAGTGCCGCGGGCTGGTCCAGCGGGAAGAGGGGGGCAGCACAGTTTTGTGATGCGGTGGCGCCTGTGTGAGCCCCGTGGAATGTCAACATCCCGAATCGTGTTATCGTGTGTGCCAAAAAGCTCGCCCACGGCGATCTTCGCCCGTCAGTTCACACCAGTTTGTTCACACCCCGTTCGGCGCACGGCCGGTCCCATGTTCATCGGCTTGGCCCTCGTTCCCAGCCTTCTCTTCTCGCCGGCCGCTCGGCCTCCGCCGAGTTTCGCCTTTTCCGCCACCGCCGTCGATGACCCACTTGTGGGCAGGCTGCTTCGCTCCGGCGTCCTCGAGCCCACGGCGAGCCTCGGAGAGCTCTCGGCGGCCGCGAGCGGCTTATCGGCATGGCGGCGCGCGCTCGTTTCCGGGCGCTGCCCAGACTTTGGCGGCATCGACTCTGACGCGCCATGGCCGCCCGAGCCCCTCCTCGGCCACTTGACGCGCACCATGAGCGATCTCGGCTTGCCACGCATGACGGCCCGGCATCCGTCTCTGGTTGCTGCCGCGCTCACAGCGGTGCTCGGCGCGGCCGTGAGCTTTGACCAAGCGCAGGGCAAGCTGCTCGCCGAGGAGCCCGAGCTTGAAACGGACGCTCGCGCCGGAGCCGACCAAGACTTTGGAAGCGCGCCAACGCTCTGCGAGGAGGATCAGGAGGCAGCCGAGGACGTGCCGGCGGCACTGACTGAGGACGATCTCGCGCGGCAGATCGACGATCTCGCGCGCGAGCTCGCCGAGGCGCTGGGCGCCGAGTGGTCCGCGCCACTCGCGGGCGTGCGCGCCATTGAGGCCCTCGGCGGTGCAGCCGGTGCCGACGCTGGCGCCCTCACCGCCGCGCCTGGGCAGCAGTTCAGCTTGGCGGATGGGCTGTGGAAGCACGTCGGGTGGAAGACGATCGAGGTGAGGGCCACTGAGGCGGCGCCCTGATTGCGCATGATTGCGGGATGGGCTGTGGAAGCACGTCGGGTGGAAGACGATCGAGGTGAGGGCCACTGAGGAGGCGCCCTGATTGCGCATGATTGCGGGATGGGCTGTGGAAGCACGTCGGGTGGACCAATCGCAGCTGTGAACCCCTGAGGCTCTCCAATCGCAGCTGTGAACCCCTGAGGCTCTCCAATCGCAGCTGTGAACCCCTGGGGCTCTCCAATCGCAGCTGTGAACCCCTGAGGCTCTCCAATCGCAGCTGTGAACTCCTGAGGCTCTC
>Ga0210248_102572_pt1 | contig 10229 bp, 9 predicted proteins | sample ChrtobMetP3_32mM_FD_155493 | JGI IMG/M metagenome (GOLD analysis project Ga0210248, IMG submission 155493) | Chrysochromulina tobin associated microbial communities from unialgal haptophyte culture, Seattle, Washington, United States - P3_32mM | ecosystem: Host-associated > Algae > Haptophytes >...
TGGAACTGGGCCCCCAACTCCCCCCCCCCCCCGGACGTCATCGGGAACGCCGCGCCGAAGCCCGAGTTGCCGTCCTTGAACGCGTCGGCCACCTCCCAGGGCTGTGGACCTCTCTTGTGCGCCGTCACGCCCTCTGCGCGATTGTCCTTGAAGTTGTCCACGATGTCCCAAGGCTTCGACTTCGGCGGCGTGGCGCTGCGTGCGGCGCGAACCTTGAAAGGGTCCTCAAACTGCTGCGAGGGCAAGAAGTTGCCATTCTCGCCGCGCGCGCGGTGGCCGGCGGTTCCGTTCGCCTGCGGCACCGGGATCGGCTTCGCCTTGCCGCTCGCCACTTCTTGCCGCCAGAGGACCAATTCGCGCTCCGCTTCCTTGGCGCTCAGGCCGTGCTGTTCCATGAGGAGCTGGCGGATGGTCTGCTCGTGCTGGCGCTGCACGGCCGCCTCGAGCTGAGTCTGCATCGCCGTATTCGTCGCGCCGTTCGACGTCGTGTACATGTCCTGTTTCCGGTGCTGCCGATTCTGTGGGGCTGTGTCATCGCCAAACACGACGCCGCCGTCGTCCATCATGCCCCCGTCCGGGTGCCGCTTCACGTACGCCCGGTGCCCCTTGCGCTGCCGTGCAGAGTTCTGGCGCTCGGAATCGCGAGCCTCGGCCTGCTCAACGCGCGAAAGGAAGTCAAGGTTTCCTCCTCCGCCGTATCCGCCGCCGCCGCCGTGCGGAAGCACCTCGTAGGGATTGTCGACGATGCGCTGGCCGTATGTCTGGGGCTCGCGACCAAAGAGGCCGCCCTCGACGGCGGACATGTTGGCGATCGAGGGCTTGTTGGCCTTCGGTCTCATGCGCACTTGGCCGAGCGACATGGCTTTGCCAAACGAGAGGTGCTCGGATCTTGGCGTTCGGATGGATGGCCTGATGACGAGCACAATCATTCGTTAGATCATTCAAGGAGATCCTATGCACACATTTCACAGCCAGTGATTATAATTTCACACACCTCGTAAAGTGAGAAGTTCCCTTCTCATCATCTGCACATACATCGCTCCTCCCGCTCGCCGGCTGTTTTTCAGAGGCCAGAGCGGGCCACGGAGCGTACGCAGGGCGGGCCACGGAGCGTACCCGCCGCGCGAGTAATGTATACGAGAACGTACGCGACGTTCACGGTCGACTTTGAATGGGACACGAGCTGGCCGCTCTATATCCTCTACCCGCTCTCGATCATCTTCTTCACTTCCTTTTATTTTCTCGGCCCGCGCATCTGGCCAAAGACACCAATTGCTGCACATTATGAGCGATGGTCAGTGCTCAACAAAGCGTGCTGGCGCCAAAACTGCTGCGCAATGGTGCACGCTGTGGGCGTCACGGTGCTGCTCGTCGCGGCCATCTTCTCCGACCCTGCGCTGCGCGGAAACCGGCCGCTGCACACGTACCACAACCTGGTCGGCTACGTGGCGCTGTGCTTTTCGCTCGGCTACTTCAGCTTTGTCATCCCGTGGACGTATCACCTCTACTTTTGCAAAGGCGAGCGCCACGCGACCAACCTGCCGCTCGTCATCCACCATGGCGTCGTCTGGTTCGGCTCCTTGACGTACATCATCGGCCGCACGTGCTCGCTGTACGGCGCGGTCGCGTTTGCATGCATGGAATTCACGAACTGGTTCTTCATCATCCACGTCAATCTCCAGATGCTGCGCAGCAAGCGGCGCATCCTCCGGCAGGTCAACTACGTCCTGCTCGTGCTCGCCTTTGCTGTGTGCCGCCTCGGCATCTGCACGTGGATGGGAGTCCTCTTCTTCCAGGACTTGCTCCAATTCGAGTCGGACGCGCCATTCGAGTGGGCCCTCATCATCATCCAGGCGATGATCTTCGCGTTCGTGTGGCTGCTCAGCTGGTTCTTTGTGTACACGGAGCTCAAGACCATGCTCCAGCCGCTCATCAAGCAGAAGCTCACCCAGTGGGGCATGGTCAGCCCCAAGCCGGACCAGAGCAAAGCCAAAGGGGTCAAGCCCAGCGTTCAGCCCCGGACCAGGCAGCCGGGGAAACCAGTGGCTGTGGCGTCGGCGAGCAAACCAGCGACACAATCAGCCGAGAATGTTTGACAGTATAGGCAAACCGGGTCGTAACTTGACGTTTCGATTGTTGAGCTTTGCGTCAACGTGTGAGAAAATTGAGCAAGATTCGTTCACACGACTCACGAGAACGGCCTCGTGGGTTCACGTCGTTGTGCGGAAGGAAGAACGCCAAACACGCCCTCTCCGCGTCACGGCCCCAACATTGCCATCTGCCCGATCAACCGATCACCTCCTTTGCAATGAACATACCAACAGTGTGTGCGACGCCATTTGACGTTGTGGTCATCGGAGCGGGCATCTCCGGCCTCGTGGCTGCCAGCGCTTTATTACCACGCGTTCCTCGCGTGCTGGTGCTGGAGGTGCGCAACCGCGTTGGTGGCCGACTGTACAGCACACAAGATGGCATGGACCTGGGTGCCTCTTGGTGGTGGTCTCACGATACGTCTGCAGCGAAGCTGGCGCAGAAACTTGGCGTGGCATCTGTGCCACAGCACGTTGGCGGAAACGCCTGGCTCCATCGCGGCCAGCAGGCGCAGCGTGTGGGAGAAGTCGGAGACCAGATTGTTCCCTCTGGGCCTGGTTCCAAGCGTTTTGTGGGCGGGTACGCAGAGCTGCCCAGACGGCTCGCCGATTCGTTACCAGATGGTACGGTGCAGCTTGGGGTGCGAGTCGTCTCGCTAGAGCAGCAGGACGGTGGCGGCAGCACGCCTCAGGCCATCATCCGCGTCGGGATAGAGGGACGCGAGGCCATCATGGCTCGCCGTGTGATCCTTGCCATCCCGCCGCGCCTCGCGAGCCGCATATCTTACTCGCCAGCGCTGCCCGCGGCTACACAGCGCCGCCTCGAGTCGACGGCGGCTTGGTGCGGCGACTGGTCCAAGGTGGTCGCCACGTTCAAGACGCCCTTTTGGCGCCAACTGGGTGACTCGGGTGTTGCCTCCACACCAAACGGTCTTGTCGAGGTTTGGTGGGAAGCAAGTGGTGGTGAGGCGACGAGCGAGGCCACGGCGTCGCTAGCGGGGCTCGCATTCGGCCAAGCAGGCGCGGCACGGCTCGGTCCTTTTGACTCGGGGCAGGCTGCAACCGCCGATGGCGCTGCTGCTCTCCGCTCAAAGGTGATCTCAGCTCTGGGGGCACTTTATGGCGAGGAGCTCGTGCGTGAGCAGCTCCTGACTGTCGCTGTGAAGGTGTGGATGGTTGACCCCGATACTTACGCCCCATCACCTGACGGCATCGAGCCGCCCGGCGACCCGCGCTCCACGTATGGTCATCCGAACCTTCGAACGCCCACGACGTGGGGCGTGCACTTTGCTGGCACAGAGAGCGAGGCTCATTCTGGGCATGTGGCGGGCGCTATCTTGGCAGGCGAGCGGGCTGCCAGGGAGGTCGTCAGTGCTCTTGAGGCGCAGAGGTAGGCACCCGCCACCCTGGCCATCCCCTCGCGCGCGTTGTCGCAGAAACGCTGTGAGCATATTGGACCGGATGCCACGCACCTGCCCAAGGTGGCGCACGTCAACCCCTCACCCCCCACCCCCTCTCTACCTAGAGACGTTTGTCTTTTGTCTCACCGGACCGTACCTAACGCGGCGGGCGCCTCTTCGGCTACCCGCCCTACGAGCGGCCCACCCACGTATACGTAACGCGCCTAGATACGGCCCGGGGTTCAGCATGATGACGCACCCGCATACACCCCTAACCCTGGCCCCCTCCCTATTGACGCATCGAACCCCCCACACCGTATGGAAAGTCGGGAGGGAAAGGGGCGTGGCGCCACTGGTACCTGGGGATACGATTAATGTCAAATGTGAGAATCATGTGACATCTGACATGCACATCATGACCCTTCTCCCTTGACCGAAACAATGCGAAATGATTAGGGAAATGGCACGATATACCACAGGATTTTCGGTCGCGGGGTTCATATCTCGTATGCGCGTATGACCCGCCCCCGGGTGGGGGGGCATCGCACCGTTCCCCCCTCTTCCTAGTTCCAAGTTCAAGTTACTTCATAAACAACAGACAACCTAACGGAAGCCTATCGAATGTGCTCTCTAAGCTAGCAGTGGGGGTGAGAGTCGTCGGAGATGGTGAGACACAACGGAAGGAGTACGAACGGGAAGGAGACCAGGAGGAGACACGCCACAGGGTGCTAGCCTGCGTGCCCTCGAGTACAGGTAGAGATCGAAGAGAAACTTGAACTTGAACTTGAACTTGAACTCCTAGTTCCCGCCCCGTCATCCAAATTCCAAAACTCCGCACGACTTCTCAGCGTGATAGCTCTGGTGCCGGCACACGCCACGCCGCCAGTGGAACACAATGACGGAAGAGACGAAATTTGAAGTGCGTCCGGAGCTACTCACAGCATCGCCGTGGACAGAAGAAGACGGCATCATCCGCGAGTTTTTCTTCTTGAACGAGGAGTTTCACGCACGCGATATGGAGATCTGGGATTTCAGAAACGAGCCAAGCAACGCTTGTCTCGGTTTGCCTCCGTGCTGTTGGGTACTGATGCCAATCTGCGTGCCGATCTGCTATATGTGGCAGCCCTACACACGCAAGATGTACAGCGAGAACCAGATCGAGAACCTGTGGGCTCGCCGACTAGCCCTCACCAAGGACGGCATCCAGTATAGAATGCTACGCCGGAAGCCCGTCACCTTCGACCAGGCACATCCGTGCGCTATCTGGTGCTGCGCCATCGGGCGCTTTCCGGATCAAGAGATCGGCGCGACATCCAAGGTGATCCCCTACGATCGCGTGCAGGATGTGCGCACTGACCTGGCTGCAGGAGGTACGAGGCGGATCGTGCAGGTTGGCGGCTGCTGTCCGTACGAGTGTGGCGAGGTCATCCCCGACGTCGGCGCCTCTTGCGAGGTGGACACGGCGGGGTCCGGCTCGGAGCTCGTGCTCTCGGGCCTCGTCAACCCGGCCGAATTCCGTGCGTGTGTCATCGCCCTCAAGCACGGGCGCGACCTACCTCCCGTCGGCCCGGGCTCGAGAGAAGGGACGTACAATGCGTCGGCCATCCACCCGGCGGCGACGCACTCGATGCTCGGTGCAAGCGTCCAAGGGGCGGCCGCTCCGGTGGCGGTGGTCGCCGGCTTCGGGAGCGGGCTGTTCGGAGGCGGCAGCGGAAGGGAGAGCTGGCTGGCACCGACGAATCAGGTGATGCAGCCGGGTGCGGGAGATTACCGCGAGATGGTGACCGTCCTGCGCTCGGTCGACCAGAAGCTCGGGCAGCTGCTGATGCTTGCCGAGAAGCACGCGAAGCAACATCTGTAGTGCCCATCGCGACCAGAGGGGTCTGATGAGAGGCGCGGGTAACGGCCCGGTGTCCGGAACGGTTCTTCTCTATAGTGTATAGTCTCTTGCACAATATATGGGGCAAATTCAAACGGGGCGGCGGGGCGTGGGCTTATCATGGATGTCGCGTGTTATGTCGCGTATAATATTACGTGTCAGAGGTTTGGTAGAGCGAAGACGCTCCACCGCACCGCGCGGGCCGCCATTCCCGATTCCGCGCGCGAGACGCGTGCGCATTCCGCGCGAGAGACCGGACGCGTGCGCCCCGCGCGAAGTTCGCCTTCGCACCGAGTGACATCAGTACGGTGCAGACTCGTGCACCGGTACTACGCACACTAGAGACTAGTCGACTACACTTCGCTTATCCCCTTCCCGTAGAATATGGAATATCCTTCGCTCCGCACCCGTCCCCGCGGCCGAACCATTGCCCCGAACGACTAATCCATGACGACTACTAAGTGACTACACACGCTCAACGAACCCCTAGAACCTATACACCTGGAAGCCACGCCCCTCGTCGTCAACACCTATATCTATTCCGAGTACGTTAGGCGGCCGATTGTTCACAGCCAAGTCACACCACGTCGCCTCCGACAGTGGGAACTCACACACCCGCCTCATTGTAAGCTCACACACCCGCCTGTCGCGTTGCCTGCCGTAAAGTCTGTGTCTCATTTTTGCCTCTATCGGACGGGCTTGCCGGATCGGCTGCCAATCTCATGGCCACTCTCAGGCAATTGCGTGTGGACGGCGAGCTTCACGCCGCCATGCATCCAGCCTCACGTCACCGTTGTCACCGTCGTCACCGTCGTCACCGTCGTCACCGTCGTCACCGTGGGCCCTGCAGTGGGCCGCCCCAGCGGTGCCTGTTGTGCCGAGCGTTGTGCCGAGCGCCAAGCGACGCGCGACGAGCGAATGGCCCAAGGAGCGCTTTGGCTTGGGGGCTCCCGGCTCAGCTCTGCCACTGCGGCCTGGAGTGCCTCCTCTGTGAGGACTTCTTTCTTGCAGAGCGGGCAGCTTGAAGCGCCGTAGTCGAGCTCTCGACGGATCAGCCACCGGTCGATGCACGCGAAATGAAACTTGTGGCCGCACGGGAGCTCGCGCAGCTCATCGCCAGCTGCAAGGGTGCAGAGGCAGATTGCGCACTCGTCCTCCCCACTGGCGGTGCATGTCGGAAGCCGGCGGACAGCAAGCTCCACTGAGCGGGAGCGCTCTGTTGCTTTATTCGCGCGCATGGCTGCCGCCCTGCGTTCACGCAGGCGCGCCTCGAAACAAACGGCCATAGTACAGGTGAATGCAGACAACCAAGCGACGATCAAAATACACTCGTATGGTAACCACCACTGCTGCGGCATGCAGCCGTGCAAGTCGCCGTGCAAGTCGTCGGAGGTGCTTGCGTTTCTCGTCACGTTTGCACTTCCATGTGTGTCAAGGGGTTGCACCGACGCACATGGCAGTGCAAATGTGACCGTTAAAGAGAGCAACACGGTGTTGAAGGGGTTGCAGACCTGCGCTCGTACATGGCGAGAAAGGGAACACGTGAGGATGATGGGCAGTTCCGTGCACCAGGCGGATCATCTCACCACCATAAGTGCCCAGTGTCTCCAGGTAGCCCTCGGGTCGAGTAAATTTGCGAGGTCTCGGCGTCCGTCCGCGGTGTGGTCTCCACAGGTCTCCACACACACGCGGCGCCCCGGTCCCTTTCTTATCACGTCGCTACCGGTTCAAAGACACCGGGGGGAGCCGGGACACCGCAGCTTCCTCACACACCACGTCGCCAACATCTCCACCGCCATCCAAACCGCCGACGCCCAGACCATCCTCAACGCCGCCAGCGCGCGCATGCTACGCGTCTCGTTTGGGGTCATGTAAGGTGTGTGTATTCTGAGCGGGCAGTAACAGTGCCGTAGCACCGGCTGTCGCGTCTGTCGTGTTAACGTTCACACACAGGCACAACGTCGCTACCGGTAAAAAGACACCGGGGGCTACCGGTACCGTACCGGACGGTAAGACACGTAGACACCGGGGGGAGCCGAGACTCACACGGGACACTCGGGGACACACGTTGCACCGGCTGTCGCGTCTGTCGTGTTAACGTTCACACGGGCACACGAATCACACAGACAAACCTGTCGAGCATTGCCTTCGAGCGGCCCCTGTGCCAGGCGCAGGCATGCTCGCCAAGTGAAGCCTTGATCGCTCTCCGCCCTCTCAGAGAGGGGTCGAACGCATGCGCGTGCTGCGGCCAGTGCAGGGCTCGCGCAGCACTCTCACGACGACGCTCGTGTCACAAATGCCGTCGGCCTCTCTTAGTGGGCGAAGCGTCACGTTGCGCCGCGCGTGCAGAGGCCAGCGGCGGCATCGCGGCACGGCTCCCACACCGGCAGCTGCGTCGACAGAGGCGGCGGGGGTCCGTATCCTTGGCCGCGTCTTGCGCCGCGGCCGGGGCCATACCCATGGCTGAAGCCATAGCACGCGTCATAATCGCCATACCACCCACCGCCGCGCCCGTATTACGCCCGTATCCGCCGCCGCCCCACTTGCTGCTACCCTTGCCGCGGGCCCAAGATGCTGCGGCGGCTCACTTGCCCTCGTGTGCGCCGATCATCACACGGCGGAGGAGATCGCACATGCCAGTCACCTTGCATGAGCTCAGGAGGGTGGGCAAGCCCCAAGATGCGAGAGTGGCGACCTCGATGCGATCAAACGAGGTGACGAAACCGTTTATGATCGGGAACGAACCCTTAGTGAGCACGGGGGAATGGAGGCCGATGTCGGCGCGGCTCGTCACTTGTATAACCCGGCTGGGGGAGGTGCTCTTGTCGTTCGCAACCCAGACAGTCTCACCGACAGTCACGTCCTTCGCCTTCCTAAGATTGGAGCAGCAGGTCGCTCCGACTGGCAAGTGATGGGTGGAGGTGAGGGTGAGTGTGCGGTTGTCGGCGGTGATGAGAGAGAGGAAGTCCGCCTTTGCCTCGCGATCAGCAAGCGAGAGGAGGGAGACTGTGTCAGTCGTCAAGGTGCCATCGATGGCGGCGGCGAGGATGAGATCACCCTCTTTGAGAGCATCCAATCTGATGGTGGAGCCATCGGATTGAGTAGCCAGCGCAGACGAAGGGAAGCAACTCGGCGCAGCGCCTCCTCCCCCTCCGCAGTCGCACGTCACTTGATAGTTGGAGCTGGATTGGCGACACTCGCCATTCGGATAGGGGCCAGAGATGCCAGTATAGGGCGTGTACGAAATGTTCCATTTATTGGTTGCGCAGTTGCAGTTGACGACAAACTCACTTCCTGGAAAGGAGGCTGCGCCTGCCCAGGTGTACTTGGTGCCCGACGTCTGCGTTGGGGAGGAAGAAGTGCAGCTGCCACAAAAACCGCCGGCGTTGTTGCAGCCGTCGATGATTTTGTAGGTCGTTTCGGCCAGCGTGGCGGGCACGTGGAAAGCGAGGAGGAACAGCGCGAACTTCATTTTACATTTATCCTGAGCCTTCTACCCGGAGTTCGCCAACGACGCGTAACCACACGATCCAGGGTCCCTGAGCGAGGCCTGTAATTGCGTGACGAAACCATTCATTCAAATCAATTAAATCCTGCATAGGACCTTCCTAAAGTGTGCCCAACTATTAAAGGGACATAATTGGAAATAAGAAACGTGAATCCGCGTGCAGAATCCCAGGAATGGAAAATCGCACACCGCCACACACGCCGCGCGATGCCGCCTGCGCGCGCGCGCGCACGCCGAAGCCTGATGGCCGACGACGACGAGCCTCCGACGGCCTCAACCAGCGCACTCCGCTCCGCCTGGGTCGACGACCCCCCCTTTCCGCCGCTGCCAAGTGCTGCACGAAACGTTTCGCCAGCAGAAGTGGTCGTGGATGCCGTCGCGGTCATGCCGGCCGAGGGGCCAGCCGGTGCGCGTCTGCGCAGCATCGAGCGACGCACCAGCGCAGGGCGACGCCCGCCGAGCACCTCTTCATGCTCAGGCGCTACGAAGACGAGAATCCGCAGCAGCAATTCAGGCTCGACGTTATGCGCCCGAGAAGAAGCAGGCGTGCGAGGTGCGCGCGTACGGCAATGCGGCAGTGGCGGCGGCGGCAGCGACGGAAGCTACCTGTGCACTCGACATCGTCGTGACGCGACGATGTCGAGCGCATCTATGCGTACCCCGAGGTAACCCCGAGGCGCGAGGGGGACTGTGCCAATGCCATCGCGGTAAACCGGGGTGGGGTTCATGGGGATCACCAGGGCCTTCTTTCACACAATCAACGCCACTCACGTCTCCTACATGTCGTCGTTGTACTGCTGGCTACTGCAGCACTGTCAAGGCGCAGGTCCGCAGGACGATAACTCCCTGTCTCCCTCTCCCTCTACACGCCACTCCCTGACGCCAAACTCGGTTGAAATGGCCGCAAGCGGCAGCCACGTAGACATGAGCGTGGGGTCTGTGAGCGGTACATAGAAGGAAGCGCGAGTGTGAAAGACTGCGTGATGAGACGCTGCGTCGTGTTCTCACTGCATGCAGGACCGTCATGACGCGCCGTTTTCTCCTGGGACTTCATCTGCTTCTGATGAAATTTTCATTCACGTTCACGTTCACGTTCACGTTGGTGAATTCCTCGCATGTGGGGCTTCGTGCCTCACATGCCCCTACACAGCATTTTGTGGTTACGTGTTCTTGCGGTTACGTTTTCATAATGAATGGACGAACCTTCGGGGCTTCGTGCCTCACATGCCCCTAAACAGCATTTTGCGTGTTCTTGCGGTTACAGTCGAAATTTTTGGCATTGGCCGGGAGGGGGGAGGGGGGGGGGAGGGGTCCACGACTCTTTGTGTTTTTTGTATCTTTTGTCGCCGCGC
>Ga0210248_102578_pt1 | contig 10203 bp, 5 predicted proteins | sample ChrtobMetP3_32mM_FD_155493 | JGI IMG/M metagenome (GOLD analysis project Ga0210248, IMG submission 155493) | Chrysochromulina tobin associated microbial communities from unialgal haptophyte culture, Seattle, Washington, United States - P3_32mM | ecosystem: Host-associated > Algae > Haptophytes >...
TAGCAGAGATGGCGGCAGCGGAGGTGGCGGCAGCGGAGCCGGCAGTCGTGGAAGCGACGGCAGCGGAGCCGGCGGCAGCAGAGATGGCGGTCGTGGAGGCGACGGCAGCGGAAGCGGCGGCAGCGGAGCCGGCGACAGAGGAGGTGGCGGGAGCGGAGGTGGCGGGAGCGGAGGTGGCGGGAGCGGAGCCGGCGGCAGCGGAGGTGGCGCCGGCGGCAGCGGAGGTGGCGGCAGCGGAGGTGGCGACACCGGAGGTGGCGACACCGGAGGTGGCGACACCGGAGGTGGCGACACCGGAGGTGGCGATACCGGAGGTGGCGACACCGGAGGTGGCGACACCGGAGGTGGCGGCAGCAGAGATGGCGTTCGTGAAGGTGGCGGCAGCGGAGATGGCGACACCGGAGGTTGCGACACCGGAGGTTGCGACACCGGAGGTGGCGACACCGGAGGTGGCGACTCCGGAGGTGGCGGCAGCAGAGATGGCGGTCGTGAAGGTGGCGGCAGCGGAGGTGGCGGCAGCGGAGGTGGTGGCAGCGGAGGTGGCGACAGCGGAGCCTGCAGCAGCGGAGCCTGCGGCAGCGGAGGTTGCGGTCGTGGAGGTTGTGGCAGCGGAGCCGGCAGCAGCTGAGCCGGTGGCAGCGAAGGCGGCGGCAGAAGATACGGTGGCTGCGATGCTGGATGCGGATCCGAAGATTAATTGGAAGGAGAAGGATGAGAAGGCGGTGCTTGAAGAGATGCGAGAGCGCGAAGAGACGCGCATCGCTCGTCAGGCTCAGGCCAAGGCGGCCGAGAACGAGGCGATCCAGGCGGCGTTGACCGCGGCGGCAGAGAGGCGTGCAGCCAAGGCGGCGGCGCAAGCGGAGGCGAAGGCTGAGGAAGCACGACGGATCCGTGCGATCGTCGCTGCGAAGCAACGCGGTCAGGTGTGGGCCAATGGGGCGGGCGCTGGGACGGGCGCCTTGCTCAAGGCAGCGGGCGACGATGCGCTGGCAAGTGAGTCGAGAGACTAAATGATGCATCGGGCGACTCTCCCATCGCGCTCTGTGGGGAGCTTTGTGCGAGCGGCGCGGTCGGGCTCGACGAGCTGCTGTTGTCGGGCTCGACGAGCTGCTGGGTGTCCATGAGATGACGACGCCCTGCTCAGCGGCTTAGGCGACGGCCGAGGCCACGGACGAAAGAAGAGAATGTGGGCACTCTTACCAGTCCCACACCGGCGCCCACAGTCGTTCAGTGAGCGAGCGGCTGATGGCAGGAGTGCCGTTTGGGCAGCACTTTCTACGTGGTAATCGAGGCTGCATGAACGAGACTCATACGACGGTGATCATGGCTGCATGGATCATACGCGTACGTACAGGCTACAGCTACCGGCTACAGCGGCATGCGGATTCGGGAACGTGATACAACGATGAATGTGCAGGGCGGAGATATCCGGTCGTAGAACCGGGAAGCTGTACGGTGCACCGCACAGCACGATACGGGCGGTCTGTGATCAAGTGCAAGTCGCTTACAGCAAGATGTTGGGCAGGCATGGGCCATGGCAGTTGGCATGTCCATGCAATAAGGCATAGTCGCCGCAGTGCCGGTATACAGATGTTAGATCTAATCGGGACGGATCGGCGCATGTTCAGACAAAAGAATGTACACGAAGAGGGTCGGTGGCGTGTGCTCCTGGCTCGATGCGCTCACGCCTGCGCTGTATGGAAAATGGTCGCGCGGAACGCGAAAACTGGTAACTGCCCCGCGGGCAACACATACTGCGGTAGGCAATAATGTTGATTTACCCGACTCCCCGCGTACCCGGCTACCCGCACGGCACAGCGCAGGATCGCGATACGATCAACATTTTCATTTGAGATTTGTACGTACGCAGGAATAGAAGTCAAGATCCACATCCCATACCATAGTGCCAACGCAAATGGCTGGGCGATTACAAGATCAATATTTGAATATAGTCGTATGACGACCGAGAACGCACCAATGAAAGCCCATGCACCATGTTCGGCTTGGCGCTTGCCGTGGAAGTTGGACATTGGAGGTAGCCATTCAGGGACAGCGGACAGGGTGGATCTCATTTTCCACTGCCACTGCCGCTGAGGATTCCAAACTTTATGGCACTGCCGAGCACGAGCGCCGCACCGAGCTTCGCGATCGTCGAGCGCCGCTCGGCACTGCCCTCAGGGGGTGCATTGAACCATCCAGCAATAGCGAGCCGCTTGGCGCTCGTCTCGAGCACCTCATGAGGAACGTCCGAGCGGAACACAACGAGCGTACCAGCGCGCGGCTCGACGTCGACAAATTGCGGCGGCGTGCCAGCCGGGGCCAACTCGCCGCCTCCGTCCAGGTGAATCCTTAAACAGCCGCCGTGAGCCGGTGTCCAGTCCTCGTTGCAGTAGATCAGGTAGGAATATTTGCGGAGCGCCTGGGGAGTATTGGCATATGAGTCGATGTGTCTACGGTAGTACCCACCGTTTGGGTACGACATGTATGCGCCCTCCGTAAGCAGAGGTTCGAGTGCCACGCCCGTGCCAGATGCCAGGCTGTCGCGGAGGCTATCCAGCAGAGGATACAGCATCTTGCGCGACTCAGGATAGCCATTCGCCTCGTACTTGATCTTTGGGAACAAGAATGACTGCTCCGCTTTGCGCACGTCAGTGGCAACGCGATTTGTCGATGAATCACCGACGCCAGCAACGTTGAAGCGTCCAGCCCCCGCAAGTTGCTGCACGTCTTGCTTAAGCAACTTGACCTCTGCCGGTGAGAGGAAATTCTCAACAACCGCATAGCCAGGGCCAGCTGGATGCAAGGCGCTGACAACTGTCGCAGGCAAGCGCTGGGCGATGGCGGCTAATGCTTGAGCACCTCGACTTGTCGCCATCACCAGCACTATCGAGAGCATTGGCGACTTCGAGCCCGTCGACTGTGCACATGTGTGAGCGAAAGCCCCTCGTGAAGACGGAGACACGAATTCCGAAAAAAGGGGGTGAGGGGGCGAGCTTGTTCACAGAGAGAGGCTCACGTACATGTACTTTGGAGACGTACGTGTATCCTAAAAAGCAATTATTTCACTTTCCAGATTTGAGATCGTGTTGAGATCTTCAACAAGTTTAGGAATCAGAGGAAGTCCACTTTCCCGGGCGCTCGCACAAAAACTCACTTTTGGTCGCGCGAGAAAAGGCTTAGATTCCTAGAAGATGCCGCCGGCCCAGCAGGGGTCACTCAAGCTCAACGATCTGGAAGTGCGGAAGCTCAAGGTGCGTGACACGATCGATCATCTGAAGGCAGAACGTCGAAATGAGTCGAAGCAGGTGCGCGAGAAGATCGATGAACTAGAAAAGGAGGAGCGTGAGCTGGAGCGCATGCATCTCGCCGAGAAAGGGTTGGTTGAAGACAGCGTGCAGAGTCCCGCGGAGCTCGGAACCGCCTTGCGCGCCGCCGTCAGCGCGGACAATCTCGATACGGTCAAGCAGCTTTGCGGCGGCAGGACAGTGAAGCGCTTCATAGATCTGGGCAACTTCGAGGGCACTACGGCCCTTATCAAGGCAGCGATGTTCGACCAGCTTGCGATTTTGGAGGTTCTGGTGGGTGCGGGTGCCACGTTGAGCAAGGCCGATAACCTCGGGCGCACCCCGTTGATGCTCGCGGCGGCCAACGGCTCCGACGCGGTCGTGCGCCGGCTGCTCGAGCTTCGTGCGCCCTGTGAGCCGACAGACGCGAGCAAGGGATGGAATGCTTTCTTTTTTGCGGCTCAGGGAGGCCACGTGGCGACGTGCCGGCTGTTGCTTGAGGCTTGCGGCGCGGCATTGTGCCTGGACACGCGCGCGAAAGACGGCAAGAGCGCCGCCGACTTGACTCACTTGTGCGCCGATCGCTCCCGAGGCGCTGCGGTGCATGCTTACATTGTGCAAGCAGCCCAGGCTCGAGGCGAGGACACAAGTTTCGTCAGCAAATGGAGCCGGGTTCGTCGGCTCTCGATGGCGACCTCGGTCATCGGAGCCTTCGATCGGGTCACACGCTCCGAGAGCCGCCGCGATCGTGGTTACGGGCAGCCGGACGAAACTCGAAGCGACGCCAAGGACGACGGCGGTTTCAGCTTTGCGAACTTGCTTCTGCGCGCCTCGGGCTCACTGGCGCCTACGGGGTGGCTGCGCTCGCTGGCACGGCCCTGGGCGTGGGGGCCACCACCGCCCGTTGAGGCGCGCCTATGAGCTCTGGGCGGTGGCTGCGAGAGCTCTCGCCGCATCAGGCCATACGAAACGCATGCTGCTTTACTCGCTCGGCGAGCATCACCTCACATACGAAATGCATGCTGCTTTACCCGCTCGGCGAGCATCACCTCACATACGAAACGCATGCTGCTTTACCCGCTCGGCGAGCATCACCTCACATACGCGTCCAGCGTCGACACTGTTTTCCTCGAACGCCCGCATTCCTCGCCACCGCCCGTGCCGCCCCCATCGCCTCCGCCACCCTCACCTCCTCCTCCATCGCCTTTTCCCCCACCTCCACCTCTCCAACCCCACCGAATCCCCCACCGTCGCTGTCCTTGCCGCCATCGCCACAGCCGTTGCCTTAACCGCCTTAACCGCCGTGCTCGCCACCCTCGCCCCCGCCACCGTCGCCACCTCCCCCGTCGCAAGCCACTCTTTGGGGCGATCGAGGGCGCGTCCTGTTGCTGCTGCTTCTGTGCTGCCCGCTTGCGCCGTTGTGTCGGTGGTGCGAACTGCAACGCAAGGTCGCCAGGGACCTCGCTCAGAAGCGTGAACAGCTTGAGAAGGTGACGGAGCTCGACAGGAAATAAAGGTGCAGAGCAGATGCGTACGTTCGATGCCACCACGGGCGACCCGACGGGCAGCGAGTACGAGGCGCTACTCGAACGCTCAACGACTGTTCAGAGGACTCCACCCTAGGCTTACGTTATACATTATAGCCGCACGGCACAATCTACCCAGTACCCTCCACAGTGTCAGTGTTCGCATGGCCGCATGATCCTCTCGTCTGGTTTCGTTTCCCCCCCTGATCTCACTGTGTACATGTACTACTCGTACATGATTTTGTGAAAAAACTAAATGGTCTTCTCTGTGCATCCATCCGAGAACACTTCTTATACGCGGTACCGTCGCCTTACGCGTTCTTAGGGATGTCAGAAATCATCAGACCCGAGAGCAGGCCTATACTATTAGGTGTCTAGACACTAGAGGTGATTAAAAGCTGAGGTGATTGCGGGCTGGGTCGCTCTGGAACGTCAGCGCCCTCGTCCGCTTCAGAAAATTATTCGCTGCATCGATCAGGCCGTCGATGTCACCAATGTTGTGGCGACCAGCAGGTGCAGCTGCACGCTGTGGCAGGGCCGCGTGGCCATGGCGCACCGCACCAGGGCTCCCGATGGGAGGTAGGCACAGCTCGAGCTCGTCCGGTATCCTGGCAGAGTCCAGTCCCTTCGCATCGAGCCTGCTTGCCAGCGCCAGCTCATGAAGCACCTCAAGGCGCGCGTGGCGCGCGTGGCGGCGCTCAGCGAAGCTGGCCACCTCAGAGTCCCATCGTGCTGCCTTGCCTCTCTCGCTTCCCTCCACCTGAAGCTCCCTCATGCGGCTATGGCTGCCTTGAAGATGCCATCGTTCGTGGGGTTTGAGCTCTAGACGGTTGCGGCGCCCGTAGCCACCATTGGCCCCGTAGCCACTGCTTTGTGCACCGTCTTTCAGGTTGAGGCTGTACAGGTAGCAGTTGCGTCGGCGTCGTTTCCAGCGACGAAGGGCGGCTGCTACCCCCCTTGCTGCCACCCTTGCGCGCAACGAGAACACACGTTGAGCAATGGAGAGGCTGACTGCTTGCCGCTCCGCCGTGGCCAGGCACATCCCGTGCCATGCAGACCACCCTCGCGAGAGCAGACGGCTTGGCTTTGCCCGATGAAACTGCGTCCAGGCGAGCTCAAAGCGGGCGAGAATCTTCGGCAGTAGCAGAGCCCGCCACCCGTGCCGCAGACACATGTCTCGATAGTACCAGCTCGCGCGTGCGGTCAGGATAGGTTGTCTCTCCCTCCACTCGGAGAGCTGTGTCGCACGATGGCGCCACGTGCGATGGCCATGGCCGAGGAGCTTGCACGTGCGACGGTGCGCAATCTGCGCGGAGGCTCGCTCAATCCCGCGTTGCCGCTTCGCGCGCTCGGACAGCACGGTGAGTGCGCAGAAGACGGCTCCTATCGCCTGCGTACGCCACAGGAAGTTGGCTGCCTGGTGACGAGACATGGCTGCCCGTCGGCGTGCTGCCATCTCCGAGCGCAAAGCGTCCTTGGCCATCACCCTTGCGTGCAGCCAGGACCAGCCGCGCCGAAGACGCGAGCTTTGCACGTGAGTGTCAGACAGGCGACGAAGCTCGCGAAGCACAGCAGGCGTCGTGCCGGAGGCGGCCGCATGCGCAACGTGGAAACACCAGGCGCAGAAGCCGGCGTTCAGCTCGGCCTCCTTCCACTTGGCCAGGGCGTTGCGCAGGCGGCCGAGCATCTGAGCTCGAAGATGTGCGACGCACGTCCACAAGTGAAGTGCACGAGACACGCACCGTGCCTGACGAGCCTCATGATGAGCCGTGGCAGCTTGGCCCAGGAGCAGCTGGAGTTGCTTGCGCTGCACGGCAGCGCCCAGGCGGCATGTGTCAGCTGCCCACTGACGCCACGCAGCCATCCTACTTCGCACGGCAGCCCGCAGCTGCACGGCTCGCGCCCGTAGCCCCATCTCGCGCGCGCGCCGCTGTGTGACAGTCACCCAGAGGCGCCATTTCCTCAGCGCCAGGTGCAGCTGCACGACGAGAGTGCGGTGGTCCAGGCTCTTCTTCTGCTCTTTCCCTACATCGCTCCACCGATGCCATCGGCGCAGGCAGCCTCGCAGGACCACATAGTGGGTTCTAGTCGCAACCCCTACAGCGGCCGCACCTCTACGAACTTGCGTGTTCTCACCCCAACGATATGCTCGGCGGGCGAGGACAGACGAGATAGAGATATCGGAGATAGAGGACACTTCTAGAGGAAGGTCTTCCGATGGCGGCTCGGGAGCCGGCTCTGCTGATGCAGGTGTAACGCTCAGCAGCGGTTGGAAGATTACTTTGGGGCTCGACGACTCCACCATAACGTCGATGCCGAGTGCCTGCAGGCACGGAGTCGCCGCAATTGGAGGTACATGGCTGGCGATCTCGAGGTCGTTAAAAGGCTGGAGCGACGCTGCTGAACCGACGCTGCTGAACCGACGCGATCTCGATGCCAGGGAAGCGACGCTGCTCCCCCATCCCACCTTGGAATTCCTCGCTGGCTTAGCCTCGACTGCCGTCGACGCGTGCACAGATTTCGCGACGAGAGCCCCGCGCGCATCTGAGCTTCGCATCAGCGCATTCGTCGTGGAAATCGACGTCACCACGCCAACCTTCGCCAGAGGCGGTGGAGGCCTCGTCGATCCAACGTCGTGGGCGTCGTCGTGGGCTCCTTTAGGCCGTGGAGGCCTTGTCGATCCAACGTCGTGGGCGTCGTCGTGGGCTCCTTTGGCTGACCCACCCGGAGGAATCCATCGCTCTGCAGGCGTCATGGGAAGAGGCCGCTGCTCGACACGATGATGCTCGACCTTGCTGGCAAGAGCACGGGCATGGACGCCAGCAGCTCGTCGAGCCCGCCAACGGCGCACGAACACCTCGAGTACCGTAGTGGCCTCAGCCTCGGTCTTCCAGACCTTCCTCTGCATCGTGTCGATGATGGTGACGGCGCGCGCGTTGTCAAGGCAGCCCTGCGCATACTGACGAAGCTGAGGAGCAGCCAGGCCGGCAATGTGCTGCAGCCTCTTGATGCCACCGGCTCCCCTGAGCTTGTTCACATACTCGATCTCCAAGCACATGCTCTGAATCGCGACGAGTGTAGGAAGTAGCGTCGCCTCGTCGGTCGAGAAGAGGTAGGGGAGGAGGTGATCAAACGCACGTGCCTGCTTGAGCTCGCGCTTGCTCAGGTCTGCGTGCGGATCAACAGCGCCTGAGACCAGATTGCCGACGAGATTGATGGCCAGCTGATGAATCTGAGCGGCCTCGTGCGTCAGCAAGTTGCTGATGACGGCGACCGCGCCGCTCGCACGAAGCTCCCCACAGAGTGCAATGGCAGAGTCGCCCGGGGCGTTCTCCAGTCGCCGGCCCAAGTCCAACAGCAGCTTTGCCAGCGCATCACCATCCGCTGCCCTGAGCAACGCACCAGTCCCATTCGCTCCAATCGCGGCATCGCTCATCGAATTGCCAAGCCTGTGCGTCCTTGTAAGGACAGCGACTACTGGTCGCCACCATCGCCACCGCCTGTGGGGCATAAAGGCCTCGCCGTGAGCCTCGCCGTGAGCCTCGCCGTGAGCCTCGCCGCGAGCCCTCTCACCAGCGCTATGAGCGTGCCGACCCTCTGCGGGCGCCGTGGGCTTGTGCAGCTTCTGCTCAATCTTTGCAGCCTGCTCATCAGGGAGCAGCAGACTTGACGACGACGATGGTGCATCGACGATGGTAGTGGTAGGTAGCTGGGACGTCGCGCGCAGCAAGCCAGGCATAGCAACGTTCGATGGCAGGTCTCTGTGTCCGGCAGGGCGTGCAGCATGAGAAATGCGTCCGTCGCTTGACGTCAGCTCGGATGCGATTTCAGCCAACGCTGACGGGTCGTCACGCAGCCTAGCGAGTTGCTCACGCAGAGTGCGCCGTGGTTGCTGCTGCTGCGGCGGCGGCGACGGCGGCCGCCGCCGCGGCGGCTGTCGCTGCTTCAGCCGCTGCTCTTGTCGCTGCTCTTGTTGCTGCTGCTCCTGCCGTGTACCGACGCGCTTTGCAGCTTGCCTCCCTGCGGCGATGCGTTGCTTTCGGATGCTCTGCGGCATGGACCGCGCGGCAGCCTTGATGCAGCGCTTCGCCCAGCGCATGCGCAGTGCCTCCATCTGGTGCCGCAGCCGTCTCTCGCGTATAGCATTCTCTGCAGCAGCACTGACTGTCAGCGCACGCCCAGTACGCCCCATCGCAGCACGCAGATTGACCAGGCATCCTGAAGCGTACCTCACGATCGACGCATCTGAGTGCTCGAGCAATCGCTCAATATCTGAACATACGCCGCCATGTGCGATGTATGCAGCCCATGTAGGTTCGTTCAGTAGGTTTTGCAGCGTGCCAACTGCAAGGCGTTGGACATCTTCGTCGGCCTCACCGCGGAGGCACGCAACCAGCGAATCCGCCCCATGCGTACACTGTAGCAGCTCTCGCCTTGTAGCCGCCGCTCCCGCATCGACGGCGTTGCAACAGAGGTTTCCAAGCACGGCAAGAGTCAGCTGAATTGTCTCGGGAGCACTTTCCCGCTGCCTGAGCAGTGACACGAGGCGTGCAACGCCACCTCCGGCACGAAACGCCTGCCCGACAGCTATACCTGCAGGGCCTTGCGCTTGCTGCTCGATCATGAGTAGCAGAGCGTCCAGAATCTCTGGCGCGTGCACGGACGGGTAGAGCTGGTTGACGAGCAGAACGGTGTCAGCCGCTACCTCCATCCTTGTATTCACGCCGCGTGGGGAAATTTTTAGCCACTCACTTCTCATCACCTTTGGTTCGAAGTTTACCGTGCGACCACACGCATGCATGCAAGATGAACTTGTGGCTGGTTCACGTTCACAATAACGTTTGCGGCAGCGTGCACGCTTTTGAGCTGTGCCTTGTCGAACGTGAAGATGCGGAAGGTGTGGGGTCTGGCCGTGGGCAGCGTATTGACGCGAGGATGCAACAGGCGGGGCTGCGTGAGACTAGCGGCCTTCACGACCATTGGAATCGTATTTACGTTCACCAGCCAGCAGTGGAAGTAGTGCTGAATGCCTCCTGGATGAGGGTGGCTGGACCGGGGCGAAGGGCAAAGCTAGACGCTGAGCGGTGGCGGGGACGCGAACTACTCCGAGCGATCGCGGAAGCCTCGTGCATCGCAAAGCAGCCTGTCGAGTGCGTGACGCACCTTTCCGAAAATGCGGTGTACATGTCTGTATACTCCCGACTGAAAAATCAAACAACTGACGGGCTTGGCTGACGGGCTTGGAAAGAACAACACCTAAAAAGGGTTCGAAACGCAATACCGGTTCCACTTCCGCACCCATTCCACATCCACATTGCCTCAGGTGCATCGGGACCATGCCGGACAAGAGAGGCCGTCTGCTGAAAGGCGAGCCGGGCTACGAGACGTCTGCA
>Ga0210248_102605_pt1 | contig 10078 bp, 9 predicted proteins | sample ChrtobMetP3_32mM_FD_155493 | JGI IMG/M metagenome (GOLD analysis project Ga0210248, IMG submission 155493) | Chrysochromulina tobin associated microbial communities from unialgal haptophyte culture, Seattle, Washington, United States - P3_32mM | ecosystem: Host-associated > Algae > Haptophytes >...
CAGTGAGGCGGTTTTCCGCCTCAGTGAGGCGGAAAAGCGCCTCAGTGTGGCGGTTTCGCGTCACACTGTGGCGGTTTTGCGTCACAGTGTGATGACTCTGACTTGGTCTGTCACTCTGGGTTGGTACCTCCGACCTTCCTACTACTAGTAACAGGTGTAATGAATCCCGAGAATCGCGACCTCGCGCGGGTCAGTTTTGCTTGGACGCGACCGTCGGTAGCGCGCACAGCAGACAGCATCCCCGCACTCAACCTCGCGCGCATGCTTTCAGCCAACGAGCGCGTATCGCTGCTGTGGACCGCGATGGCGACGCAACTACACTGCGCCAGCCGCCCAGCACCTTGCTTCCGCCTCCAGCCTTGTGTTGATCCACCCTCACCACCCGTCTTCTTGATCCCGAATGCCCTTCGCAACCCTATCACACAGACGCTCTCTCGGCACCCTCCTTCTCGCTACCTTCTCGCGCAGAAGCTCTCAAGGGGCGCCGCTCATTCAACTGCTACTATTGACCTGACGGAAGAATGTCACAGCAAGATTCCAAGCGAAAAGTGTCCCTGCAAGTGTCACGGCAGCTCGTCAGTCTCGTGAATCCACGCCTTGCATTGTATACCCGCGCTGGCTTCCTTGCAGCAATCATTCTGGCGATCAACTTTGCCATCGTTGCCGGTCTCGCTCTCGTGTTGCAGCAAGACTGCACCAGCTCGACTATTGTTGATCGCTCCTCGCCTGTGACGTTCGGCGACTTCCTCACGTACGAAGAGTTCATCAATACGACGTTGGACCGCGAGGGTGTCGTCCAGGAAGGCACGACCACGACCACGACCACAGTCAGTGGGTGCGTCAAGAGAAACTCCGCCGTGCTTGTGGCACCGTATATGACCAGTCTATGCACAGACACCTGTAGGCTGTATGAAAACAACTACAGCTTGACCAATGACGGGATTTGCGACGATGGCGGACCAGGTTCCGAATACGACTTTGACCGGGACTTGCAATCGCAAATGACAAGGTCAAGCTCGTGCCCCCTCGGATCCGATTGCGCCGACTGCGGCGTTCGAGCTCCGCCCCAGACATATTCGGGCACAGGAATCACAGCTGACGTGCCGTGCTGGAATCAATATGTGCCTTGCTTTCGATCAACCTCGCCATCGACCGGCCTGGCGGATTGCTGGGCGATGCCTACCGGGTGTTCGTTCTGTGCGCAGTACGCGCCCTGCCTCACGTCCTCGGACGCGGCCTGCGCCATAGCGCTCGCCAATTCGTCGTATTGGTTTTGTCAGGAGTGCCTCAACTACGCTCACTGCGGGTACTCCTTTGAAGCACCCACCTGTGGTTGGTACCAAACAGAAGAAGCTGAACAAGTGGGGGGACCAAGCTACAAGGCAGAGATGGGACCAAAGGCTGACCGCTTTCCATGGTGCTCAGAGGAGGTATATGTTATTGCCCGTCGAAAAAACGACAGACATCGCAACCTTACCTCGATGGATAAGTCTAGCGTCAATCTTGCAATCATGTGTGGCTTGAGCAAGATGAATGGCATTCCTGTCTCACCAGGAGGCGTCCTGTCCCCAAACCTCTCGCCGGCTCCGGGTGAGAGCATTATCGGCACGATGACCTCATTCACCACACACTGGAGTCTGACCGTGACGACCAAAAGAACAGTGTGCCCCCAGTTTTCCGCCGCTTTTTCAAGTGCTTTAGCGTTCGCCGCGTATATTGAGATCATCATTACCATGGTGCTGGTCTACGTGTTCAAGATGTGTGCTCTGATCGAGGATCAGAAAGGCGTCATCGACCTCAGTGACGGGATCATCCGGCATGACAAGATTAAACAGGCGGTTGAATCCCAAGCTTGAAACCGCTATTGTTTCTACGGAGCACAACGGAATTTATTAGGAGAGCCGTCACGGCACACCGCGCTTTGTTTCGAACGGGTGTAGATTGATGCTTGATCGGGTGCTGTGCCATCGCGGGGCTGTGGCGCCCTGTGGGTGACGGAAGCGGCGAAGGCGGCAACAGACCACGGTGGCCCGATCGACGTCGAAGAGGCGTACTACGTATGTTGCAACAGTCACATCGGGCTTTCATCGGGCTGTTCCGTTTATCGGGAGAAGATTGGGGGGCTTTGGGAACGACGGCCCACGCGAAGGGCTAGGGGGAGCTCTCAGCTGCGAGCGACGGCCCTCAGACAGCCCACACGAAAGGGGCTAGGGGGCGTTGAGCTGGGATCGAACGTTATATATTGTGTGAGGCCCCACCGGTACCGGCCGCTGGAATTGGGGATGGAGTGAGCTCGGCCAGGGAGCTCGAGTGCCAAGTTCTTGCTCGGGGCCGGTGTGATTATGGGTTGTAGCGCGTTGGCTGTGTTCCGAGTCTTTTGTCTTCGCTCTGCGAGAATTAAAGTACGGGTTGTCATCGGGAGAAGAGCAGCAAGGGCAATCCTTGAGTATATGAACTTCTATACAGATTTTGGGACTGCATGGCCTCTAAATGCATACCGTTCCTTTTACCAGGCTCTTACCAGGCGCTTAGCCGCCTGGTGAGTTTTGAAACGCGCCCAACACGGCGCGTCACACCGGTAATTTCTGAGTTGTTGTGTGAAGCATGCTAATCCAAGTGCAATCCAGAGAGATTGGAGCTCCAAACGACGTCCGATCTGCAATCGTACGAGCGCAACAGTACGCCGCGCGCGTCGTGCGAGCCCTCATTCGTAGTATGCGGAGGCTCCTTACCTTGGAAGCGCAAGGAAATTTGGTTGCGGCGTACATGCGCCGGCTGAACGAGCGCGCGCGAGATCGACTTTGGCATAGATCAAGGTCATTTGACGATGACTAAAGCGCCCAACACGGCGCGTCTCATCGGTAATTTCTAAACTTACTGTGAAACTACATGGGCGCGGGCGCGAGTGTGAACCCCAAACAAGGATACGCGCCACTAGAGCTCACATTACAAGCTTTTCACATCTTCAAAGAGTGGTTGTTTTTGCGCCTTTGGGAAATGCGCAGGCGTCCATGGAAACAGACCACGCGGCGACCTCCAAGAATACAATTAGGGTTAGTACCAGGGGCTTTGTATGCAGGAGGACACGTTTTCGACGACGAGCGTAGCAATTTTTTTAGTTACGGGGCGCACCGATATCCGTTCGATCCGCGCGATCCTTATGGACCGCCTAGGTGGGCGCCAAACCCGCCAGGGTGATCCGATATGAAAAGCACCCTACACGGCGCGTCACACCGGTAATTTCTAAACTTACTGTGAAAGACTCATGCCACCACAAACACGACAGCAGTCATATTCTGCGTTGGGAGAGAGTTGTGACTGGAATACTTAACCACTTTCAATGGATCAGAGAAACAGGATTCCGAATTTTTCTTGACGCGTATTTGTTGCCACGTCGTGCCGCGTACTTAGCACGTGTCACGACTCGATTCGAGATACTGACGCAGGGTGTGCTCAAACATTGGAGGATAAGGAGAATGAGAAGAGAGAGAGCCAGGGCTCCGGGTGGTAGCAAATTTCCTTTTTACTCACGCAGGCAAAGAGCATCGTTAGGTTGGGATACGGACAGTTCTGTACCTCCTAGTACTGATAGTGATGATTATTAGCGCCCAACACAGCGTGTCATCCGATATGAAAAGCGCCCAACACGGCGCGTCACCACTCTCCAGTATGGGGTCGGGTCGGAGGGGGTCGGGTCGCGGGATACGATATGAAAATTGGGCTCCGAGGTCGAGGTCGGGTCGGGTCGGGTCGGGTCTGAAGCGAGTCCAGGAAATTCAGTGTCGTTTTCGGGAAAACACCTTAAGAAAACACCCCCCCCTCCGACCCCGACCCCGACCCCCAAGCTGACCTCCGAGGTCAAGCCCCAACTTCCGTCCCACCCCCGCGAGCCGAGGTTTGAGAGTCGAAGGGTCACACTGGAGTGTATGACACTGAAAGTGCGGGAAAAGGTTCGTCGAAGTTTCGTCACTGACCTCGCAGGGTTTCGTCATATCTTTATTAGGCAACCAGGGGGTTTCGTCATTAGGGCTACCGGTCCGGATCTCGCCTACGATATAATACTCTAAAGGCGTCTAACGGAACCGGACTAACGCTTTGCCCGGGTGGGCGCGGCCGGCCGGCTCAAAAAAGTAATAACACTACGGCGTACTATGATGTATTCGGAGACCGGCGACAGTCCAGCCAGTGCGAGGGTAGTAAGTAAGTAAGTAAAACATGCCAACAGGCAGCGTACACGTGGCGAGGGGACCGTCCCCAGACATCAGCCTCAACATCCGCTTTGCTGAACACCGTACACGCTTAGTATGCCCAGCGAGGGGACTGAAAGTCATCAGTCAGCACCCGTTTGCGCGCTCAAGAGCTGCGGGGTCATGCATGCATGCCCTCTCTCGCCCGGTCCCGTAGCCGTGCCCTCCATTGCTGTAAGTCCCTTTCTCTCGTCCTGTCTCTGCCTAATGGCTTCCCGCCGTGAAGCTCGCCTACTTTAGAGGGGCCGTTGCTGCTGCCGCGGTGGACCTTGAGCCAAGGTCCAGGCACGCCAGTGCGAGGGCCCCACGCCAGCGCTCCGCTTCTGCCTTGGCTTGAGCGTTCTCCTTTCTATTATTATTATGAACAACACTCGATCACAGGTAGGTACTTCCCGTAGTTTTCGTTGTGGCCGGCCTCAAATACTCGGCGTGAGCCTCCGCTTCTCCTTCTTCATCGACTTGACGCCGTGCTCTTGCTCCTCCATGATGGCGCGCGCGCGCTTGCCCCGCGCCTCGAGATATGCATCGCGCTCCTCGCGCTCCTTGTCGCGCTCGCGAGCGAGGAAGGCGCCATCCTTGCGCAGCTCGCGGATCGCGCCCTTGGTCTCTTTCTTCGTCTTGCGGATGAGCTTCTGGCGCTCGGCGCGCTGCCGATCGGGGTCGAGCGAGCGCTCCGGCTGGAAGTCGTCATCGAAGACCGGATTGTACAGCTTGATAGGCGCGACAGGGGCACGCTGCAGCAGCAACGGCAAGCGCGCGTGCAACGCTGCCGGGATGGCCGCGCGCAGCTCCGCCAAGCACGCCGCGAGTAACGGCCGCAACGGTTTGGCGAGCTGCTTGGGCTTGATGACGCTGAGGCGAGCGAGGGTCGGGCCCCAGATCTCGGCGAAGCACGGGAGATTGGTCGAGGTGCGGATGAGATCGTGCGTGAGATTGAAGGTGGCGCCTGCAGCGTCCAGTCGAAGTGCCGCCGCCGCCGCCGCCGCCGCGCCGCCACTGTCGCCGCCGCCGCCCTCGGCGCCAAGCGACGCGAAGCGCAGCGGACGGAGCAGCGCCGTCGTGGGCGCGTCGGCGAGGAGCGCCGCGCGCGCGTCGAGGGACGCGCCGAGCAGCCGGCTCGCTGTCGCATGCAATTCGGGCAGCCATCGGCCAGCGGCGCTGCTCAGATGCAGGGCGAGGGCGCAGAGGAAGAGCGTCCGGCGCGTCCCCCTCTCACTCGACGGCACGCTGGGCTGTGAGAGCACATCGGCGACGAGGAGCACCGTCGGGGTCAGGATGACGTGCCGAAAGTCGGTCAGGGGGAAGAGCTGGACACACAGTGCGAGGAGTGCGAGCGCTCCAGGGCGCAGCGTCACGTACGGCTCGATGGGGGCGGATGGGTCAGCGGGGGGCGCCGCGTTGCCGCCCTCCGCGTCCGCCACCTCTTCGGCATCGTCCGCCGCCGCGCGCCTCTGCCTCCTTCCCGCGCGTTTGCTCGCACTGATCGTCTCGCGTCGCTCGGTGTGGAAGGCTCGCCACAGCGCCTGCAGCCGCGGGAGCAGCGACAGGGCCGTCTGGACCGGCAACTGCTGCGCGATCGCAAAGATCGACGGGCACAACGGATGGAGCAGGGCGGAGGGCGGGGAAGCAGCGGCGGCGGTGGCGGCGGCGGCGGCGGCGGCGGCGTTCTTCTTCATCTTCATCTTCTTCTTGCCGCTGTCAGTGCCCTCGCCCTCGCCCCCCTCGCCCTCGCCCTCGCCGCCGCCGCCCTCGATCTCGGCGGCGGTGGCGACGAGTCGATCAATGAGCAGCCCCGCGAGCGTCGAGAGCTTGGCCTTGTTCGCCTCGCGCAGCTTGGCGTGGTGGCCTGCGATCAGCCGGTGCAGCAGCTCGCGCTGGCGCGCGGCGTCACGTCCAGCGAGACCCATCAACACGTCGAGATCGGCGGCAGATTGCGGGCACTCGAAGACATAAGGGAGCTCCGCGACGGGCGGCGGCGGGACGGGTTTCGTCAGCTTCGTCAGCTTCGTCAGGAGCTCCGCGGGAGGTGCAGCGAGCGCGGGCACGCGTGGGGGGTCGTCGGCTTGGCTGGCGGCGCGGGGTGTGGCAGCAGAAGGGGCTTTGGTGGCGGTCTTGGTGGCGGTGGCGGCTTGCTGCCTGATCACAACGACGTCCTCATCCTCATCCTCCGCGCCCTCCTCCTCCTCCTCCTCGCCCTCCTCTATGTCCTCCTCCTCCTCCTCCTCGCCCTCCTCTATGTCCTCCTCCTCCTCCTCCTCGCCCTCCTCTATGTCCTCATCATCCTCATCATCATCATCATCATCATCATCATCGTCATCATCCACCTCCTCGTCCTCGTCCTCGTCCACGTCCTCGTCATCATCATCATCATCATCGAGAGGCGCGTCACCGGGCAGCGGCCCAAAGTCATCGACCAAGTCGTCATCCGTCAGTCGCAGCCCTGCACCGCTCGCCCCCTTCGCTGCCCCATCGGCCTCCGGCAGCATCCGACGACGTCGCTCCGTCTCGAGCGCACGGAGCCTCATCGCCTGCGATCAGTCGGGCAATCAGCATGCAATCAGCATGCAATCAGCATGCAATCAGCATGCAATCAGCATGCAATCAGCATGCAATCAGCATGCAATCAGAATGCAATCAGCATGCAATCAGCATGCAATCAGCTTGAGCGCACGGAGCCTCATCGCCTGCCATCAAGACGCGCAATCAAGGACCATCAGTGGCCATCAGAGGTGACAGGCGCGCCGTGCCAATCGAGGGGCCATCAGGACGCAATCAAGAGGCTATCAAGAGGCCATCAGCACGCAATCAAGAGGCCATCAAGGGGCCATCAGCGCACCTCCGCCGTCGCGAGCTCTTCCTCCGTTTGCATGCGGTCGCTCGGCTGCGCTTTCCCCACAGTGCTCATCTCGCCCTTGAGCTCGAATGCGAGCTTCTCAAAGTCGCGGTACGCCTCCGGGCCGACAGTGGCTCCCGATACGGCGCCGTCACCACCAACAGCGGCCGTGGCGGACTTGGCCTCGGCTTTGGCGGCGAGGGAGGAGATGGCGGGCTTGTTCGCCTTGTTGCCCGCCTGGAAGATGAGCCCCCGGAGCGCCTCGAAGTCCTCATCGAGCTTTTCGACGAGCTTGTTCTGCTCCTTGCGCTCATCTTGGCGCTCGAACTTGGCGAGCTTGTACCGAGCGATCGTGTCCTCGAGCGCCTCCTTTGCCGTCAGCGGCCGCTCCTCGCCCTCCTCCCGCTCGCCGCCGCCAAAGCGTGCCGCCGTCTCGGCCGCGTCGGCGTCGTCGCGCCGGCCGAACCCAAAGTCGCGCTCGTCGTCCGACGCGCCCAGATCGGCGTCGGAGAAGTCGTCCATGTCGCCAAGCGCGCGGCCACCGTGCGTGAGCTCGGTCGGCGCGCCCAAGCTGCGGCCGCCGAGGCTGCCGCCGCCCTCGTCGCCGCCCTCGGGCCCGTCGCCGAGCGCGTACTTGGACGCGCGCAGCTGTCGCTGCCGCTCGCGTTGGAAGCGGTGCACGAGCTTGTCCTCGAGGGGCATGCCCTCCTCCTCCTCGCCAAACCGGCCATCGTGGAACACGTTCGTACGGCCGCGCTGCTGGTGCTCGATCAGCAGCGTCTCGCGCCGGATCTGGTCCGAGCGCTCGCGCGCCTGCGTCTGCGAGTGGGCCTTGCTGTTGCGGTTGCGGTCGCCGATGACGGTGTGGCGCTTGCGCGCGTTCGGTGCCTGGTCGAAGACGGACCCCTTGCCAATCGCCGACCGCAGCAGGTCCTTCACGCTGCCTCGGCCCTTCTTGCCCATGGAGTACCGACCGTGGACGCAGTCGGCAGTCCGCCGAGCACGTCGCCGCTCGGCTTCGTCATTTAAGTTTGAGCGGAATGGATCTACTGTCCTGACACCTCTGCCGCAGTCGCCGAGGGCCAAATGGCCCCCACCTCACGTGCTTCATCATCGGCCCCCGTCGACGACGCGCTCTTTGAGACAGAAAAGTTTTAAAAAAGCGAAGGAGGTGATTTCCCGACTGAGAGACCCTTTGCCGTCTCCAAGGCGCAAGGGGCAGAGCGTGAAAGCCTCCTGTGAAAGCCTCCTGGGGTTCTCTACATTATATTGTGTGGGTGCCGTAGTGTTCAAGACGGACTCGGCTGGATCAGCTCACTCGCGTTGTGGTGAGCATTTGCATGCCTTCCTCGGTCAGCCGTCTGTGTCGGCCTCCCTCGTGCCGCCGAGCGCCTCGAGCATCGAGCGTACCTCATCATACGCCTCGGCGGATCGGGCGAGAGGATCTGCCTCGAGCTCGGCCACGAGATGCGCGATCTCCGCCTTGAGCGCGAGATCGGCCGAGGTGAAGACGCCTTCGAAGTCGTCTCCGAGCAGGTGCATGCTCGTGTCGCTCAGCTGGCACTGCACCCGATCGAGCATGACGAGGAGCTCATCAGTGGCAATCAAGGGCAATCAAGGGCCATCCAGGGCCATCCGGGGAGATCGCACCTGCACCCGATCGAGAAAGATGTCGAGCTTGCGCCGTCGGTGCGCCCGGTCCGCCCCACTCCCCGCCAGCCCCTCCCCCATCGGAACGGCCTCAAGCTCGGGCCACAGCTCTTCCATAAATGGTCGATCCGAAAGGGTCAAGGCCGAGCCAAAGGCCGAGCCGCCGCCCACGGACGCGCCCGGCGCGGCGCCCGCGGGGTCTCGCCATAGCTCGTTCGCGGGGTGCAGCGCTCGGCGGACGGTCGATAAGATCTGATGAGAGGCGTCATCAGTGAGATCAGTTCTGATGAGAGGCGCCATCAGTGAGCGAGAAGCCGACGAAGAGCATGCCAATCAAGGGCACTCACCTGATTGAAGGCGTCATCAGTGAGCGAGAAGCCGACGAAGAGCATGTGCTTCGTGATGAGGAGGGTCTGTACGATGCCGGAGAGCGCCTCGCGCTGATAGCCGTAAGGGTTGCCATCCGAGTACCTGATGAGGCAGGCCATCAGGGAGGCCATCAGGGAGGTCATCAGGGAGGTCATCAGGGAGGCCATCAGGGAGGCCATCAGGGAGGTCATCAGATCAGAGGTCGTCAGAGGTCATCAGCTTACGTGAGGATGATGTCCTCTTCACATTCACATTCACATTCACATTCACATTCACATTCACACTCACGTGAGGATGATGTCCTCCGGATGGTTCACGTCGCCATGCAGCTTGAGCAACCAGCGCGCCCTCCCGAGCCCTCCTCGGATCGGCGCGCGCGACTCATAAGGCAAGGTGCGCACCTGATGAGGGAGCAATCAGCATGCACTGAGCGCGCCGTCCCGAGCACTCCTCGAACCGGTGCCCACGATGGCGCGCACCTCGATCCCCGCCGCCTCGCACGCGGCATCATAGGACAGATCCGAGTTGGTAGTCACTGCAGCCGAGTGGGGAAGCGTCGCCAGCAAGGCATGGGACAGGGTGTAGTAGGCGCTGCTGAGGCGATCCACGGCAAGGCCTTGGAGCTTGGCACGACCGACTCGCTGATCACCATCGCCAAGGCGATGCTGCAAGACGAAGGCTTGATCCTTGAGCGCGAGCCGTCGCAGCTGACGAGCCTCCTGTGGGGAGATGATTGCATACAATCAGCATGCAATCAGCCTGCAATCAGCCGTCGCAGCTGACGAGCCTCCTGTGGGGAGATGCCGTGTGGGGAGAGGCCGTGTGGGGAGAGGCCGTGTGGGGAGAGATCAGCTGTGGGGAGATGCCGTGTGGGGAGATGCCGTGTGGGGAGAGATCAGCAGTGGGGAGATACCTCAGACGAGATGCCGGCGTCGACTGCAAGGGAGCTGAGCAGTTCTGACCAGCCCGGGATGTCGTT
>Ga0210248_102606_pt1 | contig 10074 bp, 9 predicted proteins | sample ChrtobMetP3_32mM_FD_155493 | JGI IMG/M metagenome (GOLD analysis project Ga0210248, IMG submission 155493) | Chrysochromulina tobin associated microbial communities from unialgal haptophyte culture, Seattle, Washington, United States - P3_32mM | ecosystem: Host-associated > Algae > Haptophytes >...
GATGGCGTTGCGGCTGTAGTCGCTGAACGTGAGGAACGTGCCACCGTAGGGAATGAAGCCGCCGTGCAGCGCCACGCCGTTCATGATGGCGGCCATGCCGAATTCGCGCACGCCGTAGTTGATGTGGCGGCCACCGACCTTGTCGCCGTTGGCGGCATCGGTCTTGACCACGTTGCCCTGCATGTCAAAGCGCAGGTTGGGCGTGCTCTTGGTGTTGGTGAGGTTCGAGCCGGTCAGGTCGGCGCTGCCTCCCAGCAGCTCGGGCAGCGCGGCAGTGAAGGCCTCCAGCGCGATCTGGCTGGCCTTGCGGCTGGCCACGGTCTCGCCCTTGGTGTGGGCGGCCACCACGGTGTCCACGGCCACTTGCGCGAAGTTGGCGGGCAAATCGCCCTTCATGCGGCGCGTCAGTTCGGATGCCAGCTCGGGGAAGGCGGCGGTGTAGGCGGCAAATCGCTCGTTCCAGGCAGCTTCGGCGCTCTGGCCGGCCGCCTTGGCGTCCCAGCCGGCGTACACGTCTTCGGGGATGGCAAAGGGCTCGCTCGTCCAGCCCAGCGCTTCGCGGGTGAGGGCGATTTCTTCAGCGCCCAGGGGCTCGCCGTGGGCCTTGGAGGTGTTGGCGCGGTTGGGGCTGCCCTTGCCGATGTGCGTCTTGCAGATGATGAGCGATGGGCGCTCGTTCTGCTTCTTGGCTTCGGCCACGGCATCGGCCACCTTGTCGGCGTCGTGGCCGTCGATGGGGCCGATCACGTTCCAGCCGGCGGACACGAAACGCAGCGCGGTGTTGTCGGCAAACCAGGGCTGAACCTGGCGGCCAGCGAAATCGCCTCCTGGCTGATGCCCTCCATCAGGCAGCCGTCGCCCAGGAACACGAAGGTGTTGTGGTCGACCACGGCGTGGCCTTCGCGGTTGAACTCGGCGGCCAGCAGCTTTTCAGCCAACGCAAAGCCCACGGCATTGGTGATGCCCTGGCCCAGCGGGCCGGTGGTGGTTTCCACGCCAGCGGTGTAGCCCACTTCAGGGTGGCCCGGGGTCTTGCTGTGCAGCTGGCGGAAGTTCTTCAACTCGCCGATCGGCAGGTCGTAACCGGTGAGGTGCAGCAGCGCGTACAGCAGCATCGAGCCATGGCCGTTGCTCAGCACGAAACGGTCGCGGTCAAACCACTGGGGGTTGGTAGGGTTGTGCTTGAGGTGGCGAGCCCACAGGCCCACGGCCATGTCGGCCATGCCCATGGGGGCGCCGGGGTGGCCGGAATTGGCTTGTTGAACGGCGTCCATGGCCAATGCGCGGATCGCATTGGCCATTTGTTGGGATTGCTGGGTGTTGGCCATGGGGGTGGGGTGGGTTCAGGGGAAACCCGGCATTTTACCGGGGGTGGCTGCCGGCCCGGCGCGGCGCCCGCGCGCATGCGGTGGCGCCATGCGATGCACTACAGTGCGGGCCATGCAAGGACTGCACCTCACTGCCGATCTGCGCGGCTGCCGCTGCGCCCCTGCGTGGCTGCTCGACGCCGCCGCACTGGGCCGCGCCTGTACCGACGCCGTACACGCCGCCGGCCTGCAACCCGTAGGCCAGGTTTTTCATACTTTTCCGGCCACAGCGCACGGCCCTGGTGGGGTTACAGCTACTATTTTGCTAGCAGAGTCGCACCTGTGCGTGCACACCTGGCCCGAGCAGCAGGCGGTGACGCTGGATGTGTATGTGTGCAATTTCGGCGCCGACCATTCGGGCCGCGCCCATGCCCTGATGGATGCCCTGCTGGCGCTGTTCGATGCGGCCAGCGTCGAGCGGCACGCGCTGCAGCGCGGTGCGCTGCACACGGAAAGCGTGGCATGAGCCAGTTCCCTGGTGCTGCTTATCCAGTTCAGGTGCCCGCGATGCTGCTGGCCGCTGGCCGCGGTGAACGCATGCGTCCGCTGACCGATTCCACGCCCAAGCCGCTGCTGCAGGTGCAGGGGCAGCCTCTGCTGCAGTGGCACCTGCAGGCGCTGCAGGCGGCCGGAGTGCGCCGCGTGGTGATCAACACCGCTTGGCTGGGCGAGCAAATCAGCGAGCGATTTTCAAGCCATTTTGGCCCCCAGCGCTTGTCTCATATGCCTGAGGCGCTATCAATTTCATACTCTCATGAAGGGGTGGACTTTGGCGGTGCGCTGGAAACGGCTGGCGGCATTGCGCGGGCCCTGCCGCAACTCGGGCCGGTGTTCTGGCTCGCGGCAGGTGATGTGTTTGCGCCGGATTTCGTCTTCGGCAGTGCCGCCGTGCAGGCCTTTGCGCGCAGCAGCCACCTGGCCCACCTGTGGCTGGTGCCCAACCCGGCGCACAACCTGCGCGGCGACTTTGGCCTGTCACCCGACGGCATGGCGCTGAACCTGCCTGAGGGCGACCCGTCACCCCGTTTCACGTACAGCACCATCGCGCTGCTGCGCGCCGAGCTTTTCGCGCCCCCCTGGTGCGACATACCGGCCGGAAACCCCGCCGGGGTAAAGGCAGCGCTCGCCCCGCTGCTGCGCCGCGCGATGGACGCCGGGCGCGTATCGGCATCGCTGTACACCGGGCGCTGGACGGATGTGGGCACGCCCGAGCGGCTGGCCGAACTGAACGGTTGATCCCTGTCGGCCCGTGTTGAGCACTGGGCGCCAACCCGACCCAGGCAGGCCATCGCTATCGCCAAAAATGTAAGGAGATGGTGGGTTGCCCGGGCCTGTTGACCACAACACGCGTCAAAATGTGCCAATGAGCCCTCAGCACCAATCCCTCTACGCGCAGCGCCGTGCGCACCTGGCCTCCCAGCTTGGGGAAGGCGGCATCGCCATCATCCCGACCGCCGTGGAGCGCCAGCGCAATCGCGACAGCGACTTCCTGTTTCGGCACGACAGCTACTTTTATTACCTGACGGGCTTTACCGAGCCGGGGGCGTGCCTGGTGCTCACGGCCGAAGGCCAGAGCACGCTGTACTGCCAGCCCAAGGATCTGGAGCGCGAAATCTGGGATGGCTATCGCCTGGGCCCCGCAGCAGCGCCCGCGGAGCTGGGCGTGTCGGCAGCAGCGTCGATGACCGACCTGGACAGCAGCCTGCCGCGCCTGCTGGAAAACCGCAGCCGCGTGTGGTTTCCGTTTGCCACGCACACCGGGCTGGCCGCGCGGGTGGAGGGCTGGCTCAACGCCGTGCGCGCCCGCGTGCGCTACGGCGCGCTGTGCCCCGCCGAGCAAAGCGATGTCTGCCTGCTGCTCGACGAAATGCGCCTCATCAAGGACGCGCATGAGCAGGACATCATGCGCCGCGCCAGCGCCATCAGCGCACAGGCCCACATCCGCGCCATGCAGCGCTCGGCCCGCATGCTGCGTGCCGGCCAGGAAGTGCGCGAGTACCACCTGGATGCCGAACTGCTGCATGCCTTTCGCGATGCCGGCTCGCAGTACCCGGCCTACGGCTCCATCGTGGCGGCGGGTGCCAATGCCTGCGTGCTGCACTACCGCGCAGATGCGGCCCCGGTGCGTGATGGCGAGCTGGTGCTGATCGACGCCGGTTGCGAGCTCGATGGGTATGCCAGCGACATCACGCGCACCTTCCCGGCCAACGGCCGCTTTACCGGCCCGCAGCGTGCGCTGTACGACCTGGTGCTGGCCAGCCAGGATGCGGCTGTGGCGGCCACGAAGGCGGGCGCGCGTTTTACCGACCCGCACGACGCCACCGTGGCCGTGCTGGCGCAGGGCATGCTCGACCTGGGGCTGCTGGACCGGAACAAGGCGGGCACCGCGCAGGACGTCATCGAGCAGCGGGCGTACTTCCAGTTCTACATGCACCGCACCGGCCACTGGCTGGGCATGGACGTGCACGATTGCGGCAGCTACGTGGAGCCCGGCGAAGTAGGCCAGACCAGCGCGCGCAAGGACCCTTTGTCTGGCGAGACCATCACCAACCGACCCAGCCGTGTGCTTCGGCCCGGCATGGTGCTCACGATTGAGCCTGGCATCTATGTGCGCCCCGCGCCGGGCGTGCCCGAGCCGTTCCACAACATCGGCATCCGCATCGAGGACGACGCCATCGTCACCGAGTCGGGTTGCGAGCTGATCACGCGCGGCGTGCCGGTCAAGGCGGACGAGATCGAAGCGCTGATGCGCGACTGACGGCTGTGCTGAGGCATGGAAAACCGGCCTGAAATGAGCGCCTCTGCCAGCGGTGCGGAACATCCCCTGACGCCGCCCGATGGCGCGCCGAAACGCTGGCGCCTGGGCATTGCCCTGTGGCTGCTGGGCATGCCGGGCGTAGTGGCTGTGGTGTGGGCCCTGCTGCCGCCGCTGGCGGCCAGCCAGGCTTTGCTTCCCATACCGCTGTGGGCCGTGCTGCTGCTCAGTGGCTTGCAGACGGCCGTGATGCTGGCGCTGGCTGTGGCGGTGGGCGTGCTGCTGGCGCCCCGGGTGGGGCTTGGGGCGCCTGTTGTGTCCGCGTGGCTGGCGGGCGGGCCGGGTGGGCAGGCTGCGCCCGCGCGCTGGCTGTTGCCTGGCGTGTGGGGCGGTATGGCCGGTGCCGCATGGCTGGTGGCGCTCTCCGCGATGGCACCCGAGGCGCTTCGGCCTGCGGCTGCGACCACCGACATCGGCACCGTGCTCGTCAAGCTGCTGTACGGCGGCATCACCGAGGAACTGCTGGTGCGCTGGGGTGTGATGACGCTGGTGCTGTGGGCGGCGTGGCGCACAGTCCAGCGGGGTAGCGGGGCGCCGCGCCCGGTGCTGATCGCCATCGCCGTGCTGGTCAGTGCCGTGCTTTTTGCGCTGGGCCACTTGCCGGCCGCGCAGGCCATGGCCGGTGCGCTGACTGCGCCGGTGGTGCTGTTCGTGCTGGTGGGCAACACCGCATTCGGGCTGCTGGCAGGCTGGCTGTTTGCGCGCCGCGGGCTGGAGGCCGCCATCACGGCCCATGTGCTGGCCCACGCCCTGTCCATGCCTTTGCTCTGAGCGCGCCGTGCAGCGCAGCTTGCAAGTTGCGGGGTTGCTGCCGCGGTGGTAACGGCCATGTAACCGCGTCGTGTGAGAATTGGAAACCCGATTACAAAACCACCGAAAGAGACAACAGATGCCAACACGCCGCGCCACCAAGATCGTTGCCACCCTGGGCCCCGCCTCCAGCGACCCGGCGCTGCTGGAGGCCATGATCCGCGCAGGCGTGAATGTGGTCCGACTGAACTTCAGCCACGGCAAGGCGCAGGACCATATCGACCGCGCCGCCACGGTGCGGGCTGCGGCCCAGCGCGCCGGGCGCGAGGTCGCGATCATGGCCGACCTGCAAGGCCCGAAGATCCGCGTGGGCAAGTTTGCCGAAGGGAAGGTTCAGCTCGAGTCGGGCGCCAAGTTCGTACTGGACGCATCGCGCACCGAGCCGGGCGACATCAACGGCGTGGGCCTCGATTACAAGGAGCTGCCGCGCGACGTGAAGGCCGGCGATCTGCTGTTGCTCAACGACGGCCTGATCGTGCTCACGGTCGACGCCGTGCGCGGCGAAGAGGTGCACACCACCGTGAAGATCGGCGGGGAGCTCTCGAACAACAAGGGCATCAACAAGAAGGGCGGTGGCCTGACGGCGCCGGCGCTGACCGCCAAGGACATGGAAGACATCCGCACCGCGATGAGCTTCCAGGCCGACTATGTGGCGGTGAGTTTCCCCAAGAACGCGACCGACATGGAAATGGCGCGCCAGCTCTGCAACGTGGCTGCCTCCGAGTACCGCCACAAGCCCGGCCTGATCGCCAAGATCGAGCGTGCCGAAGCCATCCCGCACCTGGAAGCCATCCTGCGCGTTTCCGACGGCATCATGGTAGCGCGTGGCGATCTGGCGGTGGAGGTGGGTAATGCCGCTGTGCCTGCCTTGCAGAAAAAAATGATCCGCATGGCGCGCGTACTCGACAAGGTCGTGATCACTGCCACACAGATGATGGAAAGCATGATCACCGCGCCTGTGCCCACGCGCGCCGAGGTGAGCGACGTGGCCAACGCCGTGCTCGACGGGACTGACGCGGTGATGCTCAGCGCCGAGACTGCCGCCGGCCGCTATCCGCTGGAAACCGTGGAAGAGATGGCCACCATCTGCGCCGCGGCAGAGGCTGCGGAAGACCACCACCTGGATGCCGATTTCACGGGCCAGACGTTTGGTCGCATCGACCAGTCGATCGCGATGGGCGCACTGTTCACGGCCCACCACCTGGGTGCCAAGGCCATCGTGGCCATGACCGACAGCGGTGCCACGGCGCTGTGGATGAGCCGCCACAGCATCGACATCCCGATCTACGCGCTGACGCCCAAGGTGGCCACGCAGCGCAAGATGGCCATGTACCGCAACGTGCGCCCCCTGCTGATGGACACCAGCGCGGACCGCGACACTGCGCTGGAGCAGGCCGAGCGCCATCTCAAGAGCCGCAACATTGTGCAAAAGGGCGACGTGTACGCCATCACCTGCGGCGAGCCCATGGGTGCCCCCGGCGGCACCAACATGCTCAAGATCTGCGTGGCCAGCTGAGGCTGATTCGCCAGGGCATCTGGCGCGTCAGGCCGACGCGCCAGATGCGCCCGGCGCGTCCGGTGGCGTGGCGGTGGTCGCAAAAGCCGGGTAGCGGGTGCGCAGTGCGCGGGCGGCCAGGTCGCACAACCAGCCGGTCGTCCAGCACAGCCAGGCCGTCCACAGCGTATGGCTCATGAAGTGCGCGCCGCGCACCTGTTGCGCGCCGCCGAGCACAAAGCCGGCAAGCAGCGCTGCTGCCAGCCACCACCTTGCAGCGACCGCTTCTGTGCGCCGCAACGCGAAGTAGCCCCCGACAAAAGCGAAACCGGCCGATGCGTGGCCTGCCGGAAAGCAGCGCCCGCCACCGCCATCGAGGACGCCCAGCGCCCAGTGCGGCACGTACCGCGCCACGCCGCCGAACTGGGCCAGATCCCATGGGCAGCTGGTGGCGCTGAGGTTCTTGGTAATGCTGACCACCGCCAGCGCCGCCAGCGCGCTTGCGGCCATCTGGAGCCGTGCGGAAGCATCGATGCGGCGCAGCATGCCGCGCGGCCACCACACGGAAAGGGTCAGCAGCAGCACCAGCAGCCAGCCCAGGCGCCGGGGGCCCTCGTGCATGACCTGCACCAGAAACCAGTGGTCCCGCCACGGGAATCCGCCAGCCGTGCCAAACGGCTGCGCCAGGGCCAGGTCTGCCTCTGCGGCGTCCCATGCGGCCACGAAGGCCAACCCCGCGAGCGTCCACCACAAGGGCGCACGGCGGCGGTGGTCTGGTGGGAGGGGGGTGTCGTGGCTTTCGGGCATCGCGCCAACGGTACCGACCGCCGCTTAACCCCGTCTTAACAACAGGGGCACGGCAGCGGCCTTGGGCGCTGGCGCATCGCTGCGACAATCGGCCAATGCGAATTCTCGTGGTGGAAGACGATCCCGGCATTGCCAGCGGTCTGCGTGCCAATCTGCAGCAACGCGGTTACGCAGTGGACGTGAGTGATGGCGTGGCCACTGCATGGAGCGCGCTTCGCGCCGAGCGCTTTGACGCCGTGCTGCTCGACCTTGGGCTGGTCGATGGCGACGGCACCGAGCTGCTGCGGCGCCTGCGCCTGAGTCCGGCCCCCAGCGGGGCGGCGCAGGCCTTGCCCGACCCCGCCACGCCGGTCCTGATCGTGACGGCTCGCGACCAGGTGCACCAGCGCATCGCAGGGCTGGACGAAGGCGCAGATGACTACCTGAGCAAGCCCTTCGATGTGGACGAACTGGATGCCCGCTTGCGGGCCCTGCTGCGACGCGCTGCGGGGCGTGCGTCCCCGGTCATCCGCTACCGCGATATCGAGCTGGACCCTGCCGTCCGCAGCGTACGCCAGGCAGGGCAGCCGGTCGACATGTCACCGCGTGAGTTTTCGGTCCTGCTGGTGCTGCTGGAGGCGCGTGGCCGGGTGCTGTCGCGCCAGCAGATCGAGGAGCGCCTGTACAGCTGGGACGCGGCCATTGAAAGCAATGCGGTGGAGGTGCACATCCACCACCTGCGCCGCAAGCTGGGCAGTGCGTGCATCCAGACCATGCGCGGTGTCGGCTACTTCATGCCGCAGGAGGAGCGGACGTGACGTCCGGTTCTGGCCACTTGGTTCCAGGCCATGGCCGCAAGCCATCGCTGACGAGGCAGTTGATGCTCTGGTCACTGGGTGCGCTGGCCCTGGTGTGGGCCAGCTTTGTCTATGTGGGCTACCGGACCGGTGTGCATGAAGCCGATGAACTGACCGATGGCCACCTGGCGGGCGTGGCCTCCCTGCTGCTGAACCTGCGCACTGCCGAGGTTGCACCGGACGCCGAACTGACCGAGCGCGTACCCACACCGTGGCTCAAGGCGCACGATTACCAGCAGTCCCTCAGCGTGGTCCAGTGGGACGCCCAAGGGGCGGTGCTGGCCCGAAGCGGCAGGGCGCCCCTGCCGCCATTTGCAGCGGCCGAGGGTTTTGCCAACCTCACGCTGGGAGCACCGGCGACGGTGTGGCGCACGTTTTCGCAGTGGGATGTCGCTCGCGCCCGCAAGATCATGGTGCTGGTGGAGCTGAGCGAGCGTGACGAACTGGCAGACGACATCGCCGACCAGATGATCGAGCCCGGCCTGTGGCTTTTGCCGGTGGTGGCACTCGCGCTCGGGCTGGCACTGTGGCGCGGTCTGCGCCCCTTGTATGCCTTGTCGGCCGATGTGGCGGCGCTGGACCCTGCCAGTGCCCAGCGCCTGGCGGTGCGGCATTCGTGGAGCGAGTTTGCGTCGGTGGTGACATCGATCAACACGCTGCTGGACCGCCAGCACGAGGCCATGGTGCGGGAGCGGCGGCTGGCCAACGAGGTGGCGCACGAGCTGCGCACGCCGCTGTCATCCATCGCCCTGCAGGCCCGGGCGCTGGAAGGCGAGCTGGACGCTTGCGCCCGCACCGAGGCGGTGACGCGCATTGGCCAGGATGCCTTGCGCGCCGGCCATGTGCTCAACCAGCTGCTGGCGCTGGCGCGGGCCAGCCGGGCCGAACTTCACGAGACCAAGGCGCCGGTGGATCTGTCTGCCCTGGTGCGCGATGTCTGTGCAGATTACGCCCAGGCCGCCTGGCAGCGCGGCGATGACGTTGCCCTGGTGGCACCGCCCGGGGTGGTGGTGCAAGGCCACGCGGTGCTGCTGGACATCGCGGTGCGCAATTTGCTGGAAAACGCGCTCAAGCACACGCCAGACGGCACCCGCATTGCCGTCGAGGTGGGCCAGGCGCCGCAGATGGGGGCCTGGCTGCAGGTGTCCGACGATGGCGGGCGCACGCTGGCTGGCGAGGCAGCCGCACCCGCCCGGCGCCCAGTGGACAGCCTGCACCTGGGGCATGAAATCCTGCGTCGGGTGGCCGACCTGCATGGCGGCCGGTTCGCACCGGCCGCGCCGGGTCCGACTTTTACGACTTCCTTCCGGCTGGATTTGCCTACATCGACTGCGCAGGCCGCCGGTTAAAATTGCGGGTTACAACGCGGTTACGGCCGCAGGAGCCGGTGCTGGCACGCTACCCGCACGCGCCGGCTGCTCCGTTTTTCAACCCTCCCACCGGACCTTACGACCATGCCTCTCGTCTCGATGCGCGAACTGCTCGACCATGCTGCCAGCAACGGCTATGGCATCCCTGCCTTCAACGTCAACAACCTGGAGCAGGTGCAGGCCGTGATGGCCGCGGCCGACGAGGTGGGCGCGCCGGTGATCCTGCAGGCAAGCGCCGGTGCGCGCAAGTACGCGGGCGAGCCCTTCATCAAGCACCTGATCCAGGCCGCCGTGGAAGCCTTCCCGCACATCCCGCTGGTGATGCACCAGGACCACGGCACGTCGCCCAAGATCTGCCAGGGCGCCATCGACCTGGGCTTTGGCTCCGTGATGATGGACGGCTCGCTGATGGAAGACGGCAAGACGCCGTCGAGCTTTGAATACAACGTCGAAGTGACCCGCAAGGTGGTGGACATGGCCCACAAGGTGGGCGTCACCGTGGAAGGCGAACTGGGCTGCCTGGGCAACCTGGAAACCGGCGACGCCGGCGAGGAAGACGGCATTGGCGCCGTGG
>Ga0210248_102610_pt1 | contig 10040 bp, 6 predicted proteins | sample ChrtobMetP3_32mM_FD_155493 | JGI IMG/M metagenome (GOLD analysis project Ga0210248, IMG submission 155493) | Chrysochromulina tobin associated microbial communities from unialgal haptophyte culture, Seattle, Washington, United States - P3_32mM | ecosystem: Host-associated > Algae > Haptophytes >...
CCCATATTACTCCTTCTCGCCGCCGCTGGCCGCACTGCGCCCCGGCGGGCGCTTCGTCTTTCGCGCGGACGGCATCTCAAGCACCCATCCATTCTCCATCGGGCCCGCACAATCGCAGGCACTCCCTGCCACCTTCGGCGCCACAGGGAACGTCGGCGGCCTCACTGGCACTGGCGGCATGCTATCCTTCACCGTGCCAATCGGCTACTCTGGCCCGCTCGTGTACTACTGCACGCGACACACGATCATCCTGGCGAGCTTGTCCATTGCTGCTGTGCCCAGGCCACCGTCGATCTCGCCTCCTCCGGGGAGCAGCGGTGGCCCTCCTGCGGATGAGGCGGAGCTTTCCGCGCCGCCCGCCAATCGCACGCGTGGCTTGAATGCCTCGGCGAACCGCCAGCTGATCAACGAGACGAGCTACGTGGATTGGTTCGAAGCGTGGCTCGCAGGGCTGCTCCACTTACGCCTCCTGCTCAGCACCAACGACATCACGGGCGCGCCACCGGTGCTTGGGTTTTCCTCAACTGGCGAGGTGGTGCCCTGGGAGGAAACGACAGCGCAGCCTCTCCCGCCACACCCTTTCCCCAGGGCGGAGCCCATCGAGCCGCAGACGCTCGCGCCGGAGGCCCTGCGCACCGCGAGGCACGCGGATCCGACCGGTCCGACCGGTCCGACCCACGAGCCGTCCCTGCGCTATCGCGACACGCGAGTGGAAGCTCGTGCTCGATTGTATCCCGATGGCGCTGCGTACCCTGACAGCCCCAACGCGACGTCCAACCAGTCGATTGCAGGGGCCGTTGCCGCCTCACGCTCGCAGGAGGAGCCCTTCTTTGGGACAGTTCTGCGCTGACGGCTTGGCGGTGTGCCACAGCAGTTTTCCGTGTGCGCGTCGCGGTCGTTGCACGATATCGTGTGCACCGGGGCGCAGGCCGGGGCGGGGCACCCGCGGGCAGGGCGGCATCCATGGCCGGGCTCTGCGGGCACACACATAGCACATCTTTAGCACATCTTCCGCCGGGCGTACCGTAGTCGGTCGGGACTCGGGTAGCGACCTTGTAACCCCACGATCCTGGAAGAATAGCGATAGGCGACGTTGACAACTTAACTTTCAAGGAACCAGAAATGCCAATGGAACGGTATACGAGCACTACATCGATGCCGTACTACGTGTATACACATAGCTTTAAGGAACTTGCAGTGCCGGGGATATGCGTTGCCATCGGGCCCGTTGGAGGTTGGTGCGCAAGAAGTGCGCACCGGCACACGGGAACGATGTGGTCCATCAAGAGGTCTACCACATGACGGCGCCCACCTCTAGATTGCCTGCGACTCCAGCACTCTAGACCGCCTCCTTTTTGAGAACGAAGAGGCCCTCACCAGTGCAATGCACCACTTCGACCGTACCAGCCGTGGCGGGCGCTGTCAGTGCTGCCCGAATCTTGACTTTTCGCCGCTCAACCTCGTAGATCTCGGCATCGACTTTGAGCCACGACCCGACCGTGATGGGCGCCTGCAATGCGGTATTTACCTGGACCGTGAACCCGCTCCAAGGCTTGCATTGACCGCTGACGCAGAAGCCAACCCACCCAATGACGTCATCCATGACCGTGCACATTGCGCCGCCGTGGCATAGACCCTTGTGCGACTCCGCACCCGGACCAAAGTGCACAGCTCCAGTGAGCTTGGAAAACCCAGCTGGTGTTGTGCTCAGAGCATACCCGGCAATATGCACGGCGGCCTCCTCACCATGCGCATAGTCCGTGCCCACCCACCCATTGTCCTGGCGCCAAACAGCGCCATTCTCCCATTCGTCGAGGGACAGCTTTCGATCGGCGTCGCTCAATAAGTCAGTAACCCACGCTGGAGGGATGCGTCGCGGCCGCCGCCGGCGGCTCAGAAAGAAAGCGAGCGCAGTGCAAGCTGCTGTCACCGCGACTGCCGCGATGGTCTCCTTATGCGGCATTTTCCGGCTCAAGTTTGAAACGTTCGACCAAGCGTACAAAGAGGCGTGGAGGCGTGCGGGTGCGTGTGACCCTGTGTTAGTTTCATTCACGACATCTTCTATGAAGGCCGTCATGCATGGAAGTTTCCAAACTTGTGATCGGGGCGCCGGGACGTCGGCTCGCCGAGCCGCGCTATAGAAGCACCCACCGCAGAATTCGTGCGCTGTGGTCACTCGCCACATGCAACACCTCCTCGCTAGCGCGCTCCTCCTCCTGTCCGGCGTCAGTCTCGGTGCGGTCATCTTCTTCATGAGCGCCTCCCACAAGATCCACTCAACTCGCGACGGTGGCCTTGAGGTGTGGCTGCAGAGGCACCCGCCACGCAAGGTCAGCCACGACGCGGAGCTCCTTCGCCGGCAGCGCCTCACACAACTCATAGACCTTCCGCCGGAGCAGCTCGCGGAGCACGTCCCTGCCATCCTCGCGAGTCTGGATCATGCTGACTACCATGTTCGCCAGCTGGCGGCAAGCATGCTCGGGCGCCTGGAGCCGCCGGCGATCACGGCGCACGCCGACGGAATCGCTGAGCACTTGCTGCATCACGACGCCACAGTGCGGCTTCACATCGTTCAGGCGATGGCCCTCGTCGACGGAGCCGCACTCGCTGCATATGCGGATCGCCTTGTCGACTGTCTCTCGGACGTGGATCCGGGCGTGCGCTGGGCGGCCGTCGATGCCATAACTGCCCTCGAGCCCAAGACGCTGGCCAAGCATGCACTCGGCGCCATTGACACGCTCGTCAAGTCAGGCGAGGTCTCGCTCGCCCGCAACGCTGTCAGCGGCTGGGCGGCGAAGCTCGAGCCGACACAGCCACAGGTGATGGAGGCGATCAACCAGTTGAACTACAAGCTCAACGTTGGCGGGATGGACCTTGCGATGGCCGGCGGCGCGGGCGGCGCCGGGCGAAGCGAGGCGGAACGCTTCGAGGAGTTGCAACGGGACGTGCACACGGATCTGCAGCGGGCGACGTCGTCATCGGCTGCGCAGAAGCCGAGTGGAGGAAAAGATGGAGAACAGGGTTAGGTTTTGTGTCGGGCCTTACAAATCCGAATCTGTTAACAGACCTATTCACACTTCTCGGCAACGCCGCAACGCCGAGCACAAAACGCGACTATGGTCCTCGTCTGCCTTGCGGCCTTCCCACTGGCAAATTCGCAGCCCATGGTAGTCGTGAACATGTACGATGACGATCTGTTCAGGTTTTCATTTGGCGACCCCGGGCACTGCGTAGGTGAGGCTCCCAAATGCGGCGATGTCGACGTGATCAAGAAGAATGTGTCTCAGCGCTTCGATCTCGCCCCGGGCGCTGACTATCTTTCTATTGGCGGGGGCATCAAGACGACCAAGGATGGGTCGGTGTGCCACACCTGGCTCAGTGACAACACTTTTTGCGCCGTGTACGATGGCAGTGTCGACGGGGACTGTGCGCGACTGTCCAACGCAATCTGCACACGAGTGGGCTCAAATCCGATCACATACGAGCTGAGTGCCACGATCGATCGCTACTGCGACACGCTGCCCTACGCGGATTGCACGCTAGGCACGTCAAAATGCTGTGGCACCAACGCATGCATCCAGTTTGACCCAACGATTGCTGAGACCAAGTGCTGGCCGAACAAATAGACACGCAGAATCAACACTCAGGTTGAAGTCAGATCCGATCTCAATCTCCCAGCAATCTCAATCTCCCAGCGGGCGATGCACTCGCAGCACGTCGCATAGCTCTTCGCGCGATCGACGACCACGGATATCGTCCACGAGCGCCGCCGTGCCGGGCCCGACATCCGTGAAGTGTCTCCGACACTCGCTTTGAAGCCGCACTCATCGCACAGGTACAGGTCGGTGAGGTGCCCGAGCACGCGCGCATCGCTCCGGACCGCACCTTCCAAGCTCTTGGCGTGGAACGTCGCGATCTCCTGACGATCTCCTGCTTGGCCGCTGAGGAGGCCATCACGTACTATCGCCGTGGCGCGGGCATTGATGTGTGCCGAGCCGCTCGGGGCTCACCACTCCCCATCGAAGACACGTCGGCGCAGCTCCGGAGTCTTCGTGTCGCGCAGATTGAAGACGAGCGCGCGCACGCGCTAGTTCGAGAAGGCGCTCGCGCCAAGGGGCTCGCGCTCGGCGCCGCCCGGCACAGCGCCGGACCGTCGAGCTGCATGCCGATAGCGTACGCCCAAGCGTACGCCGCGGGCAGCTGCTCGCCCGCTCGGTAGCCTCGAGAGGCTTGTGGCCATGTTGACTGCGAACAAAGGTTCTGTACCCTTTTTCATCCTAACGTTCAACCACGCCCCCCGCGCTCCCTGCGAGCGTACCAGTGCACGGTCGCGTTGCAGTGCGGTTCGAGCTGTGAGCCCCGGCAGCTCAGGCACGTGTGCCAAGATGGCGTGGGCTCGCACGCACTTGTTCGACTCACGTCGCCGTGCGTCCCACTCCACGCCCAGCGTGACCGAGCAACGACCTCGGGGTGGGCCGTCGCGTTCTCGAGGTGGCGGGAGAGTGCTGGGCTGCCTCGCAGGTCCCAAATCTCGGTCGTCCACAGAGGTGAGCCTCCCCCCTGCGGCTGCTGGTAAAAGGTCACCGTGTCAATCGGTAGCTGGACCAGCAGCGGCTCACTGTGCAGCGAGAACGCCTTGTCGCCGGCCAGGCTTGAGAGAGCGAGCGCGCGACGCGAGCGCACCAAGCGCGACGCCACGTTGCCGGTACATGAGCACGGCCGAAGCGAGCCGTCCGAGTCGAAGGGAGCGCCTGCTTGGCATGCCCCGTACAGCCCCCTGGCGGCTTCGGCGAGCACCAGCTCAATCGTGGCATTCTTGCCAACGTAGGCGTTACGCGCGCGCCCGAGCGGTGCCCAATTTGGGTAGCGTCGCTCGATGAAGCGTGCCAAACGGCCGACGGCTTCTCGGTCGCTCATTGCCGTCGCTCGGCCCTGCGCCCTTGCAAGTCGCTGCTCGGCGACAACCGCCGCATGTACGCGGTTGCGCGTCAGCAAAGTGCGGCCCATGGCCCATAGGAGGTCACTGCACCCAGGAGTATAGTAGAACCATAGGCCGCCGCTGTCGGTTGGACCCCGCCGCGGCCCGCCGACGTGCGTGACAGGAAGGTACACGTTATCGCGTCCCAGGAGCGAAGATGCAGAGGGTTCACAGGGAAGCTCGCGCAGGTATCCGAGGGCCTGCGGCAAGCGAAATGCCCAAAAGTGCGTGGCCTTGTCGCAGGGCTGAGTCAAGTCGCACGCGTCGCAGACTTTGGGTAGAAACTGCATTGATCACGCGTGAGCCGAATTATTCAAAAGACGCAAGCAACGGTTGCATGCACACACGCAAGAGACCTCGTTTTTGACCAAGAGACCTCGTTTGCGACGTGCCCACGAAAACGCGAGAACTTCGATTCGAAGCTCAAGGAAGCTCACACTCATCACACCGCGGCAACTCCGCCCTACCAACGTGATGGCTGACGAGATGTCCGTGGCTGACGAGATGGCCGACGCGGATCTCGCGCGCCGGTTGCAGGCCGAGGAGGAAGAGATCGCGGCGCTGCATCGGGCACACCAGGCGGAGCTGCTCGAGGCCTCGGCGGCGTTCGCGCTCGAGCTCGCGGGCACACTGCGAGATCCGTGGGAGGACGCCGACGCGAAGGCCGAAGACATGAATCCACGCAGCGCGACTCCGACGATCTTGGAAGGCATTCTTGAGAAGAAGCCGGTGAGCGGCATCGGCTTCGTCTTCGAGCGCAACCTGAACCTGGGCGGCGGCTGGCGGCACAGGTGTATGCTGCTGCAACGCGACCGAATCGTGTGGCACCACAACACCGAGGACGACGCGGAGCTCACCTACCAGTCGCTGCAGTTCGACCCGACGATCACAAAGGTGCGCGCGGGCGGCGACTCGGGCGACGACATCGAGCGCTGCCTGACCATCGAGAATGGCGACCAGACGCTCGTCATGCGCGCGGCGAGCGAGGGTGAGCGCGACATGTGGCTGCGCGCCGTCGGCCGCATCCTCGAGAAGCTCAAGGCCTCCACCTTCGACGATCTTGTGCAGCAGGCGGCGCAGCGCCTCGAGACGCAGCCGACGGCGAGTGCGCGCCGGCTGGCGGCGGCGCGCGAAGGCGTTGGGTTGCTCTTGGCGCGCTTCTACTCGTCGTGCGCTGTGTCGCCGGCCGCGGCCGAGTCGTTCGTGGAGCCGTGGCACGAGGAGCGCGCCGCCCTCGCCTCGGCGCTCACCGCGTGCCTGCTCACGCGTCAGGCGGAGGCGTTGATACGTATGGGGGCGTCCGAGCCGCAGGTGCACGGTGCGGCATGGAATGGCATGATGCCACGGGTGACTCTCACGCAGGAGGAGAAGCGCGAGCTACAGCTCTTCCCGTGGCAGCCCGAGGTGGCGCTCTCGATCGAGCAGGCCACCTGGCTCCTCATGCAGCAGATGAGCCGCGGCGATGGCTGCTCGCACGTGGCGGCCTTCTTCGACCACGTGCTTGGGGTCTCCCGACCGTTTGGATACAGCTGCCTGCAGCCCCGCGTGGCGGCCCAGGGGCCTTTGCAAGGCCAAGGGACTGGGCTCGAGTTTGTAGGCGTGGGCGTGCCACCTGTCACGGGCGAGCTGGCTGCGGGCGCGCCCCCCGAGCCGCCCGTGCGCTGGGCGCAGTACTGCACCGAGGTGCACTCGACCTTCTTGCGCCGCGTGCTCGAACTCGCGATGCGGCTGCCTGCCGACCTCGCGGCGCTCCTCGAGCCTCTGTCAGAGCACTACCATGTGCTGCCGACGTCCGTCGAGTGCGGCGCGCCCTCGGTGCTCGCGGCCGGGCGCACGCGCTGCCAGGTGCTCCGGCGCATGCACGGCTCGAAGACGAAACCCATCCTGTTCGAGATCATCGCGAGCTGCGAGCTCATCGCGAGCTGCGAGCTCGGCAGCGGCGGCGCGCACGAGGGCGCAGAGGAGGCGCGCGAGCGCGCCGCGCGCCAGTGGGTCGAGAGCTACTTTGGGCCGGAGACACGGAGCTACGGATTCGGCCCGCCTGTGCAGCTAGCGATGTTTGGGCCGACTGTCGGCTCGGGCGCAGCGCCGGATGTCGCGAATCTCGCGGATCTCGCCTCGGCGGGTGCGGCGCCGGCTGCGCCTCCCGCCGCGGCGCCCATCGATGCGCCACCAGCCACCGCTCCCGCCCCTACGCCCCTGTGGGGCAAGGGGACCGCCAACGGCATACCGCCAGCTCCACCGCGCCCGAAGCTCCCGTCCGTACCGGTAGACGTCCCCACAGGTCTTGCGCCAAGGTGGTCGGGTAGCCTTCGAGACGGCACTCGAGACGATGCAGCCGCCGACGCTCGGGCTGGCACGGTGACCCACTTGTCAGAGGGCGCCGTCGTGAGCGCCATCGGGCCGCCCTCCGCCTACCCGCCCTCGCCCTCGTCGTCTCCGCCTGGCCACGTTCGCAAGTACTCGTCCGGAAAGGAAGCGGCCTTGGCCGCCATAGCTGCCGCGAGGGCGGGAGAGGCACCGCTGATCGCCCCTCCGATGTTCTTCACCGAAAGCTACTCGTCAGGAAAGGAGGCAGCACGCGTCGCTCTGGCTGCCCGTCAGGCGGGCGAGGCGCCTCTCGTCGCGATTCCGTGGGAATGTGGTCCTGTGAATGTGAATGAGAGCGGCAGGGAATCTGGTCCTTCCACGGACGCTGACTTGGACCAAGTGTTGCCTGAGGCATTGGTGTGTGGCACGGCGGCGCTGCTAGCGTGTGCAGACGATTGGCGGTGCGCTGCCGAGGTCGCCACCGCCGACGGGCGTGGCGAGGCTGCCGAGGCTGCTGCGGTGGCCAGGGAGGCTGCCGAGGCCAAGCAGGCGATCGGACTGGAGGCCACGACGCTCGCTTGGCCAGCTGCTCCGGCCGTGTGGGCCGTTGGCGCACCCAATGGTGCACCCCTTTCCATGGACCTCCATGCAGCACCCCTGCCCTCGCTGGGGGCCGCGGTGGAAGCGCCCATCGCAGCGCTTGGGGCCGCTGTGGAAGCGCCCATTGCAGCGATTGGGTCCGCTGTGGAAGCGTCGCTCATCCGCGCCGGAAGCTTCTTCCGAATGCTCACTGACAGTGCAGCTGGTGGCGAGGGTGCTGCGACTGCCGCCCAGGACGGCGCTGAGGCGAGCGTGTCGACGAACGCGACAGAGGAGGCCGCCGTCGGCAGTGGCATGAGCAGTGGGGACGCCAACCATTCACAACCAACCATTCACAGCCAACCATTCACAGCTTCCGTCAGCGGCACGAGCAGTAGGGACGCCACGGTCATAGCCGCCGAAGCCAAGCTCGACGCGCTCGTGGCCCTTGTTGCGACGACGACACTAACGACGACGCTCGCGGGCGCGGGGTCGCAGGGGGCTATGCAGGAGGAGGCGGAGGCACAGGCCGCTGTACCCCAGGGCTCGCTACAGGCCGCCTTGCCACCTCCACCCCTCGTGCCGACCGTGAGCAGCACGAGAGCGCTCACGGCCACGCCTCAGTCGCGCAGCCAGCAGGCGCGTCATCGACTGGCGAGGGCGGGGTTGACGGGCGCGCCTGTTCGCTACTTTTTCAAGATGGGCGACGACCTACGGCAGGACCAGGCGACGATGCTGCTGCTGCGAGAGATGAACGCGATCTGGGCCGACGCGGGCGCGCCGTGCTTCACGTGCACGTACGACATCTTCCCGACGAGAGATCGAACTGGCTTCATCGAAGCGCTGAGCAACGCCATCGCTGTGAAGGACGTTGAGTTTTTCACGTACTCGCGCGAGCTGCACGACTCGGCCGTCGGCGCGTTCACCGCCGGCTTCGTCCTTGGACTCGCCGACCGCCACCAGGACAACATGCTGCTCTGCGGCCCCAACCGCGAGCTCTTTGCGCACATTGACTTTGGCTACGTGGCGGGCATGCGCCCGTGGTTCGACGCCAACTTGCTCCCCATCCCAGAGCGCTTCAAGAACTGCCTCACCGCCGCTGGCAAGTGGAGCGCCTTTGTCAACGACATGGGCTTCGCCTTCGCGGTGCTTCAGCAGCGGCGCTCCGAGCTGTGCACGGTTGCGATGACGCTCTCGGAGCAGCTCGCGACGGTGGGCTATCCTGCGTACATTGAGAAGACGCTCACGTCCAACACCATCGAGAGCGTGCGCGCGCAGGTCGAGGCCGCGGTCGGCGACATCGCGCGACGCTTCAAGAATCTGCATCACAAGCTGCAGCATTGAAGTGATGGGCGGGGTGCGCGCGCTTGGCCGTTTGGCGTTTGGGGGCCCCACGCAGGCGACCGGCGACAGGGGCGTTCATGACCCTGGCGCCTGGGCGGCGTTTTGATCTTGTCCGCGGCTTCGGTTTGCTGGCTTTCGTTTGTGGTTTGTAATATTGGTTTACGCTCCCGTGGTGGCTCTCACTCGCGCGTACAGTATGGTCTCGCGATGACTACGGAGGGTATCGTCGGTACGCGCTTCACTAATGACTTGTCGCTCACTGAATCCATCAAGTCTGAGCTACGTGTAACGCGCTTTTCTCTCGCCCCATCAAGTTTACACCAACCGTGCCATCACCCAAAGCTGAACTGGCGTGCGACAGAACGGGCAAATCTTCATGTTGGCCGTGCAGCGCTCGCACGCGAGCTGATGGCCGCACGGCACCGCAAGGTGCGACTTGGGCCCCATCATGCACACGATGCACGTAGTCTGGCCACCGAGGGTCGATTCGGGCGCCTCGTCGTGCACACGGCCGGTGATGTTGCCCACGTCGGCGAGCGTCAGAGGCCTCTCCGCTTGCATCAAACCTTCAGCCTGTGCTGGGGCCGATGGTGGCGCAGGGTCAGGGTGCAATGAATGCACGGTAGTCGGACCGCGCTCTCCACGCCCTCCACGCCCTCCACGCCCCCCTCGCCCCCCTCTTCCGCCGCCGCCAGTGCTCAGTGCCACGGCCAGGGCCGCTGCGATCTCCGCCTCAACCCTCTCCGCCTCCGCCCTTTCCGCCTCCGCCCTCTCCGCCTCCGCCCTCTCCCCCTCCGCCCCCTCCGCCTCCCCCCCCTCCCCCTCCACC
>Ga0210248_102611_pt1 | contig 10036 bp, 6 predicted proteins | sample ChrtobMetP3_32mM_FD_155493 | JGI IMG/M metagenome (GOLD analysis project Ga0210248, IMG submission 155493) | Chrysochromulina tobin associated microbial communities from unialgal haptophyte culture, Seattle, Washington, United States - P3_32mM | ecosystem: Host-associated > Algae > Haptophytes >...
CCATTGGCGAGCTTGTCGGCTACAAGCCTTGCGCGATCCTCGCAGCTTCTTGGTGGGTGAGTGGTGATGGCCAATGTCGTGACGAGACGCAATGAATATACATTCTTAGGAAGCGGGTGCAACATACGAACACATCTTCTATGAGCAGCGGCTCGACTACGTGTCTATTTTATCGAGATCTGGACGCGCGGTGGCAGCACGACGACAGCCGGTGAGGAACGCTCAAACAAAAAAGCGGTGGCACCAGTGGAGGTGTCGCCACGAGAAGAAAAGTGCGAGAAAAGCCTTTCACAGTTATGCTGCGTGAACGTGCAACGTCGGTCAATTTCGTTGCTCTTCGCAACACTTTGGGGGAAAACGTGAGTTTTTGGACGAACTTCCCTCGTATCGCCTATACCAAATCCGGCGACACTCGTCTGTCTCACGGCCAAAAGCAGGATGAGGTGCGCTCGAGCCGCGCCTCTCCGGCGCTGGAACAGAACCCGAACCGCCTGGCGTCGCCTTGCACTCAGTCAACCATGATGGGATCCGGGCAGCCGCCGACGGCATTGGTCGAGGAGACAGGCAGCGGCTCGCTCGCTGAGGATGCGGTGGCCTGCCGGTAGGGCTGGTAGGTGAAGATTGGGAACCGGTCGACCTGCTGCGGCTGGGCTCTCGATGTGCTCTCAGGGAAGACCATCTCGATGCGATCTCCCGGGTGCAGCACCTGCGACTTGTTCTTGCCGAGCTGCACGCCGTTGACGAAGGTGCCGTTCTGCGAGAGATCCTCGATCCAGGCCTCGAGCACAGGTGCACGCTGATCCTCGTAGAGCTGCTGGTTGCCGCTCACCACCTCGGGCCAACGGATGCTGTGAAAGAGGCGGAAGTGCTGCGACGAGATGTAAGGCATCTGCGCCAAGTGGCCCACGCGGATGTCCGACTTGCGCGAGCGGCCCACCATGTACTCCTTGGTCGAGCGCAGGTCGTAGACCACCTCGCCCTCGCCACCCACCGGCGCCCCCGCCGGCAGCCCTTGTTTCGGCGGGGTACGCGAGACGAGCTGTCCCCAGAAGAATCGGCGCGGGATAGTGATGCTCGCAGCGGCCGCTGGCTCAGCGGAGCTTGCGGATGCCGCCGCCGCGGAGGAGGCCTCCGACTCGGGCCAGAGCGCGCGCACGAGCCGCGCCGCCTCCGTCTCGCCCTCCTCCCAGAGCGATGGCGTCTCCAGGATGGGCGTACGTTCCTTGCCGCCGCCGCTCGCGCGCGGACGGCTCGCGGGGAAGTCATGGTCGCCGTCGACCGAGTCAAGCTGCTCGTCCTCGTCGTCCTCCGCCGCCTCGCCCCCGGTCCCGTCCAGCCTCCAAGTCTTCTCGAGTCGGTCGGCGACCGTGCGGTCGACCGACGAGGGTGGGCGGCTGCAGCTCGCGCCCCCGTCGTCCTTGCTGCGCGCCGCCTCGTACGAGGACGGCTCTGGCTCGCCGCCCATGCTGCTGCGCGGCGGGCGCAGCCGCGCCGCGACTTTGAGCACGTCGTTGCGGCTCGACACGCGCCGAAACATTTCGACGCGGACGCGCTCGGCCCCATGCTTCTCCCACACTACGCGCAGAGGCCGCTTGGCGCCAGCTGCTATGCTTTGCTCCTCATAGGCGCGCGCCGCAGCCTCGACGAGCGGCCAGCGCACGAGCCGCAGCAGCTGCAGGAGCGCCGCGTGCTTCTCGTGCGACGGGCTGTGCTCGTACCACGTTGCGATCGCGTCGAAGACGTCGAACTCGTCCATGCACACGAGCTCATCGCGTGAGAGAAGCGCCTTGAGGCACTCGGCGCTCAGTGCCGGGAACTTGGCGTCGTTTTCGACCACGTTGATGAGATCGAGCGCGAGCAGGTCGAGGCAGCGCTGCAAGAACGGCTCGCAGTGATGCTCGCTTGCGCGCGCGAGCAGATGGCAGCAGTTGTGCGGGTGGCGTGTCAGCCTATCCAGCAGGAAGCGACAGCAGGCGTCACGCAGGCCGAGCACCTCGTAAAAGTCAGCCACGTGGTGCATCTGGAAGGCCTCGTCGACCTTCAGCGGAAGGTCCTCACCGTGAATGTACATTAGCAGGTGCTTGAAGTGATCTGGCTCCGTCATCCGCAGGTGCAGCCGCCGCCGCTTGTCAGAATCGTTGGCGGTTGCTGGCTCGGTGGACGAGAGCGGGCCAAAGAGCATCACGCCGAGCGGACGCGAGGAGGAGGCGAGGAGCGCGCTCACACATGGGAAGTCCTCAGTCGCGTGTTCGCCGTGGACGCGCACGATCACGTCGCCGTACTGGTTGAGCGACGAGTGCACGTCCTGAAGGCTCAGGCGCATGTCGTCGTACCGCCGGCGGATGAGCGTGTACGTCGAGGCCTCGTGCATGAGATCGTGCCCAGGCACATCGAGCCGGCGACGCTTGCCAGCGGGCTGCGCCATCGTCTCAGGTCTCCGCTCTGGCACCTTGGGGTCTGGATGGAGTTGACAGAGAGATCGACTTGAACTTCCGCAGCAGGACAGCTGTGAAAGTTTCTCGGGATAGAGAACCAGAAGCCCCAGGTGGGGTAGTGGTGAGGTCTCCCCTGGCGGGGTCGGGGGCGGCAGCCCTTGGAGGCGAGTGAGAGTGAGTGCTGGGTGACTCGAGCTTACTGATACTGTAAACCATGCTGTAAACTCGACTCAGCGAGCGGATCGAACGCGGACATGTGCGGATGAGAGCATGATGATGGGGAGAGTTCTGAGACGAAGGAAATACGAACTGGCTGTACCACGAAGCGCAAGCGGCACAAACCGACTTCGCGCTTTGGACACATCATACAATTGAGACATCATAACATGCCGTGGAGAGAAGGCAACCTCAGAAACTGTGTACGCCACTACGCCAGGCGTACAAGGCGGGACATCGCCCGGGCACTCCAGGCGCCTGCCTGCCGACCCCTGCGCGCGCGCTGCGGTGCCGCCGACGCCGTCCGTGTGCCTTCCCGACCCGTCGGTGGCGCCTCTCGGCCCTTATCTCGGCCCTTATCTCGGCCCTCCTCACGCCCGATTCGCACTCGATGCACCTGCCCGTGACGGCGCTCGTCGAGTTCGTCATCGCGCCCGATTCGCCCTTCCTCCCAACGGCTGACTCCCGCCGAGGGCTGCTTGGTGGTGGCGGCGGCCGCTGCCGCCTGCCCGGCCGCCTCCCCATGGCTATCTTTCTCTAGGCGTTCGAGCTTCTCCCTGAGCGCGCTGATGACCATGTCATCTTCGCCCTCGCGCTGCATCATGTCAATCTTCGCCCGAAGAAGATCCGCCTCCGGCTCACCTTGAGGACTTCCAGAGGGCGCCGCTACTTGCTTCTTCTCCACCTTGGGCGCCTTCTGCTGCGCCGCCTGCTGCTCCGCCGCCTTCTGCTCCGCCGCCTTCTGCTGCGCCGCCTGCTGCTCCGCCGCCTGCTGCTCCGCCGCCTTCTGCTCCGCCGCCTGCTGCTCCGCCGCCTCCTGCTCCGCCGCCTGCTGCTCCGCCGCCTCCTGCTTCGCCGCCTTCTGCTCCGCCGCCTCCTGCTTCGCCGCCTTCTGCTCCGCCGCCTTCTGCTCCGCCGCCTTCTGCTCCGCCGCCTTCTGCTCCGCCGCCTTCTGCTTCGCCGCCTTCTGCTCCGCCGCCTGCTGCTCAGCCGCTAGCCGCTCAGCCGCCCGCCGCTCGGCCTCCTTACGTTCGGCCGCCCGCCGCTCGGCCGCTGCCGCCGCCGCACTGCGCCCGCCTCCTTTGACGACTGCCCAGCCGTCGGCTTTGACGGTGCTGGTGCCACCGCCGCCCCCACTCCAGACGTTCCCCATCATGTCCCCTGAGGCTGTTCGGAGGCCGGCGGCCCAACGCAACCTTAACCTTAATCCCTTAAGCTCAGAACAGAGGCCCCCTCGGCATCGCGCGCTCGTCGGCGAGGTCCTTGCGCTTGGCGGGCAGATACTGCAGCAGGTACCCCTGCGCGAGGTTGAGCACGATCTGGATGGCCTGCACGAGCAGCTGCTTCCACCACGGCGACGGCCCCACGTCCTGCTCGCGCGGCGGCAGCACAGCCGCCTCGGCCTCGTGTGCGGCCGCCTCGATGAGCAGATGCTGGCGCAGCCGGCGCACGCAGCGCCGCTGCAGCGCCACGCCTTGCGGCCGCGTACCAATGTGCGCGGGCGTCGACGCCCTCACCGCCCGTTCAAAGCGGCGCGTCGTCTTGCGGCTCAGCCGCGTCGAAGCACGGTCGTACCGGGCGGCCGCGGCCATGAGTAGCACGAGGTCGGCGCGAAAGGTGGCAAGGGCATCCTCGAAGAGCACGCTCAGTTGCTGACGCGTCAGCCGGAGCGCCTCCGCCGTCGCCGCTCGCGACACTGCCTCGCGCTTGGCCGCGTGCGATCGCCGGCTCACAAACCGCGAAGAGCTCGCATCGTACACCCGCAGCGTGTTGGCGATGAGCCGTTCCGCCCGCGGCGCAAAGTCGTCGAGCGGGTTACGCGCGGCCTCGGCGATCGCCGTTCGCAGCTCGCGCGCCTCAGCGGCCGCCGCCTCGCACGCCTTTTGGCGTGCGCCCTCGCACCCCACAAGAGCCAACCACTCGCTCGGAGCCGCGCTCGCGAGCCGCGCGAGCTGCTCGGCTGTGCGCGGCGGCTCGGCCTCAGCCCCGCCGCCGCTGGCCTCGCCGGCCACGCCGCGGCTGCTGCTGCTGCAACTGCTGGGGTTCGCAGCCTTCGTGGACAGTGACTTGAGTGTGCGAATGCGCCGCTCACTGATCGCTGGCCAGCCGCCCTCCATGAGCAGTGATCGCAAACGTGCGGGAGAGTGGCTCCAATCGATTGGACCAAATTGGGCAGCTCCATTCGGCTGGGCTGCAACAGGGGCCACCCGCCCAAGCATTTGAAGCACTTCCTCGTCGCTCAAGGAGGCATCGGTGGGGCTGCTGCTGCTGCTGCTGCTGCTGCTGCTGCTGCTGCTGCCGCCGCCGCCGCCGCCGCCGCCGCTGGGGCCGCCTGGCTCGCCGCGCTCGTCGCGGCCGCCCGTACTCCCGCCGCCGCCGCGCACGGTTGCCCGGCGCTTGCCTTTGGGCGCGTCGAGCAGCCAAAGTAGCTCGGTGAGGAGGCATGGCACTTGTGCGAGCGTCAAGCTCTTCGGCACGCGCCGCGGGTCGCCGAGCAGGTAGTCGGGCCGCGCCGGCCGTGCAAACCTTGCGAGGAGGGCCGAACCGCCCTGAACGCCGCCGCCGCCACCGCCGCCTCCGCTCTCAGCCAGAGAGGCGACGCTCACAGCGAGGCGATCCCGTGACCGAACGTGAGCGTACGACCGCGCTGGCCGCAGCGCGCGGAGCTCATCGAGCCGGCTCTCAATTTCCGCCGCAGACCATGGCTGAGAGAGGAGCTCGTCCGCCTTTGTCGCGGCCTTGGTGGTCGTCATGACGAGCAGCAGCCGACGCGGCGGCGGATCCGTAGCCCCGTCAGTGGTCGACGGCGGCATCTGTTCGATGGCATCGAGCGCGCGCTCGAGCACCGCATCGAGAGCCGCTGTGCGCCGAGCGCCTCCAGCCAAGGCTGGCAGCGCGGCTAGCCAAACGTCGGCGACCGCGAGCGTGGCCAGCGATGCTGGCGGTGTGCGTGCCATACGGGCGCTGCTGCTGCTGGCGCCGAGGAGCAGGAGAGCCGGCGCATCGGGCGCGAGCGGCGCGCACAAGTCCGCCTGAATCCTCGAACCCGTTCCATCCGTCGGCAAAGCGCGTCCGAGGCACACGCCGAAGAGCCGGTCGCACAGCATGGCGCCATCTGCATTTAGGGCGGTGACGACGGCAAAGGTCTGCTCCTCTCGGTCGCGTTCACTGCGTTCTGAGTCGCGAGCGAGATGTCGGCTGAAGCTGGGAGAGCATGACACGGTGGCGCAAAGTGATCGGACGGAAAGCAGAAAGAGGAGGAAGCTCCCTAGCTGGCGCCGAGAGGCCGCGACCATATTTCGAGATTGCGATGACAACAAAAAGCAGGCCGCACCCGTGAATTTGAAACTAGGAGATCCACGAATCAACCTTCCTCGGTTGGTGCGTGGGCTTTCCTCAGGCCGTGTTCAGAAAAGTCGAGTGAATTCACTGTGAAAACACGCGATGTCCACCCGCCCTCTTTAACGTCCCCCCCTTCTAGCGTCCGTCACGGCAACTAGACGAGGCCGTGGACCGCACCAGGGTCGCGCAGTTCAGGACGCCTCCTCAGATGCCACCTAAGGCGGAATCAGGACGCCACCTCCTCGCTGTTTGTGAGTCTATGGCAGCATCAGACGGCGTCGCGGGCCAGCTGGCAAAGCTGGCAGAGCTGTGGGCGAAAGGCGCCCTCGACGAATCCGAGTTCAAGGCGGCCAAGGCGATGGTGCTCGCGGCCGCTCCTCCTGGCGCCGAAGACTCCACCGCGCCCCCTCCAGCTGGCGGCAGCAGCGCGCCGTCGCCACCACTCTCGCCGGCGCATGCTCGCTGCGTGTCGGCCGCCGGTGGCGCCTGCAGCGCGGCCATAGCCCCTGCGCCCGTTCATAAGATCGATACCCAGGTGCTTGAGACACTGGTACAAGAACGCTCTGCGGCCGCGCCAGCGCGCATGAGCTGGAATGAGCGCGCGGCGTCACGTGCGACGGCAGACGTTCCCCTCGGTCGGCGGCGTCTCGGCTCGGCAGCCAACGGTCGGCCGACGTCGAGCGGGGGCCGCCCACCGTCGGCGCCACCGCAGAGTGCGGGGGCGTCGAGGACGGGCTCCCTGGGCGGCAGTATCCCTGTCTCGCCGGGCTCTCGTAACGGCTTTGGCGCCGCCGCCCACGCCTCCGGCCGCCCACGCCCCACGAGCGCCGCTGCCGTCGCCCGCGCGCCCGATGATACGCGTACGTCGCGCGCCCGGGCAGCGGCTGTGGCGGCAACGCTCGCGCTCGAGGCGCGCGGCTCCAATCCGCGTCACACCGACGGGCCGCAAGCCCCTGATCTGTTACCTTCCGTCCTGAGGCGACCCCTTTGCTACGGCGCCATGCCCGCGCGCCCGCTGCCCTCCACCTCCAAGGTGCACCCAGCACCACGGCCAAAGTCCATCTCACCGACTCGCGGACCCGCTGGCCCACTCCTCGACCCGAGTGGCCACGAGGAGAGGACGGTCGCTGAGGTGATCGCGTACACGAAGCCGCGCGTGCTTGGAGGCGGCTGGTCGCGCGAGTCGAAAGCGAACCCGCCCAAGACGGTCAATCCGCTCGACTCGACAGGGGGCAAGGCGGTCGGTGACAAATTCCCGTGGGTCAAGCGCGACTCTGGTGTCTTCCCAGAGCGAGAACCCATGAAACAAGGCGGCGGGGCGCGCCCGCTCCGTACGACACAACGCTTGAACGCGAGCATGGCCAATAATTATACGGGCCAGTTTGTCGTCGAGATGTCGCTCGGCACGACGACGTTGGGCTAAGCCCATGCGGCGGTGTGGAGACATCGGAAGTTTCGGGCAAGTGCCTGTCCCTGACCTAGGTGTCACCGTCAATGTGTGCCGAGCCGTCGGTCTGATGTCTGATGACTGAAGACTGAAGACTGATGGTGTCGGGCGACTGTCCAGAGTCCAGCCTGCGTCTCGTGTAGCTGCTGTTAGTATCAGTAATCAGACTTCAGAGGAGCGAGCGGGACGCGGTCGCACGGAGTAAACGAGCGGCAAGCGGCAGGGTGACACTTGAGTGTTATGTCCTCAAACCGACTTTAAATAATTTTATAAATACTTAAATAGCTAAGTCGTTGTTCGTTAAAGTGACTTTAAGTCACTTTTAACCGGAGTCGGGGCTCGGAAACGGCGCTGTCCGCGCTGGTTGGAGCGTTGGACCGTTGAGGTTGAATCTCAATCTCGTTCTGACTTCTGCGGTCTTCTGACACTGACTTACTCGTGTTCTGATGAGACGTGAGAGCGGACGGCGCTGCTATCATTACCCTGGGCCTTGATGCGTGCGTGGTCGGACTGGGCGACTGGCACTGGGCGAAGCCGAAGGCGCGTGCGGCTAGTGCGGCGGTCCGCGCCGCGGCGGCCCTGGTCTGAGGTCTCCCTGAGTGTGTGTCGTCAGATGTCCTTGCATCATGTTGCATTTGTTGCATCTTACGTAACTTAGTCCTCTAGTAAACGCATGAGTACGTCCCTCTGACACATAGCTCATCCAGTAGAAACACGCTTTGCCGGGGTGAAAGGATGTGACTGCGAGCGTTTGAAGCACAATTTTGCTTGCGAATGCGCCTGACGAAATTGGAATTCGAAGTTGCGGCGCCTTCCCGAAATTGGAAGGACGCACGTAGCGCGGAAAGCGTCCGACGCAGCGCTACATTCACAACGTCATTTAGGACGGAGGCAACATGTCGAACATGCGTCGCTTCAACTCAAGCCCGTTCACCCTGCAAGAGCACTGCGGTAGCCACGCAAAGGCAGTTGCTGCCTGTCTTCGCCGCTACAACTGCAATCCTCATGAGATTCCTGCCACTGACACCTCTGACGAAGCGAATCATTGTCGGCTCGCTTGGTCAGCCTTCCGCCACTGCGGATCTGAGCTCATTGCTGCGTGCGACTGGGCGCCCAAGAAGTGCAAGCCAGAACGCGATGCTCACCAGGCGTGTCTCAGCCGCGCATCGGAGCCGAAGGACTGTGAGCAACTGGAGCTCGCCGTGCTTCTGTGCGCATCCGTGCGCATCACAGCGAAAATGAGCGGCCAACCGTTACCAACATAGAGCATTGTGGACCTATTTTCTAAGCGCATATTTTACATCCTCATCCACGCAGCTACGTTCGACGCGCCGCTGTGTGCGGCTTCAAGCGGATTGTCCGCGTCGGATGCTGCCCATCAATTGGCCTCTACGGCCAGCTGCCGACCTACAGCTTCTGCACCTCGAGCTCCTTGGAAGGCTGTCCACTTGGCAGCACGGCGCTGAGCCAAGGGTCGCCCGGGTAGTCGTACGCGAGCTGCGCCAGCCGCTGCGCCACAATCCAATCGTACGAGTCGTCATGACGCAGCCGCCGGGCCACCGGTCGCCAATAGCCTTGCGCCGTCACCTGCTCCTCCTCAGGCGCCGCGGTGGCCGCGCCGGGAGGTGGCGGCGGCGGCGGAGGCGGTGGCAGCGGCACGAGCGGCTGCACGACCACATAGTCGAGCTCGACGATCCCCTCTCCCGAGGCCCACTGGGTACATGGAGCACCGTCGTGGTGCACGTTGAGCATGTTCTCGCCGGGCACGTCGGTGGCCCATTTGCGCAGGGCCGCCGCGAGAGCGGCGTCCTCGGCGCGCTGCAGGTCGAAGACGAAGTGGCGCGTACTCAGGTGGCGCACCTCCCGCACCACATACGTCCACATGAGCATGCCGACCGCGCCTACGTCCGCGGCGCTGTCGCCGTCTCCTTGCGCTAGGTACTCCATGAAGCCCATTGGCAGAGGGGCACCATCAAGCGTTGCGTTTAGGATCGCTTCACTCGCTCTGCCGAGTGCTGTGTGCGCCAGCCGCTTGGCGAGCGTGTGCGCCAGCCGCCGGTGGCGACCATCGGCGAGGTCGAGCGAGTACTGCGCCATGTACGTGATGGCGCGGCTCGTGAATTCGAGTTCTAATCGCCCGCTCCCGGGCATGACCCACTGCTCGTCGGTATGGCGGAGCTCGAAGCGCACGCCATCGAGCCGCTCTCGCTTCCATGACTCGCCGCTCTCGACGAGCGCCTTGCGCCACAGGCCGAGGGCGACCTCGCGCTCGGACGAGTCCGCAAGAGCGAGCTTGTAGTGGACAGTTGTGGGCGGCGCGGGCTCGGCCCGTCGGTACTCGACATGTAGCGTGCCCTCGGCTGGCAGCGGCGCAGAGGCGTCGATGGGGCCGAGCTCGGGTGGCGGGAGTGCCGCAAAGGCTTCAAGCGCCGCCTTGCGGGCTGCCAACGCCGCGCGCTTCGCCTCCGCGGCTGCGGCCGCCTCCTCCTCCAAGCGCATCTCGCGCTCCCAATCCTCTTCCTGCTCCTCAGAGGCGGCAGGGGCGGCGGCGGCGGCAGGGGCGGCGGCAGGGGCGGCGGCAGGGGCGGCGGCAGGG
>Ga0210248_102619_pt1 | contig 9995 bp, 4 predicted proteins | sample ChrtobMetP3_32mM_FD_155493 | JGI IMG/M metagenome (GOLD analysis project Ga0210248, IMG submission 155493) | Chrysochromulina tobin associated microbial communities from unialgal haptophyte culture, Seattle, Washington, United States - P3_32mM | ecosystem: Host-associated > Algae > Haptophytes >...
GTGAAGAGGTCTGGCCGCAGCGGCAGGAACCCACCCAGGGGTGTGTGAAACTATGTGTGAAATCACCGCCTAAACCTTGGCCGCATACCCCCATACCCTAAAAAGCGGCCTGCGGCCGCCTGCTGGAACATACCCCCATACCAAAATTTCGGTCAGACGATCATACCCTGACACCCACCTATATTCGGAATCCTGTCGGATTGCGACGCGCGCGATGAAGGCATCGGCGTCTGCGGTCTCATTTGCAGCGCCGTCGCCACCAGTGCTGCGCGATTCGCGCAGCGAGCGGCTGCTGCAGTCGCCACGACATCCGCTGGTGCTCGCGCGTAGTGACCCTTCGCCTCGTCAGGAGCAGCTCCTGACACGCGAGCTCGCTCTTGAGGTTGTAGCGAGTGAGAAGACCAGGCTTGCGGCGAACCTCTACGCGGCCCGGGAGGAAGCGAGGCAGGACCGCGAGAACGCACGCACGATGGAGCGCCGAGCGAACGATGCTCGCCGCAAGAACGAGGAGGCGCTCAGCGAGATGCGCCTCGAGGTGACCAAGTCGCTCAGGGTGCAGCGTGAGGCCCATGAGGAGGCGGTTGAAAAGTTGCGCCTCGAAGAGCTCGATACGCTCCACGAGATGCGCGAAGCATACGTGCAGCGCTTGGTGGATGTTACTGCGCAACTCGTCGAAAGGCGCGTGACCACGAATTCAATGACGCTCGCCTTCGGCGAGTGGCACGCGAAGCACTGGATCACCGTGCGCCGCCGTCGCCTCGTCCAGCACACGCACCGCGCACGTGCCGCGCTCGCGCTGCGGGTGCTCGGGCGTGCGCTGATGCACTGGCGCCATGCATGGGAGAATGCGCTGCAGCGGCGGCTGCACAGGGCGGAGGCGGACGCGCACGAGCTGGCTGCGAGTGCAGAGGACGCGCGCCGGGCGAACGAGGCGAAGCTTCTCGGAGTGCGCGCCGAGCTGCGCAACTGGGAGGAGCGGCTGGCGCACGAGAAGGCGGTGCAGGAGAAGGCGAGCGCTGCGGCGCAGCTCGAGCGGGGCGAGTACGAGAGGGCGGCAGAGCGCGCGCGTGAAGAGTACGAGAAGGTGGCAGAGCTCGAGCGCCTCGCGCTGCAGCGCTCATTTGACGAGCTCACGGCGGCCCTCGAGGCCGAGCGGCGCACGCACGCGAGCACGCGCGCGGCGGCGGCGGCCGAGTCCGCCGCGCGCGGGGAGCAGATAGGTGCGCTCGAGGCGGCGCGCGAGCAGCAGCTGGCTATGCTGCGCGAGGAGCGCATCGAGCTGCTCTTTCGACTCGCCTCTCGCCGTCGGGCGGCGGCGCAATTGGGCAATGCGTGGTGCGGGTGGAACGAGCTGCGGCGCGCTGGCCGGCTGGCCGCGCGCCGTTTGGAGCGCAAGGCGGCGCAGCGGCAGCAGCAGCGGCAGGAGCAGGAGCAGCAACTCTGTGCGGCGACTCGCGCCAGTTGGGAGGCGATTTGGCAGCTTGGTCTGACGAATGCCAGTTGGCGTGCGCAAAGTCGGTTGGCGATGGGCTGGGCGCGGATGACGCGGCGCTGCTGCGAACGCTCAGAATGGCGCGCGTCTCGGCGCAACGGCGACGCGTTTATGAGCAAGCAGCGGCGCGCTCGCGCGCTGCGCGCGTGGCGGGTCGAGGTCGAGCGCCTCCACGCCGTGTTCAAATGCAACGACCACGTAGACAGCTTCAGAACCGATCGCGCACGCCGGCGACGCCGTCTCGGGCGCTTGTGGCACGCGTGGGCGCACGCTCACGCCGGCGCAGTGCTGCGGCGCGTCGGCGCGCGCCGCCACCTGCTGGCGAAGCACCGTCGGCAACTCGGCGCTTCCTTGGGCTCATGGCACGCTCTCTGGCATCAGAACGCATGCCGTCGTGCTTCGCTCCAGAGTACCCATCGCTACTTGCGCCATCGGCACTTCACACGCGCGTGGGCAACGTGGCTGGCGCAGCGCAGCAAGCGGCACGGACAGACGAGTGTTGCGCAGCGGCTAGCCTCCGCCATTGCCAAGCTACGACTTTGTGCGATGGGCATGAGCTGGGCGTGCTGGCGCGCACTCTGGCAACCTCGCACACGCATCCAGGCCTTGAAGGCCCGAGTGGTGGGCCGTCTGATGCACCTCCTGTGCGGACGCGCCTGGCAGAACTGGACAATCTGGGTGGACGAACGGGCACTCAAGGTTGCCATCATGACGCGCGTGATGGGCCGTCTGAGGCACAGTCACTGTGGTCGCGCCTGGCATACGTGGCGCGCGAGGGTGGACGAACGCGCACTCAGCCAGGCGTCAATGACACTCGTGACGGGTCGTCTGAGGCATAGTCACTACGGTCGCGCCTGGCATACGTGGCGAGAATATGCGAGCGAACGCGCACGCAGCCAGGCGTCAATGACACGCGTGATGGGCCGTCTGAGGCACAGTCACTACGGTCGCGCCTGGCATACGTGGCGAGAATATGTGAGCGAACGCGCACTCAGCCAGGCGTCAATGACACGCGTGATGGGCCGGCTGAGGCATAGTCACTACGGCCGCGCCTGGCATACGTGGCGAGAATATGTGAGCGAACGCGCACTCAGCCAGGCGTCAATGACACGCGTGATGGGCCGTCTGAGGCACAGTCACTACGGTCGCGCCTGGCATACGTGGCGAGAATATGCGAGCGAACGCGCACGCAGCCAGGCGTCAATGACACGCGTGATGGGCCGTCTGAGGCACAGTCACTACGGTCGCGCCTGGCATACGTGGCGAGAATATGCGAGCGAACGCGCACGCAGCCAGGCGTCAATGGCACGCGTGATGGGCCGTCTGAGGCACAGTCACTACGGTCGCGCCTGGCATACGTGGCGAGAATATGCGAGCGAACGCGCACTCAGCCAGGCGTCAATGACACGCGTGATGGGCCGTCTGAGGCACAGTCACTACGGTCGCGCCTGGCATACGTGGCGAGAATATGCGAGCGTGCGCGCGCGTAGCCAGAAAAACGTGGCGCACGTGCTGAGCCACTGGATGCACCAGCACTACGGTCGCGCCTGGCATACGTGGCGAGAATATGCGAGCGAACGCGCACGCAGCCAGGCGTCAATGACACGCGTGATGGGCCGTCTGAGGCAAAGTCATTGCGGCCGCGCCTGGCATACGTGGACGGTGACTGTGAGCGAGCTAGTACGTACCCATGCCTCGATGACACGCGTGATGGGCCGTCTGATCCATCAGCATCTCGGTCGCGCCTGGCATACTTTGCGGGAGTGGTCGAGCGCACGTGCACGCGCTCGCCGGCTGTTGCACCGGTGTGCGCTGCAGTTGTGGCGGCATCGGCTTGCGTGTGGCTGGCGCACGTGGAGTGACATGCGCAGTCGCCATGCGCTCGCCCTTCGCTCCCTCAGCAAGGTCGTGGCGTACCTAACTAACCGCCACATGGCCATCGGATGGGTCACTTGGCGTGAAGCGTCCAGGAGTCGTGCGCGCGCGGTCAGCTTGCTCAGCCGCTCCGTGCGCTATCTGTACCAGCAACATCTGGCAGGCGCTTTCGTGTGTTGGCGTGAGCTGTGCCTCGCAGCACATTCGCGTGCGTCGCGACTCGCGCGCGTCAAGCGTATGTGCGCCACGCTGCGGCATGGCCACCTCGCGCGCGGCTTCCGTAGCTGGGCCTTCGTGCGGTTCGAGCGCGATCGCAAGCGCCGACTCGCCTACCGTGGCGCGGCGCGGCTTCTTCACCATGGCCTTTCGCTTGGATGGTCGACGTGGGTTGCCATGCGCACCGAGCGTGAGCACGAGCAGCGGCTCGTCTACCGCGGGGCCGCGCGACTAGTCCACCGTGGCCTCGCGCTTGGATGGGCGTCGTGGCGATACGCGCTCCAGATCCGGCGGCACGCCCTCTTCCTCCTCCATCGGAGCAGCCGCTTCCTCCTGCACCGGCAGCTGGCGCTCGCCTTTGCCACGTGGCGGTACCCCCCGCTCAAAGGCACCTCCTCCTTCCTCGCGTCGAGCACATCGTGGTCGCCAGTGCCCGAGAGTCCGGCGCCGCCGCCGCCCCAAGCCACGCCCAGCGCCCACTCATCGCCGCCCGTGCTGCCGCCGTCGGTCGGCGAGCGGAGTGCGCTGGAGCGGGCCGTCGAGCAAGCGCTCGAGCGCGAGCGTGAGGAGCGTGCGGCTGAGGACCACCGGCTGCGTGCCGAGATGAGTGCGATGCGACGCGAGCTTGAGGAGCAGTCCTTGCTGCAGGCTCAGCGCGATGCGGCGCGACTGGAGGCGGCCGAGAGGGCGGAGGCGGCCAAGCGAGCGGGTGTGGAACGGGCCAGGGCGAAGACGCCGCCGCCGCGGCCGCGGCAGCCACCGACGGAGAGCCAACGGAGGCCGTCGGAGTATGCTCACGCAGCCGCGCAGCAAGCGGTGGATGCCGCCAAGCAGGCGGCGGCGGAGGCGATAGCGGCGGCACTCGCGGATCGCGATGAGATGGAGCGCAAACTTCGAGAGAGAGAGATGCAGCTGGCCGCCGCCGCAACGCCGCCGCCGCCGCCGCCGCCGCCGCCGCCGCCGCCGCCGCCGCCGCCGCCGCGGCCGTCGTGGCCGCCGGCCCCGAGCATGCCAGCGAGCCCTTCACGCCACACGGCGCCCCTGCAGCCCCTGAGCCGATCCCTCGCGGTGGACACTGACGTGGGTGAGATCGGGAGATCGGGCGAGATCGGGTGGCGTCTCGAGACCGAGAAGAGAATCGAAGCGCTCGAGAGGCTGAGAACGTTGCAGTTGCTCCCGCCACCACCGCCGCCGCCGCCGCCGCCGCCGCCGCCGCCGCCGCCACCGCCGCCGCCACCCCCGCGCTCGATGACCGTTGTGAGCCCTCCACCAATGCTCATCGAGATGGCCACTTCGCCGCTCGCACCTCCCATGGCGCCGCCGGCCGCCTTCGTTGCCAGCTTGGCGCCCTCACGCGAGTCCCCACCGCCGATGAGGATCTCCGGGAGATCACCTTCGATAGCCGAGCACGTCGCGCTCAGCTCTCGAGAAGTGGATGCACCGGGAGCCAAGGTCGATGCGACAACCTCCCCCGATCGCTGCCGCTTGGTAGAGCCGCCGCTGCCGCCACCTCTGCAGCTGCAGCTGCCGCCGCCGCTGCGCCCTCTGAACGCCCCTCCCGAGCCCGTATCCATTCACACCAATCCATGCACACACCGCCCTCCCGAGCCCGAATACCGAACCTCTAGCCCTCCAGTCACCCATCCCGTCGACGGCCCCCAGAATTTGGAGCGCCGCTTTGGGTCTCGCAAGTTGAGCCAGTTCGAGACCGCGCGTCAGCGTGAGCGCCTGCGCTTCGCAGAGCAGGCGGCCAAGAGGGTGGAGACGATGCGAAGGGAGGCGGCGCTGCGGCGTGGCCGTCGCACCTCGGGCCCCGTGGGGGTGGCGCCCCCCCTTCTGCCTTGCGACCCGTCGATCAGCTGGGACGGGACCCACAGCTGGGACGCAGTCCGGTCAGCTGGAAATGACAGGATGCGCCGGGACAACCCGGAAGCGGCACAGCAGCGGCTTGCGTTCAGCCAGATTGTGCGTGAAAGCCACCCGGCGCTACTGAGCGCGCATCAGTTACAGGAACATCAGCATGGCGGTGCGGCGGCGAATGGAAACGGGTATGGCGGATTGGCCGCCGGGAGCGGCGGTACCGGGAGCGGCGGTGGCGGGAGCGCGAGAATTTGCCGCCACTCGTCTCTCCTGTAGCGCCTTCTGAGCCGCGCACGGGCACGCGGCGTCTCCATATATACCACCCCACTATCACACACTCGGATTCCAGACCAGAGGGCGCGGCGCCGCGCGGAGGCGAGTTTTTTCAATCTATTCTATTACTTCAACGAAATGAAAGCGTCTCTCACTCTGTGCGCTACCTTGGAGCCATGTCTACGAGACTGTGCCAGGGGTCTCGACTGCCTGGGGTCTGGTCGGGACACCGTGTGTTCCCCACAGGTACTCGGTAGGCGCCCGATAGACTACGATCGCATCGGAGAGGAGGGCCTCGACGTGACTTAGCTTCGCTGCGAGCTTGTGGAAGCCGTTGTAGTACGCCATGTGGGAGGGCTTTTCATTGAGCACACCGGGGAGCACGTGCACGCGTGCCGAGCACGCCGTGTGCTGCAAGAGGTAGTCGCACACGTCCTCGCGACCGTAGATCGCCGCCTTATGGAGAGGCGAGTGGCCATTTGTGTTGATCAAGTCGCATGTGACCCCGAGCCCGTGCACATACTTGAGCACGTCGAGGGAGGAGTTGGACCCATCCATACGGCACGCCTTGAAGATCGCGTTGCAGCCCCACCGGTTGACGGTGTGCGGGTCGACGGAGCATTCCTCGACAAGCCATCGGCACACCTCGATGTGACCCTGCCAGACCGCAAGCATGAAGCAGGAGTCGCCATCGTACGTCAGTGCGTGAGGGTCTGCGCCTTGACCAACCAAGTAGCGGCACACCACGAGGTGCCCGTTCCGTGCAGCCCAGTGCAGCCCCGTCCGCCCATCCTTCCTCTTCGAAGCCGACGCCTCCATGCCCACGCTCTCGATCAACCAGCGGCACACGTCCAGGTGGCCGCCGCCGGCCGCCCACAACAGCGCCCCACTTCCATGGCGGTCTCGCGCCGACGCGATATCGACCCCGCGCTCGGCCATGGAGCGCATCTCTTCTAGGCAGCCGTCACGCGCGTAAGATAAGAGCTTGGACATCCCAGCGCTGCTGCCGCTGTTGCTGTCGCCGCTGCGCCACCGCTTGCCGCCGCCGCCGTGATCGGGCGCCAGCGCCCATGCCGGAACAGGTAGCTCTCCTGTCTCACCCGTCTGTGGATGGCTGAGCTGCCTGGCCTCCTCTGCGCTCGACTCGCTGTGCTTTGTCAGCTCGGATTCCCGGGTGTGAGCAGCGTCACTACAGCCAGCCGCCTTAGCCTCCTGTTGGTGGGTGGCTAGGCCTTTTGGGTGCATGAAGAAGCCACCGCATCCAGCGCACTGGCGCAGACCTCGCTCCCGCTGCGCCTCCGCGTGAGCTGTACTTGTCACGAGGAGCCCTTGTACATCAAGAAGCATGTGAGATATGGTAGCCGCGCCTGTCAGCCGTCCGCGGATCGCGCACGCGACGTCAAAGGAAGTGAGTGGTGCTGTTGGCGAGCTTCTCCGGTCCACGACTGCGATGGTTACGACCAAGTCGGGTCCAGGTCGACCCTTGGATCCCCTGATGCTGGGCCGTGCTGGCGTGGCTGCGCGCAGACTCCAGCGGATCACCACATCGAGAGCTGCAGCAGATGATTCCTCCTCCGCCAGAGCACGACGCAAGAGACTCTCTGCACTCGTAGCGGCATCGTTTGGCCGCAGGTCTTCTTCGACTCCTCGCAAGCATTCCAAGAGCTCGTCTCCTCCTTCGACCATTGAAAATGACCTCGTGTCCTCCATGGAAAAAAGAGGACAGCAAACACACATCAATGTGTGAATGTGAATGTATTGTCAGAAACTCGGTAACTGAAAAACGCTGAGCAGGGTCGTGTGGTGTGAACTCTGTGTGAACTGGACCTGTTATACTCGGGTCTCAGCGCCTACTCGGACAATCTATGGAAGGGCACGCAGGATCTCGTGTCGTCGTGTGAATGCGAGTCGCGAATGTAAATAAGACGGATAGACGGGTGCCCAGAGAACCATCGACTCAGTCTTACATGTTCCGGTTCCGGTTCCGCTCCGAAATGCGGTGATCGGAGTCGTCGACGGAGCTGTTGTCTGGTGACTGACGGCGGGCATGATGGTGCTTGGGGTTCTGCCCATCGAGGATACCCTGCGCCCCTAGCCTGCAGAGGCGCGTGCGGTTGTAGCGGCAGAGCTCGCGCCACACGGGCACGGCCGTGCTGTCACCCGAGACGCCGTCCGTCCAGTCGGGCCATTGCTCCAAGGGCGCATCGGGTTCGCATGTGCCGTCAGCGTTCGGGCCAAGGACGCCGAGCCCAAAGGAAGGGTAGCGCACCTCTGCAGGCAGGTGGATGAATTCAGTGCGGCGCTGGTGGTGCGTCGCAGCGGTCAAATGAGCCCAGAACAGCGGCACGCCGCCCGAGAAGTTCTTGAGGTGCACGGTGGAGATGTCCTGGATGTCGTGGAACATCATGAAACGGCAAGCGGGCGAAAAGCTGCGGTAGTCGCGCTTGATGCCGTCGTAGGCGTGATCGCCATCGATGAAGCAGAAGTCGTACGGCGCGGCTGGTGGCAGCTTGAGCAGCGAGCGGTACAGAAACGTCACGTTGAGACTCGCGAGAAGGGTCTTGGTCCCCACGGCGATGGCCGCACTCGAGAGATCGACCGCATACCCTTCGAAGGCACCAAGCTTGCCCACGCGCCGCAGGTACGTCGACACGAAGCAGCATGTCCACGCGGTGTACACGCCCACCTCAATGTACCGATGCACTTCCACGCGCGAACCTATGTGCACGAGCGCTGCAGCAATCTGCTGTGGGTTCTGCCACAATCCGACCTTTTTTCGCGCCGCTCGGCTAGGAGCCACGACCATCTTCTTTGCGGCCTCATCGCCGTAGAGGGCTGCGCCGCGGCTATCTGGCGTCAGCCCCACTCTTTCTACGATCGCGCGCACGAAGGCCACCTCGCCGAGCTGCTCGCAGGTTGCCCTCTGCACTTCCTGCGCTCCCAAGCACAAGCCGCGTGCCGCACCGACCACTTTGTCGCAACTGAGCGTACGATGCGCCACGGGATCGTCCTCGCAGAACGGCAGCCATGAGCGCACAAGATGCTGAGCCGTGCTGTTGTTTGCGAAGTGGATGTGAGCGCTGAGCATCGCGAGGCAAACACATTACAGAGTAACAGGCGGTTCATTGTGAAATGCGAGTGCATGCATTCCTTTGCAGCATTCCTTCACATTTTCACACGCGGTTTGAACGATTCCCTCGACCGTAACCGCGTGTACCTTTTCCAGCGCACCCCCGCCATGCCACGGGCCGCTATGTGAATTGTGGTGACAGATCCAACTCTGTTAGCTCAAAATGTCGATTGCATTGTGGGAGAGCAAACGCAGTCGCGCTCGCAACGGCATTCCTTGTACCAATTCATCGCCTCGGGACCAATATCGGCCATGATCTTAGCAAATAGCTTCCCATACCGTTCATTCGCCGGCAGCTCAGTGTCCTCGTACATGATGAATGGCCGATGTCGCCGAATTACTTCCCTGGCTCCGCGTAGCACGAGTCCTTCGGCTCCCTGCACGTCGATTGCAATCATACCCACAGTCTGCTGGAATACGTCTACAACGCTGAGCACGTGATCCAATGTGACCATGTGCACAATCTCCTGCGACACGTTTTCTGTGCTCCTCTTCGACGACAGCGAGTCTTTATCGACGGAAGGCGAGAGCACGCTCGACGAGTCTTGTGCACGAAATAGCGTAATATTCCCGGGTGCATCACCCACGCAGACGTTCATCATTTTCACGCCTCGGTCACCTTCAAACTGCTTTTGCAACCGATGGTACTCATCTGCTCGACACTCGAAGCCAAGGATGGGATGACCGTAGTGCCGCGCCACGAAGGTGCCGTAGCCAAATGCTGATCCAACTTCCACTATCAGTGAGTCGTTGGCCTTACCACTCTTCCTAGCACTCTCGATCAGTCCGCACAGCTCGCCAATGTGTGTGTAGGGACATATTTGGCGAGGCACGTCAGGAGCCTTGCAGCCAGGGTAGGGAACACACACGTCGTATGTAGGAGGACGCCGTGTATGCCAACGCACCATCTCACCAGCTATTTCCATTGCCAGCGACGCAAGTCCGAGAAGCAGGCTCGGCCGCGCGACCATCGATTGAGCCTCCTGCTTTTTGTCACTGTACCGGTAGGCGCCTTCTCGGGCGGTTAATGGTGTTTTCCACCAAGTGAGCAGCTGTGAATTTTTTTCTCACAGCTCCTCAAGTTCGAGCAGCTGTGAGTTTCATTCTCACAGCTCCTCGCAACTCGTAGCACCTGTGACTGTAAAAACT
>Ga0210248_102620_pt1 | contig 9990 bp, 7 predicted proteins | sample ChrtobMetP3_32mM_FD_155493 | JGI IMG/M metagenome (GOLD analysis project Ga0210248, IMG submission 155493) | Chrysochromulina tobin associated microbial communities from unialgal haptophyte culture, Seattle, Washington, United States - P3_32mM | ecosystem: Host-associated > Algae > Haptophytes >...
TGGAAGGTAACACGCACCTGATGAGGGAGGCAATCAGAGGTCATCATCAGAGGTCATCATCAGAGGTCAATTGGAAGGTAGCACGCACCTGATGAGGGAGGCAATCAGAGGTCCTCATCAGAGGTCATCATCAGAGGTCAATTGGAAGGTAGCACGCACCTGATGAGGGAGGCAATCAGAGGTCCTCATCAGAGGTCATCATCAGAGGTCATCATCAGAGGTCAATTGGAAGGTAGCACGCACCTGCACACGTGTCCCTGGCTCAAGACGCCCAACGGTCGCCGACTTGAGATTGAATCCCGAGCGCACGAGCGGCGTGCCGTCCACGGACGCCCAATACGGCGCCGCGAAGCTTGCGAGCGAGAGGCACGTGGAGCCCTCGGCGCCGTGTTGGGCGTTGGCGCCGGGTTGGGCGTTGGCGGCCGCCCGCGCCTCATCGTCCGCAGCGCCCGCCGACTGCGGCGAGTCGTTCTCGGACGTCGACGCGCCGTGCTGAGCGTCGCGTCGCTCCACCCGCTTCACCGATACGGCGCCCTCGTTGCCGAGCGCCGTGACGAGCACCGCGCCCTCGGGCGCTGTGTCGGGCGCGTCGCCGGCTGCGGGCGCCGTCTCGGGCGCCTCGCCTCCGTCGCTGCCGCCTCCGTCGCTGCCTTCTTCGTCACTCGCGCCGCCCCCCGCTGCCTTCTTGGCGACCTTGTCGGCCATCTTCTTCGCATGCTTCTTAGCCGCTGCCTTCTCCTTCGTGCGAATGTACGCGGACACTGTCGAGCGCAGCTGTGAAGGGAAGGGGGTGGAGGGTGTGAATACACGAGGTGCCGATTCAATCTCGGGGGGCGGCACCACTCACACGCTGTAGGTTCATCGACATCTCGGCTGATCTCGTCCCCCCGAGACGCGATCTCGGGTTGATCTCGAGCACGTCGAGCGCGGAGACGCCGAGCGACTTCCCCACAGCATGCCACGTGCTCGGCTCGTACCTGATGAGCGATGGCAATCAAGTCCAATCAGACGCCATCAGAGACTTCCCCACAGCGTGCCACGTGCTCGGCGCGTACTTTGGATGGAGCTCTCATTAGCAATCAGTCGCAATAATCGCAATCATTCGCAATCAGGCGCGTACTTTGGATGGAGCTCTCATTAGCAATCAGTCGCAATAATCGCAATCATTCGCAATCAGGCGCGTACTTTGGATGGAGCTCTCATTAGCAATCATACGCAATCAGACCCAATGAGTCGCAATCAGGCGCGTACTTTGGATAAAGGTCTCATTAGCAATCATACGCAATCATACGCAATCATACGCAATCATACGCGTACTTTGGATGGAGCTCGCGCAGTGGCGGCTGCGGCGAGAGGGAACGGTTCTGGTCGGTGCCTTCGGGCGCATGCGGATGGGCAAGCTTGTTGACGACGCGGCTCGTGTTGTAGTTACACTCGAGGGTATACACGTGGGTGAGGCCTGGGAGGGGAGAGGGCGCCGTGGTGAGCACTTGCATGCGTTGAGGGGACGATTGGCGCCCATCACAGCGCTCAGCGGTACCATCCGCATGCAATCCGCATGCAATCCGATGCGATGGCCATCCGCATGCAATCCGAGGGCCATCCGCATGCAATCCGAGGGCCATCCGTCGCAATCACCTTTGAGCCGTTTCGAGAGCCAAACCAGTCGCAATCAGTCGCAATCAGTCGCAATCCGTCGCAATCCGTCGCAATCCGTCGCAATCAGTCGCAATCAGTCGCAATCAGTCGCAATCACCTGTGAGCCGGTAGACTCCAACCCGTCCAGAGCCCTCCTTCCCCGGCCCCGCGCCGTCCCGGGCATCCCGACCGTACTGCTGCGCGAGCTTCTCGGAGAACTTGAACTCGCACCTGATGAGGGGCGCAATAAGTCGCAATCAGTCGCAATCAGTCGCAATCAGGAGAACTTGAACTCGCACCTGATGAGGGGCGCAATAAGTCGCAATCAGTCGCAATCAGTCGCAATCAGGAGAACTTGAACTCGCACCTGATGAGGGACGCAATCAGTCGCAATCAGTCGCAATCAGTCGCAATCAGGAGAACTTGAACTCGCACCTGATGAGGGACGCAATCAGTCGCACTCAGGGTGGTCCTCAGGCGCAATCAGCGAAGCGCGCGAGATCTCGAGCTCGGAATCTCGAGACATCTCGCTCGGAATCTCGAGACATCTCGCTCGGAATCTTGCGCTCGCACCCTTCGAAGTCGAACCAGCGGCAATCAGAGGTAATTAGATGCAATCAGATCTCGCTCGATCTCGCCCACACCCTTCGAAGTCGAACCAGCGGCAGTTGTTCTGCATCAGCCGCGCGTAGAGCACGTTCGCGAGCATCTCGGGCGCGAGATCGAGCGCGTTCCCAAATAGGAAGCAGCCGCGCTTGTTCGAGTGGGCGTGGCAGTCGATGTAAAAGTGAAGCCGGCCGTCGCTGTGTAGCTGCCGCACAAGTGCGCACGAGCGTCGATAAGCGTCGATAAGAATCGATGCGCGGCACGGAGCGCTCAACTTCAGTGCCCATCACAGCGCTCATCATCAGTGCCCATCACAGCGCACGCACCTGCCGCACAAGTGCCATCGTCGCGAAGATGCTCGGGTGGAGCGCCATATCGGGCGCACAGTAGACGCGATTCAGGTTGACCCCTCGGGTGTCGGAGCGGTAGTACCCTCGGTAGACGCCATCTGGTCAGGGGCGGGGGGATGATACCGATCATGCATGCAAGGTTATCAGAGGCCATCAGAGGCCATCAGAGGCAATCAGAGGTCATCAGAGGCCATCAGAGGCCATCAGAGGCCATCAGAGGCCATCAGAGGTCATCAGAGGTCACGTAGCCACCTGGGTTGAGCATCGGCACGAGCTTGCAATCAGAGGCAATCAGAGGTCATCAGAGGCAATCGGAGGCAATCGGAGGCAATCAGAGGCACCTGGGTTGAGCATCGGCACGAGCTTGAACACGAAGGCGTCGCGCAGCGCCCGCGCGCGTGGATCGTGATCGTCGAGGATGAAGCGCAAGAAGCCCTGCATGCAATGAGGGAGGTCATGAGGGACGCCATCAGGGAGGCAATGAGGGAGGCCATTAGACAGGCAATGAGGGAGGTAATGAGGGAGGCCATCACACAGGCCATCAGGGAGGTCATCAGAGAGGTCATCAGGGAGGCCATTAGAGAGGCCACCAGCCGCCATCAAGTGCGCATGCAATGAGGGAGGCAATCAGGCACGCACCTCAAAGACATGCGACGCGGGCGTCTCGCCGGGGTGGACGCGGCTTGTCAACAGGAAGACGCGCTTCGAACGCTCGAAACGACGCGCGCGCTTCCCGCCCTCGGCGACCGCGCCGTGCTGAGCGCCGCCGTGCTGGACGGCGCCGTGCTGGACGGCGCCGTGCTGGGCGCATAGCTCGGGGATCGGCGGCTCGCGGCCGGGCAGCATGCCCTCGCGGCTCGAGATTGTGAGGAGATCGATCCGTCGGCCGTCGAGCGATCTCGTGAGGAGCTCGCGATGGTAGTAGATCGAGCTACGATCTGGCGTCGTCGCGGGCGCGAGCCGCGCGGCGCTCGCGACCGCCGCGGTGGCGATCTCCATGCGCGCCCGCGACGCGCCGCGTCCGGAGAGCAGCCACTCGTCGCAAACGTCCGCCGTCGTCGTCGCAGTGGCCGTGGCGCCGTCGTGGGCGGCGCCGTCCTGGGCGCAGCTGGGCGGCGCCGCGGCGGAGAGCGCCGCCGCGAGCGCGGCGGCGTCGGGGGCGTCTGAGACAGCATGGTCGTCGTCGTCGTCGTCGTCGTCAGCAGCGGCGTCAGCGTCGTCCTGAGCGGCCTGGGCGGCCGCACGAGCGTCGTCCTGAGCGTCGTCGAGGAGGTAGATGGGCGCTGTGTTGGGCGGCGTTTGTGCGGGCGTCTGCGGAGAGTGCGGGAAGCCGAGCGGGAAGCTTGCCTGATTAGGGAAGCTTGCCTGATTAGGGAAGCTTGCCTGATTAGGGAAGCTTGCCTGATTAGGGAAGCTTGCCTGAGTGTCCTTTGGCGGTGTCTTGGGCCCCAGATGAGCATGCGCGGCCTCCAGGAAGATGTCGTCGGCAACGATGGCGGCGGGGGCATCGGCGCGGATCGGCACCGATCTCGGCGCATATCTCGCGGATGAGGGCGTCGATTCGGCAGCTGTGGGAAGCAGGGCGCCTGAGGGCAGCAGGGCGGCTGAGGGCAGCAGGGCGGCTGTGGGCAGCAGGGCGGCTGCGGGGGCCTGCTGCGCACCCGCAGCGAGGAGGCAGCGCGCGGCCACGGAGGTGAGAAAGGAGCTCAGAGATTGGAACCATGACGTCCGCGGCGCCGGTGCCGTCGGTGGCGTCGCCGTCGGTGGCGTCGGTGGCATCGCCGTCGGTGGCGGTGGCGTCGCCGGCGGTGGCTGTGGCGGAGCGCCCAGCACGACGCTCTCGGCCTCGGGTGCTGCGGCGTGAGCCTCGAGCACCGCCGCGCGCGGCGCACGGCGCGCCGTGATGGGCGCACAGACGGGCGCGCGCGGCAGGCCGAAGAGCGCATCGAGCCACGCGAGCCGCGCCATCGATTCGGTATACGACGCCGGGAAGCAGAAGGCGAAGTAGAGGGTGTCGTCGGCTGGCGTGTCGATCGTGTGCTCGAAGCGCACGACGAAGCCATCCTCCTCCGCGCCGCGCGTGTTCTCGCGCATCTCCTTGTACTTGTCCTTTGCCTTGCCGCCCCAGTGCGTCGCCGAAACCGGCAGGCGTTCCCACTCCGGCTTGGAGGGAAGCGAGCGGTACACGGGCCGCATGTCGTGCCGGTAGAGGTTGCCCTGGCTGTTCATGTTGTGGATGCGGAACGCGAGCGTGCGCCCGGTGACGAGCGCGCCGCGCACCGAGAAGCAGAACCACGTGCGGCAGCCGTTCTCGTGCGGCGTGCCCTCGCAATCTCGCAGCGTCCACAGGCCGAACTCGCTGCCGCCGAGCTTTTCGACGCGCGCCGCTGCGTTGCCCGAGTCGAAGCTCGCGTCGAAGGTCAGCCCATCGACGTAGTGGTCGTGGAGATACTGCGCCATTGCGGACGCCCTGCCGACGGGTGGGCCCCGAAAGTGCCCGTCCCTCTTCCGACCGGCCGCACCCTGCCATGAATTAGAATCAACGGGACCCCCGTTCGACCCTCGCAGAGTTTACAGTAGCCCCGTTCGTTGGAGCCTCGCTGGGCTTTCCACAGGAAAGTTGGTCAGCAAATTCTAGAGACGGAAGAGCAGGGACACATGGGGTCGCACGTGTCGCTACCATGTATTACATGTAATACATGGTACATGTATTACATACGACACTGTGTATACCCAGCACAGAAGCTGAACTACATGTAAAATACTGTCGATACTGACTTGACACATGTATCTTTTCTCGCGACACGTGGCTCGAAACATTTATGCCCCGAAGTGTTCACACACGACTTTGCGCGACTTGCGGGCTTCATCGTCGCCATATGGCAGCCGCTCCCGCTCCCGCGTCCAGTCTGAACACGTTTGGCGGCGGCGGCCTCTTCGGCGGTGGCTCTTCGACCATCTCATTTGGGGCGGCACCGCCTGCACTCGAGCCAGCAGCAGCGCCTGCAGCACCGGCGGCCGCCGCCGCCGCCGCTGCACCCGCCGCCGCCGCCGCCGCTGCGCCCGCCGCCGCCGCTGCGCCTGCCGCCGCCGCCGCCGATGCGCCCGCCGCCGCGGTCTCCATGGCTGCCAACCTGGCTCTGAGATTCCCGGTGGCCTTGTGGGAATCCCTCGGGCTGCGGGTGCAGCTGCTCTCAGCACCATCCACCACGCCGCCCGTGTACGCGGCCGAGGGGCAGACGGTGGCCATCCGATACGTCGGCCGGCTGCCGAACACGAGCAGTGGCGGCGGCGAGAGCGGCGGCGGCGGCGAGGGCGGCGGCGGCGGCGAGGGCGGCGGCGGCGGCGAGGGCTTCGGCGGCGGCGAGGGCGGCGGCGAGGGCGGCGGCGGCGGCGGCGGCGGCGAGGGCGGCGGCGGCGGCGAGGGCGGCGCGGTGGATCGCTCTGGGGCTGTCTTCGACGCGTCGCCGGCGGGCGAGCCCCTCTACGTGCGCGTGGGGCGAGGGCAGGTGATCAGCGCTTTCGACATTGTCCTCCCTCACGTGGCGCTCGGCCAGACGGCCTTCGTAACCGTCCCGCCGGCGCTCGCATATGGCACCAGAGGGAAGCCGCCCAAGGTGGCGCCCAACGCGACGCTGTGCTTCGAGCTAACGGTCGAGCAGGTGGTGGCGACGGCGGACGATCGGCTACTCGATGCGGCGGCGCGCGGCGATGCGGTCGCCATCACGCGAGCGCTCGCCGAGGGCGCCGCACTCTCGTATGCAGATCGCAAGGGCTGGACGGCGCTGCATTGGGCGGCAGACGCAGGCGAAGGCGAGGCGGTCGTGCGCCTCTTGGAGGCGGGCGCCGCGGTGGACGTGCTCGCGACACAGCCGCAGGGCGCGGCGCCGCTCATCTTGGCCGCGCGGCAGGGCAGCGCACCCATCGTGGCCGCTTTGCTCCACGCCCGTGCCGACCCCACGCGCACCACCGCCAAGGGCTCGACCGCGCTCAGTGTCGCGACGGACGCTGCGAAGAAGGCAGGCGACGGTGGCGGCGCCGCTGCCGAGGCGCTCGTGGCACTGCTGCGGCATGCAACGGCGGCGTGGGAGGCGCTCGAGCGCGGCGATGCCATTCCGGCGACGCCGCCAGGGATCGGGTTCTCTTCGCCGGGGAAGGCGGCAAGGCTCCCCGAGCTTGCGGAAGTGGCGTGGAGGGAGGGGGAGGTGGATCTGAGCGTCGGGCGCGATGTGGGCGGCCCGTTTTGGGAGGGCGTGCGTGCTCGCTGATTGCCTCTGATTGCCTGTGATTGCCTGCGATTGCATGCTGATTGCCTCTGATTGCCTGTGATTGCATGCTGATTGCATCCCTCATTCGAGCAGGTGCGGGCGCGCTGCCTGCGCCACAGCCGCGCACGCGCGGCCAATCCCAAAGTCTGGCTGCGATTCTCGTGCCTCGCCGTTGATGCACCGGCGGAGGCGGGGCGGCCGGGGGGGGCGGGGGGCGCGCGGCCTTTGGCGGAAGAGGAGCCATTGGGGCCGCCCTCCCCTCGAGTCGTCATCGAGCTCTTTGCCGATGCGGTGCCGCGCACCGCGGACAACTTCCGCGCCCTGTGCACGGGCGAGGCCGGCGCATGCAAGTTCCATGTCGGGAGCCCGCCGTTACACTTCAAGGGGAGCCGCATGCATCGGATCGTGCCTGGCCAGCTCGTCCAAGGCGGCGACATCACCTCTGGCGACGGGCGCGGCGGCGAGTCCATTTACGGCAAGACGTTTGAAGACGAGTCGTTTGCGATCCCGCATGACCGCAAAGGGCTCCTCTCGATGGCCAGCAGCGGGCGCGATGGCAACGGCTCGCAGTTCTTCATCACGCTCGACGCGCTGCCGCACCTCAACGGCAAGCATGTTGTCTTCGGGCGCGTCATCGAGGGCCTGCCTCTCGTCGAGGCGATGGCCGCGGCGGCCGCGGGTACGCCCACCACGGTGCCCACCACGGCGCCCGCCACGGCGCCCACCACCAAGATGTTGCGCATGGCCATCGAGGACTGCGGCCAGCTGGTGCCGAAGGAGATGGACCCTCCGGCGAAGAGCGCCGTGGTGGGCACTTGCATGCAAGGCCAGATGGACCCTCCGGCGATGAGCGCCGTGGTGGGCACTTGCATGCAAGGCCAGATGGGCTCTCTCCGGATGGGGGCCTGCATGAGTGCCTTGCATGTAAGTGCTCACCACGGCGCCTGCATCAGTGCGCCACCCGCATCACCGCCGTCGAAGAAGAGGGCGTCCGTGCAGCTGAGCGAGCACAAGGCGCTCCCGCTGCTCGTGGCGCTCGACAAGCCGCTCGTCGACGCGCTCCGCTCGAGCGCCGTCAAGCTCGTCGACGCCGACCGCATCCGCGACGGCACCATCGCGAAGATCATGCGCCGGCAGGACCTCGAACGCCTCGAGCGCGAGCGCGGAGTGCGGCTCTTCTTGTCGGCCGAGCGATCGATCGAGGTGCACGGCAGCTACGAGCGCGAGATCGCCTCGCTGACGTACGGCTGGGACACCCCCGACGGCGACGACCCGACGGGCGAGTACCTGGCCGCGGTCCGCCGGTACCTGCTGAGCGCCTTGGGCGAGCACGTGAAAGGCGTCTTCTGGGACTGCCCCTGCCTGCCGCAGGAGCCGCGCAGCGCGAGCGAAGAGGCGGTGTTCGGCGAGGCGCTCGGCGTGATGGCGCTCACGTACGCGTCGGTGCTCTCGACGACGGTGATCCGGCACACCCGAGTCCCCGCCCGCCCCGCGTCTCTCGACGGGGTGGTCGTGGTCTACGGCGCCGCGGTGACCGAGCAAGACGTGCGCAGCGGGCTCGCCCACCACGGCGCGCTCGCAAGCGTGTCGCGCGACGAGAAGGTGGACCGGTGGCGCGCGCGGTTCCAGAGCCACGCCGAGGCCGAGCGCGCGGCGGCCAGAGGGCAGTCGATTGTCAACGGCGCGACGCGCCTGCAGACGCTCCACGTCCCGCGCCCGTATGGCGCGCGCGGATGGTGCTGCGAGGAGACCGGCGTGGCCACCGAAGGGGTCGCGCGTGGCGCCTACTTTCCGAAGCTGAAGGCGATCCTCGACCGGCTGCCGCCCAAGTTGGTCGACATTGACGGCGCGGCGCCCGAGGCGGCGCGCGAGCAGTACGGCGGGAGCGAGGGCATGGCGCCTCGCATCGAGCGCGTGCGCTCGAGCATCCGGTCGGCGGCCTTTTCGAGCGAGGCCGACCGTGCCAAGGTCGTGCGGCTGTTCGATGACTACATCACCAAGATTAACAACGCGATGGTGGGCTCGGGCGAGGTGGTGGACGGCGAGTACGTCGGCGAGAGGAATGCGGCCGGGGAGATGGAGGGGCGCGGCAAGAAGGTGTACGCTGACGGCAACGTCTACGAGGGCGAGTGGAAGGCTGGCAAGTACGAGGGGCGCGGCATCTTCCGGTATGCCAACGGCAACGTCTACGAGGGCGAGTATAAGGCTAACAAGAAGGAGGGGCGCGGCATCTTCCGGTGGGCCAACGGCAACGTCTACGAGGGCGAGTGGAAGGCTGACAAGAAGGAGGGGCGCGGCATCTTCCGGTGGGCCGACGGCGACGTCTACGAGGGCGAGTTCAAGGCTGGCAATATGGAGGGGCGCGGCATCTGCCGGTATGCCAGCGGCGCCGTCTACGAGGGCGAGTGGAAGGCTGGCGAGAAGGAGGGGCAAGGGACGTACCTGTATGCCAGCGGCGACATCGAGGTGGGGTTCTACAAGGCAGGCACAGATGTGGGCGAGGGCGTAAAGTGGACGGCCGATGGGCGGAGCGCATGGCAGCTGCAGGACGGCAAGGAGGTGGAGACGATCTCGCTCGAGGAGGCCGAGCGCCGTGTCGAGCGCCTCGGGCTGCCGATGCCCGTCCGCCGGGAGGGCAAGTGGGCGGCCGGCCAGCGGGGGCTGACCGCAGGGGGGTTCGGGCTCCTGTCTGCATGACCACGTACATGCCACAGTATCAGCGCTGTCTTCTTAAAAGTTAAAACGAAAATTTTATCGCGAGCTGCGCAACCATTCAAGCAATCAGAGCTCAGAGGAGCCGCAAGAGGGAAGAGGCATACAGAGATTCAATCAGTCGGCAATCAGAAGCAATCAGAAGCAATCAGAGGCAATCAGAGGCCAGAAGAAGCAATCAAAGGCAATCAAAGGCAATCAGAGGCAATCAGAGGCAATCAGAAGCAATCATAGGCCATCAGAGGCAATCAGAGGCCAGAAGAAGCAATCAAAGGCAATCAGAGGCAATCACTATGTTGAAACGCTCGAAGTGAGTGATGAAAGTCCACTCATACCCCCACGGATGTGTTGATTAGGCGTTTGGAAACCGATATATACTCGAAAAAATGGGATTGGGCCACTCATACCCCTGACGA
>Ga0210248_102621_pt1 | contig 9988 bp, 7 predicted proteins | sample ChrtobMetP3_32mM_FD_155493 | JGI IMG/M metagenome (GOLD analysis project Ga0210248, IMG submission 155493) | Chrysochromulina tobin associated microbial communities from unialgal haptophyte culture, Seattle, Washington, United States - P3_32mM | ecosystem: Host-associated > Algae > Haptophytes >...
GACGATCATGAACGAGCCTCGTTAGTCACTCTCCACCGCTTCAGCAAGCAATCTGCCTGTCCGTGTTCACCCACGTCAGTCAGAGGGGGGGCGTCTGAGCGCGGTCCTCGAGTGTATAGGTTCCCAATACGGCTCTAGTTTCCGGCGTTGAGTTGGTAGTTGTTATTCAGGGTACGAAGGCTTCCTTCTCCTACACCGACCCGGTCCGGTGTCCCCTGGTGTGCGCTTCGCACGCTCATCGACGCTCGCTAATAATACATTTGGTGTTTTTCGATCCGACGAATCTCTCCGGAAATTCAAGGCGACCATACAACAATGCTGCCATGGCCGATCGCTTTGGTGGCCCTGCACCTCGGCTTGGTGTTGCACGGCGAGGTCAGGTCATTGCTGGCGTCCACGGCCGATCGCTTGGCCTTGGCCAACCGTACAACGGATACCATGTGTCCAGGCCAGCGGCGAGCGTTCCAGCATGCACATACGCATTTTGTGGAGGAGAAAACCGGGTCTATCGTGCACATCGGCGGTTCGGTTGCGGCTGGCACCGGGTGCAGCCAACATGGCTTTGGCGAGGCGCGTGCGTGCTCGTACGGTGCCCGCTTTGCAGCCTCTCTCGCGCGCGATCTTGGCCTGCCAACAAAACCAATTTCGTACATCAATCATGCGGTGGGCGGCAGCACGACGGGCAGTGCCATTCCCCAGCTCCCGTTCCTAGTCTCTGCAGGCTTGGACGCAGGCAGCTCGTCGCACGCGTTGAAAGCTGCTGATCTCATTCTGATCGACTTTGCAGTGAACGACTGGCAGACTTTGCAGGACTGGAGTGGGTCTGAGGAAGAGATCCAGGTGCACGGCCGGGGGGGCGCCAAGTTGACGGCCGATGCGTCGGCATCCGCCATGCGAGCGTACGAGGATGTGGGTGCAGCGACTGAGGTCATGCTGCAGTACCTGCTGAGCCACTACCCAAGCAGTGCCTTATGGATGGTCCAGTTGAGCTGCTGCCTGCCTCCGACTTGCTCCGGCAGCGACGTAGCGCGCTACACTGCTGCCACGCGCGCTCATCGCGATGTGGCCTCTGCCTATGGGGTGGCGCTGTGGCACTTTGAGGACCATCTCGACGGAGCGTGCGACGAGCGCGCGTACGACCTCGTGGGTCACCCTAGGTGGCCGACGCATGCTTTGGTCGCGGAGGCTCTCTTCGCAAGCTGGGGAGCGATGCAGGCGCGCCTCGAGGATCGTGACGGGCGGCATGCGGCCGTTCATTGCTGCGGTGCGGCGGGGCATGCGGCGAGGTCTACAGCAGAGCACCTACAACTGCTCTCTGCTAGTCCTGGCAGAGACTCGACTGCTGGCAGCGCTAGCGTGGCTCCGTGCACACCAGGCGCCCAGCACGGCGCCACGCTCTTCGATGAGCGCGCAAGGGATCGCTTCGCGGTGTGTGAGGCGCCGCTCGCCGTGTACGACGCACTCGTGGCATGGGTGCACTCCAACGCATCCTCGAGCTCGTGGAGAGATCCTCCGAGATCTACCTCGAGCTCATCGAGAGATCCTCCGAGATCTACTTCGAGCTCATCGAGAGATCCTCCGAGATCTTCGAGCTCGTCGAGCGACCTGCGTGCAGAGCCTTCGCTGCTGTCAAGACTTGTGAAAAGAGGCCATGGCGGCGGCGGCAATGGTAGCTCTGAGACCTCCTCAGGATCTCGAACGAGTGGCATCCAAGGTGGCGTCCACGTCGCCTTCGGTACGTGGGCTCTCTACGCTGACCGTCCAGAGAAGCCTGGCTGGATCACCTCGAGTGTTGCCTCGGCGATCGAGTTCGAGCTCCGCTTCGGTGGCTCGCCGCGGCTGACCATCATCTATGAGCGCTCGTACGAGGGCTTCGGCTCGGTGGTCGTGCAGCTGCTACGGCGTGAGCCTGATGGCGGGAATGCTCAGGTGCTCAACGGCCAGGTTCTGCTCGACGGCCTGCATCGCGATACGCGCAACGTGACGCTCACAGAGGTGGCCACCCTGAACGTCAAGATGCCAGCCATGGCCCGATTCCCTGGCGGCTTCAACGTCCGCCCGTACACGTCTGATCTGGTAGCTCGGCTCACGTTTCGGCCGCGCGGGACAGGCAGCAAGTTCAAGCTGCGTTACGTGGGAAGCTGCTAGAATTGTTGGTAGAGGTGGCCATCACACATCTCAGATTCCCTGAACAGGGAATTTTCTAAGACTTTAGACTAAACGGTGAACGGGTGTAGAGACGACTCTTGAGACGACTTCCGACACAATGTCCGACACATGCGACATGGTCCGACACGAGTCCAAAGCTGTTCGGTTTGCAATGTCGAAACGAAGGCGCACGAGAACATCGTCAGTCGTGGCTTGGCTGGGGGTGACGGGGGTTTCTATAGGATACGTATCCCATGTATCTTGCATGCATCATGCATGTATCGTGCATGTCGTTTCGATGTGTCCCGTACATCGTTTTCTCTACGAAAATCGAAATTAACTTTTGTACAGGACGATGGCTGCGGGCCGTGTGTGCCAGCGCACGCCAGCGACGCGACATCGACCTGCATCGCGGGCTGCTCCCTGCATGCGTTCTGGCTCGGTGACTTTGCGAAAAGGTCAGCTCAGAACACCACACACGAGCGCGCGCGCACCGCCGCCTCGGCCACACCCGACACCGCACTACCACACACGAACACTGCCACGCAGCTGTAACGTCGCGCTGTTGACTACCGGTACCGGCGCGGCGGGGATTCCAAGGATCCGGGCTCCCGCTCCCCAACCCGACCTAAAAGCGGACCCCCAGCCGACTTCCTTCGCATGGTCGGCCCTCTAGTACCCCCTCCCTTTGGCCGGAAGGCCCCTTCTACTGACACCTTCAAAGCCTAAGGGGGTGAATGCACACGCGCTGCGGCCCATGCCTGTTGCCTCCATCGAGCCAGCACTACAGTACTGCCAGTCTCAAACTCTCAATCTTTCCGTGTGGCGACTGCCTCTGGCCTGGTTCTGGCCTGGCCTGACAGGTGCTCTCCTAGCTCTCTCCTGACGCTCGATGTATTCCTGACGCTCGATGTAGCCCTGCTCTGACATGTTGTATAGCAACTCCGCTCGGTGGGTGCAGACGACATTGCTCCATTGTCGCGTCTCGAACGCATCCATCCAGCACGGCCCAGAGATGGGTGCGACAGTGTCCCAGGCCTCCATAAAGCATGTGTAGCCGAGCGCTCCGAGCCATTGCTGTGTAGCCTTGAGGCTGCGTCTTTCCGAAAGGGGGACCGCGGATCCCCAATAGCCAATGCTATGGTACTCAAATTCGACGAAAACAACTCGATGCGCTGCGAGTACCCTACGCATACCCTCAAGCACCAGGGCGTCATAGCCTTCAGTGTCAATGACCACTGCCCAGACCTCGTCCAGGCGTTGGCGCAGCATGAACTCGTCGAGTGTCAAGACTTGTATAGTGCGCTTATTCTGACCCCACCTCGCCCCCACGCGGTTGGCAAAGGCTCCGTCTTTGAGAGAAACAGTTTCATAGCCCGCAGAACCTGCAGGCTCAGGCGCCAAGTATGTCGCATTCGAGATTGCATAATCGTGCACAAATGCAACATCTGATAACCTAGTGAAGTTGATGAGCCATCTCAGCAGCTGCCGATTCGACGGCAGTAGCTCCAGCAAGTGCACGTGCACCGTCCGCTCCCGGCGGTGCGCTTGCTGCTGATGTCGCAGCCGATATCTCCCTGATGTTTCGAGGCACGCGCCATCTGTTTTATCGTTGAGATAGTCATGCTTCTTGCCATCACCTTGACCTGTGGCGTATGCCAAAATGGCCTTTTGCCACGCTTGCGGGTCCAGCCGTTGCCATAATGCATTGGACCAGAGCGTGGCAAATGAAACAAGATTGTAACCCTTGTTCGCCCCAACGTTGATCACGATGACTGGTTCAGTGTCATTAGCTGGGCGAATCGCGCCATATGACTCAGCTGCATGAAAGGCCCACGGAGCTTGTGTGCATCCTCGCCAGCCTTGCCAGCGATCCTTGCCAGCGATCAGATTGGATGCGTCCATCACGCAGGCTGCCAATTTGGTCGAATTCGTCCGCTCCATGAGAGGAAAGGCTAGTGCGATGGCAGTGCACGATGGCACTTGCGCTTGCGCTACAGTATACGGTACAGTATACCGGTTTCCCAGAGTTTCGCGAAATTTAGAGAAAAATTTGTCTGCAGGATACATGCACCATACATCAGAATACGTTCATATTGGAATCCCCCCCAAAACGTATACAGGAAACCCCACCGCACCCCGGCCGTGGCAGCGGGACACTCGCGGCTGCAGGGGGCTGCACAAGGCTGCACAAGGCTGCACGCGCGACGTATGAGAAAAAGGCTACACCGAGGCGCTCGCGCGTCCGCGCTGCCGCAGCGGCCGCTGCCGCGAACAGCGGGGCCCGTACATGTACTATCGGATTACTCTTTGGTGGTGAGGTGGCAAGGGCATGCAAGGGTGAGGTGGTACTTGCCTCGCCCCAACCTTCTGCCGATTAACGGCCTGTGTATAGCCAGGTTGTGTCGGCCACACCTCCGTCCATAGCGATAGAGGCCCTTGTGCTAGGGGGTCCGGAGAGAGTGCGCGTCGTGTGTTTCACAGCCAAGTCAAGTCAAGTCTATACAACAGACAACCATACGGAAGCCTATCGAATGTGCTCCGGAAGCCAGCAGGGGAGGACGGGAGTGGGCGGACTTGACTTGACTTGACTTGACTTGACTTGCACAGCCAGCAGCTACAAGTACAGCTCCGAATGAATACTGCCTTCCTAACGAGCGAACAGAAGTAGTCGGCCGCGGACGCCGACACGCGGACAAGGTCGAGATGAAAGCTGCGACCCTGACGACGACGGTGCTCCTCATCCGCCACGGGGATCGCTACGACTACCATGTCGGGAAAGACGTGTGGAAGACGCGCTGTAAGAGCAGCGGCGGATATCTCACGCCCAGTGACACGCCGCTATCCGCCAGTGGCCACCAGCAGGCTCGTGAGACGGCGGCGTTTCTTGCCCGCAATAAGAACATTGATGCCGTTGTCTGCTCGCCCTACTTGCGCGCGCTGCAAACGGCGCAGCCGCTCGCCCATGCATCCGGACGGTCCCTCTGGGTGGATTTCGCCTTCGCCGAGTCTCATCAGAAGCCTACCGCCCTGCCGCCGCTGGCTGCGCGGGTGCCGTACTTCCCTGAGATTGACGAATCGTACCAGCCGATGATGCCTTCGGTGGTGGTAGACGATGCGGACGGAGCCGAACCTGGCATAGAGCCTCGGCTTGAGCACATGCGGCGCATGTTGCACGTGGCTCGAACGCTGCCGCGCCATCCCAGTTTGGCGGGCAAGACGGTGGCAGTCGTCACTCACGGCGCCTCGCTCGCTCTGGTCGCCGCACTCATGGGCACAACCTCGCTGGCTGCAGCAGGCAAAATGGCCGCCTGCGGTATCTACGAGCTCCGCTTGGAAACTGTCAGCGACGGCAGTGCTGCCCCTGTGGTGAAGCTTGTCTCATCAGGCGAAGACGCGTCGGCCTACCTGAGCGCGAGAGCCGGCGGGACGGTGGCGTGGGGCTTTGCGGACAGCAATGAACCGCTCGAGTCGACTGAGGCCTTGTGGCAGGAGGCGTTGCGGCTCGGGCCGACGGACCTCACCAAGCTGTCCACCAAGCTGTCCTCATGGGAGCCGCAGCTCACGCCGACGGCCGGGGGCCAGGACGACTCGTACGCGCCCGAGAGCCTTGTGGGAGGCCGGTGATGTTTTTGTCGTAACAGGCGGCGCATGCGCGCTGTCTCGTGCGGCGCGGCCGGGGGCACGGCGGGGTGGGGCCGCCTCGCGCGGATTGGGTAATTTTCCAAAGTGTATAAGTACTCAGACGACCTGAGTGAGAGTACAGAGAGAGATCGGTCGGCCGGCGCATGCCGGCGGGACTCTCTCCAATGAGGGGGGGGGGGGTGAGACGGTGCCCCCTTAATTAAGTCAAGTCAATCAAGTCTATCGCGTGAATTGCATGAATTGAGAATGAAGCGACTGTGACGTGTGCGAGGTGTTGCCCTTCACGCTTTTGAGTTTGGTTTGTGCGTGTTGGTGTGTTGTGAATGAATTGCGTGTACCGCTCCACGAGAGGGGAGGGAGGCACAGTAGTACCGGGATTAAATCCGGGTACCGGGTATCCGCGCGTTCCGTGTGTCTCGTATGTGTCCCGGCTCCCCCCGGTGTCTTTTTACCGGGTACCGGGTATCGGAGGAAGAGTCGCGGCAAAAAGTTGTCGTCCTTTCGGCACCATGCGCTGCCGGCGCAGCATCCAGAGTATCGCCGGCGCGCTCCGAGACGTGGTTGAGCGCGCGGGTGGCTCGGGCGTCTCGGCGTCGCAAGGCAACATCTTGTTCGGCGCGTCCTCCTCTTCCCGTGTCAACAAGGTGCAGTGGGCGGCCGCTGAGGTCGGTGTGTCTTACAGGCAGGTCGAGATCTCGACCTCCGAGCTGAAGCTCAACGACAACTACCTGCGAATCAACAGCAAAGGCACTGTGCCCACGTGGGTGGAGTGCGACTCGCCCGTGCCGTTTGTGCTCAACGAGTCCAACACGATCGTTGCCCACCTCGCGATGACACAGGGCGGGAGCAGGCTCGACCCGAGGGACCCGCGGCTCCGAATGCTTGCGTGGCAGTGGCAGGAATACGGCGAGACCACGCTGCAGCCAGCGCTCTCGCCCGTGTGGTGGGGCTACAAATTCGGCTCAGGCTACCCTCTTGGGCAAGGCAGCGCACTTGTGCCTCTCGAGCCAGCCAAGCTGGCGGCGTCCGTCCAGAAGGCCATCCGCGCGTGGGCCGCCGTCGACGCACACCTGGCCGCCGACGGCCGCCCGTTTATGCTCGGCGACGACCTCACCTTTGGCGACATCACGTGCGGCGTGCATGCAAACCGTCTCTTCCAGATGGGTGCCGAGGGGCCCGACGGCCGTTTCGAGCATCTCCGAGCGCTCCGGGCATGGTATGATCGGCTGCTCGCGCGCCCCGCATACGTCAAACTCGTGGTGGCACCCACGCTGAAGGTTTGAAACGCGTGGGGTTTGCAGGCGTCGTTGTCGTTGAACTCGCGCATGGAGTTCGACGACCCGGGAGTCAGACGACCTGAGGTGCACTAAAGGTGCACTCTCGTCTCGCGTTGCAAGGAGACCCATGATAGTGCTTGCCGTCGCCGCCGACACAACGGTAGCCGCGGCTGAGTATTCAACCAGGTGTCTCTATCCATGCAACTTCTCGTGACTCCGTGACTTTTTGAACGCGAACGGACCAACACTAGAGATTATCGCGCACCTGTACATTTTGCGAAACTGCGGGTCCCGCCGCTCGCCGTTGACTACCTCTTCGTGAGGTCGTGGCTCGCGTCGCCCTGGTCGATACCCAGCTTGGCACGCATTTCGGCCAGCTCCTTCATCTCCCGTTCCGTGTCCTGGCGCTTCTGCATCTTCGTCTGTTGGTAATAGAGCACGACGAGGTATCGGCCGCACACGTTGAAGCCCGAGAGGTGGTCGACGGCGGTCTTGGCATCAAAAATGTCTTCGTACACCACGAAAGCGGTGCCGCGCGTGTCCGCCGCGTTGCCCAGCCGGATCTGCCGGATGGCGCCAAACTTGCCAAAAATGTCGTACATCTCCTCGGCAGTGATCTTAAAGGGAAGGTTGCGCACGTAGAGCGCGCGGTTGACCTCGGGCGGCAGCCGCAGCTGCTGGCGCTGCCGGGCCGCCATCGGGCAGGAGGGGCGAGCGGGAGACGACGGAGCTTCCAAGCCGGGCGACCAGCGCGAGCGTCGATGGAAGCTAAAGTCCAGAGAAATCGATTGCCTCGCGCCATCGCGGGCGCGGCGATGCAGGTTCGCCACCTTCTGGCCACAAGACGTAGCTGTCATCTCGAAGGGCGGCGAACGCTCGCGCGGAAATACTTTGAAAACAACATGAACAGAAATCGAAGTCCGCGAGGGTGGCGCGAAAGAAATGGCGACTGGCGGGGAGTCGGAAGGCAAGAAACGGCGCATCAACGCCGACGAGGATGAGGAGATGCCGGAGGCATCGGCGGCTGCGGCACCGCGCCCGCTGCCCGCGCCCCCGAGCGCCGCGCACGAGCAGTTCTCGCCCGAGCTGCTGCGTCTGTGAGCAGCCATGTCATCCGCACTCGCCGGCGCTCGTGCCGCCCCAGCTTGCGATAAGCCTGACGCGACCGTCGCATGCGTCTTCGCAGGTATTACGACCGCCTCTTCCCGGTAGTGCAAATGTGCCGCTGGCTCAGCTACGGCACGCAGAACGAGGAGGCGGCGGGCGCCAACCTGCTGCACAAGCGCGAGCTCTCATTCACGACGGGCGACGACGTTTACATCCGGTACCTGAGCTACGAGGAGCCGGCGGCGTTCAAGAAGGACCTGCTCAGCAAGCTACCGCACAAGATCGACATTGGCGCCATCTTCTCCGCCGCGCCGCGCGACCACAAGAAGTTCAAGCTCTTCGAGCCGCACCAGCGCGAGTTCATCATCGATATTGACTTGACCGATTACGACTTCCTCGATGTGGACGTGAAGCGGCTGGAGACGTGCGACCGGTGCTGGCCGCTCATGGCGCTCGCCTCGCGCGTCCTCACCGCCGCCTTGCGCGAGGACTTTGGCTTCGAGCAGCTCCTCTGGGTCTATTCGGGTCGCCGTGGTATCCACTGCTGGGTCTGCGACCCGCGTGCACGCAAGATGAGCAACGAGGTGCGCTCGGCGGTGGCGGACTACCTCGGGCCGCAGCTAAACGCGGCCACGGGCCGGCTCAAGGTGTCCATCCCCATGCACCCCTTCCTGAGATCAGCCTACGACAACGAGCTGCTTCCCTTTTTTAGAGAGAAAATCCTCGCGTCGGAAGCCAGCGGCGGCTTCGGCATGCTCGACGTGCCCGCGCGGCAGGCGAAGCTGCTCGATATGTTTGGGGACGAGGAGCTCAAGGAGGAGTTCCTCGACCTATGGGCCCGCAAGGACGAGCCCGGCCTCAAGCGCTGGCAAGGGCTCACAGGGAAGGTCGAGACGAAGTTTAAGAAGCACGTGTCGACGATCGTCGAGATCGTGTTCACGTACACGTACCCGCGGCTCGATGTGAATGTGTCCAAGGGCATGAATCACTTGCTCAAGTCGCCATGGTGCGTGCACCCCAAGACGGGGCGTGTGTGCGTGCCCGTCGAGCCGGAGCAGGCCTCCACCTTCGACCCGTCCTCCGTGCCCACGCTTCGCACGTGCGCCGACCAGCTCGATGCTGCGGGTAGGGCCAAGGAAGGCGAAACGCGCCCCGACATCTCGCGCACGCAGCTCGCGCAGTACGAGGCGGCCTTTGACAACTTCCTCAAGCGGTGCGAGAGTGCGCAGCGTCAGGAGCGCGCGCGCGCAAAGACAAGCAGTCTCGACTTCTAATCTCCCCACAGCTCGGGCGGTCTGATCTCCCCACAGCTCTCCCCACAGCTCGGGCGGTCTGATCTCCCCACAGCTCTCCCCACAGCTCGGGCGGTCTGATCTCCCCGCAGCTCTCCCCACAGCTCGGGCGGAGCACTGGCGGGCGGCGGCGGGGATCTCCCCGCCGCCAAAGCGCCCCGAGACTCGCCAGAGGGCCTAGCGAGCAGGGCGGCACGCGCGCGGTTGGGAGTGGGGCGGGCGATGTTGGAGCATAGGACGGAGCGGGCCGAGGCTCCGTCCCGGCAGCGAATGCGGGTGCGCCCACGTCGCAGGAGCCGAACGCGAAGCGGGGCGAGGCGGCTTCTCTAGGCGGTACTGTATTGCACTCTCTACGTCGCGGTAAACCGGGGTGGGGTTCATTTGGGCAGAAACCTGTTTTCGTATGTCAATCCCTGGGATTTCTGATGGGTCCATGCGCGCGCGCCCTCGCGCCAGGCCGGGCCATGGAGGGCCAGGCGGGCACCGCGAGCGCGCCGGCGCCGCCCCGACGGTCCGCTG
>Ga0210248_102631_pt1 | contig 9935 bp, 6 predicted proteins | sample ChrtobMetP3_32mM_FD_155493 | JGI IMG/M metagenome (GOLD analysis project Ga0210248, IMG submission 155493) | Chrysochromulina tobin associated microbial communities from unialgal haptophyte culture, Seattle, Washington, United States - P3_32mM | ecosystem: Host-associated > Algae > Haptophytes >...
TGGGATGCTGGCATCTCATTCATAGCGGAGGCAGCGGTGCGGACGGCTCTGTGGGGAACAGGTTCCTGGGGGAGCCGTCACGGGCGCCTCCTTGGGATTTTGCTCTCCCTCCCTTCCCTTCCCTTGGATTACATATTGTCATGTTCTGTGGGCCTTTGTGATATAATATATATTCTGGCATCTCATTCATAGCGGAGGCAGCGGTGCGGACGGCTCTGTGGGATTCTACCGGCACCGAATTGTCGCCTCCCCCGTCGCTTGAACGAATCGAATGTAGGGGAACGAGCTTGCAGCTTCGCGATGCCATTAGGCACAGAGGCCTATCAGTACAGGCGCCAGCAGGACCAGCAGGTGCAGGCATTTTCAGGCAAAAACGTGCAGGAGAAGCTCGCAAGGGCGCGCGCGGCCAGGGCGGCGGGCGGGGTTCGCGGTCGCTCGAGCGTATACATGGAGATGTTCCACAGCCAGTCCTTGACGCCAGAAGGTCCACATCTTCCGCCGGTGGCATCCGTGAGTGCAAATACTTACGGTACTCGCCTCTCAATCATGGCTGATTACGGGCACGAGGTCTGCAAGAGCAAGAGCATCGCGGAGAGGTTCACAATGGCAGTCCAAGAGGAAGCTAGACAAAGGGCGGCGACGGAAGCAGCCGCCAAGCGAGCCAAGCGAGACTGGGTGGTGGCGGCGGAGGCTCCGCTCTATGCCAATCGGTCTGAGGCAGCACTCCTGGCAAAGGCTGTTAGGGACCTAGAGGAGCTCACAGCGGCGAACGCGTGGGCGGCCGAGCACGAGGCGCCTGCGGTCGTCGAGGAGGTCATCGCAGATGCCGAGCGGATGTGTGCACAATGGGAGGCCGCGGAGCGCGCAGAGGCGGCTGCGGCAGCCGCAGCCATGGAGGCAGAGCGGCTGGCGGCAGAGAAGGTTGAGGTGGAGCGCATCGCTGCCGAGAAGGTGGAGGCAGAGCGGTTGGCGGCGGAGGTAGCCGCAGCGGCGGAAAAAGCGCGGCTTGCGGAGGCGGCACTTCTGGCAAAAGAGCGGCTTGCGGCTTTTAGGGCGGAGGCGGAGCGCACTGCTGCGGAAAAGGCGGAGGCTGAGCGGTTGGCGGCTGAGGCGGCCGCAGTAGTTGTGGCGGAAAGGTTGCGCCTGAGGCTGGCATTGGAACGGCTTGAAACAGAACGGTTGGAGTTGAAACAGTTGGAGGCTGGAGCAGCAGCAGAGGCTGAGGCTGAGAGGGTGCGGCTGCGGGTCGCTTTGGAGCGGTTGGAGGTGGAAAGGCGGGAAGCCAAGGCTGAGGCAGTCGCGGCTGCTGAGGCTGAGAGGGTGCGGCTGCGGGTCGCTTTGGAGCGGTTGGAGGTGGAAAGGCGGGAAGCCAAGGCTGAGGCAGTCGCGGCTGCTGAGGCTGAGAGGGTGCGGCTGCGGGTCGCTTTGGAGCGGTTGGAGGTGGAAAGGCGGGAGGCCAAACGATTGCAGGCCGCACGCGAGGCCGAAGCGCTTCCATTGAGTACGGAGGTGGGTAGCGCCGTGATCGGCGAGGCGCTACGTGCGGTGGAGGCACTCGCTGAGACAGCTACCGTGGCAACTACTGCTGCAACGAACGAGGCAAGTTCTCAGGGCTCGAATCTCGATGATCTGGCGTTTGAGCATCTGGCCGTACAGAGTCGTGTGGCTTTTGAGGGCAAGCTACTCAGGGATGTGAAACGGCGCCTCGCTGCTTCGAAACCGAACGCGCTTCCAGGGTGCCTTCCAAGGTGCCTCCAGAGCTTCGGCATTCGCTGCTTCGGCGAGTCCCAAGTCGGTGGTCCGATGGCGCCCATAACGGCGTCCGATCGGCGCAGGTTGGAGGGGAAAGGGAGGGCGGAGATTGACGCGGAGATTGACAGCAGCCTCTCGCGAGACCTGAAGGCCAATACGCTCAAGGCGGCGGCTGGCACGGTTTCAACTACCACTGCAGCAATTGTGTCGACTGTCGAGGCAAGTACTGAGGGCTCGAATCTCAAGGATCTGGCGGTACAGAGACGAGAGGCTCTCGATCTCGCACCTCCGCTCGATTTGGCACCTCCGCTCGATCAGGCAGGCTCATCGCTCAGCGCTCCACCCGACATGCCGCTTGGGCTTGAAGAGGTGGCCCTCGAACAGGCGCCCACCACCTCACTGTGCGCAGAAGCCGGCGGCGCTCCGTCGGAAGGTGCTCATGATGGCGCTCCGTCGGAAGGTGCTCATGATGGCGCTCCGTCGGCAGGTGCTCATGATGGCGCTCCGTCGGAAGGCGCTCTTGATGGCGCTCCGTCGGAAGGTGCTCATGATGGCGCTCCGTCGGCAGGTGCTCATGACGGCGCTCCGTCGGCAGGTCGCGGCGCCTTGCCGCCCGGCTGGTTTGCTGCTGACGCGGGCGGCGTCACGTACTACTACACAGCCAGCGGCCAGCGGCAGTGGGAGCGGCCCACATCCCCTGCGCCTGATGAGGGAGGCAATCAGAGGTCATTAGAGCGGCCCACATCCCCTGCGCCTGCCGTGGGGCCGCCGCCGCAGGCCCCTGGGGCTGAGCCCACAGCCGAGGCATGCGAGGAGGAGTCCGCCGCCGCCGCCGTCGCGGCCCAGATGCGTGCAGATGCGGAGCGACGTGCAGAGCGAGCGCGCATGCGTTCGCCCAAGCGACCAACGCCACCAGTCTCGCCCGTCTCTGAGGCTTCGCAGCCCATGGACGTCACCTTTCCGAAGAGCCACGAACCCCTTCTCACCACGGCGCGACGCGATCCGACCTCAGCGACCTCAGCGACGCAGGCCGCTCCGTCAACGCTCATCCGGCTACCTGACTTGAAAGCCCTGATGCCGTTGCATCCCCCCACGGCGCCATTGGTCTCCGTGCGGTTTCGCCCCGACGATGCACACCGCCCCCCGGTCCGCTCGCCCAGGACGGCGCTCCTGTTGGAGGAGCCGAAAGGCGCCGCTTCGAGGCGCCTCCTTGACGGTGAGCAGCGGGCGCTGGTAGCCGAGCAGAGCGCAGTGCGGCTGCAGAGCCGCGTACGTGGCGTGCAGGCACGCAAGCTCTCTCCCCTCGTGGCCCGCAAACGGGCGCTGGCAGCTATCGACGCCGACGGCGACGACATCGACAGTGACTTTTCAAAAGCGTTGGCAGCCATCGACGCCGACGCCGACGACAGCGACAGCGACTTGTCGAGCTCAACGTCGAACAGCGGGTCTGAGCTGCGCTGTGACTATAAGCAAGTCTCCGACCCTGAGCCGTCGTCAACGTCGAGCGCGTACCTGTGATAACCTCAGGGACAGGGTGTAATTTTTACAACCTTGGCATGAGTCTCTAGGATCGTAGCTATGGTGTTCACACTCATGTATTTAGCGAAGAAGGGGAAAAGTAACCCAGCCCCTTGGGTCGTGTAGGGTTGGCTCGTGCTGGTAGACTTTCGGTAATTCATTTCCCAAAGACGCCGCTCACAGAGCACACCCGTGACTTCCCACCTGAAAACATGCCTCGAAGAAATCGTCGGCCGCGGCGACGCGGCGGCGGGCGCGGACGCATCGACTAAAATGTCCTCGTTCCTCAAGGTCGTGTGCTACCTCGTCGCGCTATACGCGTGGTGGACGCTCTGCTCGACCTATTTTGAGCCGGAGCCAGTCGTCAAGCCCTATCTTGCGCCGCTCAAGCCATCCGTTCCGTTGGCCGAGGGCATTGCCCACCCCTCGGACGAAAAGCATGCCAATGCCGACCAAGTGGCCGACGAGCTCGGCCTCTTGGACGCTAAACCTGTCGTCGCTGCCGCCACCACCACCACCACTACCACCGCCGCCAGCGCCGCCGCCGGCGCTGCCACCGCAGCTAGCGCTGCCGCTCACAAGGCCGATCCGAAATGCCCCAACCGGCGGCCGTACCACACGCTGCTCACCGCCCAAGGGACCATCTACAACCAGTGGCAGGCGCGCATCATGTACTTTCACTGGCAGAAGCAGCGTGCGGCCGACGGCCCTTGCAGCGACATGGCCGCATTCACGCGGCTCTGTCCGTCCAAGGATGGGGAGTCTGATGGCGTCGAGAAGTACATCCCGACCATCTTCGTCGCGCAGCTCACGCCCGCGGTGCTTGCCAAGTACGGCCACTTTGGCGTGCTCAACCGGCCGCACTCGGTCATGGAGTTCTTTCGGAACCCGGAGCTGCGCGCGCGCGTGACCGAGGAGTATGTGATGCTCGCCGAGACTGACCACGTGCTGATGAAGCCGCTGCCCAACCTGGCGAGTGAAGGGGTGGCCGCCGCGCATGCCTTCGGCTACATGCATGCCGGCCCGCACCATGCCAAGGTCATCGATCTCGTCAACCCGCAGGGCGATTGCACCTGGCGCGATCTGCAGCCGGTGGGCCCATCACCTCTGATCATCAAGCTCACCGACCTCGAGAAGCTGACGCCGCGCTGGCTCAACTACTCGTACGAGCTGCGCGCCGACCCGATGCCCGCGCGCCTCATCCAGGACTGGGTGCTCGAGATGTGGGGATACTCCATCGCCGCCGCCTCCCTCGGTGTGCGCCATAAGATCATCGACGGCTTCCAAATTGAGCCCAATGCATACGCGCGCACGTCGGACGACTTCAATAAAAAGTACTACATCTTCCACTATACGTACGGGATCGAGTACAGGCTCGACGGCCAGCCGCAGGGCTTCAACACCATCGGCGAGTGGTCCATGGACAAGCGTCACTACGGTGGTGCCTACCCGCCACCGGACCTTGACCCGCCACCAGAGGGTGCCAACCCATCCAGCCGGTGGCTCCACAACGCGTGGAACTCGGCGATTCAGGCGGCGGGCGCGACATGGCCCGACACGAACGCCATGGGCACCATCGGCTGGCGTCGCGAGTCGATCTCGTCGAGCGAGATCTCGCGCTCCAAGCTCGCCAAAGCCGTGCGTGGCACGGAATGGCTTTGGTCTGGCATCAAGTCGCTGATCTTCAATGACGCGGGTGAGCACTGGACGATCTTCTAATGGTTGTATGGCACGGATGTGGCACTGCCTCTCTGACCAATGCACTCGCATGCGCAGCAGCTCCTCATCATGCGAGCGCCCTGGCTTACGCGCTCTGCATGCACGCGCGCATTGCTCTGCTCGCAGGAGTCCTCAAGACGCCGTGGGGCGAGGGTAAGTGGGGGATCGCTCCTAAACCGAAGGGCTTGCCCTGGTGTGCGCCGCCAAATGAGTGCCTGTTCGTCGACTTCTCGGGCGCGGCGCATCACGTGTGGTTCGATGCAGACCTCTCCAAATTCACCTCGGTGCGAGTAGGCGACGGCGAGATCGTCAACGGCACACGCATACGGCATTGAGTGCGCCGGGGATGCGAGTCAAAATTGTGTGGGAGTCGCACGGTCCCACGACGGTCAGTGCATACTACCGGTGTACGGTGTCTGAGAGCTGAGTGTACCATTCTCAGATTTGTTTTCCTCATTCGCCGCGCGGATTCAAGAGGCGCGGATCTGAACGGGTACGAGGCGATTGCTCAGCGCATTTCAGCGCATACGTGATACGATACGCTTAGGGTTATAGGAGCTCCTATTAGGCCTTAGCGTGTGTCATGGCGTTTGTGCATGGGCGATCGCTTTGTCCCGGATTCTCAGCTGTGTCCGGTCACGTGCATGCCCTCCGCATGCGCTAGCGTCTCTTTTTCCTGAATTTTGTGTGGTTCGAATCTGTCACAGAACGCCGTTCCTCGTCTAAGCCGCATGCATTCGAACTTACGTCCAGGAGAAGAAACGGATTCTTTTGACACGACCGGCACAGGCACGGACGCGTCATGCAAGCAAGGGTCGAAGACACGGTTGTGCGCCGAGGGCACTTCGAAACCTCGGCGCACGACGCGCGCAACCTCGTGCGCAGCCGGGCCAAGGTATTCGAGAGCGCCGACAAGGATCTCAACGGCGTTCTGAGCTTCGAAGAGTTTGTGCACACGCTGCCCAAGAAATTCGTCAGCCGCCGGAGCGGCGAGGAGCTCAAGAGGCTGTTCGATATCACAGACGTCAATGGCGACGGTCGTGTCTCTAAGCAGGAGTTCTTCATGTCGACCTTGAGCTTGTCGTCCAAAATGACTGGCTCTGGTCTCGAAGCTGTCTTCAGGAAGTATGACAGAACCAAAGACACGGCGCTGGACATTCTCGAGTTCCGTTGCATGTGCGATGACATGGGCTTTGGCGACATTGCCGACAGCCTGGCGTCGGAGCTACCCAGGGACGAAAATGGCAACCTTCAAACTCAGGCGCTCATGGACACGATCATGCGCAGCACCTCTGAGACTGCCATGGGCATGGGCATGTCGGAGCTCATGAAGAGCTTCGTCGTTGCGCTCAGCGTCGAAGCGAACAATCCGGTTAGCACCGGGTCGGGTGAAAAAAGGATCGACACAACGCGCTTCAGCTTCACCGGCCATGAGCCGGAGATCGCTCGGTCCAACCTGACAGCGATGCTTCTGAAGCACAATGTGAGCCTGGCGACGATACTGCGGCAGTCCGACCAGAACGATGACAATACCATCTCCATTCAAGAGTTCGTGCACGCGTTCGAGATGACTCTCGGATTTCGAGGGCCCAAATTCGTCGCGTATGAGATCTTTGACCAGATCGACGCCGACCAATCCGGAAGCATCGCGATGGATGAGGTGAGCGCCTGGCTTCGCGGCGAGCTGCCAGAGGTGGCCAAGCGCCGAAACGCGATGATGAGCATGACCTTCAAGGACGTGCAACAGGCGCGAACTCAAAAGGAGGCGGCCGCAGCTTCGGCAGCACCCGTTGCTGCTGCTATCATTCCAACAGATGCGAACGAACCAGCTGGGGTCGCCCAAGGCAGCGGCCGAGGCCGCAACCGAGGCCAAAGAAAAGGCAAAGGTCGCACGAGCGGAAGCGAGGACAAGGCTTTTGATACTGCTGCGACGTTCACTGATCCGTCCTGGATGACCTGGGACGCCGAGTCCTTGCGCGAGCACATCCGGTGGTCTTTGGTCGAACGAGGGCTCAACGCGTCCGACTGGCTACAGGCTTGGGACTCTGAGAGCGATGGGATGCTTTCGAAGGCCGAGTTCATGAACAACATGAAGAACTTTGTCGGGGACGAGGAGCTTTGGTATGGGCAGATGAAAGATGTGATGCTGCAGGCGTTTGAGAAGATTGACCGCGACCGCGGTGGGATGATCTCCATCGGCGAGCTTCAGCTGTGGCTCGATAAGGTGGACATGCCCGGCAAGACAATCATCGATCGAAGACCAATTCGACTGCGTTCGTTGCCGACTCGGCGGCCGGCGCCGACTCCTTCACCAGACGAGCCCATTGCCAGTCTCCAACGCCGAATCCACCCCAATTCTCACACCTCTCACACGAGTCCATCCTCAAGCCCACCCAAGCGTGAGTCGAAGCGTGAGCTCATCTACCGCCCGCGTTTCTATGCGCATGAGCGGCCACGAGAGAGCTCCCCTGCGCGCAAGCCGCAATCGGTCGAGAGTCGGACGTCGGCATGGTTGTCTGTGGAGCTCCAGCTGCGGGCGGCACGCGCGCGGAGTGGGCGACCTCCGCCTGGTTGGCGAGAGCTTGACGGTGCTCCGCTGGATGCTCCACGCTCCCCACGACAGAGCGACTCGGTGGCTCAAAGCTTATACTTCCAACACGCTGAAAACTATCTGCTGAGGCCAGACCAAAGCTCACCGGTTCGGGACGCGGGCGACGCGCTCTCGTATCGTCGCCAGCAACTCCTATCACCGCCGCCGGTGACGGAGACCGCTCAGCATCGCTCGCCTGACAGCCCACCCTCCTCTACGCGCGCGGCGGCCCGCTCCATGCGCCCAGCACCTAGTTTGCCGAGCTCGCCCTGCACTTGGCAGATCGGCTCGGCTCGAGCAGCTGCCCGAACAGTGGTGTTACACGCTTCTGGCTGTTCGCAAGCTATTTCTGGCACTGGCGCAGCTAGAAGCGTCTGGCACCGCAGGGTAGCCTCGACAGCACGGTGGCACAAGGATTTGCACGGCAACCTTCTTCGTCGTCCTTCTGCCTCTGGTGGCGCACACCTACCACGGACCTACCTGCGCTCGGCGGCGTGTGCACACCTGCGTCCATCGGAGGTCCCGCTATAGGATCCTGACGGGAAATGGCAGCCGACGCGACAAATGCAACCACTATGCAACCTACCACGTGCCACAGCCACTACGGCGTACATCGTGTTAAGAAGAAAATTTAAGATTTGCATGCGCATGCAGTTCCGGAAAAGAGCTAGGTTCGACTCGGGTAAAACGTGTCCCATCGCCAGCGACTGTGAATGGGGAATGGTGTGAAAATGGCGATGTCAGACCGACCATTAGCGTCGCTCGGCATCCTTTCGTCTGCTGTGTACGGTTATCGACGGAATGCATCACGCCTAACCTGGATGCGTTACTCCGCAATCAAGGACGGCACGATCATCGTGCGCTTCGTCATCGCGTTCAACGGCACCGATACGCAGGTTCGTGAGGTCGGAGATGAACTGTGGATGCCGACACGCGGAACGCTGGAACGTTCGACCAGTCCTCTATATACGACGTATGCCTGGCTCCGGTACGCCACGCAAACAGCACCGCACAACTTGGCTGGGGCTCTCATCAAATGTGATGACGATGCATTCGTGGTCATTCCGGAGCTTGTGTTGCAACTTCGGCTCATGCCATTCGTCCAGGATCCCGAAGCGATGACGTATTTTGGACGGTTCTTTTGGACCGCGTACGACGCAGCGCAGTACACTCACATCGCCAGCACATTTAGCCCTTCAGAAGCCTCCTATCACCGGTGGTCGATGGAATGTGCACCGGCGCGCCGTCGAAATTGTACTGGGCCCTTTCCCTTTGCCACTGGATCGCTCCAAGGCCTCTCGCAAGCGCTCGCGCGTTCCCTCGCCTCAAGTGAGCTCGCGATCGAGCACGTGCGCGCAGTCAGACTGGCGAACTTGGCGCATCGGAAGACGCCCGTGTATGAGGACGCGTGGATGGGGTTTGCCCTCGTCGGTCTGCTGCCGCCGAATGCTTCGCGCACAATCGTCGCCATCGGCATGCCAGTGAACTCCTTTTTCGACAGCTACGGGTTCGAGATGAATAATTTCTCGATGGTCGTGCATTGGAAGGGCGGCAAGTGGGCATCGCTGCTGCTGGCGCGTATGCGTGCAGCACGCGCGTACGTGCACATGCACCGCTGTGAATCGAATACAAGTCTTCGGTGCGGCGATATCTGCCACGCAACGGGCTGGGCAGCCAGCTATCCAAGGGGCTGCCGTGCTGGTCACTGCTCGCCCGGCCGGCCGTGGATGTGGTGCGCCCTCCATGTGGGCAACGATACTTGCGCGAATGTGCACAGGGAGAAGATCTCGCTCGCCGAGACTTGGCGCTTGGGTGGAGCTGAGCCTGTGGGATTCCGATAAGGGTGAGAATAAATTAGATAACTTAGACCAAAATCTAGGTCCTCGCTGCTCAATCCCGGAGACTCACTCTTTCGCACGACAACATCGGCGCCCCCCGCTCTCGCGGCAGCGGGCGAATTCTCCACAGGGAGATGTACCGGTACTTGTATTGACCGAGAGAGCCGGGCAGCGGAGGCGGGTCACGTGGGGTTTCCTATCATTTTTGGGGGTAGTTTCCTATCGGATACGTATCCTGATGTATTCTGATGTATCCTCCATGTATCTTGATCGTATCTTGACGTTTCCCGTACATGTGCATCAAGATACATCGAGATACATCAGGATACAACTGTATCTGTGACTTTGGCATCTTTGGAAATGTATCTTAACAAGGGATATGTATCCTTCTTTAAGATACATTTAGGATACATTTAGGATACATTTAGGATACAATGTATCTTAACCCTCAGATACATGGCACACAAGATACACTCACGATACATGTCGGATACATAGGGATACATTTGAGGATACGT